>WNGP01005255.1_pt1 | contig 11802 bp, 8 predicted proteins | sample 5407671 | NCBI WGS metagenome assembly WNGP01 (sample SAMN13153381, study PRJNA577476) | soil metagenome | isolation source: 40 cm soil or saprolite under Garry oak tree replicate 2 | place: USA:California | collected 2016-06-15 | reverse complement strand
AGCATCACCGATGCTCAGATCCACGCGCTGGTTGGTGATGGCAAGCATGGGCGTGCCGAGCGCATCCAGACCTTTCGAGGCCCTGCCTGTCACGCCACCTTCAGTGCTCGACGCGACACGCCCTTGTACCGTTTGAAAACCCCCTCCCAGCAGGTCGCAGTGGTGCTGTCTGCACTGGCCGAAGGACTGGACGCTTCCGCAGCCGAGCGCGTCTTCGGTTATCGACAAGCCACCATCACCACCTGGCTGTCTCGCGCTGGCGAGCACGCTCAATCCTTGCACGAGCACTTTTTCTGTCATCTCCAGCTTCCCTATGTCCAGTTGGACGAATTGCGGACGAGGCTGCGCAGCCACACCCACGTCCTGTGGCTGTGGCTGGCCATCGACCCCTGCACCAAGATTCTTCCGGTGCTCCATCTGGGCCCCCGTACGCAAAACGCCGCGCATACCGTCATCCACTCCCTGCGACAGCTCTTGGCCCCTGGTTGTCTGCCACTTTTCACCAGTGATGGCTTAAATGTGTATTTCTATGCCCTCACGGCCCATTTTGGAGACTGGTTCGTAGGAAGTTGTCGAGGGAGGAACGTGCGTCAGTGGCGGGTGGCGGCGGGTCTGATCTATGGTCAGGTGAAAAAGAGCTACCGACAGCGCAAGCTGGTTCGGGTCACCCACCTCTCATCGTTGCCTTACAGAGGTTAGGTTTCTCTGGTCGGCTGAACACCGCGTTTATCGAACGGGTGAATCTGACTGTCCGTCATGGGGTATCAGCACTCGCGCGTCGCACCTGGGCTACGGCTCAGCAGACCCCACAGCTGCTGGCTTATCTTGAGTGGTGGCGAACATACTATCATTTTGTGCGGCCTCATCAATCACTGAGAGTGGCGCTCGTGCACCCACGAGAGCGAGGGGGCAACCTGGCGGCGCAACGCTATCGGCACCGGACTCCAGCCATGGCTGCGGGCAGAACTCACCGACGATGGACAACGCGCGAGGTGCTCACTTGCCCCTTGCCAAAGGTTTCCGCTGGTACCCGCAGAAGAGCTCGGAGGGAGCCTTACGCTGCGAAGAGCAGGCCTGTCTGGACTGCCTCATCACTAAAAACCCGCCCGAAGTGGGTTTGGCGAGGGCTGGTCGATTTATCCACCATATCTAATCGGAGCACCCCCAGTAAAATGGTCCGTTGTCTCTGTGATAGACTCGTTCATGGCGATGCTCCTTCTAATGAAATCTCTTTCGTTGCTTCATTAGCTAAGGAGCATCGCTCTGCTTTTCGCAAGCTCTTCAGCCGCTGGCGAGCCTATCGCTATTTTGGACGAAACTTAGGTAGTCTAAACGTCAACTTTACTTGCAAACGAAGGTAGGAGAAGATAAAATCGGTAGTCGTTAACATATTCTCATGCTCGAACACCGACAATCTCATGTAAAGGAGGAGCTTATTTCGTGGGTCGTGTTCTTACGTATCTCCTGCAGTTGAGGGGTTTCTGCTTGGACGTGCTTCACTCTCGCTTTCTTCACTGGACGAAACCGCTCAGTACCTCATTGCTCCTCGAAACGCTCGCCGATCTTGGCAGAAGCAAGTCCCAGCTCATCGCAGAAAACGCTCTTTTACGAAAACCGCTCATCATTCTTCATCGGCAGGTGAAACGACCGGCTTGTAGCAAGGCGGATCGAACACTCCTCGTGCTCCTGGCCAGGTTGGTTCGCACATGGGAGCAGGCCCTATTTATTGTTCAACCAGACACACTGCTGCGGTGGCATCGGGAGCTCTTTCGCCTGGTCTGGAAGCGCAGGTCAAAGGCCGCTTCTCACACGCCGAAGATCGCTGCAGAAACCATCGCCTTGATCAAGGAGATGGCAGCGATGAATCGCCGTCTTCGGTGCTGAGCGGATTCGTGGAGAACTTCTGAAACTTGGCATGTACGTGTGCAAGCGGACCATCCAGAAGTACATGCGACATGTTCACGCACCACGACCAGGTGGACAGAAGTGGGCAACGTTCCTGCACAACCACGCAGCACAAATCTGGGCCTGTGACGCGCTTTCCGGTGACTGATCTCTTTTTTCGACCGCTCTTCGCTTTCTTCCTCACCCTCCTCAAGACACGACGGGTGATCCATGTTGGCGTCACGAGGTCTCCTTCTGATCCCTGGGTCGCGCAACAACTACGAGAATCCACGCCGTATGGGCAAGCACCAAAGTACCTGATCTGTGTAGTGTTTTCCGTCATCATGGCTCTCCCCAACTTTTGATGAAAAGCTGAACAAGACAGGGGATGGTACCATGAAAAGATGCAAACATTCTTCTCTTGGGACGCCACGGATCGGCTTGAAATCTTGATTGAGCAACTGATCCCCGCTTCAGGAAAGCTTCGGATGCAGCAGCTCCGGCTTTCCTCGGAGGGGCTGACGCTGGTGCTGGTCTCCTTGCAAACCGAAGGGCAGTGCCCAGTGTGTGGGCAAAGCACCAGACGTGTGCATAGCACCTACATGCGAACACTCCAAGATCTGCCCTGGGGATCGTTGCGCTTGACGTTGCGTGTGCAGGTCCATCGCTTTTTCTGTCAGAATCCCAATTGCAGGCGGAAAATTTTTACGGAACGGCTTCCAGAACTGGCGGAGCCTTCTGCCCGTCGCACGAACCGGCTGCGAGATGCCTTCGTCACGATCGGATGGGCGTTGGGTGGAGAGGCTGGGGCCAAGCAATGTGCGGCTCATGCCACACCGGTCTGTGCCTCCACCTTGCTCTCTCTCCTGCGTCGCCAAGGAGTCACAGCCGCTCCTACGCCTCGGGTGCTTGGCGTCGATGATTGGTCTTTTCGCGCCCATCAAGCAGGGACACTGCTGGTTGATCTGGAGCGGCATCGACCGGTCGATGTGCTGTTGGGCAGCGACGAGGCGGTTTTTGCCGACTGGCTCGGTGAGCATCCGGGCGTCGAGGTGATTAGCCGTGATCGCGGGGCCAGTTACCTCAAAGGAGCGACGAAAGGAGCACCTGGAGCCAAACAGGTGCTTGACCGCTGGCACTTGCTCAAGAATCTGGGGGAAGTGATCCAGAAAACGTTGGCGTACCAGATCGATGTGCTCCGTCAGGCAGGCCTGCAGGTGAAAAAGAACCCCCAGCAGACGTCCTTGGCTCCACCTGAGTCTGCCCACCCCGATGGTCCGCGGCGCAAGCCTCCGCGGCGCAAGCCCCCTGCACCCAGTCCGCGGCGGGCCTGGCAGATGGCGATGCATCAACACGTGCAAGAACTCGCCGCAGAGGGGAACACTCAGGCAGAAATCATCAGCCGTCTGCACCTGCATCAGCATACGGTGCGCAAATATCTGCGGATGCCAACGTTTGTGGCGCACTACTGCCATCCCCATCCCTCTCCTGTCGAACCCTACCGGGCCTATCTAGAAGAGCGCTGGCAACAAGGAGAGGTCATGATCACAACCCTGTGGCAAGAATTACAAGGGCAAGGCTTTACTGGTAGCTATAAAAGTGTGTGGACCTTCGTGCGCAACTGGCCCCTTCCGGCAGGGATGACTCCCACATCTTCTTTTTCCCTTGTGGCTACCTCGACTCGTCGGGGTGCTCCTTCTACCCGAACGCCGTGGCAGGTGAAATGGCTGTTGTTGCGCAAGCCAGAGGAACTGACTGCCAAGGATGCGGCCTATCGGCAAGCATTGTTTGGTCTGTCCCCATGCCTTTCGTCTCTCGCCGCGCTCGGCCAGGACTTTGTACGCCTGATCCGTGAGCGCCAAAGCGAGGCACTGCTCCCCTGGCTGGCGAGAGCCAAAGGCTCGCCCTATGAGGAACTGCAGCGCTTTGCTCAGGGTCTGGAGAGAGAGTTCCCGGCGGTTCAAGCCGCCCTCATCGAACCCTGGAGTACCGGGCAGGTAGAAGGACAGATCACCAGGCTCAAGCTGCTCAAACGCCAGATGTATGGACGAGCCAACATTGATCTGCTGCGCCTGCGGGTGTTGCATGCCGCCTGATCACGGCATCACAAGGACAGCGAGGATGCGCCCAGAGCCGTCGTGATGGAGGGAGGGAGGGAGGGAGTCTCTCGCTCCATCCTGCCCCGAAGCCAGGAAGCATGCGCCTGGCAGACTGGCTCTCTCTGCGGCCATGGCTCGATGGGCACCACTCAGCTCTCTCCTTCCTGCATCATCACAAGTTGGGGAGAGCCATGATGACGGAAAACACTACACCCCGAGCCAATGCGATCTGCGAATGCTTCCCCAGGAGTGTGCGGCAAGAATGCGCTTCTCCACCTGTTCATCTTCCACGAGAAGCAGCTTCAACGCGTGCGAAATCGCATATGTGGCGTACTTCAACCGGGCACGACCGCATCAAGGTATTGGGCAACAGATCCCTGAACAGCGTGGATCGTCTGGTTCCTCTGAGCATACAGTGGGCAAGGTGATGGCTGTCCCAATATTGGCTGGGCTCCACCACGACTACCAAAGGGTAGCCTGATTGGCTAAAAACATGTTGGGCAGTACAATAGGCCGACGAGGCGCATCCAGCTATCACCGCCGTTAGTGAAGGTACTGCTGGAAGACCTCTAACACATCTCCCGCACGGCTTCCCTGAGCGTGCTCAGCAAGGAAGCGGGTGTTTTTCTCGTAGCATTGAGGCTGTTTCGCTAAAACGACGAGAAGAACTCCCTTGCTTCTTCCTTCATCGAGTTCCACTTGGCAAGGATAGAGATGGGTGGAAAGACGAAATTGTCATTTTATCGAACGGATACTCTAAGTAGCCATTACAGGTAGCCGCCAGGATGAGGGTTTTGGCGACCGTATCATCCCCTTCCACATCATCGGTTGGGTCGGCTTCGGCATAGCCCTGCGCGAGTGCTTCTGCGTAAGTGTGACCCAGTGCCATGGCACTGAGGATGGAGTTCGCCGTGCCGTTGAGGATGCCCGCAGAGCACGGATCCTGGTTCCTGCCATCCCTTCGCGGATGGTACTGAGCACGGGGGCGTTCCCGACATCACCGTTGACTCCATCCGCAGTTGAACGCTCTGCGTTCGTGCGAGGGAGAGGAGTTCCAGTCCGGCCAAAGCCATGGGGCCTTTACTGGAGGTCACCACATGCATGCCTTGAGAAAGCGCCGCGCGAATATAGCTCAGGCCAGGTTCTCCACTGCGGAGGGTGGCTCCGGTTGCCTCGGCCAGGACATCGCCGCCAGTTACCTGCAATCCCTCCAAGGCATTCGTCCAGTGGGTGACCGGTGGATAAGCAGTGAGAGGTTGTCGTGTCGCGACAAGATCGAGTAAGGTGGGGATATCCAGCCCATCGCTACGGTAAATCAAGCCATGGTGGCGCGTCCCGACACTGACGAGGGTCACGACCACACCATACTCTTGCTGCAACCATGCTCGTCGTGCGTGCAGCGCCTCTGCCAGCCATTGGCCAACGGTGCCAAAGCCAAGCAGAGCAAGACGAAGCGGTTTCATAGGTTTCCTTTCGCCCTACTGGTTTCACGTCACGTAGACGCCAGAGGACGCTCGTACGCTTGCCTACTCCTCAAGGGAGAGATACCGATAGCGTGTCACATTCGAGTATCTTGTACAAGTGATACGCCAGATATGCCTCAAGTATGCGGGCTCTTCATCAGCAAGCCTGCGGTAGAGCCAGGAATTGGTTGAAGGGCATCGAAAAGGCCATTTACAGGCTAGCAGCACAGGTAAGCCACTTCACTCTGTGACGAAAGCCCCGCTTAGCTCAGTCTTGTAAATGGGCCTTTCTGGCTGATGGACTACAACACGATTTTGACCGATAAACCGTCCAGCCTGTTATTGATCAAGGGGTGACCAGATCGAAACGGGAATTTTGTGCGCTAACAACCAAGAGGGCGATAAAAATGCGGGCTTTTCCGCCTGGAAACGTCGAAAAACGCCCAAAAACGGGCGCCTCACCCACTTTTTGAGGCCTTCGTTGACAGAGGCTGCCGTGTCGGGTAATAGCAGGCGGCAGCTTAAAATCCTGGTGCCAGGCCGTTCCAGAGCTTAACGTACAACATTCCCGTTTCGATCTGGTCACCCCTTATTGCTGCTCCATGCCGCGATAGAGGTGGAGCGCCTCGGTCAGGAGCTTTCGCGCTTCGGGGGTGTAAGGCTCGCATTGAAACATGATGTGCTGCACGCCGAGTTCCGCATAGCCGCGCATGGCCGCTGCGATCTCCTGCACCGTCCCTGTCAGGGGATGGTCGAAGAAACTCGGTTGCTTTGCTTGCAGATCGGGGAACCAGAGGCCGATGAGCGCCGTGATGCCAACCGTCGCCGGGTCGCGCCCGATCTCGCGGCACGCGGCTTCGATTTTGGCGAGCGGGGAGGCCATGGTTTCAGGTGTGCCCATATAGCCAGTGTTCCAGAGGTCGGCATACTGTGCGGTCAGCTTGAGCATGCGCGGCCCTTCGCTTCCCACCAGCAACGGCGGTCCTGCTCTCCGCGGACCGCGCGGCACGATGTCGCAGTTGCGCGCTTGATAATACTGTCCCGCGAAATCGACATGCCCTTCATGCAGCAGTGGACCCAGGATCTGCAAGGCTTCTTCCAAGCGGTCCACGCGATGATCGAAGGGCACCCCGAACGCCTGATACTCCGGCTCGTGCCAGCCCGCGCCGACACCCAGGATCAAGCGCCCACCGCTCACCTCGTCGGCGGTCGTCGCCATTTTCGCCAGGATTGCCGGATGGCGGAAGGAATTGCACAGCACCAGCGTGCCGATCTCCACGCGCTGGGTCGCTTCGGCCAGCGCCGCCAGCATGGTCCAGCATTCCCAAATGCCCCGGGTCGGCTCACCGGGATTGCGATAGAAGAGGTGGTCAGCGAACCAGATGCTATCGAAGCTATCCGTTTCCGCCTGTTGCGCGATGGCGCGGATCGTCTCATACGGACGCGTGCTGTTGTTTTCGCGGTCGTTGGCCAGGAAGACCATCAGCCCAATCTTCACGGATTGCCCTCAGCTTTCTTCGGAACACGCTATCTCCCTACCAGACGTGTACTGCTCTCGGGAGTGCTCATCCATCTGCTTCAATGGTACTCTGGAAACAGGAGAGAATCGTTCCTAATTGATCGGGTTCTGACAAAAACCCAGGGTTGCCAAACAAGAGAGAGACTCCTACTGTGAAAGCAAATGAAAGCCTACTCAAGCACAGAAGGAGAACTCTCATGCAAGTACAAGTATCGCTCACCATCGAGATTGAGGCAACCGCAAGCATATCCCAGATGGAACAGAGTATTCAAGAAGCAGGTCAGCAGGCGATGCGAGAGGCATTGAAGCAAGCGGTCAGACAATGGGAGGATCAGCACAGGGTGTGCCCGCACTGTGGCGAAAGGCAGCGCAGACTGGAAGGAACGACACGCCGGGTGATCGCAACGACCTTCGGGCGCGTCGAAGTGCCGCGTCGGCGCTTTCGCTGTCAAGAGTGTTTGCGTCGGTGGTGTCCAGCCAACCACTTATTCGCCCAGCTCAAGGGAGGAACCATCAGTGTGCCTCTGCAAGAAGCGGCGAGGCTTTCAGGGTGTTCGTGGCCGTATCGAGTGGCGAGCGGGAGGCTCGAAGAAGCTGAGTGGAGCCGAGATCAGTGCGGAAGAGATCCGTCTACTGACCAACCGGCAAGGCAAGCAACGAGCGGAGCACCAGCAAGCGGAGGCAGAGCGGGCATGCTCCTCCCCTGCCAGCAGGCCCCATCAGCGCAGAACGCAGAGCAGCCGATGCTGGTGGGATTGGATGGGGGCTGGGTCTGCAGCCGCGAACAACGGGGAGGGATGGAAGGGAAAGTGGGGGTGATCTGTGCTCAGGTGGAGGATCTGCCCATACCACTATATTCCACCACGTTTTCCTGGAGCGAGCGAGGGCCCAGACGTCCGCCCCGCAGGCGGCATCGACTCAAGCGGCGGCGCTATGTGGCCACCTTTGGCCCATCACGGCAGATCGGACACCAGGCCAAAGCCGCAGCACAGTTCCTCTGTGCTGATCCGTCGCGCCCCGTGGTCGTCGTCGCAGACGGGGCTGAGTGGATCAAGAAGGAACAGGGGCGACATTTCCCACAGGCGACTTGCATTCTGGATTGGGCGCATCTGTGGCGGGAGGTCAGTCATGCTATCCGCGCAGCGGCACGCGCCAAGCCGCTCTCAGAGCGAGAACGAGACTACCAGATGTACCTGCATCGGTCTTGGCTCTGGCATGGTGGCGTCGAGCAAGCAGTGCAAGGATTGCGCACCTTGGGAATAGGACTGCTAGCAGCTTGTCGGAGAGAACGGATCAGCGACCAGGTCAGCCACTGCGTGAGTTCATGCGTCCTTCTCGGCACAGACTAAAGCGACTCAATGGAGCATGGTCGCCGACAGAAAACGGTCAGTAATGGTGAGCGAGCGGGCGGCACGCAAGCTGTTGTTCCTCCGTTAGCCTCCGCATAAGGTATGGAAGCGCTTGAGATTGAAGGCCAAACAGACCAGGCACCACTCGCCCGCAGCGGCCAGTTCCCCACGCAAGGAAAACTGGCGGAAGCCCAGCACCTCCTTGATGATGCCGATCACCGGTTCGACCGTGCATTTGCGTGCTGCATAGATCGCTTTGCCCAGCTCGGTTTTGAGCTTGTAGGCCATCTTGACCAGGGAGCTCGCCTCCTGGGGAGGCGGATCAGGCAGCGGCGCGAACCGCTGTTGCCAGCTGCGATGATGGGGATCACGGCCTGTGGCGATGTAGGGCTCGATGTCGCGTTTCGCACAGGCGGCCAGGGTCGCGGGGCCAAAATAGCCAGCATCGAAGGCTGCTGCCTCTGGTGTGCCGATCGCGGACGGCAGGGCGGCGAGCGTGGGTTCGGCTTCCTGACTGTCGTTGGGATGATTGGAGAGCGCGCTGGCGACGATGAGCAGACTCTGCTGATCGACAGCGATCTGGGCGTTGTAATCTTGCTCAAAGGCAGCATCCGTGGGATTTTTCATGATGCGCGACTCTGGGTCGGTAAAGTTGTATTGGTCGCCATCGCGCGGCCCCGGCACAGGCGGTTTCGGCGGGCGGCCACCCCTGCTTCGTCCCGTCGTGCGTTCCCGCTCCGCGCGTTGCGCCATCGTGGCTTCATAGAGCGCCTGCTCGGCTGCGGCACGCTCGACGGCGCGGGCTTCCAGCACGGCTTTCGCCTTCGCCAGCTGGGCCAGGCGGTCCTCTCGCCGGGTGATCTCCTCGCGCACCACCAATCCATCGGGGATGTCTCGCTGGTCGCTCTGTTCGCTCAGGCGGAAGAGCTCCTCGACCTCAGCTCGCAGTTGCGTCTCCACCTCCCGCAGCCGCTTGTAGCTGATCGCGTGGTGCCGGGAGGCATCGGCATGGATCTTGGTCCCGTCCAGGCTGATCGTGCCCACTTTCAGCACGCCCGCCTCTTGCGCCAGCAGCAGCACCTGCACGAAGAGATCCTTGAGTTCGGGCAGGAACACGCGCCGAAAGGTCGCTAGCGTATCGTGGTCGGGATGCTGGTGAGACTGGACCGTAACATGCTTTACGCCGATGGGGAGTCCAAGTTGGCACACGTCGAGTGTCCAAATGGGCTAAAAGAGGCGCAGATCCTTGCGAACGCCCGAAGAGTCAGGTACGTTTAAAAGAAGTATCGTTCTCTCGGAAAGGCAAGGGGAGATGCCTCCAGCGAAACGATCCCGCCGTGAGCGCACTGACGATTGGTCTCAGATAAAGCAGTGGACGTTGTGGCCAGAACAAGAGTTGTATGAATCGATTAGACCTCTGGTCCTGTTCCACGAAACCGCAGGGGAACGAGCCAAAGAAATCGATGTCCCCCGCCGTACCCTGGCCCGCAAAGCAGATGAGTTTGAGAAGCATGGAATGCAAAGCCTCTTTCCCTCCGAGGAGCATGGTGGTGCGAGAGAAACTGGCAAGACGCTCCCCGAAGAGATCCGCCAACTCGTCGTTGACCTGCATTGCGAAATGCCAACTATGGGCTGGCGCGAGATTGCCGAGGTGTGCTACATTCGCTACGGCAGACGGCCAGACCACAAAAGCGTCAAGCGCATTGCTACCTCTGGGCTTCGTCCTTCTCTTCAAGTCAGACGCTACCAACCCTGGCACCAGATCCCTGATCCCGCAGAGCGCAAGCTGGCCGTGATCCGGCTGCACTTTGAGGAGGGCTGGTCTATCACGTCTATTGCAGAGTATATGCAAACGAGCCGTCCGACCATCTACGCCACCCTCCAGCGCTGGGCAGAAGAGGGAGTCGCGGGCCTGGATGAGAAGTCTAGAGCCAGGAAGGGGCCACGCAAGGTCACGCTCTCGGTTGCCAATGAGGTCAGAAAGCTTCAGGAGAACCCGCTACTGGGAAAGTGGCGCATGAGCGCGGCTCTCGCTCGCATGGGAATCGAGGTCAGCCCGACAACCTGTGGCCGGATCATGGAAGCCAACCGGCAGCTTTATGGCCTGGAAAAGCCGCAACGCCAACCGCGCACGAAGCTGGAAATGCCATTCAAAGCGGTGAGACGTCATCAGTATTGGAGCGCAGACATCAGATACATCGAAGAGCACTTACTGCCAGATCCCAAGCCGGTTTACGTGATCAGTATATTTGAAAACTTCAGTAGAGCGGTTTTGGCTTCAGCCATTTCTCCTACCCAGAACGGATGGGATTTTCTCTCGGTTCTGGCTGAAGCCATCCGCCACTACGGTGCGCCAGAGGCGCTGGTCACAGACGGGGGAGGTCAATTTTACAGTGCCCAGGCTCTTCAACTCTACGACATGCTAGGCATCCGTAAGGAGCGCATCGAGCCTGGGGAGCCATGGCAGAATTATGCCGAGACGCTTTTCTCAATCCAGCGGCGGCTCGCCGATCACGCTTTCTCGAACGCACGCGCCTGGCCGGAAATCCAGCAGGCGCACCGGACCTGGTGGATCAATTACAATATCGAACGACACTTTGCCCACCGGGAGCGCCAGGATGGGCGACATAGCCCTTCTGAGGTGCTGCGTGGAGTGTTGGGCCGGACATTTCCTGAAGAGGTGCTCTCGCACGCGCTGTACGCCACGCAGTTTACCCGCCAGATTGATCGCCACGGCTTTGTCAGGTTCAAGCATTGGAAATTCTACGGAGAACTGGGGCTTGCTGGTGAGAATATCTCCGTGTGGGTGTACGAGGGCAATCTGAAGGTGGAGTACCAGGCGACGACACTCGCGCTGTACGAACTGGGCATCGAGAAAAAGACGGGGGAGATCGCCGAGGTGAAGAACCCACGCCGCCTGGAGACCCACTTTCGCAGTCCACAACTAGACCTCTGGCAGGTCTCCGAGACAGAGTGGCTTTTAGCTTTGAGGCGACCAGAACCCATCGCGCGCAAGAAACCAGGCAAGATCGTTCCTCTGGCGCAGCAACTCGTCTTGCCTGAGTTTGGCGCGACGGGCTAGAACCACCTTCCGAGCATCACGTATCGCTCCTCATGGTAGTTCGTTTGGCTTCTCTTGTTCACGGGAGAGAAACCCCACATCTCCCGTATCAGCCGCAGCGTGGTAGGATTTACACCTCTGGTAATGTCGCTTGCTGCATGTGTCGAGAGAGAAACAGCAATACGGTTATCAAAATCAAGCCACTCCACAATATGCCCACGGTAGGCAAAACTCCCAGATGCTCCAGGCTCAGCCCGAGTGCGGAAGAGCCGATGGTGAGGCAGCTCCACAAGATCAGGCGATAGAGGCCACTGACACGGCCTTGCAGAGCATCTGGTACGACAGCGAAGCGATAACTGTCCATGAAGACAGCACGGACCGAGTCGGCGAGAGCGGTGCCCGCGAAGACGGCTCCCAACAGCAGTGG
>WNGP01010105.1_pt1 | contig 11808 bp, 9 predicted proteins | sample 5407671 | NCBI WGS metagenome assembly WNGP01 (sample SAMN13153381, study PRJNA577476) | soil metagenome | isolation source: 40 cm soil or saprolite under Garry oak tree replicate 2 | place: USA:California | collected 2016-06-15 | reverse complement strand
CACGAGTCCTCCAACAACTACAACAACCGAATCTCCGGCGACCACGACGGAATCTCCGGCGACGACAACCGAATCTCCTGCTGAGGCCTCGCCTACTCCGTAAACTCTGGCTTTCTTCCTTCGCGAAGTCTTCTCCCGAAATCTTCAGGGAGAAGACTTTTGCTGTACAGATGCTCGTCCGTAATTTGGGGGCGAACTTCGCGAGCCCAGCATTGGCGTCGCAGAGCTCCGCCCTCCAACACTGTTCCGCGTATGGTAGAGAATCGACAACCGATATGAATCGCTTGAGTTCGCTTTCATTTCCAAAGCAGCGCCGCCTGACGCGGGCTTCAGAATATGAGCGCGTAAAACGAGACGGGCTGGTGGGGCGCGGCAAACTGCTGATGCTTAGCACGGTGGCTGTCGAGAATTCCGGCCTGTCCCGCGTCGGCTTCATTACCTCTCGCCGCCTCGGAAGCGCAGTCGCTCGCAATCGCGTCCGCCGCCGTTTGCGGGAGATTCTCCGCCGGCACCAGCATGATTTGCGACAAGACTTTTGGATTGTGATTGTTGCGAGGCGCGACGCTGCGACCGCGAGCTATCGCGCCTTGGAAGATGAATGGTTGCGTCTCGCAAGACGCGCTTCTATTCTGCTGTGATGCTCTGGCTGCTTCGTTCCATGATTCGCGTTTACCAATGCACGCTGTCGCCGTTCCTCAGTTTGCTGTGTGGACCCGATTCGGGCTGCCGATTTGCGCCCACGTGCTCGGCGTATTTTCTGGAAGCGGTAGAGACACACGGCATCGGCCGCGGAAGCTGGCTGGGATTAAGACGCCTCGCGCGATGTCACCCCTGGGGCGGATGCGGTTATGATCCGGTCCCGACGCCGACTGACGGATGTCAGGCGACCAGTCTGACCCGGACGGGCTGACCTGGGACGTTGCGTGTGATCGGGCGAAACCGAATTTGTTATGGATCGAACTGCGTGGATTGTCGTTATCCTTTGTGTAATCGGACTCGTGGCGTGGCAGATTTACGTAGCGAAACAGATGCCGCCGCGGCCCGCGCCGATCAACGTTGCGTCGGGGCAAGCGTCGCCCACGGCGACCCCGAAGGTTTCTGCATCTTCCCCACCGCCGGCTGTCCCGGAAGCCACGCCGAAGAGCACCGAGCCGGTTTCGAGCTGTGCCGAGAAGATCGAAACGCTGCGAAATTCAGATATCGAGCTTCGCCTGACGAATCGCGGAGGTGGCATCAAGGAAGCCGTTCTCCTGAGGCAAATCGCCGAGAAAGGGCAGCGCGTTGTCCTGAATTCGGCGCAAAGCGCGCCAATTGGCGCAATCATTGAGCAGCCATCAGCGCCAACGCTTCCTGAGTTCAGTGCATCGACCGAATCAAATTCGGTTGTGCAATTTGAGCGCACTACGGACGAGCAAGTTGTCGTTCGAAAGAAATTCTCCTTCGAAAAATCCTCGGAGAACAAAGACAGCTACGTGATCGACATGGACGTCGATCTCGAAAACCGGGGGACCAAACCATATCAAAGTGGTGGTTATTTTGTGGCGCTCGGATCGGCGGCGCCAATTCATCCCAAGGATTATCCTTCCTACACGCGGCTCGTCTGGTGCATCGATGGAAGAGCAAAAGGGATCGATGTTGGTTGGTTTGGCAGCAGCGGCGGATTTCTTGGGCTGGGCCAGCGCGCCGCGCGACCGTATTACCAGGAGAATATCGCCGGTGCGGAGTGGGTTGCGGTCAGTAATCAGTTTTTCACCACGCTGCTTGCACCGCTTACTGCCAAGGCCACTGGGGTATGGGGGCGAAGTTTCGATGTCGAACGATCGCCGGACCAGAAGTTACTCGGTATCGAGGGAGCGCTTGGCATGCCGGGATTTCAGTTGCAACCCGGGCAAACGTACAGCGCGCGTTTTGAAATCTATGCCGGGCCGAAACTTTACCATCGTCTCGCACAACTCCCGCATAACGAAGCCGAGGTGATGGATTTCGGGATGTTCAAGATCGTCTGCCAGTTTTTGCTCAACTTCATGAACTTGCTCAACAGCTGGCTGCACGACTATGGCCTCGCCATTCTGGCTCTCACTACGATTATCAAGCTGACGCTATGGCCGATCCAAAACCGGGCGAACCGGTCCATGCGCCAGATGGCCGCGCTCAATCCCAAAATGCAGGAGTTGAGGGACAAGTACAAAGACGATCCGACGCGGATGAACCAGGAGCTGATGAAGCTTTACAAACAGTACGGCATCAATCCGGTCGGAGGTTGTTTGCCCATGATGATTCAAATCCCGATCTTTTTCGGCCTTTTCAAAATGCTGGGGCAGGCGGTGGAATTGCGAAATGCTAAATTTCTCTGGGTAAAAGACCTTTCCCAGCCGGACACGATAGCGCACCTGCCGCTGCTCGGCTGGCCGGTGAATATCATTCCGCTCTGCATGGCTGCGACGCAGATTTGGCTCATGGCGATGACGCCAAAAACGGGTGATCCCACCCAGCGCCGAATCATGATGTTCACGCCACTGATCTTTCTATTTATCTGCTACAATTTTGCCGCGGCTCTGGCATTGTATTACACCGCACAGAATCTTTTCAGTATCTTGCAATTTTATCAGAACAAACGACAACCCATGCCAACACTGGAAAAAGTTTCGCCGCCGGGGAAACAGAAACGATGATGACGCCAAAGGATCTGCTCGACACCATTCTGGGTTATCTCGGTTTCGTTGTGCAAATCGAGGAGACCAGGAATGAGGGAGGCAACGCGACGCTGCAGATTTATACCGAGGAAAGCGGTCGCTTGATTGGGCGCAACGGCGAAACGCTCGAGGCCATTCAGTTTTTGCTTAACCGGCTGTTGCAAGCCAGGGACAAGGATGCTGAGAAAGTAATTGTGGATTGCGAGCATTACCGCTCCATGCGGGAAGACCGGATCGTGCAACGGGTCCGGGAATTGGCCGAACGTGTGCGCGTTACGGGCCGTTCGCTTCAGCTCGAGCCGATGAATTCCTACGAGCGGCGTCTCGTTCACAATGCGTTTAAAGACGATCCGGATGTGGCGACTTGGAGTCCATCCGATTCGGCGCGCATTAAGCAAATCACGCTGGTCAAGCGCCAACCAAAAAAAGAAGCGGCGCCAAAGGCGCAAATATCATCCTGAGCGAAGCAAACGATCTCTTTCGGAGTCGCAGATTACTTGTTAGCCAGTGTACTAAGCCGCATCAGCGGGCGCTACCCGATCATGCGCGACAGTTCTGAATGCCGCTTCATTGCCTGCTTAAATTACACGGTCGTAAGTCCGGAAAGTGAGGCAAGAGTAGCCCCGGCTGCGCCAACCGGAGCCCACCACGTTTGATCGCCGACGATTCCGTCCACGTGGACAGCTCGATCCTGTTGGTATGCTTTCACAGCGGCTTCGGTTTTGGGACCGAAATCACCGTCCACCGTCCCCGGATCGGTCGCGGGGGTTGAATACTTCTTGAGACCTTTTTGTAAACCAGTCACAGCATCGCCCGAGGCGCCTCGGGACAATGTCGGAGTATTTGGGTCGGCTGGAAGCGCCTGCCATGTTTGTGGTCCGACAATTCCGTCAACCGTCAAACCCGCGCCTTGTTGGAAATCTTTGACGGCTTGCTGCGTCGTCGCGTCGAAGGTGCCGGTGATACCGCTGGGAGCGAGCACCTTGGTCATCACAAAGATACGTTGAAGTCTTCGCACGTCGTGGCCAGTCGCGCCGATGCTGAGTGTTGGACCGTTATTCATAAAGTTATACGCCTCCCTATCTGTTTCTGCTCTATGTTAGCGCAAGATTTGCGACAAAAATCAGTTATTTCAAGCAAAGCCTCAGCCACAAGACAGTTACTTCCCAAGGCGGAACCCAGTTCGACCGGTGACGCGAAAGAAAAATTAGCAATTATCTGGTAGCGGAGTGCTGAAAATCTGGGAAGGGTAATCGCCACAATATGAAAACACTTACGCTGAAGCCATTTGCTCTTTGTCTGGTCATTTTCGGACTCTGCGGGACTGTTTCCGCGCAAAGCGATTTGAAGATGCCTGACGTCAGCCAGGCTGCCGAGGTAAAACAGCGCATCGCCCTGACGGATATCACGGTCAACTATCCTTATGGCAAAGTCTGGCGCGCGGGCGCTAATGAAAACACGACGATTGAATTCAGCGATCCAGTTGCTGTGGAGGGCAAGCCGTTGGACAAGGGAACTTATGGGCTGCACATGATTCCGAATCCTGATTCGTGGACGATTATTTTTTCCAAAACAAACACCGGGTGGGGGAGCTACAGCTATGATCAGAAAGACGATGCGCTGCGCGTAAATGTGAAACCGAAGCCCCTCGATCAATCGGAAGAGGCGCTTGAATACGAATTTGAAAATTTGAAACCAGATTCAACGGCGGTGACGCTGAAATGGGAAAAATTAGGCGTTCCTTTCACCGTCTCTATCAACGATGCGGATCAAACGTTGCAGAATATTCGAGCTCAAATGAAAGGCGCAGGCCAGTTTGCCTGGCAAGCTCCAGACCAAGCGGCGCAATTTTGTTTGACCAAAAAGACTAATCTGGATGAAGCACTGCGTTGGGCCGATCTCTCAATTCAGAATGAGGAGAGGTTCGAAAATCTCAGCACCAAAGCGGATATTCTTAAAGGGCTGAATCGGCCGGATGAGGCGAAGAAAACCTGGGACCAGGCGCTTCAGAAGGCCACTGCACCACAACTATATACATATGGTCGACAGCTGCAGAATCAGAAAAAGGGAACTGAAGCAATGGAGATCTTCAAAGAAGTGGCCAAGCGGTTTCCACAAGGAGTGTTTGGATATTTGGCTCAAGCACGCATTAAATCTGCAGCTGGTGATTTCTCCGGCGCGCTAAAAGATGTGAAGCAGGCGCAAGATGCCGCTCCTAGTGATGCACAGAAGCAGGCTATCCAAGGGCTCATCGCTCGGCTCGAGGCGAAGCAGGATATCAAGAAGTAACGCGGCTATCTCGGACTTGGGACGATAGCCTAGATGGGACGCTCATCGGAAAGTGCGCCGCTACGCGTGATGTACCACAGCATTAAGCGCTGTTGGCGCGCTGCACTTGTTGTTGCGATGCTCGCGATCGCGGGCACGGCTAATTCCGCCGATGCGCCGCCGTTGCTGACTCCCGACCAGATGGACGCTGGCGAGATTCAGCTCGCACTACAGAAGCTCAACGTGCTTGGTCGGGTTCTTTACGTTGCGGCTCACCCTGACGATGAAAACACAAATCTCATGGCTTTGTGGTCGAACGGCTCACTGTACGACGCCGCTTATCTATCGATTACACGCGGTGACGGCGGGCAGAATTTGATTGGACCGGAACTGCGTGAGCGGCTCGGCATTATTCGAACAGAGGAATTGTTGGCAGCGCGTCGCATCGATCATGGCAAACAATTCTTCTCGCGAGCAATCGATTTCGGCTTTTCCAAGACAGCCGACGAGAGCATGCGCATCTGGGATCACGACAAAATTCTGGCCGACGTGGTCTGGGTGGTCCGAAAGTTCCGGCCAGACGTGATGGTGACACGTTTTAGTCCGGAGGATCAACTGACGCATGGCCATCACACCGCGTCAGCTATTCTGGCGCGGGAAGCATTCTCGGCTGCCGGTGACCCAAATCGTTTTCCAGAGCAGCTGGCTTTCGTAAAACCGTGGCAGCCGACGCGGTTGGTTTGGAACACATCTCCATTTTTCTTCTCGAACCGAAACCTTCCTTTTGATCCGACGGGTCTGACCGTTTTGGAAGCAGGCGATTACAATCCGCTTCTCGGGAAAGCGTACACGGAAATCGCAGCAGCCAGTCTGAGCATGCACAAGAGCCAGGGTGTAGGAAGCCCGCCACGACGCGGAGCGCGAAAAGAATATTTCAAACTGTTGGAAGGGCAGCCCATGAGGACTGCGCTTTTCGAGGGCATCGATACCACCTGGTCGCGTGTTCCGAATTCAGGATCTGCTGCTAACGAAATTCGTCAGATCATTTCTCAGTTCCGTCCAGCCGATCCGGCTGCTTCGGTGCCTGGGTTATTAAAGCTAAGGCAGGCGATGAGCGGAATTAAGGATGACTCCTGGGTCCCTGAGAAAAAAGCCGAATTGGGTAAGATTATCGCCGCGTGTCTCGGCTTGCATATCGAAGCGTCGACAACCAATGAAACCGTCACGCCAGGGCAAACGGTAACGATAAAGCTGGAGGCAATTAACCGGTGCGATATTCCAGTCACACTGCAGGAAGCACGTTGTTCGCTCACCGGCGACTCGATGAAAATTGATGCGGCGCTTCCACCAAACGAACTCGTAACGAAGGATCTGTCTTGCAGGATCCCGGAGAACACTCCTTATTCCCAGCCTTATTGGCTTCGTAAACCAGGAACGCTTGGTACCTTCGCTGTAGATGATCAACAGCTTATCGGTCTGCCGGAAAATCCGCCCAATCTTCCGGTAGAGATTGTCCTTCAAATCAACGGGCAGGAACTCCGTCACACTGTCGACGGGAAGTACCGCACGGTTGACCCGATAGCGGGCGAGTTGCGACGATCGTTGGTCATTGCGCCACCCGTTTTCACCAAGATCGGGGACGGCGCGTTGGTATTCCCGACGAATCAACCGAAACCCGTAGCAGTTCATGTCTTCGCGGCCACCGGTCCTGTGAAAGGAGAACTTAAACTAGCTGTGCCGTCGGGATGGCGAGTCGATCCGCCATCTGTGCCTATAGATTTGAAGGGAGCCAATGCCGAGACGGTGTCGACGTTTACCGTCAAGCCACCAGATCAGAATAGCGAAGGGATGTTGCGAGCCATCATTTCGATCGACGGGCGCGACTATTCGTTCGAGCGCGTGCGGATTTCCTATCCGCACATCGGCGTCCAAACGCTCATGCCGCCTGCAGAAGTAAAGCTTGTCCGGGCTGACATTCGCAAAAAAGGCGATCGCATCGGTTACATTCCCGGTGCTGGCGATGATGTTCCAGAAAGTCTCCAAGAGATTGGGTACTCAGTGAAGATTCTGACCGAATCTGATATCACAGCGCAAAGCCTCGCACAGTTCTCTGCCGTCGTGCTAGGGATCCGAGCGTACAACACGCAGGATCGAATTTTCAATTGGTTACCGGAACTTTTCGCCTACGCAAAGGCTGGCGGAGTTGTGATCGTGCAGTACAACACGCTGGCGGATCTCAAGACTGACCAACTCGGGCCGTATCCGCTGGAAATCTCCCGCGATCGCGTTACTGACGAAAACGCAGAGATGCGTGTTCTGGCGCCGAATCATCAGCTCATGACCACTCCAAACAAGATTACGTCGAAAGATTTCGAAGGATGGGTGCAGGAACGCGGACTTTACTTTCCAAAAAAGTGGGACCCCGCTTGGACCGCGATTCTGTCGTGTAACGATCCAAAGGAAAAGCCACTCGATGGTGGCTTGCTGGTTGCAAAATTAGGCAAAGGTTTCTTTATCTACACGAGCTACTCCTGGTTTCGGCAATTGCCGGCCGGCGTCCCGGGAGCTTACCGGTTATTCGCGAACATGTTGTCACTGGGAAAATGAACGCAGGGGATGACAAGGCAGATGCGCGTTCCTGGCGCAAAGCTTATGGCCTGGCGCTTTCCCTTTTTGCAGTGGAGGTAGTGCTTCTCTACCTCTTCACCGTCCGGTTTTTGTGAACCGGCTGGATTATCTCGTTCTCATCGCCACAATTCTGGCGATCCCGCTTTATGGCCTTTGGCGAACCCGCGGAAGTGCCTCGTTAGGTCAATACCTCAAGGGCGATGCGAGTATTCGGTGGGCCACGATTGGACTCTCCGTCCTCGCAACGCAGGCAGGCCCGATCACGTTTCTTTCCATGCCGGGCCAGGCCTATGAGAGCGGCATAGGTTTTATTCAGAATTATTTTGGACAGCCGCTCGCGCTGATCGTTGTGTGCGCCGTCTTCGTTCCGATCTATCAGCGTCTAAAAGTTTACACGGCTTATCAGTACCTCGGCCAGCGATTCGATCAGAAGACGCAGTTGCTCGGCGCGTTCCTGTTTCTTGTGCAACGAGGCATCGCCGCTGGAATCACGATTTACGCACCGGCCATTGTTCTCTCGGCCTTGCTCGGGTGGCGCTTGAACCTGACCATCTGGCTCGCAGGCGGACTGGTCATTATCTACACGGTGGTGGGTGGAACCAAGATTGTCAGCATCACCCAACGCTACCAGATGATCGTGATTTTGGTCGGCATGGCGATTGCATTTGCGATCGCGGTTTACCGGCTATCGCCCGATCTGTCGTTTGAAAGCACCCTTTCGGTCGCTGGCAAAATGGGAAAACTGGAGGCGGTCGATTTCTCGGTCGATCCCCATAAGCGCTACACATTCTGGTCCGGCTTGATTGGCGGCTTTTTTCTCGCGCTTTCCTATTTCGGAGCGGACCAATCTCAAGTGCAACGATATCTCGCGGGTGGCTCGCTCAAAGAGAGTCGCCTCGGATTGCTCTTCAACGCCGTGGTGAAGGTGCCACTGCAATTTTTCATTCTCCTGCTCGGCGCGATTGTTTTCATGTTCTATCAATTCGAAAAGCCGCCCCTGTATTTCAATGAACCGGCGTACCAACGAGCGGCGGCGAACGGCTATTCACAGCAATTAGCGGTGTTGCAAACGCAATTCGATGATGTCTTCACGCAGAAACGTGCTGCTATTCGCGCTGTTTCCAGCGCATCGTCGAGTGATCTGGAAAACGATCGTGATGCGGCCATGACAAGGCTCCGCGGACTCGACGCGCAGGCGCATGAGTTGCGCAATCGAACCAAGGCAGTTCTCGAGCAAGCGGGCGCGGATCCAAAAAGCAAAGAATCGGATTACGTATTTATTACTTTTATTCTTCAACAGATGCCGCACGGAATTGTCGGATTACTGATCGCAGTGATCTTATGCGCGACCATGTCGGCGACGTCAGCAATTCTGAATGCTCTCGGTTCCACCACGGCGATCGACTTTTATCGCCCGTTAATTCGCCCCGACGCGAGCGACCATCATTACGTGGTCGCAGCGAAAGCGCTGACAGCAGCGTGGGGTTTGATCGCCATCGGCGTCGCTTCGTTTGCCAGTTTGGTCGAAAACCTGATTGAGGCGGGTAACATTTTGGGCTCGGTGTTCTATGGCAGCATCCTCGGGCTCTTTCTGGCAGGTTTCTTTGTCCGTCGTGTTACCGGCTCGGCGGTGTTTTTCGCGGCGCTCCTTGCACAAACGCTTGTGTTTGTCCTGTTCGCTACAACGAATATCGGCTACCTCTGGTACAATTTTATTGGATGCGCGGCCGTACTGATTTTCGCGCCGGTTCTGCAGCAAACTATTTTTCGCGGTAGGGAAGCTCCGGCCGGAGTATGAAAATCATTCTGGACGATGGATCACCCGATTATTTGTTTCGGCCAGCAACCGTGCGGATTTTTTCCAAAGCGATTCTTGTTCGCTAAGATTCTGGCGGCCCGGCGTATTCAAAAGGAGATTGGGGGAGAAATCGTTTTTTTCTTTCACGACAGCGATCACGACCCGCGCGAGACGATTACCACTTTACGAGACCGAAACAGCAACCAGGAAGTAGCCCTAAACTTTCAGTTCAAAAATCGGATCCAAAAGCAGTTTTCGCCTCTGTACGCCAAACGTGTTCTTCCAGAATGGCAGGAGAAAACTTCGCGCCAACTTCCAAATTATGTTGGACAGTCTCTGGTCGCACACTTCAAGGAGATCAAATGCTCGAATGTGGCCGATTTTTGCCTCGAAATGTACAGGCGAATGGGATTGCTGGAAGGTGTAAGGGTAGAGCGATCCAGTGCAGCCGACTTCAGAGCGCGCGCTGTGGCGGTCTCAGACTATTTCGTCGATCAGCGTTACGAAGGAGAGATCGTCCGCGCACGCTACCGCGACGGGAAATTGTTGCTACACAAAGGAGGCGATCGCTTTGTGGAGATTCCCGAAGGAGAATTCGGTCCTGAGCAGATCAGCCCGACCCGCGATACGCGTTTCCATTGGATGCAGTCGGTGATTCGGTGCACCCATTACGTCGCCGGTGCAAGCGAGCAGCATTACATCAACAAGACAGATGCTCCCCTGGTGAAATTCATCAAGCGCGACGAAATTTCTGACTTCGACAGAGCGTATACGGAATTGTGATGGAATCGGGGCCACTGAAAATTGGGATTGCATGTTTTCCGTTGATTGGCGGGAGTGGGATTTTGGCGACGGCCCTCGGCTCAGAACTGGCACGCCGCGGTCATGAAGTTTACTTGTTCAGTTATGCTCTACCCGTTCGACTAGACTTACCGCAGGAGGGCCTTCATTTCCATCCAGTCGAGTTTGCGGACAACGCTTTGTTTCCGTGTCCCGATTACACTCTGCCGCTCGCAGTGAAAATGGCGGAGGTGGCACGTTCCCAGCGACTCGATCTTTTTCACGTTCATTATGCAGTGCCACACGCGCTGGCCGCGTGTTTAGCCTCGCAGATTGTAGGACCGTCAGCTCCGCGCATCATCACAACCTTGCACGGAAGCGATACCACTTTGCTGGGGCAGGATCCCGACTACCGCACCGCCATCGAGCACGCTCTTGTGCATTCCGACGCGGTGACGGCAGTTTCAGAAAATCTTCGGAATCAAACCCAGGAAATCTTTTCTCTGAAACGAGCGATCGACGTGATTCCAAATTTCTTCACCCCAAATAAACCGAAGAGAAGCCGCGAAGAAGTTCGACGCGATTTGGGCGTAACCGACAAATTTCTTGTGCTACACATGTCGAACTTGCGACCGGTCAAGCGCATCGATCTGCTGCTACGCACGGTCGCCATGTCCAAGAATCGGGCGCGCCTTCGATTGCTCATTTTGGCAGGCGGCCCTTTTGATCCCTATGAGCCACTGCTGGATGAATTGGCTCTCCGCGACAGCGTGATTGTTCGCCAGAACGCAGCTACGGTGGAAGAGTATTTGGAGGCCGCGGATGCCGGACTCTACACGTCCGAATACGAAAGCTTTGGTTTGAGCATTCTCGAGACGGCATTTTATGGTAAACCCGTCGTCGCCTTTCGCGTTGGCGGTATTCCAGAAGTTCTAGGTGACTCTCGTTCCCTGCATCCTTTCGGCGATGTAACTGCGGCTGCTGCCGCGTTAGACGCGTTGGTCGAATCTCCGAATTTGGCCCGCGAACTGGGTGAACAGAGTCGCGCTCGCGTGCTCGAAAGGTTCTCAGCGGATCGTGTTGTTCCTCAGTACGAATCGTTGTATCGCCGCATAGTCGCTGGCCGATAAGCGCGAAGATTGTTGACCGACTGGGGCTTTGCGGCGTTTGTTTTATCTTAAGGTTTTACCACCACCGGTGTCCCCAGGTGCGCGGCGTCATAAAACTGGCGTGCTTTCCAATAGGGCATTCTAATGCATCCATGTGATGCGGGTAGCCCTGGCAGGTAGCCCTGGTGCAATCCGTAGCCCGGCGAGAATTCGAGAAAGTAGGGCATCGGGGTGCCCACAAAGTGCGAATGCGGCGGTCTGCTGTCTCGCCTACTATCGACGTTGGCCTTGACGATCCCGCCCGAGTCATCAACGTAATCACCATAGAGACTGGAGCGATGATCTTCGTCCTTGCGAATGACTTGAAAACGACCAGTCGGCGTGCGGTATCCTTCCCGACCACTGGATATGCGGGACGACGCGGTTCTATACCCGCCGCGGTAGAGATAGGCTTCCTGCTCCCGCAAACTCACGACGATCGATGGCCTGCCGGAATGCGTCTCCGGCAGGTTCGACGTGACCAGATCACTCA
>WNGP01008898.1_pt1 | contig 11809 bp, 9 predicted proteins | sample 5407671 | NCBI WGS metagenome assembly WNGP01 (sample SAMN13153381, study PRJNA577476) | soil metagenome | isolation source: 40 cm soil or saprolite under Garry oak tree replicate 2 | place: USA:California | collected 2016-06-15 | reverse complement strand
TTCTCTACAACGCTTTTATTGTCAAGAAGCGCTCCTTCAACATTAACACTACTTACGGCAGCTACATCATCACGATTGATACTAAGCGTTACGCCATCACCTGTAGCATTCTCAACAGTACCATAAGGGAGGTGCACAATTTTCCCAAAGAAACGCCCCTGCTTCACACTTATATGAGTGAGACGACGTGTCGCAGGATCAAAAATTACGTGCAGCAGGATGCCGTCTTCACCATCGGCGAAGAAAACCTTACTGCCAAAATGGAACTTCTGCATCTCGGAGATTAAGGTTGTTTTACTCATAAGGCCCGCCTCGTACTACTTTTTTCAGGCATAGCTCAAAGTATGCTACATCCTCTATCAAAGAGTGTAGCACGTTATCATTGCACATGACAAGCAGCAAAGAAAACCAGGCAAGGCCATTTAAAAGTTGCGGGAGTTCGGCCCTTGCACAGGCTGAGTTGTCGGTTCCGTCGTTGGTACTGAATGCCTGGGACGAAATGTATCGACCTTTTCTTTCAATCCCATCGCAAGTAGGAGCCGGTTGACCTCGGGGAAATCGTTGCACGCGGGGGGGATGATTAGCGGGCCGCCGAACCGGTAACGCTCGAGAGCTATACCCAACTCAGCCAGGGCCAGAGTCAATCTTTGTAAATAGGCATCTGCCTGCTCCACGTGCATCAAACGATCCGCCAGCAGGTTCAGGCTGATGGCAAGCGGTAATAATTCCCCGCCTGTCAAACGTGCTCGCGCACGCAAATTACCATTTGCCAAACGAGCTTGCACATCCTTAAGTTCTGCCACACCTCTCTCTAAGGCAACATTGCGTTCCGCGATTATACAGGCCTGGTCTTCTACACGTCGATTTACTATCTCCAGGCGTTCAAGGGCATCTGCTTGCCGGCGTGTCAGGCGTGCATTGTCCAGCAAGGTTAAGATTTGTCGCACGATCACTAATCCCTCGACGGCAATGGTTGCGATAAGGAGTATAGGACGTATTTCACGCTGCCCGGCATCGGGTGAAAATATGTTGAGCAGCAGTACGCCAAACAGGACGACCAAAAGGAAATAGGGAAGAAGCTGTTCTGGCCCAAAGGTAAAGCGTTCAGCCCTTCTGCGCCAGCGTTGCTTGATCCTGTCCGCTGGGGTTAGCGGAATAAAGCGACGTAAGTAAGCCGCCAGACCAATGGTTATCAGGCCCAGGGGCCAACCCAGATCCACCCATGTACCCTCGACATATATACCCGCGTTCTGTAACACATTAAAGGTGAAGTCGGAGATTACAAAGAAACATAAGCCTATTCCCACGACTATCAGGGCGGCGCGGCGCGCTGTGGCCTGGTAAAGCCGTCCCTGGCCTCGTAACAACATGATAACAACACAACTTAGCAAGGCAACATCAGTGGTAGGGTAATACAGACCGAGAAATTTAGCTAAAGGATTTTCGACTGTTGAGTGTAGAGCTAAGTCACCCAGCAGCAAATACCAACCAATGGCCAGCATAGATGCCATCGATATAAGGCTGTCCAGCAACAAGAACAACCGCTTCCTCGCTGAACCAGAAGTTGGATGCAATAACATACCTGCGAAGATCAATGGGGGCAAACTGGCATAACCAATATCCGCGTACGAAGGAAATGGATTCTGATTGGTGAACATATAGTAACGCTATCATTCCACCAATAATGGAACCGGCTAACTGGGCGAACCTCCAGGCGCTTCCACCAAGGTGAAAAAGCATGAAGACGGCTATGAGCGCTTCTAGCCCAATCACCGCTCCAATGAAAGTCCATGAAAGTGAACGCAGAGGGTCAAGCCACCTCCTGTGGAATGCCATGCCCACTTAAGAAGACGTGTAGATTTTGCTCTTCCAGAAAAATACTTGTGTAAGTGTACCATATTGCATTGACATGCTTCAATCTAATAGCCTGTTTGGGCACCTTGACATCCCCGCATAAAGAGCGTTATCATCATCATGCAAACAAATTATCACTATAGAGAGTACCCGATATGATTGAACATATTTGTTACATCGAACAGTTCCCACATAGTCTACCGCACCGCGAGAGCGCAGAACTACGCCCCTGCGGCCACTATGCCTGTGCACCCCACACAATCACCTACTACGGTACAGGTGATGATGATGAATTGGTGGGCGACTACTGCCTGATTTGCTATGCCCGCAAGTTTCCACAAAACTGCCCTGATCGCTTAATCCGACAGGCAATATTTCAGGATAGTGAACCGGCATAGTTCGAAAAACAGATGATGCATGCAAATCAAACGGGAACCTGGTACTGCGCCACATTGTCTTTACCAAAAATAGCGCCTGCGGCCTCTGGCGCATATCGATCAACAAGTGACTCAGTGATCGCATTGGCACGACAGATTTCCCCGTACATACTCGCACTGGGACGTGGGATACGGCGCTGCGTCTGCTGATCCACCTCGATCAGGCCAAAGCGCACACCCCAGCCATTATTCCATTCAAAGTTGTCTACTAATGACCAGTGCAGGTAGCCGCGGACAGGAATCCCCTCTCTGATTGCACGGTGAACCATGGCAAGATGTTCCAGGATGGCTCGTGGACGTCGATTGTCAGCAGCATCACTAAATCCATTCTCGGTAATATATAATGGCTTGTTGCCTCGCGTACGACGATAAACCGTTTTCAGGATACGATATATACCCTTGGGATAGATCTCACCAAAGTTGTTATCCAGTCCGGGGTCATTGCGGATTGCGCCAGGGCGCACGAAGCGATGTCCAAAAAGTTCAGCGGGAAGAGCAGGGTCGAAACGCACCATTTCGCGAGTATAGTAGTTTACACCGTGATAATCCCTGGCCGCCTCAGCACGTACTACTGGCGCGAGGAGCATATTCAATGGAAAGGTAAACTTTCCCGTTTCCATAGCTTTCAAAACGGCCCAGTTAAAAAAGGTATCCTGCGCGGCGGCCGCACTACTATCAAGTGGGGAAAGGCGATTAGCTGGATCGAAGAGGCGATAGTGCAGGCAATAGCCAATCTGTCCCTCGGGTTGAAGGCGACGAATGGCATAGAAGGCCTGCACATGGGCTTGCACCAGGTTGCACAAAACCTGAGATGCACGAATGATATCGCTTTCACCAGGAGGGCTGGAACCAATTACATAACCTTGAGCAGCGTAGCTATTGGGCTCGTTGATTGTCACCCAGAAATCACATAAATCCTTGAGAGTTTGCACAGCATAGGTAGCATAGCGAACAAAAAAGCGAATATTTGCTTCGTCGGCAAACCCGCCACGATCGGCAAACCAGAGGGGTTCTGTAAAATGATGAAGGGTTATAATAGGCTTCATATGGCGGCGGCGCAAGTTCGTCAACATCTGCCGGTAACGGTCTAAAGCGGCACTGTCCCATCGTCCTTCTGCCGGTTCGATACGGCTCCATTCCAAACTTAAGCGCAGCGCGTTGTTCTCCATTTGCTCGGCCAGGTTAAAATCTCTTTCTGCATTTTCCCACCAGTTGTCCGCAATTCCAGACGCTTCACCTGTGAGGATGTGCCCTTGCTGTTCCCAGCGATACCGCGATACCACTGGTTGTTGATGTTTCCCCCTTCACATTGATGCGATGAAGATGCCGTTCCCCATAGAAATCCTTCAGGAAAGTGCAGAATACGCTGCTTCGCCATTGAAAGTCTCCTTACCACTTCGACGATATTCCTATGTATGTACGTATTTTAACACGAACAAAACTGAAGGAAAGTACCGATTTTTCCCGTTTATCTATGAAGGAGCGCCATATTCAGGCATCTTCTGGCTTTATTGAGTGACCAGGTAGATGGAGATTTTTAATACCTTTTACTCTCGTTCGCCTATACCGGAGTCGTTACTATGCTTCGTACTACACCTATAACATTTGTAGGTATTATCATTATTGTCGTGGCTGTACTTATCATACCTACCGGGTCATTGCAAATTGCATCTGCGGCACAACTTTCACCCGGAACCCACAATGTACAACACGCATATAAGTATGCAGAAAATTCCTATCTTCCCCTGAGCAAATTTCATCTACGCGGCATAGATGGCCCTTACCATACTCAAGGTAACCTGATTCTTGGCGCTGATAACCGGCCATATCTCTTCCATGGAGTTGCCCGTGACGACCTGGAATATCGCTGCGCTGGCGATGGACACTACACACAGCAAGAACTGGCCTATATGGGTATTGGAGACAATACTGCGCATGAGACCTATTGGGGAGGAAATATTGTCCGGCTTCCTCTCTCCGAGAATTACTGGCTTTATGGGTCTCCCTCCCAGGGCTGCTCTTCTGCACAATACCACGCTGTGCTTAAAAGGGTCGTGGATATACTGACGAGTTTAAACCTCAACGTGATGCTTGATTTACAATGGACGAATGCTGGTGGGCAATCACCTGGGGCCGGCGATGCCTGGTCTATGCCGGATGAAGATAGTGTGACATTCTGGCAGCAAGTGGCCGGCATCTACAAAAACTACCGTAATGTCTTGTTCGAGATATATAACGAACCACACTGGCTTAACAACTGGACCTGCTGGCGCAATGGATGCGCTATCGTGGGGGATTATTCGGGTTTAACAGGCCATGACCATTCGCGTTATAACTACCAGGCGGTGGGCATGCAGGCGCTCCTGGATACCATACGCCAGTCTGGCGCGAACAACCTTGTCGTTGTGGGTGGCATCGATTGGGGCTTCGATCTTTCACAACTCTCTACCTACCATTTGAAGGGGACGAATGTCGTTTATGATACGCATCCTTATTCTTATAAGGCCAAACTACCTGCTCATTGGGACACAGCTTTTGGCCAGATTAGCGCCAGCTATCCTGTCATCTCAGCTGAGAGTGGCGAGTACGATTGTAAATCAACATATGTCAGCCAGCTCTATAGCTATTTTGATGCGCACGATATTGGTTGGATAAGTTGGGCATGGGTTCCCCCCTGGGGCGATGCCTGCAAATATCCACGCTTAGTTACCGACCTTACAGGTAGGCCCACGCCCGGGATGGGGGAGTTTGTCTACCAGGACTTGCATAGCTATCTTGCCCTGTTAGCCGGCGAGGAAATTCCCGCCAAAATAAAGTAACCCGCGTTCCTCACAAAACTGTTGCAAAGTGAAAAAGCAGTAAGGCAGAAATGTAGTGGCACACCAATTGTCATCCTGAGCGCAGCGAAGGATCTAGCTCCACAGGCACAGAGATCCTTCGCTGCGCTCAGGATGACAGCCAGATAGCTATTCACGAATACCGCGTGGAGGCAGCGGGCGCACCAGCGGGCTCATCACGGGCAAGTCTTTCTTACCACGCGGGAGACGCTGGCGCACCAGGTAATCCGGTGCCGTAGCCAGATCGCCCTTCTCCAGTGTCACATCGGGACCGAAGCGATTGAAGAAGGACAGCTCGAAGTTGGGCGTCTCGCCCAATGCGCCATGAGGACAGACCTCGACGCAGTCGCCACAGAAGATACAGCGGTCGAGAGCGAAGGCATAACGGTGCAGAGTTCGCTCGGCCATCATCAACGAACCCGTCGGACAGACCTGCACGCATGCCCCACAGGATACACAATCGGTGTCATGCAGGCTAACGTTGAAGGGCGTCGCAACGATGGTGTCGAAGCCCTTACCGAACATGCCGTAGCAGTCGGGGCCAATCACATCGTGGCACACCCGCACGCACTGCGTACAGTTAATGCACTTGTTGGGGTCGCGCAGGATGAAGCTGTGCGACAGGTCAACTTCGTAGTCGTGATAGTCGCTCGGTTCACCATCGTGGAAGCGGTTATCAGCCAGGCCGTGCTCGATGCTATACTTTTGCAGGTCACACTGGCCGGCCGCGGGGCATACACACTGCAAGCAGCGCCCCGCCTCGCGTTCAGCTTGTTCCTGCAAATAGCCCATCTCAATAATCCTGAAGTTGCGCTTGCGCTTCTCATAAGGCAGCATAGGCATCTTTACCTTCGGCTCAACCGGCTTGTAGGGCACAATATCAAAGAGGTCGGGCTTGCGCTCTTCTATCTCCAGGCGGCGAGCAACCTCTTTCATGTCTTCTCCGTTAAGGAAGGCATGGATGGAACGGGCGCCCAGCTTGCCTTGTGCCACGCACTCGATGATTGTCTTCGCGCCCATCTGTGCATCGCCACCGGCAAAGACGGCGTAACGGTCGGTCATGAAGTTATGCGGGTCGGTCTGGATGGTATTCCACTTTGTCCAATTCACGCCTGACTTCTCGTCAATCACTGACTTCTCTGCGGCTTGACCGATAGCGGGAATGACTGTATCACATTGGATCACAAACTCGGAGCCAGGTATAGGGACAGGGCGACGGCGACCACGTGCATCTGGCTCGCCGGGCTTCGTTTTTGCGTATTCGACACCCGTTACTTTACCATTTTCAGTGAGGATGCGCTGCTGGGCAACGTTCACCAGCAGGTGTGTACCCTCAGCTTCACCATCCTCAATTTCTTCCTGAGTAGCACTCATATCAGCACGAGTACGATAATAGGTTGTATGTACTTTTGCCCCCAGACGTAATGAAGTACGTGTACAGTCAAACGTAGTAAATCCGCCGCCAATTACGACGACTTCTTTGTTTTCATCAACAGGAACGGGTAGACCCTCTACTTTTTCCCTCAAATAGGCAATAGCGTTCACAACGCCTTCAGCATCGTCACCCGGTACATTCAACCTATTGCTTGTCCAGCAACCAATTGCCAGGTAGACAGCATCGAAACCCTCTGCAAAGAGATCATCGACGGTAAAGTCTTGACCGAACTTGACGTTACATTGGAGGTCTACACCAAGCTGCCAGACATGATCGAGTTCACGATCCATTATGTCCTTCTGCAAACGATATTCAGGAATACCGTAACGCAGCATACCGCCCGCCTGGGGCTGCATGTCGTATATCTTGCAGTAGTGACCCTTGAGAGCCAGGTAGTAGGCACAGGTCAGGCCCGCAGGGCCAGCGCCAACGATCGCCACCTTTTTGCCCGTTGGGGGATCCTTGAGGAATGGAACGGGAGGATCGAGCAAGCACTGCTCGGCAGCATAGCCGTGCATGCGGCAAATGGCGATTTCTTCCTCAACCAGAGTACGCCGGCAGGCCTTTTGACAGGGAGCCGGACAGGTGAGACCAAGAATATATGGGAATGGTAGCACTTCTTTGACCAGGCGTGCCGCCTCTTTCATCGAACCTTTAGCGATCAACTCCAGGTAGCCTGGAATGTCGATATGCGTGGGGCAATCGACCTGGCAGGGTGGCTGACAATAGGCATTATGGTCAGAGAGTATCATCTCCAGGTTGGTGCGCCGGATATGGAATAGTTCGTCCGACTTCGTTGTGACCACCATACCCGGAGACGCAGGTACGTTACAAGAAGGCAAAGGCCTTTCGGCGCCTTCGATATGTACAAGACACATACGGCAAGCCGAGGTTGGCTCTAGCTTCTCATCATTACATAGATTGGGGATATCGAGAATCCCGCTGTCAATGGCGGCACTCAGGATCGTCTGGCCTTCATAGGCCCGCACAACCTTGCCATCAACGGTAAATGTGAAGCCGGGTTGCCCAACTTCATTACGTACCATTGGCACTGCCGGCTCCTGAGTTATCGGTGAAAAATTATCTCGGACTGATATAGCCATGCGTTTCCTCTTGCCAGTTTCAAATATCTAGTAACTCTTCAGTAGGGAGTGCAGGGGGACGGCAGTCCTCCTGCCGGGGTCTGGGGTTGTCCCCAGGTCACTTCCCTCCTTCTCGTTTGCCTCCGTAGGAGGCATAAGCCCGGTACCTGAATAGTTACAATCTCTATGGTAAGACATGCTTAGTTACAAAACGATGAGCACGTACCGGAATACACGTTCCTGTAGGACACTCTTGATCCTCAATATGCTTTTGGAAATGATCGGGCCAATAACGTTTGGCCGTTTTAAGCGGATTTGGCGCCTGTATGCCAAAGCCACATAGCGACCCATTCGGAACATACCTGGCAAATTCATCCAGCACCTCCAGATCCCCACTGACGCCAAGATCACTGATAATTCCTTCTAGAAGACCCGCTATACGTTTGACGCCCAAACGGCAGGGCACACATTTACCACACGATTCGTGCGAGAGATAACGGCTGCGTTCCATCGCCCACCCGACCATACATGTGTTAGCAGGAAGCAATTCGATAATGCTGGAACCTACAATAGCGCCAGCATCTTCCAGGGGATCATAATCAAATGGTGTATCAAGCAAAGACGTGGGCAGAGCGCCGCCTTCGGCGCCGCCTACCACAACGGCGCGCAAGTCGCCATCAGGGCGATTGAAGCCAGCATGACGCAGGACTTCTCGCAGCGTCGCACCAAAAGGCACTTCAATCACCTTTGGCTCGCTATCAGGCACGTAGTCGTAGACCGTCAGTACCTTCGTCCCACCACTTGTGGCCGTTCCTACGCTGGCGAAGGCTTCGGCGCCGCTGCGCACGATTACAGGCACGTTGGCGAGTGTCTCGATACAGTTTATGGCGGTTGGCTTATCCCACAGCCCATACTGCGTAGGATAAGGAGGACGTTGTTCAGGCATACCGCGGCGCCCCTTGATAAGGGCGATCTGCACGGTCTCCTCACCACCCATGAAGCCAATATCTACCCCCAGGACGTTGATGGTACAACTGAACTCGGTACCTAAAATATCACGTCCTACAAAGTTGGCCTCCAATGCTTCATTCAAGGCCCTCTGTACCGAGGCCATCCCTTCAACAAAGAAGTTGCGTGTGAAAAGATACGCTTCTGATGCGCCTGCAGCGTAGGCTGCCAGCACTATACCTTCGATGACCTGGTGAGGATTGCGCTCCAACAGCGAACGGGCCACCATTGCACGCGGGTCGGCATCATAGGCATTGCAGATGACGTATTTCACATTGTCGTCTGTCCTGCTCACGATACGCCACTTTTCACCCGTCAGACGTCCGGCGCCGCCGCGCCCGCGCAGTTTCGCGTCGATGACCTGCTGAATAACCTGCTCGGGCGTTTGCTCGCGGATGGCTTTTTCTAAAGCGGCATAACCGCCATTGCGGCGATAGGCATCCAGTGAACGGACGTCAGGCTCACCACGCCGCCGCAGCACTCGATATGTAGAATCAAATTCAGGCATTTGGCTGCCTCACATGATGAATATTACCCCATACACCCCGCGTATCAGGAGCCAGGCCGCGTCGGGGTTGATCGTCGCGCTTTAAGCCTTTTACTGCGGGAGCAGGTTTGAATTTCGGGCTCATAGTGGCGATACCGAAGATATCGCTCAGGTCGACACCACGCACCTGGACGATACGTTTAGCAGCTTGCAAAGGCAAGTAGCCGTACATGTCCATGACGGCATCCAGCAGGGCTGGAAGTTCGCCGGCATCTTGCGACCAGGTTTCTAGTAGCACATCAACAGGGTCAAGATCGATTTCAGGCTCCAGGTAATCTTTGACGGGCATGGCAACGCAGGGAGCTACTGGCTTGTCATGATATTCTACAGCATATTCGGCGATACGTTGAGAGTAGTAACCAGCCTTGGAAGTACCCGTTGCCGCTGTCAGTTTACGTGGCGTAAACTTCTCAGCGCCTTCGCGGATATATGATTTGAACCATGGGCGTGTTTTCCACTTGTATATGGGCTCATATTCAATCGTAATGGCACGGGGCGGACAGGCTTTTTCGCACAACAGGCAGGATTCACATTTCAGGTTGAATTCTGTCTGTAGCCCCTCTTCCGCGATTAATTGTATGAGGCCGCGGCTGCGTGGCGGTAATTTTGGCTTCTCATAGGGATACAGTCGGGTCACCTTTGGCCTGAACAGGTGACTAAACGTCAGGCCCATTCCTTCGAGGATGCCACGCATACACTACACCTCAATTTCCTTCTCACCGCGCACTTTGAGGCCCTGCTTCGCTATCTTTTCGCGCAACTTGAGGATACCTTCAATAAGTGCCTCCGGACGTGGGGGACAACCAGGGACATAGATATCCACTGGCACGATTGTATCGACGCCCTGGACGGTGTAGTAGCTATCGTAAAATTCACCGCCAGAGTTAGCACACTGGCCCATGCTGAGAACCCATTTTGGTTCTGGCATCTGCTCCCAGAGCAGACGCAGGCGCGGTCCCATCTTCACCGAGACGGTCCCGGCAACTATCATCAAGTCGGCCTGGCGTGGGCTCGAACGAAAGACCTCCGAACCGAAGCGCGATAAGTCGTAGTGCGCCTGCGCACTGGCCATCATCTCGATAGCGCAGCAAGCCAGACCGTAGCCCAGTGGCCAGACCGACTTCGAGCGAGCCCAGTTCTGTGCCCACTGCAACATATCGGCCAGGCTGGTAATTTGAACTGGAAGTTCTTGATCTCCTGGAGTGTATTCATGGGGACCAGAGGCCATAACAATTGGCACTGGCTTACGTCGTGCACCAGGAACCGGCGTTTTCCCATTCTCTGTATTTTCGCTGCTCATAATAATAACTCCTCTGCAAAGGTTTAGCAGCACCAATGCTCGGTTGGGATATTTGCAGGATATTGCAACCCTCATCCACCCGGTGCAAAGACCAGGTAGATAGCTGCATGAAGAAGAAAAGCGGCTCATCCGCCTTCCACCTTGCCCTTATTATAGCACGTAGCATCTATATTGACCAATAGGAAGCATCCTGGTGATTACCCATAAGTTGGCGAGAGATCCTTCGCTGCGCTCAGGATGACAGCGCGGGGTTGTGTCATCCTGAGCGCAGCGAAGGATCTCTCCGCGCATTCGTCTAGCAGACCTGACTCACGTCACCTTGCGGACTTATGTAATCACCAGATAGCAGCCCGCCAGGTGAGAAAGAAATCTCCCTTATCCATCGGTCTGCTGCCGATCCATTTTTTCCTCTACAGGCGGCGACTCCTCTCGGGGAGGAACGCGCCCCAACTTCCTATTCAAAACAAGCGTTCCCAGCACATCCATAATCACTCGGGAAGCAAGCAGAGCGGTCACGTCGGCCACATCGTAAGGCGGTGAAACCTCCACAACCTCCATCCCTGCCAATCCCTCCCGTGCCACAAGCTGGAGCAGCTTGAAGACTTCGCGCGGCAGAAACCCTCCTGGCTCTGGAGTGCCCGTCCCTGGCGCAAAAGCAGGGTCAAGGCAGTCGATATCGAAGCTGAGAAAGACGCACTTCGCCTGCTTCCAGGCAATATCAAGGGCATACTCAGCCACTCGCTCGATACCGTAGTGGTCAACATCTTCCATCGTCATGATCGTCGTCCGGCGTTCGCGCGAGGTGGAATACCAATCGCGGGGTTGCGTCCAGCCTCCCACGCCAATTTGTACCAGATTGGTGGGAGGAGCATTGGGAATATTGGTCGCGTGGAACCACGGGGTTCCATGCATGCGCTCGTCCCTGTTGTACTCGCTGATGTCGGCATGCCGGTCAAAGTGAATGATGCCAATATTGCCCTCAACATGCGGTGCCAGCCCTCGAATATCCGGGTAACCAATCGAATGATCCCCGCCCAGGACGACGGGAAAAACCGCCCGCTCATGCATATAGCTGACCGCTTTGGCGATCTGGTCAAAGCTCTTCTCGATGTTCGCCGGAATGACGTTCACGTCCCCAACATCAACCATGTTGAGTGCTTCCACGAGATCGACGCCCAGTGATGGGTTATAACCGGTCCCAAGCAGCGAGATACGCCGGATAGCCTCGGGCCCCCAACGGGTACCAGAACGAAAGGTGGTCCCGCAGTCCAGCGGAACCCCCACAATAGCAACGTCCTGACCACCCAGC
>WNGP01007717.1_pt1 | contig 11811 bp, 13 predicted proteins | sample 5407671 | NCBI WGS metagenome assembly WNGP01 (sample SAMN13153381, study PRJNA577476) | soil metagenome | isolation source: 40 cm soil or saprolite under Garry oak tree replicate 2 | place: USA:California | collected 2016-06-15 | reverse complement strand
CGGCGTCAGACACGGCAAGGCCATGATTCCCTACTTGACCCAGGCTGGCGTCAAATACCTCGATTATGCGAGTTTCATAGACTGGCCACACCAAGAGTTGACCCAAGCAGACGGCGCACAGCCAACGGCACAAGGACACAGGCTGATCGCGGCACAATTGGTGCAAGATCTCGGGATAGCGGATGGGGAGGGAGAGCAGTGACGATAGTGACTGGCTGGCACCGCCGCGTTCAGGTGCAGACCGGGCGCAGCAGCAGGACGTCGTGTGAGGCTGTCACCGCAGGCGCCATACGCGGCGGCGCACACGGCACAGGCGTAGGGCAAGCAGTCGTTGGTGGCAATGGAAGTTTCTGAGCGGCTTTGCGCGCTGCTCCCCAGGCTCACTGTGGTGTGGCGCGTTCGGTGATGTAGAGCAGATAATCGCCCACAAATTGGGAGGGTTGGTTGAACACAGTTCCGCCGTGCGTTTGCCCACCATGATACGTGTCGCCGGTCTGCGGATTGAAGATCTCGATGCTAAGTCCCGCTGGAATCCCACTGATAGTGAGAGACGTGTGGTAGGGGTTGTAGATATAGTACGTGTGCGCTCCTGCAAGCTTGGCAAACTTCGCCCGCTTCAGCCCGAGGTCACGCGAAAGCTCATCGGAGTTAGGCAGAGAGAAGCCATTGTTGACCCGCGTGTCATCAGGTTGCAACTGATTGCTATCGAGGCTCTTGGCTCGAAAGTAGGCCAAGGCCCGCTTGATATCCTTAAATCCCTCGGCACCATTGCGCCGATCCTTGCTTGGGGGAATGCCCGTGCGCCAGCGCGGCAGGTACGAGCCTCGCTTGTCTTTATAGACGCTTGCACCCGTGAGGCCGTAGGTCATGCCGACCCCGCCGCTCAGGATCACACTGTAGGTATATCGCCGATAGTAAAACCTGGGAGCATGGACGATCTCGTCACGCATGCCAAAGGCATCGAGCTCTTGCATGATGTCATGGGTCACCGTCTGATTGGTGCCCTCATAGACGGCTTCACCGACGTATAGCGGCATAATGAAGTGGGGGCGGTGCTGCAGGATGCCGAAGCCCTCCATCATCCATCGCTCGTGCAAGATACCGCACGTCAGCCATTGCTGACCGCGGAAATCCGCGGGCAAGCCTTCCGATCCCGGGTGATAGAACGTCATCCCAGTACTGCCCTGGTAATAGGTGTCATTACGGCGCATATGGACGCCCAGGAGCGGTGCATGAGGGTAGTCCCGGAAGGCCCGGGAAAAATCCGTGCCCACAGATTTAACCGTGCGCTCAGTCGGCAAGATCCCTTGTCGGACTGGCCGACCGAGGATCTCAAAATCTTCTAAATAGATGAGATGCGGATACGACCCTAAGCGGGCAGCCAGATAATGGAGGTAACGCGTCCGGTTGGGCCCGGCCTTCGGCAACTGCTGGATCGTTTTGGTACCGACCTCGAACGTGAAGCCCCGCTTGAGTCCCGCCTGCAGGACTGCATCGATTTTATCCCACTGCCCCAGATTGAACCGCGAGAAGTCAGGCCGGCTCGGGGTGCCCGCCCAGAGCCACATATCCTCCGGTCCACGTGTGTTGTGCGAGGTGAGGTCAATGCGGATCTGATTAAACCGGTGGCGCTGGAGCCATGCTATGACTTGCCTCCATGGGATATGCGTCTGGAGCAAACCGTACGCCGTCTGTCCCATGACATAGTGGGGTTCGCCGGTATTCTCCCACTTGAACGCTCGCCCATCTGCAATCAGTGCTCCTCGGTTGCCGGCGGTGGGGCGGGTGACCGTGACCCAACCGGTCTGCCCGTGCAGGTGGCGATCTGAAGAGATGGTGGTATACCGCCAAATTCCGGTGCTCGGCAGGTTATAGCGGATCTTCCACGTGTGCACCCCATTTGCACCGCCGGCGTAGAATCCCCAAAATGTGTAACGGGTGGAGCCGTGGGTCAAGATGGCCTGTAACTGCATGTCGAAGTGGTTGACATGTGCCGTCGTCGAGGTCAACGTGAACTCTGCCATCACTCCTTGTTCGACTCCAGTGGCGATTGCTGCGCTGCCGAGGATCAGGGAGGAGAGGGCGAGGAGGATCAGGCATGCTCTCTTTCCGTCATGCCATTTCTTCACTGTGGCATTCTCCAGCGCCGCATAGATTGATGCAGCCACAATGGCTGACCACCCTGGACGGTCACTCCGATGGATCGGATGAAAGGGTACAATGTGGTGCCGTCGGCTCAGCTCTGGCCCTGTAGCTCTGACGGACTAGCGGTGCGAATGCCCGCAACACATGCAGGTATGCGGGCCACAGGAGGACAGGGGGCTAAGCATCGCTGTCAGGCTCTCGAAATCATATGTGCTCCCCGCGTAGCCCTGATTTTTCAGGTGCTTAAGGCACAGGATGTGATCGCGGGCAGAATACATCCGGGCTTCAGACCACTAGATCTATAAAAAGGCTTGCTCTCTGCGCCAGACTCGCGTATCATAAACCCACTAAGTTACTTGACAGGAACACAGGTGCCGCCGGAACTCACGACGGTGCTGCTCCTGAGGCACCGCGTGCATCGTCTCCGATACCCTCCAACACCCCCCTCCCGCAGACAGAGGTTGCAGGGGCTTGGAGTATTCTGCATGTTATCGCAAGGAAAATGAGAGGCCCCGCCGGGAAATTAAGCGTGGCACGAGGTGAAGCAAACTGAAGGGCCAGCGATGCAGCTTTGGCCGGCAACCATCGCTAGCCCCCTCTCACGAGGCGTATGCCCATAGTGTATGCAATTATAGTGCATCTCCACAGCGGCACACAGCGTCTGTGGTTAGGGAAAGGCGCATCCAGCCTCGCTTGCTGGCGTCAGGCGAGGCTGGATGCGCCTTTTTTGTTGGGATGGCCCGCCGGCGAGCGCGTCCTGCAGTCTCGCATTGCTAGAGGTAGCGTGCACGATGCGCCCCACCCCACGAGTTGGCTGACTCCCAACGGCTCTCTGGACACTGCGTATGTCCAGGGGGATTACCCTCCTGCCTTCGTCCATTCCACCGTCATGTGGACACGGCGTCCATATGCACCATACTACCAGAGAAAGGACCAATGAGAATGAGTCTACCAACGCTGTATCAGCTCGCGCTCTCCGCCATTATGTGCACCGTCATTTTTACCGGGAACGTCCTGGCCCCACGGGCGGCCACCGCCGCCACCTACTATGTCGCCACCAACGGCTCGAATGCCAACGCCGGCACGGAGTCAGAGCCGTTTGGCACGATCGACCAGGGTATCAGGGCTCTCCGCGCTGGCGATACGCTCTACATTCGCGCGGGGACCTATGCGCAGCCAATCGGCTATCCCTCATCAGTAATACAGATCCCGAGTGGCACCTCCTGGTCACATCCGGTCACGATTGCCGGATTTCCGGGCGAGACCGTGATCATACAGTCAATCGAGATCGTTGACGGATATGGTACCTCCTACGTGATCTTTGACAACCTGACTCTTGAGAATAGACTCTATATTGTAGTTGCGATACGCATGACGTCCGGTTTATGAATGGCGAGATCACCGTTAGCCCGGCCAGTCCGGCGGGGACCAGTGTTGTGTTGGGCTGTGGTTCTATCGAAGTCCTGAATTCCAAAATTCACGGGTCACAAGGCGGGTATGGGGTCTACTGGAAAGGACATGACAGTACTTTTGAGGGACATGAGGTCTATGACAATGGAGGATACGCCTACCATATCTATAGTTCGGGAGCCGATGATGTCAGTAACAACGTCGTCAGCAACAACACTATCCATGGCAATGGTTTTAATGGGCCTCTTGGTGGTAATGGCTCTGGAGGGATCATCCTCTCATCAGGCAGTAATAATCAAGCCCTTAACAATATCGTGTATGGGAATTACGGCGGAATCGACGTCGATTACATGCATGGCGGGACCAATAACCAAGTTTCTGGCAATACCATCTATGACAACGCATACAGGGGTATTACTATCGGTGCAGGAGCCTTAAATACCATCGTAGAAAACAACATCGTCTATAACAATGGTAGAACAATAGATGATTATGGTGTTGGAACAATACTCATAGACAATAGTGTGACAGATCCTAATAAGTGAATGCGGCTGCGAACGATTGGGGTTGCCGTGTACATTGCTGCCACGCGGCTCCCTGTTTGCATGCGTCGTGGTGCCCCCGGGGGGCCGGCGTCCAGCAAGCGAGGGAGGCTGCGTGGCGCTGGGGCACCATCTCACATGGGATCAACATCTGTGCACCACCTGCGTTTGCTCTTGCCGTATCACACCAAGGTAATGGGTACAGAGCCAGGGGACTTGCCCTAGTAAGTAGCAAGCGAGCCACGAGTACGGAGCGAGTCGACGGACAAGCGGGGGAGCGAGAGTGATACGTTGGAGCTCAATGAGGCAGCCGGGAAAAAACTGAGCAATCTCCTGCCTTTTTACCCCTCGCACATCGGCGTTCCAGGGATTATTGACACGATAGTCATACCATAAGATCAGGCCATCACGTTTCACGACCCGGAGCATCTCGGAAGCCATCTGCTGTTTCATGCTGGCATCGAGCACGGAGGTAAAAACTGTGGACTGCAGTACCAGATCAAACGTATCACTGGAGAAGGCGAGCTGTGCGGCACTCCCGCAGTGGATTTGGACTGCCTCAGGACATAACTTTTTGGCCTCTATAACACGGTCCGAGAGCAAATCGACTCCAGTAATATTCTCTGGTCGCGCTCCCCATTTGATAAATTCGCGCAGCCAGTACCCTGTGCCACAACCAATCTCGAGAATCTTGTAAGTATCCAGGCAAGCAAAACCGTGTCGCCGCAGCAAGGTTAACAGCCGCCGTTCTCGCTCCTGCATGATAAACAAATGGCCAGGACTCAACCAGGCATAGCGGGCATCGTTCCTTGGCCGCTTTGCATACACCGTTCGGATGCGAGCTTCTTCGATCCTCGCAGATTCAGGCGACAGACTATCCATCCATTGCATCCTTGCAACAGTGCAAGTCCCCGAGGCAGGCCCAGCATTGCTTGGCCGCATCAGGTGTCAATGCCTCAGGGTTTCAGGCTGACAACGCGGCTCCTGTAGTTACGTACCCTGCATGGGTAGAGGCGAGATCCCTAGCTCTTCAAGCCAGCGTCCAACGATAGTTGACCAGCTATACTCCCTTTCTACAAAGGCTCGGCCAGTACACCCCATAGCATGCCGCCTGGTTTGGTCGGAGGCCAAACTCGCTATAGCTTGCGCTAACAGGGCTGGCGCTTCTGGTTCCACCACTACACCACACTTGTGCGCTGCGAGCAACTCAGCCGCCTCGCCTACACCCGCGTAGATGACTGGCACGGCACAACTAAGTGACGGAAACAACTTGGACAAGCGCATGTCTTGAGCTACCTCTATCTTACGCAGTGTAGCAACAGAAGCATAGGCAATAGAGTAGAGCTGATCCATCTCCTCATAGGGGGATTGTCCGAAGATCACGTTGGTCAGCCCACGGTCCACGCTGAGCTGCTTGAGCCGCGCCCTCTCGGGTCCATCGCCAATCATGAGCAAGACAATGTCTGAGTGCTCACGGAGTAGAGTGGCCGCCGCGATTAACGTATCGAGTCCGTGATAATACGCGTGAGTGCCGACATAGAGAAATACCTTCTTGCCCTGGATTCCCCACCGGTCGAGCAAGGCTTGACTGGGCGGCTGCGGCTTGAGAAACTCCGTGTCAGCTCCATTGGGGAGGAAGGTGATCTGGGTGCGAGGCAAGCCACGCTTTTGAAAGTGCTCAATAAAACGGTGCGTGACAGTCGAGATCTTCCAGGATTGGTGCAGAAAGAAATTTTCGAGCGCCGCCGCCACCCGTAAAAAACTCCTATTATGCATAAAACCGAGCTGCTGCGCGACCTCTATCTGCAAATCAGGCACGTTATAGATATACGGGACACCTCGCAACCATTTCATCAGGATGGCGACGAGGCCCAGGGAAAGCGGTTGTGACTCGACAAACATGACATCGGGACGGGGGCCTGTCAGCGTTGCCAGGAGCGCAGTGCAGGTGAAGCTTAAATAATTGGCCAAGCGGATAGAGGCAGATTTACCGGTCCCGGCATAGACCCAGGTGCGTCTGACCGCTACGCCGTCAATCTCCTCACGCATGTGCCATCGTCCAGCATAACCAGGAAAAATTTTTCCCGCAGGATAATTAGGCATAGCAGTGAGGACTTCAACGGCCATACCATGCCGACGCAGCATGTGTGCGACTGAGCGCAGGCGAATCTGCGGCGCGCCGATTTCGGGCGGATAGTACTGCGTGAGAATGAGCCAACGGTTGATAGGTTGTGTCACCAGGAAAGCCCCCGATACTTGGATACGCCCAGCGAGGCAGGATCGTCACTCAATCGCACCAGGTCAAGTACAGTAGCGCGACCATTCAGTGCCTGCAATGCGGCTGTGAACTCCGGCCGTTTCTGGCTCACAATCACTACGTGACATTCGTGTAACGCCTCGGCTATGTGCGGACGCAAGATCTGATGAATTTGAGGTAATTGGCGTTCCAGGTACTCGCGGTTGCTCCCCAGCATGGCGTCCGGTTGTACGTCCGGATCATAAACGAGCACGTCTACACCATCTTGCCACAGATCCCGAATCAGGCCGATGATAGGGCTTTCGCGCAGGTCATCCGTACTGGGCTTAAAGCTCAAGCCGAGCACGGCGACACGCTGAGCACCGATCTCATGCACCTTCAGACGCGCTGCCTCGAGCTGGAGATGGTTACTGGGCAGCACGGCTTCTAAAATGGGGAGTTCGACCCCCAACCGTCGGGCATGAAAGGTCAAGGAGCGCAGGTCTTTGGGCAGACATGAGCCACCAAAGGCAAAACCAGGCTTCAAATAGGCAGAGGAAATATTCAGCTTGGTATCAGCACACACCAGCTGCATGAGGGCATGACTATCTATGCCAAGCCGATCGCACAGCCGGCCGATCTCATTGGCAAATCCAATCTTAAGGGCGTGCAAAGCATTATTGGCCAACTTCAGGCATTCTGCCTTTTCCAGCGATACACGATAAATAGGGGCTTGAATGTCTCGATACAGCAGTTCGAGCTGGGCGCCCGAACGGGTGTCCAACTCGCCGATGATGGTATACGGAGGCGCATAAAAATCGCTGATAGCGTTAGTTTCACGCATGAATTCCGGATGCGCAACCAAACCGAAGTCACGTCCAGCCTGCCGACCAGAATGCTCTTCTACGAGCGGGCCCAGAACCTTGCGCATGGTGCCAGGAAATACTGTACTGCGCAGGACAACCACATGGTAATTCGTGGTCTCGCGCAAACCACGTCCGATATCCATGGCGACGTTGCATACGTAATGCAGCACGGGGCTGCCATCGGCGGCTGCAGGTGTCCCCACACAGATGAGCGACATATCCGCCCAAGGGAGCAGAGACACACCATCCTGCGTAGCACGCAATCGTCCTAGCCCTACCATCTGACTGACGAGATGGTCCAGACTTGGCTCTTTGATGGCACTGTGTCCAGCGTTGAGTGCCTCGACTTTGGTTAGATTAGGCTCTACACCAATAACCTCATGTCCTAACTGTGCTAGACATGCGGCAGAGACGGTGCCAACATATCCTAAGCCCCATACGATAATGCGCATACGTCTTTTCTCCAAACATCACAAGCGTCACAATAGCTAGCGGGTGGCTGTAGCAATGATGATCTGTCCATGCCTATCATCCGCCAGCCAATCCGCCAGCCGCACCGCACTGTAAAACAGGGGAAACAGAGGCAGCCAGACACGCGGGTGGCGTATGAAGAGCTGTCGCAGACGTGCTGCCAATCGTGATTGGAAGAGATGTACGGTACGCTCTGACTCACAGTGCAGTCCCACCGTTTTCATCATGTCCAGCAGTTCATCCTGGTGGAAGTAATGCGTCACAAAATGCCGGCGCTGGTGCCAGGCACGGAAGGCCGAGGGCGAGTTCTGTGGCAACAGACTATCGACGGAGAGCGCCAGCCGTCCCCCAGGCTTCAGCACGCGGGTCATCTCGCGTAAGCCCTGGAGCGGATCGGCGAAGTGCTCCAGACAACTGATACTGACCACCTTATCAAAGGTGCTGTTGGGGAAAGGCAGGGATTCAGCAATACCACACACGTACACGACATTGGGACGCTGATGGAGTGTACGGGCGTATGCCAATGTGTACTCGTCTGGTTCAAGGCCCGTGATATGCGCACAGTATGTCGCAAAGCGCGCCGTCCAGAAACCATCCCCACTGCCGGCGTCGAGTACTGTGTCAGTTGTGCTTAACGCGAGCATCTGCTTTAAGATCGTGTATTCGCGGTCACGGTTCAAGGTCAGAAGGCTTCTGCTCATACGAGCCATACGGGCGAAGTACATGGGCTATGTCATCCTATACAAACATAAACGTTCAGCGTCTGGGGTTTCATGACGCGGCCTTCCGAGCTGTGAAGAAGATCCCTTGCACCCTGAGGTCCTCGTCGCTGATGCGAGATTCGGAAAGATAGGTCCTGGCCGCTCGTACTTCTTCGGCTGACAGCAAGGCAGTGTCGCGCATCCGCTCCAGCACAAGTCTAAACTGCACTATGAGACGCAGGAAATCCGATTTCCGTCCGCGATTTGGCAGACCGGAATGAGAACTGGCGAGTTGCCAGAGCCAGCGTGGAAATCGTAGGAAGTAGACGGGACCTTGTGCAGCGAACAGACCATGGTTCTCGAAGTCAACCATGTGGACGGTCCGACCGCCGGGGCGCAGGACATCGGATATCGACCGGAAGACGCCTTCGAGATCATAGAAGCAAAACCTGCGTCCGTGAATTGCACGGCTTGCGACAGCCGCTGTCTCTCGGTCTCAGAGCCAGCGGCCTCCAGTAGTTGCCGATACACCCTGGTTTCCCCTGCAATGGAGCGCGGTGACTTGAAACGATCCGTGCAGACGACGCGCCGCGCCCCGTGCTGAATGAATTTAAGCGCGACACCGTACGAATCACCGCTGCCGAGCTCGAGGACGCTGAGCCCGTTCAGGTCGTCTGGCCGCAGGCCTGCAACTGAGAGGTAGTCGGCGAAATACCCTTCAATGCTGTCAACGAAACCTTGTGCCGAATGGCGCTCGACCTCACTGGAACCAAGCGCAGGGCGCGTCATGATAGCCTTAACATTGAGGGCGACCAACGCAGCCATATAGGCAAGCGGCCTCGACTCCAGCCATTGGACCAGACGAGTTCTGAATGGGCTACGGGACATGCAGAGGGCCTCCTGTGAGGCAGACGAAGAATCCAGGGCTACGCCAAGGGTCTAAGTATAAGGTATCAAACAGGGCGTTGCCAATGCAACGGAGCTCAGCCGCGCGAGACGGCTGCCCGGTAGAGCTCTAAGAAGACATCCTCCAGGGATTTGGCGATGTTCCAGCCCGGATAGTGCGCCTGCATTTTCGACAGGTCGCTGATGTAGCAGATGTGGTCGCCATCGCGGTGCTTGTCTACGTATTCCCACTGCATCGCTTTGCCGCTCAGCGTGGCGATGCAGTCAAACGCCTCCAGGATCGAGATGCTGTTTGGGCGGCCACCCCCGATGTTGTACACCTCGCCTAAGCGCGGCTTTTCGTAGAACGCGTGGATGAAACGGGCCACGTCTAGGGCATGGATATTATCGCGGACTTGCTTGCCCTTGTACCCATACACCTTGTACAGGCGGCCTTCGACATTGCACTTCACCAGGTAGCTCAGGAAACCGTGCAACTCTACGCCACTGTGGTTTGGTCCCGTGAGACACCCGCCGCGCAGGCAGCAGGTATGCATACCAAAGTAGCGGCCGTATTCTTGCACCATCACATCGGCGGCCACTTTCGAGGCGCCAAAGAGGCTGTGTTTGCTCTGGTCAATGGGGTAGTCCGCGTGGATGCCGTGGGCGAATGCAGGGTCGTCGTAATCCCAGCGCGTGGGGAGTTCCTTCAGGCGGATGCTGTTGGGCCGGTCTCCATACACTTTGTTGGTGCTCATATGCACAAAGACGGCTTGCGGCATATGCCGGCGGGTGGCTTCCAGCAGGTTGAGGGTGCCATTCGCGTTCACGTCGAAGTCATCGAAAGGCCGGGAGGCAGCCAGATCATGGCTGGGTTGGGCGGCTGTGTGGACAATAAGCACAGGCCGAAGCGTTTCCAGGAGTGCGTCCACGCCAGGCCGGTCGCGGATATCGAGTTCGTGATGGTGGAAATTCTGGTGCCGAGACCGAAGAAATCCGCACGCATGTTGTTATCCACGCCATGGACTTCCCACCCCAGCTTACAAAAGTAATCAACCACTTCGGAGCCAATCAGTCCGGACGAACCGGTGACGAGGAGTTTAGACATCGCCGTCGGGCCTCATGCGTGCGGTAGCTGCACTTGCCTCTTTTTTGCGGGACCCTCTCGTGCAGTTTCTCATGAGAGGGAGTTAGAAAAGATGATCGTATTGCAGACTGGCAATAACCTGGTCGGTGTGACAGCGGAGGCAAAGCACAGGTCAGACTATCTTGAAAGTTCCCAAGAGCTACTGGATGTCTGTTTTAACTTTGTACACTCTCGTAAGGCCGTAAAATTCATCCTTGACCTCTCCTACTATAATGCATTTTTCTTTCAAAAAAGCCATGACTTCATTGCCTGGCAGGATATTCCAGGTATTTCTTCTTGCAACCATGAGATCATACAACTCACTGTCAATAATGAGGTACTCGACTCCTGCTTGTTTTATGGCCTCGTTGAAGCTCCGTCCGAGTCTCTCTCGCACTTGATCATAATGCGTTCTGGCAATCCAAGCAAAATACCTGTCGGCATAATATGGCTGATTGTAGAAGCCATAAAACCACGTTGGTTGTCCCATGACCACCGCATGAGCAGGAATATACACTTTCAATTTTTCGATATATCCATAATATCCACCCGCGCTGCGATGTCTCAAAGCCTCTCGTATGCCAGCAGTCCCTTTTCCCAGCCCCGCTCCAAGGAGGATGATCAGCATCACCATCCCAACCAGTCTGCCCTTGCTAAGCATAGTTGTGGTGCTAGCGGATCGAGCCATGCCTTGCATCAAATCGGAAAGAAAGGTCGACACTGCCAGATAGAGAAGCGGAAATAAATACGCCAAGTAAAGAACATTGGGTGTCCAGAATACAAACAAGTAAAAGGGAATGAAGGCCGCGATGCTTGTCAGGAGAAATGTATCGGCCGCTTCTCGTCGGAGCCCTATTCTCACCAGCGCCACAAGTATGAACAACGAGTGCAATGAAACATACTGGAAAGACCCACCATGGAAGAAGTCCCAATAGGTTTGTAGCTTCCCTTGCGTAGACGCCCAAGAATTCTTGGGAACCACAAACCCTTCAATGGCAAATTCCGTCAGCATGGGGCCATGAGCGAGGAGCCAGTACACCACACCCCCCATAACTCCCAAGAGGTAAAAACCGATAGTTCGGCGCCTCATCAGACCGGTTTTTGACTGTGTTAGGTATAAGAGGCCAAGAGTTGCGAGCACCATGACGCCATTCAGATGCACGTCAGCACTGAGCAGGGAGATCAGGCCGCTTGCGCCATAAAGGATCGGGCTGTCACGTTGCAGTCCCAGAAAACACAAGTACAAGGCAGCCAGTGTACAAGCAGTCATCGGCATGTCTGGGCGAGCAATACGGGCCACCTCATATAATGGAGAAAAGGCAAACAGAATCGCTGCTAAAATCCCCACTTGCGAGTTATAGAGTTGCTTACCCAACAAGAATAGAAATAGTAACGCGATCAAGCCGCTTAGAAATGGTAGGAACCTCGC
>WNGP01004680.1_pt1 | contig 11813 bp, 8 predicted proteins | sample 5407671 | NCBI WGS metagenome assembly WNGP01 (sample SAMN13153381, study PRJNA577476) | soil metagenome | isolation source: 40 cm soil or saprolite under Garry oak tree replicate 2 | place: USA:California | collected 2016-06-15 | reverse complement strand
GCCGAGCGTCATCGCGTTGCGCGACATTGGCGCGGTCGCCGAAGTCGTCGCCGGGCTCGACCGATCACTCGGCAAGATTCAAGATCCCGAGATCCAGGAGGCTATCGGCCAGGTGGCGGGGGCGCTTGCGGATGAGACTATAGTGGAACGTATGGTGGCACGGCTGGGTGAGCCCCGCGTGCCGCCCGCAGAGCGCGCGCATCTGGTTCACGCCGTCGGCGCGCTGGGGGCGGTGTCCGCGGGGTACGTGGTCGATGCGTATTTGCATGCGCTGCCGGAGCTGCGCGAGGCATATCGTGCTGCCATGCGGGCGGCGGGCGAGCGCACGGTGGAGTTGCTCCGGGCCCGAATCGAGAGCAAAGTCCCCGAAGTCGTTGCCGCGGCCGCTGAGTTTCTCGGCCTGAGCGGGAGTCCTGACGTTGCAGAGTCGTTGATCCGCTTGACGCGTCATGCCGACGAGCGCGTGCGCGAGGCAGCGCTGCTCGGGTTGGCGGAGCTGGGTGGCCGGGAGATCTCGCGGCCGGCGATCCCCTCGCTGAAGGATGAATCGGTGCTGGTGCGGACCGCGGCCGCACGCGCGGTCGCGGCGGCCGGGGACGTGGGGGCGACGACCGTGCTGGTGCGGCGTCTGGAGCAGGAGAAGGACGAAGGGGTATTGGCTGCGTTGCTCAAAGCCATTGGTCAACTCGGTGCCCCCGAAGCATTGGAAGTGCTGGCGAAATTCGCCGAGCCGGGCGGCAAACCACGGCGCACACCGTTCGTGCGAGCTGCCGCCATCGAGGGGCTCGCCCGACTGGATCGATTGGAGGCAAAAGCCTTGCTGGAACTCTACGCGCGGGACAAGGAGCCGACCGTGAAGCGGGCAGCTGAGGCGTCGCTGCGATGACGACGCGTGCAGGATCGGGGGCGGAGAAAGCGGGCGCCAAGACGCAGGACGCGGTGCTGGCGCAGACCATCACGCGCGAAGTGGCGAAGCGCGTCGTCGGCCAGGAAGTCATGGTCGAGCGCCTGCTGATCGGCCTGCTCACCGGTGGCCACATTCTGCTCGAAGGCGTGCCGGGACTTGCCAAGACGCTCGCGGTGAAGACCGTCGCGGAATGTCTGAAGATCACCTTCTCACGCATCCAGTTCACGCCCGACCTGCTGCCGGCCGACGTGATCGGCACGATGGTGTACGACCAGCGGTCGCAGGAGTTCTATCCCAAAAAGGGCCCGTTGTTCGCGAACCTCGTGCTCGCGGACGAAATCAACCGTGCGCCGGCCAAGGTGCAGTCGGCGCTGCTCGAAGCGATGCAGGAAAAGCAGGTGACGATCGGCGGCGAGACGTTCTTCCTGGGCGAGCCGTTCCTCGTGCTCGCCACGCAAAACCCGATCGAGCATGAAGGCACCTATCCGCTCCCCGAAGCGCAGCTCGACCGCTTTATGCTGAAGGTGCGCGTCGGCTACCCGACGCGCGATGCCGAGAAAGAGATCGTGGGGCGCATGGCGTCCGGCCGGCCGATCGAGGTGCAGCGCATCGCTGAGGCCGACGATATTCTCGCCGCGCGCAGCGCCATCGCCGAGCTGTTCATGGATCAGAAGGTCGTGGATTACATCGTGGACGCCGTGCGCGCGACCCGCGAGCCGCAAAATGTCGGGCTGGCGGAGCTGAAGCCCCTCATCGCCTTCGGCGCCTCGCCGCGTGCCTCGATCTACCTGGCCCAGGCCGCGCGCGCCCACGCCTACCTCCGCGGCAGAGCGTTCGTCGTACCCGAAGACGTGAAGGCGATGGCGTTCGACGTGCTGCGCCACCGCGTGCTGCTCACGTTCGAGGCGGAGGCCGAGGACATGACCGCCGATCAGGTGATCGCGCGAATCCTGGAGGCCGTGGGCGTGCCGTGACGTATACGGGTGGAGAGCGCCGGCGCGAGGTCACCTCACCGCTGCGCCGCCGGCGGCGGTCGGTCCCGGCCGAAGTCCTGAAGAACGTGAAGGGGATCGAGCTCCGGGCGCGGAACCTGGTCAACACCCTCTTCACCGGCGAGTACCGCTCCGTCTTCCGCGGCCAGGGCATCGAGTTCGCCGAGGTCCGTGAATACCAGCATGGCGACGACTTCCGCGCCATCGACTGGAACGTGTCGGCGCGCATGGGCCATCCCTTCGTGAAGACGTTCATGGAAGAGCGCGAGCTGACGCTGCTCCTCATCGTCGATCAATCCGGCTCGCTGCATTTCGGCCGTCCCTACACCAAGGCCGGTTTGGCCGTCGAGGTCGCCGCGGTGCTGGCCCTCGCCGCCGCGCGGCACAACGACCGCGTGGGCACGCTGCTCTTCGCCGATGCGGTCGAGTACGTCGTACGGCCCGCCAAGGGGCGCGCGCACGCCATGCGCGTCATTCGCGATCTCGTGGCGTTTGCGCCGCGCGGCCGCGGGACCAATCTCGCCGGCGCCTTGCGCTACGCCGCCAAGCTGCTGCGGCACCGGGCGATCGTAGTGGTCCTCTCCGATTTTCGCGCCGAGGGGTGGGAAGAGGCGCTGGCGCAGGTCGCCGCCCGGCACGAGGTCGTCGCCATAACCGTCGACGATCCGCGGGAGTACGACATCCCCGACGCCGGCTGGGTCGAGCTGGAAGACGCCGAGACACGGCAGCGCCACCTCGTGGACACGAGTCACGCCCCGACGCGCACCCGGATTCGTGTCGCCGCCGAGCGATTGCAGCAAGAGCGCACGCGCAAGCTGCTGCAGGCCGGCGTCGACCGCGTCTCGCTCCATACCACCGTTCCGTACGGGCCGCCGCTGCGGCGCGCGTTCGCCGAGCGAGCGCGGCGGATGAGCCGGTGATCGGACTGCTGTTCCTCTTGATCCAGGCCGGGGACGGCTGGGCGGTCGCACCGAGTCGACCCACGGTCGGGGACACCATCCGACTCGAGCGCACGGTGTCCGCGCTTCCGGGTTGGCGGATCCGCGCCGGCAGGCTCTCGTCGGGTTCCGTCGCCGAGCCGCTCAGCGATGCCGTGGTGCTCGCAACCTCCACACCCGGGCAGTGGGTCGTGCGGTATGCGATTGTCGCCTGGGCGCCGGGGCCCACCACGCTGGAGATGCCCGCCCTGTGGCGTCTCGGGCCCGACGGCAGCGTCGATTCGGTTCCCGGGGGTAGCGCGACGTTCCGCGTCGCGAGCGTCATTCCCGACAGTGTGAAATCGCCGGGACCGCAGCCCGCCGTTGGACCGCTGCGCCTCGATCGCTCGAGCCCGATTCCGGTGGTTGCCGCCGCGCTGCTCGCGGGAGGTGTGCTCGTACTCCTCATCGCATGGAAACGGCGTGGGCCCCGGGTGCTCGCGGCCGGCGCGGGTGCGGCGGGTGCCGCCGAGGTGCCGGACGCCCGCTGGCTCGCAGCGGGAGAGCCGAAGGCGGTCGCGGCACGCGCCGCGCAGCGCTTGCGCTTCGCGTTGGCCGATGCGATCCCCGAGGCGCATGCGGCGTTGAGCACCGAGGAATGTCTGGCGGCGGTCGAACGCGCGCGGCCCGACGCGCCGCTGCGCGACTTGCGAGAGCTCCTGCTCGCGCTCGATCAGGTGGCATTCGCCACGGCGCACGGCGTCGAAATCGCGCCGCTCGCGGCGCGGGCACGTGCGCTCGCGCGGGAGCTCGGCAATGGAGCCCGGCGGTGAGTTTCGCACGTCCCCTCCTGCTCGTGTTGCTGCTCGCGCTGCCGTTGTGGTGGTGGTGGCGCAAGCGGCGACTGTCGCGTCTCGCCGGCGCGCCGACGAGCGACGTGCGCCCCGCGCTGGGACCGCTCGAGCGAGTCTGGATCGCGCGTCTGCCGGTCTCGCTGCGCTCGCTGTGTCTCGCCGCCTGGATCATCGGCGCCGCCGGGCCGCGGCTGGGCTCGGCGCGTGCCGAGCTGCGCAGCGAGGGGATTTCGATCGTCCTCGCCATGGACATTTCGAGCAGCATGCTGGCCGAGGACTTTTCTCCGGCCAACCGGCTCGACGTCGCGCGCCGCACCGCCACGGAGTTCGTGCGCGCCCGTGCGTCCGACCGTATCGGCCTCGTCGCGTTTGCGGGGCAGGCCCTCACCCAGGTACCGATCACGACGGATTACGAAGTGCTCGAAGAGGCGATCCGTCAGATCCGCGTGGGAATCCTCGAAGACGGCACCGCGATCGGCACGGCGATCGCCACCAGCGCGAACCGGCTGCGCCGCGCTCCCGGCAAGAGCAAGGTGATCGTGCTGTTGACGGACGGAGTGAACAACAAGGGTACCGTCGATCCCAGGACGGCGGCGCAGGCGGCTGCTGCGTTCGGGATCAAGATCTACACGATTGGCGTCGGGAGCCAAGGTGAGGCGCCGGTGCCGACGGGGCAGGGGCCGCTTGGTCTGCGCTACGAGACGATGCCGGTGCAGATCGACGAACCGTTGCTCGGCGAGATCGCCCGCACGACGGGCGGCCGGTATTTCCGCGCGACGGACGCGACGTCGTTGTCCAACATCTTCAGCGAGATCAATCGGCTCGAGAAGACGCCCGTCCAACATCTGGTCTATCACCGCTTCGACGAGGCCTATCGCTGGCCCCTCGGGATCGGGCTGCTCGCGCTCGCGCTGGAGCTGGTCCTCGCGGGCACATTCGCGGTGCGCGTGCCGTGATCACATTCGACGCACCGATCGTGGTCGCGCTCGCGCCGGTCGTCGCCGTCGCCGTGTGGGCAGCCGCGGCGTGGGCGCGGCGTTCCCGAGTGCGGCGCGCGGCGGCGTGGTCGGAGATCACCGCCCGGATCGCGCGCTCCGCCGGGCAGCGCGGGGTGCCCGCGCTGGGTCTCGCGGCCGGGCTCGCCGCCGTAGCGCTGGCGGGGCCACGCTGGGGTGAAGAGCAGATCGTCACCGAAAGCCGCGGGCTCAATGTCGTCCTCGCGATCGATATCTCGCGCTCGATGCTGGCCGAGGATGCGAAGCCGAGCCGGCTGGGGCGGGCGCTGCGCGAAGCCCGCCGCCTGGTGCAGGACCTCGACGGCGATCGCCTCGGTCTCTCTGCGTTCGCGGGCACGAGCTACATCCTGTCCCCGCTGTCGGTCGATGGTTCGGCGATCACGCTGTATCTCGATGCGCTCGACCCGGACGTCGCCTCGGAAGGCGGCACCGAACTTGGGTCGGCGCTCGCCCAGGGGATCGATCTGTTGCACGCGAGTCCCGAGTTCGCCGATCGCGTGCTGGTCGTGTTCACCGACGGCGAAGGCCACGATTCTCTGGAGCAGGCGGTGCAGGAAGCCCGTCGCCTCGCGGGGCTGGGCATTCACCTGATTCTCGTCGCCGAGGGCGGGCGCCAGCCGACCAAGATTCCGGTGCGCGACGATCGCGGCACGCTGGTGGCGTGGCAGCAGGACGAATCGGGGAATCCCATTCTCACCAGCCGGCGCGAGGATGTGCTCGGGACGCTCGCCGACGCCGCGCAGGGGACGATTGTCGCGGCTGAGCTGCCGGACCAGGCGGGAGCCGTGCGCGATCTCGTGGCGTCGTACAAGCGGGCGACTGCAACCGAGAGCCGCACCCAACGCGGCCGGCCACGTGCCTGGATTCCGTTGCTGCTCGCGGGGCTCGTGCTGGCCGCGCAGACGTTCACGCGCCGCACGGCGGCACTCATCGCGATGCTGGTGTGTCTGCTCCCCCGCGTGGGCGCCGCCCAGTCGCAGACGCAACGACCCCGCTCCGGCGCCGAGAAGGCGTGGGATCGCGGCGATGCGCGCGCGGCGGCGGCCGGTTATCTCGCGGAGCTGAAAACGCGCGACGACGACGATACGGCGTGGTACAATACCGGCACGGCGGCGCTCGCGGCCGGTGATGCCGCGCTGGCGCGGACGTCACTGGCCCACGCGTCCGCGTCGCTCGATCCCGAGTTGCGGTTTCGGGCGCTCTACAATCTCGGCCTGCTCGGGTTGCTCGAGGCGAAGGGCGACAGCACCAATCGCGAGGCGCATCTCGCCGATGCGGAGCGCGCCTACCGCGAGGCGCTGCTGCTGAAGCCGACCGACCGCCACGCCAAATGGAATCTCGAGCTCGTGAACCGCATGCGCGGGGGCGGCGGCCAGACGAACAAGCCGAATCCACCGCCGCCACCGTCGTCTGGAGGTGGCGGAGCAGCACAGCAACCGCCGCCGCCGCAGGGCGCAGGTGGGGGAGGCGGCGCGATGAGCGAATCACAGGCGGATCAAGTGCTCCGCTCCATCGGCCAGGAAGAGCTGCGGACCCGTCGCGATCGGACCGGGCGCACCCGCCGCGCCGCGCCTGCCGGGGTCAAGGACTGGTGATCGGCATCGTGGCTGTCGTCGCGGCCCTGATGGTCACGCAGGGTGCCGAGGTGACGGCCGGCGTGGATCGTACCCACCTGCGCGCGGGCGAAGAGCTGACGCTGACCATCCGCGCCCGCAGCCGCGCGAGCGATCCCGTCGAGATCATGGTGCCCTCGTTGAATGGCTTCACGATCGTGGGTACCCGCGACATGACGGAAGTCTCGTTCAACGGCGGCTCCGGATCGGTCCGTACGACGGTGCGCGAGCTGCAGTTGCGCGCACAGCAACCTGGCGCGCTGCTCATCGGGCCGGTGCGCGCCCGGCAGGGCGTGAGCGTCGTGGCGACCGATCCGATTCTCGTCACCGTCGATAGCGCGGCCGATCGCACGGCGTCGACGCTGAGCCCGCTGGCGCGCTCGCTGCTCGAGAGCACGCCGCCGCCGCTGTCGCGGCGCGCCGACCGCGTGGCACTCACGATGCTCGTGCCGAGCGATTCGGTGTACGCGGGCGAGCAGGTCGACCTCATCGCCGCGGCATGGATCCCCCGCGAGCTCGGCCAGCGCATGCGCAGGCAGCCGCTCTTGACGCTGGTGACGCCGGAAGGCGTGTGGGCTTACCCCGCCGCCATCTCGTCCGGCGTCGCGCTCTCGCGGCAGGTGGGCGGGCGGTGGATCGATCTGTACATCGCGCATGAGGTCGTGTTTCCCCTGACGGCCGGCCGCCTGATTATTCCGCCGGCGTCGGTTGAATACGCGCTCCCCGTGTCGTTCTCCTTCTTCAGCCGGGAGGAGCGCTACATGCTGCGCAGCGACTCGATCGCGATTACGGTGTTGCCGCTGCCGGCCACGACTCCGCCGACGAACGTGGTCGGTGAGAAATTGAGCCTGGAGCTCCAGATCGATCCCGCGGCCACGCGGGTCGGCGAGCCAGTCGACGCGTCCGTCACGATCACCGGTATCGGCAACGTCGCGCTGTGGCCCGAGCCGCCCCTCAAGTGGCCGGCCGGGTTTCGCGTCTATCCCGCGCAAACCGACGTCCGCATCGCGCCGGATGCCGGGCGGATCGCCGGGAGCAAGACGGTTCACTTTCTCGGCGTGCCCGATTCTTCCGGCAATTTCGTACTGCCCGAACTGCGCTACAGCTACTTCAATGCGACGGCCGGTCGCTATGAGACCGCGACCACTGCGCCCCGCGCGCTCGCCGTCGCGCCGGGCGCCGAGCCGCGAGCGGCACGCGTCCTACCGCCGCTCCTGCCCGCCCGCGGCGACCTCGCGGCGGACATCGTGAGCCGGAGACTGGGGTGGCAGGGGTGGCTCGCCCTGCTGCTCGTGCCCCCGGCGTTCGCGGCGCTCGCGCGGCGCCGCCGGAATCGAGCGCCAAGGGCGGCGGTGGTCAGCGGCGGCCCGGAGCGTTCGCCGCTCCGTCGCCTGGAGCGGGAGTTCCGCGCCGTTCTGGCGAGCCATGTCTCGGATCCCTTCGCGCGTGAGGGGGATGGGCTGGCGCAGGCGTTGCGGGCCGCCGGCGTGGACAGCGCGGTCGCCGACCATGTCAAACGGTTGCGCGACCGGCTGCGGGCCGCGCGGTATGGGCCGCGTGGGGTGGGCGATGGAGCGGAGATCGCGGCGGAGATCGAGCAGGTGCTCCGGGTCCTGGGCGCGGACGGATCGGTTGGGGCGCGCCGGCCGCATCCGATCGTCACCACGATGCTGCTCATGGCGGTGATAGGGGCGCAGCATGCAGCGCCCCTGCAGGCGCAAACCGCGCGGACGCCGAGTGCGGAAGCTCTGTTCGAGGCAGGCGCGCTCCGCGCGGCGGCGGATTCATTCGCCGCGCGCGCGGCCCGCGAGCCGCGCGATCCCGCGCATTGGTACAACCTCGGCGCGACGCTGTATCGCGCGGGCGCTGACGGCAAAGCGACGGCCGCATGGATCCGCGCCGCGCGGCTCGCCCCGCGCGAGCCGGCGATCCGGCGCGCGCTGCGACTGTTACCGGCACCGGATCCGGTCACCGCGGATCTGCTGCAGGTCGGGTGGGCGACGCCCGCGGAGTGGGGGCTCCTCGCCGCGGCCGGTTGGCTCTTGCTCTGGCTCATGATTGCTTTCGGCGCTCGCCGGCGCGCCGTGCTCGCGGTGTTCGGCGCCGTCGCCAGCGCCGCGTTCGTGCTGGGCGCGATCGAGTGGCGGCGCCGGGACCAGCCGATCGCCGTCGTGACCGCGGAAACCGCACCGGTGCGAGCCGCGCCGTACGGCGGTGCCAGCGCGGCAGCCTCGATCCCAGCGGGCGGTGCGCTGCTGCTGGGCCGGAGCTATGGTGCGTGGGTCGAAGTGCATCGCTCGGATGGAATCCACGGCTGGGTCCTCGGCGGGGAGATCTCGGGATTGTGAGTGTGCTCGCGCGCGCGCGCGTCCAGGTACTTCCCGGTAACGTCGCCAATCAGATCGCGGCGGGCGAAGTCGTCGAGCGGCCGGCCTCCGTCGTCAAGGAGCTGGTCGAGAACGGCCTCGATGCCGGCGCCCGGGCGATCCGCGTCGAGCTGGAGGACGGGGGCAAGACGTTGATTCGCGTGAGCGACGACGGCGCGGGGATGGATCGCGACGACGCGCAGCTCGCGCTGCAACGCCACGCGACGAGCAAGATCCGCACGGCGACCGACTTGATCGGTGTGGCGACGTTCGGATTCCGCGGCGAGGCGCTCCCCGCCATCGCGTCGGTCTCGCGCTTCGAGCTCGAGACCTGTGGCGAAGGCGAAGACGCCACGCGGCTGCGCGTCACCGGCGCGAAGCTTGACGCGGTCGAAGACTCGGTGCGCCAGCGCGGCACCACGGTCACCGTACGTGGCCTGTTCTACAACACGCCGGCGCGCCGGAAATTCCTCCGTGCGACCGCGACGGAGACGCGCGCCGCGGTCGAAGCGCTCACGGTGCTCACGCTCACGCGGCCCGACGTCGCGTTTTCGCTGACCAGCGACGGACGGGTCCTGCTCGACTGCCCGCCGGCGGCGCGGCTCATCGATCGCGCGCAGGCGCTGTGGGGTGGTGAGCTGGCGGATACACTGCTCGCCGTGTCGCACCGCGCCGGTCCGCTGGAAGTCAGCGGGCTCGTGCAGCGTCCCGCGCAGGCGCGGCCAGCCGGGCGCAAGGGCTACGTGTTCGTGCGCGGCCGCCCCATTCGCGATCCGTTCATTCTCCGCGCGGCCGAGGCGGGGTATCGCTCGACGATCGCGCCCGGCGATCGGCCATCACTCCTCTTGTTCCTCGACCTCCCCGGCGACGCCGTGGACGTGAACGTGCACCCGGCCAAGCTCGAGGCGCGGTTTCGGGACAAGTTCTTTGTGGAGAAAGTGGTTGGGGAGGCTGTGAGGGAAGCGTTGGCTCCGTTAGAGGCGGCGGCGTCGTTGGGTGGTGTCGGGTTTCAGGTGTCTGGTGCCTGGTTTCAAAGGGAAGGTTCGGCCTCGGCAGTGGCCGGAGTTCCATTGGAGCTCTTCCGCGCGGAGTCCCTGACACCAGAGACCAGGCACCAGACACCGCTTTTGCAGGTCTTCGACACGTATATCCTTTTCCAAACCGATTCCGGTGTGGCGATAGTCGACCAGCATTCAGCCCACGAGCGCGTGTTGTACGAAGATGTGATGCGGCAGCTGTCGGGCGACGGCGCGCCCGCGCAACGGCTGCTCTTGCCGCTGACGCTCGACTTCGCGCCGGCCGAGCTCGACGCGATCGAAGCGCATCGCGAGCTGCTCACCCGGGTCGGCTACGAGATCGAGCCGTTCTCCGGCCGCAGCATCGTCGTGCATACGGCGCCTAACCCGCACCCGCGGTTCGAAGCCGCGCGCTGCCTCCAGGAGCTGGTCTCCGATATCGCCGGTGGCCGGTTTGGCGGCTGGCAAAACCGCCTGGAACGCTTCGCGGCGACCTACGCGTGCCGCGCGGCCATCAAAGCCGGACAGACGCTCGACGTCGGCGAGATGCGCCAGCTGATCGTGCGACTGCTCACCGCCACGCTCCCGGCCCATGACGTGCACGGGCGTCCCTCGATGGTGCAGTTGCCCAAAGAGGAGCTGGAACGCCGCTTTGGCCGCACCTAGTCCCCAGCCCCCAACCCCTACCCCCGTTCTTGTAGGCCCCACCGGCGTCGGCAAAACCGCCGTCGCCGCCGCGCTCGCCGCGCTCACCCCCCTCACCGTCATCTCTGCCGATGCCCGGCAGGTCTATCGCAATCTCGATATCGGCACGGCGAAGCCCGATCCCGAGACCCTCGCCCGGGTCCCGCATTGCGGCCTGGATCTGGTCGATCCCGGAGAGCGCTACAGCGCGGGACGTTTTGCGCGCGATGCCGCGGCGTGGATTGCCGCGGTGCGGGCCGCCCACCGCCAACCGGTGGTGGTCGGCGGCACGGGGCTCTACATCCGCGCCCTTGCCGAGGGGCTGTTTCGCGAGCCGCCGTTCGACCCGGACCGGCGGGCGCAGCTGCGCCGGTGGTCCGAGTCGCTCGAGGGTGCCGACCTCGCGCGCTGGGCGGGCCGGCTCGACACACAATTCCTGGGCGGCGGCCGCCAACGCGCTGCCCGGGCGGTCGAAGTCGCGTTGTTGACCGGACACGCGCTCTCGTGGTGGCAGCGGGAGGCGCGCGAAGGCGCGACGCTCAGTCCCTGGTACATTCAGTTGACTGTTCCGCGCGAGCTACTGCACCGCCGGCTCGCCGCGCGTGTCGATCAGATGCTGGCGGCGGGACTCGTCGGCGAAGTGCAGCGGCAATTGGACGCCGGGATTGCCGCGGACGCACCTGGGCTCGACGGGATCGGGTATCGGGAGGTGGTCGCGATGTTGAACGGCCAGTTGTCCGAGAGTGCGCTGCGGGACTGAGGTGTGGACACTCGATGCCACTTCATCGCCATCGACATTAGCAGGCGAAATCATGAACCGGTGGAAACAGATGGCTGACGGCTGATGGCAGACGGCTAGGTCATGAGAATCGGCATCACGTGTTATCCGACCTACGGAGGCTCCGGCGCCGTCGCGACGGAGCTCGGCCTCGAGCTCGCGCGCCGCGGCCACGACATTCATTTCATCTCGTACGCCAGTCCGTTCCGCCTCCGCGGGTTCGCCGAGCGCGTGACGTTCCATGAAGTCACCCAGCTCGAGTATCCGCTGTTCGAGCAGTCTTCCCCGTACGCCCTCGCGCTCGCGGTCAAACAGCACGAAGTCGCCAAGCGCGAGCAGCTCGACCTCATGCACGCGCATTATGCGATTCCGCACGCGGCCACCGCCTGGCTCGCGAAGCAGATGCTCGAGGATGAGGGGTTGGGTCTGAAGATCGTCACGACGCTGCACGGCACGGACATCACGCTGGTCGGTCAGGATCCTTCCTACTATACGCTCACCAAGTTCTCCATCGAGCAGTCTGATGCGGTGACGGCCGTTTCCTCCTATCTGCGCGACGAGACGTATCGCGCCTTCGGGTGCGGGCAGTGCGATTTGCGCGTCATCCCGAACTTCATCTCGACGACCGACTATCACCCGCCCACGGACGACAGCGATCGCAAGAAGCTCG
>WNGP01004356.1_pt1 | contig 11813 bp, 8 predicted proteins | sample 5407671 | NCBI WGS metagenome assembly WNGP01 (sample SAMN13153381, study PRJNA577476) | soil metagenome | isolation source: 40 cm soil or saprolite under Garry oak tree replicate 2 | place: USA:California | collected 2016-06-15 | reverse complement strand
CCGTCGGGGCCGCGCACTTCGATGCTGTAACCCGAATCCGGCCGCGCCTGTTTGCCGCCAATGTAGAGCTTTACCGTGCGATCAATCGCGGGAGCCATGAAATCGGCGGGCTGCTCCGGCGGCTGATCCATCGCGACAAGCGTTGGATGAACTGGTGGAGCGTTCTTGAACCACGCAGGCTCCAGATATTCTAGAAGACCTTCGCGCCCACCCTCGCGTCCGAAACCGCTCTCGCGATAGCCTCCGAAACCACAGGCGGCGTCGAAAAGGTTGGTGCAATTGACCCACACCACGCCTGCTTTGAGCTGTGCCGCAACATGCAGTGAAACATTGATGCTCTCGCTCCACACGCAGGCGGCCAGGCCGTAAACCGTATTGTTGGCGAGCTCCACTGCTTCGCGCGGAGTGCGGAACGTCATCGCAGCAAGCACTGGACCGAAAATCTCCTGCTGCGCCACTACTGAGGTCGGGTGAACGTTGCTTAGCAACGTCGGCGGAAAATACAGCCCCCGCGACGGCACCGGAATGGAAGGCTGCCAGCAGGTCGCTCCTTCCGCGATGCCTTGATCGACCAGCCGCTGGATGCGCTCGAGCTGCACACGAGCGACGATCGCGCCAATGTCGATGGCTTTATCGAGCGGCGGACCAATTCGCAGCGTGTTCATGCGGTCTTGAATCTTGCCGATCAGCTTATCCGCGATGCTCTCCTGCATCAGCAGCCGCGAACCGGCGCAGCAAACCTGCCCTTGATTGAGCCAGATGCCGTCAACCAGGCCTTCCACCGCACTATCCAGATCGGCGTCCTCAAAAATAATGAAAGGAGACTTGCCGCCAAGTTCGAGGGAAAGCTTCTTGTGGCTTTGCGCGGTTGCCTTGCGAATCGCGCGGCCCACTTCCGTGGAGCCCGTAAAGGCAATCTTGTCGACGTCGGGATGCTTTACCAATGCTTCGCCGGTCGATCCATCGCCAGTGACGATGTTTACGACGCCTGCGGGGAGACCGGCCTCCTGGCAGATGTGCGCAAATGCCAGCGCCGTCAGGGGCGTAAACTCAGCGGGTTTCAGGACGACTGTATTTCCGGTGGCGAGCGCGGGGGCAATCTTCCACGCCAGCATCAGCAAGGGAAAATTCCACGGGATGATTTGGCCCACGACGCCGCAAGCCTTGTATCCTGCGAATTCCTGGTCAAGCAATTGAGCCCAGCCTGCGTGGTGATAAAAATGCCTCGCCACCAAGGGAATATCAATGTCGCGACTCTCTCGAATCGGTTTGCCGTTGTCGAGCGTTTCGAGGACCGCGAGCCAGCGCGAATGCTTCTGAACCTGCCGCGCCAATGCATAAAGGTAGAGCGCACGCGCATGCGGAGTGAGGGACTGCCACGCCGGCAAAGCAGACCGCGCCGCTTTCACCGCGCTATCGACATCCGCGTCCGATCCCTGCGCGACCGTTGCCAGTTTTTCACCTGTGGACGGATCTGCCGTGTCGAAATAAGTGCCAGCCGCGGGGGCATGCGACGCGCCGTTGATGAAATGTCCGAAGCGGCGGCCATGGCGGTCTAGCCACGCGAGCGCTTCACGCGAATCCTCTGGCGCGGGGCCGTACTCCATGGTCATGAATTTCTCGACGATACTCATGCGCTTCTTCTCAATTCTTTCGTCATCGGAAAAAAATTTCCCGCTTACGCCATCGGATGGCGATACTCCGCCGAATAGCGTCCTGTAGCGTGGTGCTCGAGTTGCCGCTCGATGTCGCCAAGCATGCCGCTGGCTCCAAAACGGAACAACTCCGCTCTTAGCCAGGAATCGCCGAGCTCTTCTTTCATCAAAGCGAGCCAATCGAGCGATTGCTTCGCCGAACGAATGCCGCCCGCCGGCTTGAAGCCCACTGCCATTCCGGTTTCCTGAGCGTACTCACGAATCGCCCGCGTCATGACCAGGCTCACGAGCAACGTCGCGTTCGTCGCTTCCTTCCCGGTAGATGTCTTGATGAAGTCCGCACCGGCCATCATCGCCACCGCGCTGGCACGCGCCACGTTGCGCAGCGTCAGCAAATCACCAGTGCCCAGGATCACTTTCAGATGCGCGGGTCCGCAGGCGTTCTTGAACGCCGCGACTTCATCGTACAGCGCTTGCCATTTTCCGCCGAAGACGTGCGCGCGTGTAATGACCACGTCGATCTCATCGGCGCCGGCTTCCACGGAGCGGCGGATTTCCGCGACGCGTTCCTCAAACGGAGAGAGTCCGGCGGGAAATCCTGTCGAGACCGCGGCAACGTGAATGCCGCTGCCTTCGACCGCGCGCCGCGCAGTTTCGACAAAGCGATGATAAACGCAAACAGCAGCAACCTTAATATCGAGGCTCTCAATACCCAGTTTTTGCACCAATTCCTGTTGAATCGGCTGCCGCGCCTTGGCGCACAAGCGGCGCACCCGTTCGTCCGTGTCGTCGCCGGAGAGTGTCGTGAGATCCATGCACGTGATGGCGCGTAGCAGCCAAGCCGCCTGCCATTCTTTCTTCACCGTTCGGCGCGTGCCGATGGTCTGCGCGCGGCGTTCGACGGCGCTCGTGTTTACGCGCATCGCATTCACCGACTCCAAATTCAACGGGACTCCGCGATTGGGTTGGAGGTCGCGCCCCGCGTAATTGGCGATGGCGGTATCGGCAGGCGAAATCGGTCCTCGGGGCGCGTGGTGCTCCAGGCTGGAGGAATCATCGATTCGCGTGCTGTCGCGCAGAGTCATGGATTTTTCACCGCGTGCGGCGGAGCAACCCTGAATGCTCCATCTTAGCATTGTTGACAGAGCACGTTTACAGGCGCTCGCCGCGATTTTGCCACTCCTTCTCGAATTCCGCCCGGTTGCAGAAGGATTTTTGCGTGCCCACCTTGGTGGTGGAAAGAGCGGCGTAGAGATTGGCGCGCATTAGCGCTTCCTTCTCCGGCAAGCCTTCCCCGAGAAAGACCGCGAAGCTGCCGATGAACGCATCGCCCGCGCCGGTGGTGTCCACCGCGCGCACTTTGAACGCGGGAATGAGTTCCATCCCGTCTGGCCCCGCCACCAGAGAGCCACGCTCACCGAGCGTGATGACCACGCGGCGAATTCCCTGGCGCAGCAGAAATTCCGCGCACTTTTTCGCATCATCGATCGATTGAATGGGCATTCCGGTGATCGTTTCGGCTTCACTTTCATTGGGAATCAGATAATCCGCGGCGCCAACTTCCTGCAAGTCAACCGGTTGCGCCGGAGCGGGATTCACAAGGCAGCGGATGGCATTGTCTTTCGCGAACTTCACGGTGTGGTAGACGGTGCGCAAGGGAATTTCAAACTGCATGACAATGGTGTCCGCCTTGCGAAGAAGCGGGGCGGCGGCATCCACATCTTCGGGCGAAAGCGTATCGTTAGCACCCTTCACGACCAGGATGCGATTCTGCCCGTGCGGATCCACGAAGATGGGCGCGACTCCGCTGGAAACGCCCTCGGCGATGCGCACGTGCGTAGCGTCGATCCCTTGCGATTCAAAGTTCTTAATCGTGGCGGGACCAAAGAGATCGCTTCCGACTTTCGCCACCATGCCCACGTTTGCCCCGCAGAGACGCGCCGCAACCGCCTGATTCGCGCCTTTGCCTCCGAATCCAAGATCAAACTTCTTGCCAAAAATGGTTTCGCCCGGGCGCGGGAACACGTCATTGAACGTGGTCAGGTCCACGTTGGCGCTGCCCACAACCGCGATGAAAGATTGCTTGGCCATCATTTTGGCACGGGCTATTTCCGGGGAATTGTGCGGCATTTAGGAAGCATTCTATGATGCGAAAACATTGCGCACCATGAACCATAAATTTGCCGGGCGTTCCGCCAGCCGCCGCACGAACCACGGATACCAGTAGCTGCCGTAAGCAACCAGCACGATGGAAGTGCAGCCTTCGCTGGCCAGGCGCTCCTGTTCGGCGCGTTGGATGCCGTAGAGCATCTGCACTTCAAAATCCTTTTTTGCAAACCCTTCCGCGGAAGCAAAATCTGCGAGTCGCCGGATCAGCGCTGCGTCGTGGGTGCCGAACGCCGCGCGCCCGCAGGAATTCATTTTCTTAGCCCGCAGCATTTGCTTGCCGAGTTCGAAATAGTTCTCGTCGACATCCCCCTTGCGTGGAAACGCGATTTCTGGCGGCTCGTTGTAGGCCCCTTTGACCAATCGAATCGACGGCCGCAGCGGCAGAAGTCTTTCCAGGTCGTCCTTGGTGCGATGGAGATATGCCTGCAGGCATACACCAACATTCGCACGCGCCGTCAGCGCGCGGCGATAGAGATCCAGCGTCGCGTCCACATAGTTGCTTGCTTCCATGTCCACCCAGACAACGGAGTCTTTTGGCGCGCGCTCAATGATAGCTTTCAAGTGTTCGAAACAAAGATCCCGCGAGAGATCCAAACCTAGCTGCGTCAGCTTCACGGAAATCTCCGCTTGCACACCGCTTTCCCGGATGCGCTCCAGAACCTCGCGATAGTGTTCCGTAACCTGCTGTGCCTCGGAACGGTCCTGAATGTTTTCTCCCAGATGCGTGAAGACCGTTCCAATCTTCTTGTTTCTCAAAGTCTCTGCCGCGCCAAGCGCGTCGTCCAGCGTCTCGCCGGGCATAAACCGGGACACGGTGCCGCGCACAAAGGAATAATGTGTGGCATGCTCGCGAAGCCATCGATTCTGCGACGCAGCCAGCAACAGAGATCGCATCAAACTCATTCCTTGTTCGACTCCTTTTTTCTGGAAGACCTTGCCAGTTCTCCACTCGGTTTTGAATCGTTGCCAGGCATCAACGAGGTTCTGCTTGTTCTCTGCCTACATCAGGAAATCGCAAGCGCTCGCAGAAGCACGCCGGCCAGCGAGCCACCAATGAGTGGGCCAATCACAGGAATCGGCGCATAACCCCAATCGGAGCCGCCTTTTCCAGCAATCGGAAGAATCGCGTGGGCGATGCGCGGCCCGAGATCTCGCGCCGGATTGATAGCGTATCCGGTCGTGCCCCCAAGCGACAGACCGATGCCCCAGACCAGGCTCCCCACGAGGTACGGGCCAAGTCCCGCCGCGGGTCCGGCCGTCGAAACGCTCTTGGAAAAAATCGCCCCCACGACGAAAACAAGCACGAACGTTGCAATGATCTCGCTCACTAAATTCGTAACGGCATTACGGATCGCCGGCGCTGTGCAAAAGCATCCCAGCTTCGCTGCCGCGTCCGGCGTTTCCTTCCAGTGCGGAAAGTAGTGCAGCCACACCAGCGCCGCGCCTACGATAGCACCTAGCATCTGTGCCGCAAGATAAGGCGCAAACTTTGCAAAAGTACCATCGCGCAACGCAAATCCGATCGTCACCGCGGGATTTAAATGCGCATCGCTGCTCCCACAGGCAATGGCCGTGAACACGCCCGCCATCACCGCGAACGCCCACCCGGCGGTAATCACCATCCAGCCGCTGCCCTCCGCTTTCGAACGTTTGAGAAGCACTGCGGCAACAACTCCGTCGCCGAGCAGCACAAGAATCATCGTCCCGAGAAATTCACCGAGAACCGGCGATGTCATGCCAGATAACCTCCGTCAGGATTCAATCCAGTCAAACGAGCGCGTGACTGCCTTTTTCCACTGCCGGTAGAGTCCATCGCGCTCCGTCTCGGCGAGATGTGGCTTCCAGGTGCGATCCGCCGCCCAGTTGGCGCGCAACGCTTCGAAGCCGGAAAAGAATTTTACCGCCAGGCCGGCGGCATACGCGGCGCCGAGCGCCGTCGTTTCCTGAATCACCGGACGCACCACTTCGCGATTCAAAATATCAGCCTGAAATTGCATCAGCAACTCGTTCGCCACCATGCCGCCATCCACGCGGAGACTCGCGAGCCCTATGTGAGAATCTTTCTCCATGGCCTCGACGACTTCACGCGTTTGAAACGCGGTAGCTTCCAGAGCCGCCCGCGCGAGATGCCCTTTATTTGCGTAGCGTGTCAGTCCGGCGATGACCCCACGCGCGTTTTCCTTCCAATACGGCGCGTACAGCCCGGAAAACGCGGGTACGAAGTAAACGCCGCCATTGTCCTTGACCGTGCGCGCCAGTGTCTCGACATCGGCGCTTTTCTCAATGATCCCAAGATTGTCGCGCAGCCATTGCACTAGCGCTCCCGTAATCGCGACGCTTCCTTCCAAAGCGTAATGCGCGGCGCCGCTGCCGAACTTGTACGCCACCGTGGTGAGCAGGCCGAAGTTCGAAGCCACCAGCCGTTCTCCCGTGTTCATCAGCAGGAAGCAACCCGTGCCATAAGTGTTCTTGACCTCACCGGGGAGAAAGCACGCCTGGCCGACCAGCGCCGCTTGCTGATCGCCCAGAATTCCGGTTATGGGTACGCCTGCGATCGCACCGACAGTTGCTTCGCCATAAACTTCGCTGCTCGAACGGACTTTGGGCAGCACCGCGCGGGGAATCTCAAACGCGGCGAGCAACTTTTCGTCCCAGTCCAGTGTTCCCAGATTCAGGAGCTGCGTCCGGCTAGCGTTGGTCACGTCCGTCGCGTGCACGCCGCCTCGAGGGCCTCCGGTCAGGTTCCAAAGGAGAAAAGTATCGATATTTCCAAACAATAGCTCGCCTGCCGCGGCTTTCTGCCGGGTGCCAGGAATATTTTCAAGCAGCCAGCGCAGCTTTAGGCTGCTGAAGTAAGTGCTCAAAGGCAATCCGGTCTGTGCCCGGAAGCGGTCTTGCCCGCCTTCCATGGCGAGGCGTGCGACATCTTCACTCACTCGCGTGTCCTGCCAAACAATGGCATTGGCAACCGGCTTGCCGGTCTTGCGTTCCCACAGGACGGTGGTCTCCCGTTGGTTGGTGATGCCGATCGCGGCCAGATCCGAAGCCCGCAACCCGCGTTGGTGGAGTGCGCCTGCAATCACTTCTTCCGTGCGCCGCAGTATTTCCAGCGGATCGTGTTCCACCCAACCGGGCTTTGAAAAAATCTGTTCGTGCTCTTTCTGCGCCACCGTGACAATGCGACCGGGCTGATCGAACACCATGAATCGCGTGCTCGTCGTGCCCTGGTCAATTGCTCCAATGTAGTTTTTCACCGTGCCAATCCTTTTCGTTCGCTCCGCAGCATACTACTCAATCGCCACTGAAATCTCATGTGAGAAGCTACCGGCCCGCTTGAACGGAAGCGCCCCACTCATTCATGCGACCAAACTCATCTGTCTAGTACTCTTTTCAACCTGCATTGCATCTAACTACGTGGAGACAGATAAATGGAGTCATTCCGATCATGAAGAGAACAAATCTAGGCCGCATTGCCTTGATATTTGTGTTATTTGGCTCGGCATTCGGGCTTACTGCAACAACTGCCCTCGCCGCCGGGCCCGGCACTGTAAATCTGACGGTAACCGCCGTCCGTAAGAAAGATACCAGCGCGCCAATTGTAAACAAAGATGACGTCAGGTTTTTTCTGAACAAGGAGCGCACCCAGATTGCCGACTGGAAGCACGGCGAAAAGCTATACCTTGCCGTGGTGATTGACGATTCTCTAGAGAGCAGCATCGCCAATCAGTGGGGCGATCTGAAGGCATTTCTCACCTCTCAACCGAGCACTACGTATGTTTCCGTGTCTTACGCGCGCAATGGCGCGGTTCAAATCGCACAGGACTTCACCAATGACCACGAGCTTGCCGCCAAGGCCTTACGCCTGCCCGTCGGGGGTGGGGGTGCGTTTACCAGCCCGTATCTCGCGATTTTGGATCTGATGAAGCGCTGGCCTTCTTCCCCCGACCGGCGCTCTATTCTCTTGATCTCTTCGGGAATCGACTATTTTCGCGGCGGCGGATTCGGGCCGAAGAGCCCTGATCTTGATTCCACCATCGAGCGCGCGCAAAAGCAGAATATCAATGTCTGGACGATCTATGCCCCCGATGCGGGGCACTTGGGCCGCGGGTTCTTCCGCGGTTTCCAGGCGCAGTCGAATCTCAGCCAACTTTCGGAGGAGACCGGCGCGGAATCCTTTTTTCTAGGCACCGGCGCGCCTGTAACACTCAAGCCATACTTCGATGAAATCTCTACCCACCTCAGCAATCAATATCTGCTGACGTTCCGAGGTAGTGGGGGAGCGAAAGGCCGTTTCGAGCGCGTCCGGGTTTCCAGCGAGCTGTCTCACGTGGAGTTCCTTGCGGCTTCGCAAGTCTTTCTCCCCGCCGCGAAGTGAGGCTGAGTCAATCCCGACTCTTGTCGGGGAGGCGGGCCGTTCTCTTCCTTTTTTGAAGGAAAGCAAAATTAGTCGTTAGACCCGCTGAGCGCTGCCGCTCGCGTTGAATCGCGGATTACCAGCTCCGGGTTCATCTTGTGCCGCGAGATTTTCCAATCGCGCTTTTCCAGCCCGGCGTTGACCCCTTCCATCACTATATTCACCGCCAGGTTGCCCATTGCTTCCAGCGGCTGCCTCACGGTGGTCAAGGAGGGTGCGGACAAAGAGGAAAGCGGGACGTCATCGAACCCCACTATCGAGCAATTCTCCGGCACTCTCTCACCCGCTTTGCTCAGCGCGCGAATCGCGCCGAGGGCTGTCAAATCGTCAAACGCTACCAAGGCCGTAAACCGCTTCTTGCGCTCCAGCAGTTCTTCCGTGAAGCGGAGGCCGCCTTCGAAACCTGAGTTTGGATCGAAAGAATCCGGCAGTTGCAGGACGAGCCCCGGATCGATCGTCATTCCGGCCGAATGCGCGAATTTCTGAATTCCTTTCCACCGTGGAGCGCTGTCGATGAGCATTTTTGGGCCGCGGATGAAAGCGATCTTGCGATGCCCGAGCTGGTGAAGGTGTTCAAGAGCGAGCCGCCCTCCCGCTTCGTTGTCCACCATCACGGAGCTGACTGCGTCACCAGGCATCTCCCAACCAATGGTGGCCGCCGTAATGTTTCTCTTGCTGAGGTCCGCGAGCAGTTGGATGTCCACGAACAGCCAGTTCGCCACGACGATCAATGCCTCGACGTGATGTTCCAGCAACATTTCCAGGTAGCGCTCAAACCGGTTTCTCTGGTTATGGGCATCCGCGAAAATCGGGACGTACGAAGATTGATAAAGCGCGTTCTCGATACCGCGCAGGACCGGCGTGCAAAAGGGATCGGTAATGTCAAAAAACATCACTCCGACGCTGTGGCTGCGTTTGCTGCGGAGGAATCGCGCCATCGCGTTGGGCCGGTAGCCAAGCTTTTTTGCCACTGTTTCGATGCGTTTTTTTGTGGCTGGCGCGATGTACCGCGCCAGCGGCGCATTGTTCAACACGATCGAAACTGTCGCGGGAGAGAAGCCGCAGGACTTCGCGACGTCCCTCATCGTGATGGTGTGGGCCTCTCCGCTTTGCCTTTTCACGGGAACGAGCGCCTCCGTTGCCACGCCCATCATCCTTCTAGAGTCGCTCATGGCGCAATGGGCTCTTCTGGAACGAACGCGTCATTCCGCAGGGGTCTCAAACGAGAGTTGTTCGCGAAATCCGCGCGTTTTCCAAACTCCGAACGCGATGCCCGCGGCCATCCAGATGCCGCCAATCTTCATGGCCGGACGGCTTAGGTTTAGCCAGAGCAAAAGACAGATGATGAATCCGATCACCGGAGGTATCAGGTTCCACAGTTCTTTCTCTTTCGCGCGCCAGTAATACCGAAGAAATGCCGCCGCGTTCACCCCCATGAACGCGATGAGCGCACCAAAATTAAGCATGTTCAAACCAAGATCATAGGAAAGGAAAAAGGATCCCACGAGAGCAATGGCCCCGACGAACAGAACATTGTTTCGTGGTATTCGATGTTTCGGCTCCACCGCGCCAAAGAATGATTTAGGCAGCGCATTGCTGCGCCCCATCCCGAACAGAAGCCTGGCAGCGCCGATCTGCGCTCCTAGACCTGAACCGAAATTGGCGAGAATCAGTGTGACCCCGACAACTCCGAACAGGGGCGCCCAAGTCCGCGCCGCCGCATAGACGTATGCCGTGTCCTCATTCGGAAAAGGGTGGGAGGCGGGCCAAATCAACTGCGCGATGTATACTTCTGCGGCGGACAGAAAGCCGATGACCACGCAAGTCAGCACTGTGGCTCTCATGATGTTTCGGCGTGGATTCTCGGCCTCTTCGGATAGCGTGGAAATGCCGTCAAACCCGATATACGTCAGCACAGCAACCGAAGTGCACCCAAATAGACTGCCCCACGAAAATGTCTGCGGGTCGTAAAAAGGCCTGGTGTAATAAATGGGATCGCTCACGTGGGACTGCCCGAAGATGTATCGGATGGCCGTTACAAAGACGACGATAATCACCGCGCCCATGCCCGCCGCCATCACGCTGTTTACGCGCGCCGAGGTCTTGATTCCTTGGATGTTGAGCAAGGTAAATACCACCGCGAAGAAAAGTTTCCAGCCCCACACCGGGATGCCCGGCGCGAATTCGTGCGTTTGTTCCGCGCACCAGACAGTGCAAATCAGCGGATTGAGCATGTAATCCATGACCATGCTCCAGCCCGTGACGAACCCGATCCCCGGATTGATTTCCTGCGCAACGTAGGTAAATGCCGAACCCGCGCTCGGATAGGCCCGCGCCATGCGTCCATAGCTAATCCCCGTGAACAGCATCGCCACCATGGCGATCAGAATGGCGGTGACGACATGACCATGCCCTCGGTTGCTGAGAACTCCAAAAGCCGACATCGGGGCCACCGGCTGAATCACGATCACGCCGTAAAGAATCAGGTCCCACAACGTAAGCGTACGCCGCAGGCGTGGCCCGGAACTCGTCCCGCCTTCGTTGTTCAAGCCCTCTCCTTTTTGCGCATGCGTTACGCTTTGCAGCAGCTCCCCAGCGCCGCATCAGTACCGGCCATATTCAATCGTTTCAATGCTGACAGTGTGCGCAATCCCGCTCTCTCGCGCAACTGCAATAAAGTTTCCGGAGGAGGCCGACTCCTCCCACCATACCGTTCCTCCTCGCCACATTTTGTCCTGCACTTTAGTGCAGGTCGTGAAATCCACAGGGCGGTATCTTTTGCCTCACGCCTGCCCCGAATTGCCGGTAACCGAGGTGCCTCCCGTGTAGTCTAATTAAATAGGCGACCGGCCCGGAGAAGAAAGATAAACTCGGAAAGACTCATGGGCGAGGCTCCTCACAGAAACGGCCGCAGCAACATCACCATCTTCCTTGCGCATTTCGCCGTCTTTGTTTTTGTGGTTCTTGCCGCTTACTGGCTTCGCCGCATTGCTCTTCAGCCCGACCCCATTCTTCAAGGCTATTTGCAGGTCATCAGTGGCCTTCTCGCCTTCGTTTTCGCCGCCGTAACCCTTGTCCGTTTCCAGGGCACCCAGGACCGCATCTCATTGATTCTTGGCGCCGGGTTTCTTCTTTCCGGCGCTATCCTCGCCGCCACCAGCGTGCTCTTTTTCCAGTTTTTCCCGGATGCGCCTCTACGGGTTCAGTGGGCGCCCATCGCCTGGTGGATCGGCCGCATGGTCCTGGCGCTTCTCCTTGTCGTGGCGCTTCTCGTGGAGCGTTTCCTCCGCCGCTCGCGCCATCCGCGCGCTGAGCTTGCCGGCGCTCTGCTAACTGTCATCGTGCTGACGTACATCCTTACTGCGACGCTTCGCGGTTTGCCTCCGGACGTCTCTCGGCATCCCGGCGCCTTCTTCCCCAATCCGGAGCAGTTGCTGCCCGGCGCAATTTTCCTCGTCAGTCTCGTCTGGTACCGCCGCCGCTTGTCGGTTGAAGACTCCTCCTTCGACCGCACCATCTATGCCGCAACCTGGCTAAACGTTGCGGCCCAGCTTTCGGCCGCTCAATCCGCCCGC
>WNGP01004354.1_pt1 | contig 11815 bp, 12 predicted proteins | sample 5407671 | NCBI WGS metagenome assembly WNGP01 (sample SAMN13153381, study PRJNA577476) | soil metagenome | isolation source: 40 cm soil or saprolite under Garry oak tree replicate 2 | place: USA:California | collected 2016-06-15 | reverse complement strand
ACTGTGAGATTCTCATCGATCAGGCGCGTCTTCCACGCCGGTCCTGCGAGTGCGTCGAGGAGCAAGCCGAGCGCCGGACCGGTCGCGTAGTACCGCAAGCGGATCGAGCGCGTGACGTCTTCGGTGAGCTTGTGCAGGCCGACGAGCTTGCCGCTCTGCAGTTTCGCGACACCGGCGCGATCGGGGAAGTCACGCCGCCGCGCGGCGAGCTGCACCACTCGGACCAACGTGTACTCGGCCAGCCCTTCATTGAGCTCGGCCAGCTGCTCGAACTCGGCGAGCTCGGCGCCGATTGCGCGGTGGCGCGATTCCCGGACCGCGAGGAACTGCCGGGCGAGGGCGCGCTTCCGCTCTTTCGACGTCGCGCGCTCCGTCGCCTCGAGGATGCGGCCTTCGAGCGCCATGCCCGATTCGTTTTGCGGATCGAACACGGGATAGCTCATGACCAGAAACGCGTTCTCGCCCTGACCGAAGCGCCGGCCTTCCTTCTTTGATGCCGCTTCGAAGACGTGAAAGGCCTCGTGCGTCGTGAGACCGACGAGCGCGGCGATGGTTTCGGAGTCGTTGACGACGACCTGCGCCGTGGGACGGCCGGCGAGATTGGTCCCGGTGCTCGCCGCGCCGCGGTCCGCGGCTGCTTGCCAGCCCGAGCCGGCGACGCCCTCGATCGGCAGGTACCCTTGCGGCAGGTCGCCGTGCCAGCCGAGGAGCAGCGTGCCCTGCCCGTTCAGGACATAAAGCACCGGGATCGTGTCGGGACGGAAGCCGGGCCAGATCGAGTCACCCATGTCGTGGCCCAAACGCGCAGCCCACTCATGCGCGGTGACGATGCGCGTGGTCTCGCGCGGAGGACCTTGAAAGGCAAGTGCCAAACAGAGTGTAACTGGGATCACGCGATTCCCTTTCAAATTCGGATGGCCGTAATCAAGCACGTTTTCCCGAACAAAGCCCATAAGACCGGCGCTGTTCCACGGTGGCTCATATGATGCGCCCGCGCCCTCGATTTGGTCCAGGAGGGCCGCATGCTTTTTACGACCCGCAACACGCTGTTATGCACGCTCATTCTCGGACTGGGCGCGTGCGAGCGCGGCGCACCCACGGCTGCACCGCCTGACGCGAACACGCCGGCGCCCCCCCCTGAGTTTCTGATCGTTCCGGCATCGCTCGGCACGCCGCTGCCAGGGCTGAGTGGTGCGCAGCGCCGCCAATTCGACATTGGCCGTGTGGTCTTCCAAACCGAGTTCACACCGGAAACGGGCCTCGGCCCGCTGTTCAACGCGACGAGCTGCGCGTCCTGCCATGAGCAACCAGTGGTGGGCGGTGGCGGGAGCAACGATGGAGAAGGCGGTGAGGACATCGAGATCCACGCTACGACCTTCCATAGCGAGACGGCGCAGTGTGACGACCTCGCCGCGGTCGGCGGTCCGGTCATCCAGAAACAGCTCACACCGGCGTTCAGCGAGTACATGCATCTGACGTCAGAGCCGATTCCCGCAACCGCGACGGACTCGGGCCATCGCACCACCCCCGATCTCTTTGGCTTCGGACTGCTCGACGCCGTTCCCGAGGCGGAGATTCTCGCGCTGGCGGATCCGCTGGACCGCAACGGCGACGGCATCTCCGGCCGTCCGAACCGCACCGCCGATGGCCGGCTGGGGCGTTTCGGTCGCAAAGCGCAAGTCGCGACGCTGCGCGAGTTCAATACCGACGCCTTCGTCATGGAAATGGGTGTGACGAATCCCGGCAATCAAACTGAGCAGACGATCGGTGGCGAGCCGCTTCCCCCTGGGATCGATCCGCTGCCCGAGCCGGAGATCGGGGCGGTGCAGCTCGCCGCCGCGGATGCGTTCGTCCGCTTCCTCGCGCCGCCGCCGCGCGGGCCGCTCAGTTTCGCGGCGGCACGGGGCGCCCTGCTGTTCCGGTCGGTCGGGTGTGCGTCATGTCACGTGCCGGCGCTCGTGACCGGCGCCAATCCCAATCCCGCGCTCCGCTTCAAAGTCGTGCGAGCGTTCACGGACCTGCTGTTGCACGACATGGGTCCGGATCTGGCCGATATCTGCCTCGGGCAGGCCTTGCCGTCCGAGTTCAGAACCGAGCCGCTCATGGGCCTGCGCTTCGCGAGCACGTTTCTGCATGACGGCCGCGCCGCCACGATCCGCCAGGCCATCGAGCTGCACGGCGGCGAGGCACTCGGCGCCCGCAATCGATTCCTGCAGCTGACCGAGCTCGAGAAGTACGCGCTCGTGAAATTCCTCAAAACTCTCTAGGAGTGTTTCGTGGGCTCGCTCTTCTAGGACTTCCTCACGAAAATCAGAATCGCCACGGGCTTGACGCGCCCATGGATCACAAAGTGCCGGTCGGCCAGGCGGGTCGTGGGCTTCTTCGGATTCGTGTCGCGATCCGGCGCCTTGTAGGTCTTGCCGTCATCGCCACCCGAATCGTAGGCGGGCAGCGTCAACGTCTTGCGCGCGACCCAGCCGCCATTCTCGGCGAGGTCCACGTTGGTGGCGCCGGTGAACCAGTCCGGGCTGGGCGCCACCATGTTGACGACGTCGACCAGGGGATGAGCGGAATCGACGCGGACGGTCGAAACCATCGAGTCCTTCCAGTTCTTGAGCCCCCCCGACTCGAATTCCATCAGCGCGTTGCCCTGATCGATCGCACTCTGGATCTCGGTGTCGAGCGGTGAATGCTTCCCTTCCTCGGACAGACGCTCGAGACCGGGCGTGGGCCGGCGACCGACGGCGAAAACCGAGTACTTCGCGTTGTGCGACGCGCCGATCAACCCCGAGAAGTGCGCGCCGGACGGGTATTCGAACGGATGCGTCGTCTTGGTCCAGGTGCTCTTGATGATGACAGTGTATTCCGCGGGAGCCGTGGGCCTCGCCGGGCGAGCGGCGGCCGGTGGTGCGGCCGGCGGTGCGGATTTCGATCCTTTGCCACAGGCGGCAAGACAGAGTACAGCTAGAGTCACAGGCAGGGCGCGCATGACGGTCTCCTACGTTACAAGATGTACGCCACACTCCGAGCACGAGTCACCGTGAATGAATGTGGCACCGCAACGCGGACACCACAAACCCTGTCCATTTTGAGACGTGCCGTGAGGCCGCTCTGCGAGCGCGGCGCGCAGCTCCGTCAGGTTCAGCCCCTCGAGCAAGCGCCGGTCCACATCGCCGCCATTGCTCGCGTCGTACACGAACGGCCGCATGAACACGAGAAATGCATCCGCGGGAAGCAGCGCGTTACCGGCGACCGCGGGCGGCACGTCGCGGAGCGCCGCCTCGAGCAGCGCTTCCGCGGCGCGCGGCGCGGAAAACGGCGACAAGAACGGGAACGCCCAGCGCCAGCGTTTGCCGAACGCGCGACCACTCAAGAGCAGTGCCGTGAATATCGTCAAGCAAAGCAGCAGGACCGCGCCCAGCGCCACGAAAAATCCCAGCGCGCCAAACCGTTGGAGCGCAAGCGGCAGGCCTAGCACCAGGACCACGAGCTCGACCACGCCGAGCACGCGCAGATCGAATCGGGCGGTATAGAGCTCGCGTCCCTCGAGCCGCGCACGCACATCCTTGACGTTCGTCTTCTGATACGATGGCTGCGGCGCCAGCACGATCGTCGTCATGATCGGCGACCACCAGGACAACAGCCGCAGCCGCTCCGCCGGCTCCGGTCGCTCGATCGTCCATGGCCCAAACAGCACGCGCCGCAGCACGACCGATCCGGCCGGCACGCGGCGCATGCCTTCGACCAACGTCAGCAGCGCGAGAATCGCAATCGTCACTGCGGCTGCATCTCGTTCCTTCGGCCGGTGAGTTTGGCCCACATCCGTTTGACGGCGGCCGCCGCCGCGGCAATCCCGGCGACGATCAGCTTCCAAAACTTGACAAGCAGCCCCGACTTGGCGAGCGCGACCCCGGCGCCACCCGCAACCAGCGCGGTGAGGCCGTACGCTGCCACTTTATCGCCCGGGCGCCACTCGGCGTACTTGTGGCCGGGGAGATACGTGAAGCCGGTGATCATGCCGTTGAACGTGGGCACGAGCGCGTCGAGCTGCGCGGGCGTAGCGACGAGGTCGACATGCATGACGCCGCCGCGACCGAGCAGCCGCACGGAGTGATTGACCGAACGCCCCCCGGTGTTGTCGTGGGCGGTAATGGCCCAGGTCAGGTTGTTGGTTGTGCGATCGTAGAACGGCTTCGTGGCCCAGCCTTCGACCGACAGCGTGCCCCAGCCGCGGCGTTTGCGCTCGCGGTTTGCCGCCTCCGTGCCGTGGCGCACCGATTCGAGAATGGCGTCAGCATCGAGGTTCGACCCCTCATCATCGCGCACGTAACCGCTCTGGTCATAGGAAAACAGCACGAACCACGGCTTAGGGTTCGCGTCCGACTGGCACAAGACGACGCCACGTTCGTTGCCGGATACGGGATTCTCGGTCACCTCGAGAAAGATCTTGACGCCGTCCATGCCCGTGAACAGGCATCCCGCCGGGACGCCGATCGTGGCTTCCGTGCCGAGCACGCCCTTCGTCGGCCCTTTGACCCAGGGGATCTTGTCGGCCTGAGCGGCGGCCGCCGCGGGAACAGCCGCGAGGCACATCACGAGACGGCACAACGTCGAGCGCGCGAGCATGCAACCTCCAGCGAATGAGTGCGCGGAGCGAACGGTGGGGGCGCAAGAGCGGTACAACATTGTAAACGCGTTAAAAAATGCAACTAGGGAGCGCGCGAAGAGTCACAAATGCAGATCACTGCGTGAGCTAGGGCACATGCGCAAAAGGCCGCGGAGTCGCCGCGGCCTTTTGCTATCTCTCCACAAACCGACGACTACGGCGTGGTCTTCTTGTTCCGCGGGTCCTGCGCGGAATTCACGTACGTGAGCTCGAACGGGCCCTCACCGCTGACCTGCAGGACGGTCACGCCCTGCGCCCGCGCATAGTGGTGGGCGTTCGCGGGTGCCGTGATGAAACCGCCGCCGGCCAAGCGGATCGCCGAGCGCATTTTAACCGTGTCGCCCATCCCGACCAGGAACGTGCCAGCGAGGACCGTCACATGCTCGTCAGTGGGATGGTAGTGCGGCGGGAACATGAAGTGATCCGGCAGGCGAAGCCGGATGGTATAGAAGCCGGACTTACTGGGATCCCCCTGCAGCACGGCGAAGCGGGCGCCATGCGGCAGGAAGTCTGGGCCCGGGCCCCACTTGACCGCCGCGCCGGAGTGGACGGGGGCTTGAGCGACCGCGAGCTGGGGCAAGAAGGCAGCTACCAGCGCGAGTGTGAGCATGCGCATCGACGGCTCCGAGTAGTTAAGGAGAGTGGAGAGGATATCCGCGCTGGCGCCGATGGCAAGGGATCGTGAATCAATGCAACGGCGCGGCGGGTAAGTCGTTGAGCATATAACGCGTTATGTGCCACTCCGTTCCTTCGCGGCGCCAAATCGTCATGAAACGACCGCGGCCCTGGATCGGCGGGCCGCCTTTCTTCGGCGCCTGGATCTCTTCGTAGGTCCCGATGTCGATTGCGTGATCGCCACTCACGATGATGTCCTGGTGATCGAGCTTCAGCAGCGGGACATCGTACGTCGCCATCTCATCAGCAAAGAGCTTTCGGGTTGCCTCCGGGCCGACCACATCGGGGACTCCCGAGATCAGGATGCGGATGTCGCTGGACACGAGGCCGAGTGCCGCCGCGGTATCGCCGTGAATCCAGGCCTGGACGTACTGCTGCGAAGCAGCGAGGACGGCCGCGCTGTCGGCGGCGATCCGCGACGCCGCTCGACCGTTGCAGCCGAGGACCGGTAGGGCAACCAGCAGCGCGACGAAGTGTGAGGTTTTGGTCATAAGAGAAAGATCGTGGCAAACGGTCGACATTGCAGTACACGGGAGACGTGGTAGTATCCAACGCAGCATGACGCGTTTCATTCCGTGCCTCTTCGCCGCTGCCATCGCTGCACGTGTCTCACCCGCCGCAGCCCAGGCTCCTAAGCCGGACTACACCCGCGCAGACGTGCAATTCATGTCGGGCATGATCTACCATCACGCGCAGGCGGTGCTGATCGCAGGCTGGGCGCCATCGCACGAGGCGGGAGAGTCGGTGCGCACCCTGTGCGAACGCATCGTGGCCAGCCAGAAGGACGAGATCGCCCTCCTGTCGCGTTGGCTCGCCGACCGGCACGAAGCCGTGCCGCGCCCCGATCCTGAGCACATGATGATGCCTGAGATGGACGCCACACACATGATGCCAGGGATGCTCTCCGCGGAGCAGCTGGCGGCGCTGGATCGGGCCCGCGGGCCGGCGTTCGATCGCTTGTTCCTGAGCTTGATGATCCAGCATCACCAGGGCGCGATCACGATGGTGAATCAACTGTTCGCCGCGAGCGGCGGTGAGGAAGAGCCGGTCTACAAGATGGCGACCAGTGTGTTCGCCGATCAGACCACCGAAATCGAGCGGATGCAGCGGATGCTCGCCGCTGACGTCTTCGCACCACCCACACCCAAATAGGATTGTCCATGAAATCGCTTCGTGTATTGCTTCACGCTGCCGCGGTCGTGTCGCTTGCTGCGTGCGCCTCGGGCGGAGGCGGGAATAATTCCACCGTCGCACCGACCCCCGATCCGCGCGTCGGCCTGAAGCCCGGATTGAAGGACGCGGGCCAGGCGGCGTGGAATCTGAAGCTGCTGACCAACGTGCCGCCGTCGGAGAAGTTCGTCGGCTCGACGAACTCCGATCTCTCCTTCTACAAGAACTATGTCATCCAGGGCAACTACAACGGCTTCGAAGTCTGGGACATTACGACGCCGTCACGCCCCACGCTGAAGGACGGGTATTACTGCCCCGCATCGCAGAGCGACGTGTCCGTGTTTCGGAATCTGCTGTTCGTCTCCGGCGAGGGGACCGGCGGCCGGCTCGATTGCGGCGGCGCCGGCGTGCACGACTCGGTATCGCATGACCGGCTGCGCGGCATCCGTATCTTCGACCTCAGCGACGTGGCGAATCCGAAATACATCGCGAACGTGCAGACGTGCCGCGGCTCGCACACCCACACGGTGGTCATCGATCCGAACGACACGGCGAACGTGTTCGTCTACGTCTCCGGCTCGGCGCCGGTGCGCTCGCCCTCCGAGCTGCCCGGGTGCGTGAGGCAGTCTCCCGACTCGAATCCGAACAGCGCGCTGTTCCGGATCGAAGTCATCAAGGTGCCGCTCGCGGCGCCGCAGACGGCCGCGATCGTGAGCTCGCCACGGATCTTCGATTCGCTGACCCAGGCGCCGACCCACAGCGAGATGCCGCAGGACATCGCCGAAGCCCACCGCCTGGCGGACTCAGCGCGAGCGCACGGTGGGTTCACGGTGACGCTCTTCGGGATGGAGCAGGTTGTCGGGCCGCGCTTCACCACTCCGCTGCTCGACAGTATCGTCAAGGCTCGTGGTGGGACCGGCACACCGACCACGGGCGATAGTGCCGCGCTCCGCACGAACTTTCAGGGTATCGTCGACAAGATGTTCGGCATGAATCAGCCACGCACCGGCCCGGCACCCGGACCGAATCAATGCCACGACATCACGGTCTATCCTGCGATGGGGCTCGCGGGCGGGGCATGCGGCGGCTACGGGCTGCTGCTCGACATCAGCGATGCCGCGCATCCCCGCCGCATCGGCGCGGTGGCCGACTCGAACTTCTCCTACTGGCACTCGGCGACGTTCAACAACGACGGCACCAAGCTGCTGTTCTCCGACGAGTGGGGCGGCGGCGGGCAGCCGAAGTGCCGCGACTACGACAAGCCGCAGTGGGGCGCCGACGCGATCTTCACGGTCGAGAATCGCCGGATGGTGTTCCAGAGCTACTACAAGATGCTGGCGCCGCAGACGGCGAACGAGAACTGCGTCGCGCACAACGGCTCGCTGATTCCGATCCCCGGCCGTGACGTGATGGTGCAGGCATGGTATCAGGGCGGGATCTCGGTGTTCGATTGGACCGACCCGGCCCACCCGAAGGAGATCGCGTTCTTCGACCGTGGACCGGTGGACGGGACGAAGCCCGTGGGCGGGGGCTCGTGGTCGGCGTACTGGTATAACGGCTACATCTACAGCTCCGAGATCGCGCGCGGGCTCGATGTGTTCGAGCTGAGGCCCAGCGGGCTCCTCTCGCGCAACGAGATCGAGGCCGCCAAGCTCGTGCACCTCGATTATTTCAACACGCAGGATCAGCCGAAGATCACTTGGCCGGCGAGCTTCGTCGTGGCGCGCGCGTATGTCGATCAGCTCGAACGGTCCAATGGCCTCACGGCCCTGCGGCTGAAGGCGGTGCGGCAGGAGCTGGACCGCGCCGAGAAGGCCACTGGTCAGGCGCGTCGTGATGCGCTGAACGGGCTCGCGAGCGCGCTCGGCCAGGACGCTGCGACCTCGAGCGATCAGGCGAAGGTGCAGAGGCTGGCGAGTGTGGTGACGGACCTAGCGAACGCGCCGGGGACCGCCGCGCAGTAAGACAATTGTAGCTGGGCGAACGCAAAGGCCGCGGAGAGATCCGCGGCCTTTTGCTCGTCACCTGCTTCACATCGTACCTGGCCGATCGGCGTTGTTGATGTCGCGGATGATTTTCCAGGACCCGCCCTCCTGCCGCTGCCACACCGTTAGGTACTTCCCGGTATCGACGATGTCGGCCCCGGTACCTGTCTTGGGATGGAGCGTCCAACTGTAGGTGCCCCGCTCGATCGCGTAATCGCTGCTGAGAATGACGTCCTTGGTATCGAGTCGTGCGTCCACGAGACTGAACTGCGCCAGGAAGCTGGTGAAACCCTGGCTGATGCCGGCGCGGCCTTCCCAGGCGGGCATGTTGGGCGGCATGAGGACCGCGTCGTCGGTGTAGTTCGCGCTGAGTGTGGCGGGGTCCGCACGTTTAAAGGCGTCGATGAAGCGCGCGTTCGCGGCGGTGATGGCCTGGTGGACCGCCGCAGAGTCCGGGTCCAACCCGGTGGCTTGTACGGTGGCAACGCGCCAGGAGCCTCGGTCCCTGACCCACACTTCCAGGATCGAACCGTTCTCGATCTGATAGCGATGGAGGAATGCGGTCCCCACCGCTTGGAATTGCTCATGTTGAACCGGAGGCGCCGTCGTCGGCTTCTGCTGCTTGATCTGGGCCGAACGCTGCGCTTTGGTCATCGCGCCCCATGGGAAGACGACGATGAAATTGTCCGTCGTCAGCTTGTCCCAGGTCGCCGCGTCGGCTTGCGCGACGGCGAGGTTGCGGGCCTGCGCGGCAGCGCGAAGGTCCGCGGGAGCCTGGGCGCTGCCGGCGCGCGGAACGACGAGGGTCAGGACTGCCGCGGCGAGCAATGGCGAGCGCGTGGTCATGACGGCCTTTCGGTGCGAGAGGGTTAGAACTAGCGCCGTTTGACCGAATCCGCGAACGCCTCCTACACCGATCGATAGAGCAGATGGGGCACGCCGTCGTGCTCCACCTCGCGCTCGCAGATCATGCCCGCCTTCACGAGGACGCGTTGCGAGCCGAGGTTGTCGTGGCGTGTGATGGCGACGATCGAGGGACGCTTCAGCTCGTGGCGGCCGAGCCGCAGCAGCTCCGTGGCGACCTCGGTGGCGAGTCCCCTGCCCCAGTATTGTGTATGTAGGCCGTAACCCAGCTCGACCTCGTCGGTCCCTTCGACATCGAGGTGGCGGAGAACGCAGCGGCCGGCGACGTCGCCGGCCGCATCTCGCAGGATCCACAGGCCAAAGCCGTGGTCGTCCCAATGCCGGAGGTTCTTGGTCATATAGACGCGCGTTTGCGGATTGCTGCGCGTGCCGCCGAGGAGCGCCATGTACTCGGCGTCCGAGTCCATGGCCCGGATCGCGTCGAAGTGCGCCGGCGTGAGGCGCTCGGCGCGGAGGCGCGCGGTAGTGAAGGAGTCGGGGAAGGACATCATCGCGTATTCTGGCAGTGCCTCCCCATGTCACTGGACCCAGTGAATAGCGCCACGCAGTGCTGGCGTTGCGCCCTCGCAGTGTTGCTCGAACCGGAGATCGAGCATGGTGGGGGTGTCGCCCGCGATGGTGATGGCATCAATCGCGAACCATCCGGTGAGCGTGTCGCAGCCGTGCCCTTCACCGAACCAGTCGAGGCCTCCTTTCACGGGATTATTGAACGGATACCGACGGAGGCCCCCGTAATACCCTGGCCGCAGTGATATAAGCGTGTTCATCGCCTGGAAATCGCCACTCCATCCCCACCCATCGACGGAAATCGTCAGGAGACGGCCGTTGATTTTTAGGCTGACAGCTGTCGTGGCTGTGTAGGTGAGCGTTTGTCCTGTGCCGACCCAGTCCCCCGGATCGCTCTTGAGATAGACGTAATTGCCATTTGGCGGCGTCGAGCCGACATCAGGTTTCCACAGGTCGGTCGGAATCGGGTATACCGGTCCGCTGGGGCGCGTGCGATCGGCCAGGCTCCAGTGGATCGTGCCATGGAGAGCGATGGTGTTCCCCTCACAGTGCTGCTCGAAACGCAAATCGAGCGCGGTCAATGTCGAGCCGTCATATTTCGCGGTGTCGATGGTCATTGACCCCGTCAGCGTATTACAGCCGCGTCCTTCGCCGGACCAGTCGAGGCCGCCCTTCGCCGGGTCGCTGAACGGATAGCGGGTAAGACCGGTGTATGTCCCAGGCTGAAGTGAGGTGTTCGCGCTGGGCAACACGAAATCCGCGGACCAATGTTCGTCTCCCGTGACCTCGAGGGAGAAACGACCGCCCGTGTCACCGACGGTGATGATGGCGTCGGCCTTGGTGTACTCGTAGCTCTTGCCGGCACCGATGTAATCGCCGGGATCGCTTTGCAGCTGGATCACGGTCGGGGTGGTCCGCCAGTTCAAGGGCCCCATCGGTGGCGAGTCATGGCTTCCGCAGCCCACGACGGCGATGAGCGCGACTGTGGTGACGAGCGAGCGCAGACAAACCTCCAGCGTGCTAGCCGGTTTGGGGCGTTGCAAATCGTACACCCAAGCCAAAAAATTGTGCACGCTCATCCAGCGTCACTTCAAAAACACTACAATCCCGATTGGAAATGTCTGCAGCGCGGCACGTTTACCCTGAAAGCCCTCGCCATGCACGTATTCGAAGCCGAGCTCTCCGAACACCGCCACGCGATCGACCACGTTGAGCTGCGCACCCGCGAGGGCGCGTGCCGCCCAGATTTTGCCGGCCACGCCACCCGAGCCGCTGATGTTGCCCACGCCGCCGCCGGCGCCGACGTAGGAGATGAGGCGGCTCCAGGACGCCGTTCGGCACAGCACATCGAGGTTCACGGTGTACTGCGTCGTCTCGCTCGTGCCGAGCGGCGTTTCGGTCTTGTTCCACGCGAACGACACCGCTGGTCGGACCACGACGGCGGGTGAGGCACGCCAGGTGACGCCGACCGCGGGGCTACCGCCTACCCGGAGATTGAGACCGAGCGTGCCGAGCTCGCGTTGTTGAGCCAGCAGCGGAGTGGCCAGCACGATTGCTGGGGCGACGAGGGCGAGGCGCATGGGCTCTCCAAGGGAATGGACAAGTCGAAGAGTACCCGCCGTTTCGCCGACCGTTCAGGCCTGGCGCTCCAAACGTCATAAGTCGCTGCTACCTGAGAAGGTCTTCGAACGTCCGGTTCAGAATCGGATAGCGCTGCCAGTCGCGATAATCGAAGTGCCACCACTCACTCGGGTTGACCGTGAACCCCTGGGCCTCGAGCACGCGGCGCAGCAGGGCGCGGTGCCAGCGCTGCCGCGACGTGCCGCCCGGGAAATCGGCCACCGCCCGCGGCGTCGCCTCGTCGTAGGTCGAGGGCATCTCGACCGGC
>WNGP01004353.1_pt1 | contig 11815 bp, 8 predicted proteins | sample 5407671 | NCBI WGS metagenome assembly WNGP01 (sample SAMN13153381, study PRJNA577476) | soil metagenome | isolation source: 40 cm soil or saprolite under Garry oak tree replicate 2 | place: USA:California | collected 2016-06-15 | reverse complement strand
TCCTGCTGCGCCGTCCGCCGGGCCGCGAGGCGTTCCCGGGAGACGTGTTCTACCTGCACTCGCGCCTGCTCGAGCGCAGCGCGCGCGTCAACGAGGAGTACGTGACCCTGGTCAGCAAGGGCGCGGTGAAGGGCAAGACGGGCTCCCTTACTGGACTGCCGATCATCGAGACCCAGGCGGGGGATGTGACCGCGTTCGTGCCGACCAACGTGATCTCGATCACCGACGGTCAGATCTTCCTCGAGACCGACCTGTTCAACGCCGGCATCCGCCCGGCCATGAACGCCGGCATCTCCGTGTCGCGCGTCGGCGGTGCGGCGCAGACCGACATCATCAAGAAGCTCGGCGGCGGCATCCGGCTGGCGCTCGCCCAGTACCGCGAGCTGGCGGCGTTCTCGCAGTTCGCCTCGGATCTGGATGAGGCGACCCGCCGGCAGCTCGAGCGCGGCCAGCGGGTCACCGAGGTGATGAAGCAGAAGCAGTACGCGCCCATGTCGGTCGCCGAGATGGCGCTGTCGATCTACGCGGTCAACAGCGGCTACATGGACAAGGTGGAGCTGAACAAAGTGGTGGCGTTCGAGGCGGCGCTGCAGGCGTTCGCACACACCGGCTACCAGTCGACGCTCGATGCCATCAACTCAGCCCCCAAGCTCAGCAAGGAGAACGAGGCGGCGATGAAGAAGTGCATCGAGGACTTCGTGGCCACCGGGACGTACTGAGCCCATGCCCGGCACCAAGGAAATCCGCTCCAAGATCGCGAGTGTCAAGAGCACTCAGAAGATCACCAAGGCCATGCAGATGGTGGCCACCAGCAAGATGCGCCGCGCGCAGGAGCGCATGCGGCTCGCGCGCCCCTACGCACAGAAAATGCGCAACGTCATCGGGCATCTGACGGAGGCGAATCCGGACTACCGCCATCCGTTCCTGGTGACGCGTGACCCCAAGGCGGTCGGCATCATCGTGATCTCCACCGACCGCGGACTGGCCGGAGCGCTCAATGCCAACGTCTTCAAGCAGACCCTCCTGCTCATGCGCGAGTGGCAGGGCAAGGGCGCGCAGGTGAGCCTGTGCATCATCGGCACCAAGGGACTCACCTTCTTCCGGCGCCTCTCCGTGCCGATTCTCGCCAACGTCGCGCACCTGGGCGATAGGCCGCACGTCAAGGACCTCATCGGCACGGTCAAGGTGATGCTGGATGCGTACCGCGCCGGCGAGCTCGATCGGCTGTTTCTGCTGAACGCGCAGTTCGTCAACACCATGACGCAGAAGCCTGCCGTCGAGCAGCTGCTGCCGATCGAGGCGCTCGACACGGAAGGGCTGCAGGAGCACTGGGACTACATCTACGAGCCGGAGGCCGCGTACATCCTCGATGGCCTCTTGATGCGCTATATCGAGTCCCAGGTTTATCGCGCTGCGGTTGAGAACGTCGCCTCCGAGATGGCGGCGCGGATGGTTGCCATGAAGGCGGCCTCGGACAATGCCGGCAAGCTGATCACCGAGTTGCAACTGATCTACAACAAGGCCCGCCAGGCTGCGATCACGAAGGAGCTTTCGGAGATCGTGGGCGGCGCCGCTGCGGTTTGAGGAACGACCTATGAGTACTCCGGGCGAGGGACAGATCACCCAGATCATCGGCGCCGTCATCGACGTCGCGTTTCCGCGCGAATCCATCCCCAGGATCTACGAGGCGCTGAAGCTCAAGGACGTGGACCTGACGCTCGAGGTGCAGCAGCAGCTGGGGGACGGGGTGGTGCGCACCATCGCCATGGGCTCCTCGGAAGGCTTGAAGCGCGGCCTGGCGGTGCAGGCGACCGGCGCACCGATTTCGGTACCGGTGGGCAAGGGGACCCTCGGGCGTATCATGGACGTGCTGGGTGCGCCGCAGGACAACCGGGGACCGGTGCAAGCCACGGAATACCTGCCGATTCACCGGCCGCCGCCCTCGTTCGAGCAGCAGGCCGGCGGCCAGGACCTGCTCGTCACGGGCATCAAGGTCATCGACCTGCTGGTGCCGTTCGCCAAGGGCGGCAAGGTCGGCTTGTTCGGCGGCGCCGGAGTCGGCAAGACCGTCAACATGCTCGAGCTCATCAACAACATCGCCAAGCAGTACAGCGGCCTGTCGGTGTTCGCCGGCGTCGGCGAGCGCACCCGCGAGGGGAACGACTTCTATCACGAGATGATCGAGTCGGGGGTCATCGACAAGGCGAACCTGTCGAACTCCAAGGTCGCGATGGTGTACGGGCAGATGAACGAGCCGCCGGGCAACCGCCTGCGCGTGGGGCTCACCGGACTCACCATGGCCGAGTACTTCCGCGACGAGACGCGCGAGGACGGCGGCAAGGGGCGCGACGTGCTGTTCTTCGTCGACAACATCTACCGTTACACGCTCGCGGGCACCGAGGTGTCGGCGCTGCTCGGGCGCATGCCCTCGGCGGTCGGCTACCAGCCGACGCTCGCCGAGGAGATGGGCGTGCTGCAGGAGCGCATCACCTCGACCAAGACCGGCTCGATCACCTCGATCCAGGCGGTGTACGTGCCGGCGGACGACCTGACCGACCCGTCCCCGGCCACGACTTTCGCGCACCTGGACGCCACCGTGGTGCTGTCGCGCCAGATCGCATCGCTCGGCATCTACCCGGCGGTCGATCCGCTCGATTCCACCAGCCGCCAGCTGGACCCGCTGGTGGTGGGCGAGGAGCACTACAATACCGCGCGTGGCGTGCAGGCGGTGCTGCAGCGCTACAAGGAGCTGCAGGACATCATCGCGATCCTGGGGATGGACGAACTGTCGGAGGAGGACAAGCTCACCGTGTACCGCGCGCGCAAAGTGCAGCGTTTCCTGTCACAGCCCTTCAACGTCGCCAAGGTATTCACCGGCCAGGACGGCAAGATCGTGTCGCTGAAGGACACCATCCGCGGCTTCAAGGGCATCATCGGCGGGGAGTTCGATGCGCTGCCCGAGCAGGCCTTCTACATGGTCGGCTCGATCGATGAGGCAGTCGCAAAGGCGAAGACACTGCAATAAGGGCAGGGCACCAGCACCAGGCAACATGGCGGAAGCACACACCATCCAGGTCGACATCGTGAGCGCCGAGGGCGAGCTGTTCTCCGGTCCCGCCACCGTGGTGTTTGCGCCGGCGTCGCAGGGAGACCTCGGCATCTACCCGCGCCACGCCCCGCTGCTCTCGCTCCTCAAGGCCGGCGAGGTACGAGTGCAGACGCCCGATGGCGAGGAGCACCACTTCTTCGTCGGCGGCGGGGCCCTGGAGGTGCAACCCACCAAGGTCACGGTGCTCGCGGATACGGCGCTGCGCGCCAAGGATATCGACGAGGCGGCCGCGCTCGCCGCTAAGCAGCGCGCCGAGGAAGCGCTCAGGGACAAGGCCGGGCACATCACCCAGGCCGAGGCGCTCGCGGAGCTCGCGCGCGCCGCGGCGCAGCTGAAAGTTCTCGAGCGCCTGCGGAAACTTCGGGGCTGATCGCTGGAACCTTCATCCGATCATCCGGTCCCCCCTCCGGCAGCGCCCACCGAGGCTGCGCCGCCACGGTTCCTTGCGGCCCTCAAGAACAACCTCACGGGCGGCCTCGAGCTGCTGGCGCTGCGCCGGCGCTGGCCGCCGCGATTCACGGTCAGCTTCGACCAGATCGCCGCCCTCCTCGCGGTGAATCTCGCCCTCTGGGCCGCGCTCGATTTCCTGCATTCGGAGCCCCATGCGCCGCTCGCCCTCGACGGGCTGTTCGGCTGGGCCTGCTACCTGCTGCTGGGCCTCGCCGCCGGCGCCCTCGTGGCGCGCGCCGAGAGCCGCGACGCCCACACGCGGGCGCTCCTGGTGCCCGCGCTTTCCGTATCCCCGTTCGTGCTCACGATCTTGTGGCTCGCCTCGGATCGGTCGGCCGTGCAGGCGCGGCCCGGGGCGGCGCTCATCGTGGCACTCATGTATACGTGTCTCCTCGCCGTGCGGGTGCTCGGGGCGGCGTTCGGTCCGGTGCGTGCCCGCGCGGCGGTCGTGGCGGTCGTCCTGGTGCTCGTCTCGCCCTGGGCGATCGGGATGTTGAATCTCGACACCCGACTCTGGGTCGTCGAGGAGGACGAGCCGGCACAGACCCAGGAGGCGGATGAGGAAACCGAGGCCGAGGCGCTCTTCTATGAGCAGCCGGCCCAGATCGCCGCCGCAGTCTCGCGCGTGACGGGCACCCCGCCCGGCGCGACGGGGGTGTACTTCGTCGGCTTTGCGGGCGATGGCGAGCAGGGGGTATTCCGCCGCGAGACGCTGTTCGCGAGCCAGGTGTTCGCCGAGCGCTTTGGCTCCGGCGACCGCACGGTGCTGCTCGTGAACAACGTCGAGGACCGCGAGACCTATCCGCTCGCGAGCGTCTCGGGGCTCGCCCAGACGCTCAAGGCGCTCGCGTCCCGCATGCACCCCGCCGACGACGTGCTGGTGCTGTTTCTCACCTCGCATGGCTCGGAGGACGGGCTCGAGGTCGAGAACGGATCGCTCCCCCTTTCGCAGCTCGCACCCGGAGACCTCCGCCACGCGCTCGACGACTCAGGGATAAGGTGGCGGATCGTGGTGATGTCGGCCTGCTACGCGGGCGTGTTCATGGACGAGCTCAAGACCGACACCACGGCGGTCATCACCGCCTCCGACGCCACCCACACCTCCTTCGGCTGCGAGGACGACCGTGACCTCACCTGGTTCGGCGAGGCCTTCCTCAAGGACTCGCTTCCCCGGAGCGCATCCCTCGAGGAGGCGTTTCACCGGGCCGCCGCGCTCGTGGCGCGGCGCGAGGACACCGAGCACGAGACGCATTCGAATCCCGAGATGTACGTCGGGCCCCTCATGCGCCGCAAGCTCGGCGAGCTTCGCTTGAGCCCGCCCGAGCCCGAGCCCGGCTCCGTCACGGTCCGGCGGTGAGTCGCGCTTGTCACCACCGGCAGCAAGGGGTAAAGCCTCTACCGTGGCCAGGAAACCGAGCCATTCCTTAGCGCCTGAACCGAGTGGAGGCGGGCGCACCCAGCTGCCCCTGTCGGTCGTGATCCTCGCAGCCGGGGAGGGCAAGCGCATGAAATCGGCGCTCCCAAAGGTGCTGCTGCCGCTCGCGGGGCGAGCGCTCCTCAGGCACGTGATCGACACGGCGCGCACGCTCGCGCCCGATGCGATCCACGTCGTTTACGGACACGGCGGCGAGCGGGTGCGCGAGGCGCTCAAGGACGAGCCGGTGACATGGACGCTGCAGGCCGAGCGCTTGGGCACAGGGCACGCGGTGCGCCAGGCGATGCAGCACATTCCCGATGAGCAGCGGGTCCTGGTGCTCTACGGGGACGTGCCGCTCATCACCCGCTCGACCCTCACGGAGCTGCTCTCGCTAGCGGACGGGCGGCGGCTCGCTCTCCTCACGATGAAGGCGGACAACACGGAAGGCTATGGCCGCATCGTCCGCAACAGCCGCGGTGGTGTGCAGCGCATCGTGGAGGAGAAGGATGCGACCCAGGCGCAGCGGAGGATCCGCGAGTGCAACACCGGAGTCCTGGTGAGCCCGGCGCGGCTGCTCAAGGGCTGGCTCGCGCGGCTCAAGGCCGACAATTCGCAGCGCGAGTACTACCTCACCGACGTCGTCGCCATGGCGGTGAAGGACAGGATCGCGGTGAGTCCGCTCGTCGCCCCAAGTGCGAGCGAAGTGCTGGGGGTGAACGACAAGGCGCAGCTCGCTGAGCTCGAAGGAATATGGCGTGCGCGCATCACCCGCGAGCTCATGCTCGCGGGGATTACGCTCGCGGACCCCGCGCGGGTCGACGTGCGCGGCAGCGTGACCCACGGGAGCGATGTCTTCATCGACGTGAACGTCGTGCTCGAGGGAAAGGTGGCGCTCGGGGACCGGGTACGAGTCGGCGCCGGCTGCGTGATCCGCGACAGCGAGATCGGCGCCGACACGGAGGTCTTTCCCCACTGCGTGATCGACGGCGCGCGCATCGGGCCCAACTGCAACATCGGCCCGTTCGCGCGCTTTCGCCCCAGGGCCTTCCTCTCGGGCGGCGTGCACATCGGCAATTTCGTCGAGGTGAAGAACTCCGAGCTCGGCGCAGGCTCGAAGGCGAACCATCTCGCGTACGTCGGGGACGCGCACGTCGGCGCGCGCGTCAACATCGGCGCCGGCACCATCGTCGCCAACTACGACGGCGCCAACAAGCACCGCACCCGCATCGAAGACGACGTGCACACCGGCTCGAACAGCGTGCTGGTCGCCCCCATCACGGTCGGCGCGGGCGCCACCATTGCCGCGGGCTCGACGGTGACGCGCGCGGTGCCCGCGGGAGGGCTCACCGTCGCGCGCGCGCGGCAGGTGACCGTCGAGGCATGGCGGCGGCCAACCAAGAACCCGGAGAAAAACAAAGAGTAAGTCGCCTCCCGCGCTGCAACGCCTCGGTAGCACTCCGCTTCACGGCGCGCGATTCGCCGCCCGACGCCCCGGCTGACCGGCGCAGGCGCTGCGCGGATTCTCTTAACAAGGCGCCGGTATACGAGGCTAAGACGCCGGACGCGACCTCGATCACGGCTTTCGCCAGCGAAATCAGCGTTTTCCGTCCGTTTCAGGCAAACTCGCGGATCGAGCCCGCCGGCGCCTTCGGGGTGGGCAGTGCGTCTAATCGAGGCACGAAGCCATGTGCGGAATCGTTGGAGCGGTCGCCGAGCGCGATGTCGTACCGATCCTCATGGAGGGTCTGCGGCGGCTCGAGTACCGCGGCTACGATTCGGCCGGCATTGCCGTGCTCAACGGGACGAAGCATCTCACCCGGCTCCGCACGGTCGGCAAGGTGCGCATGCTCGATGAGGCGCTCGAGCAGACCCCCACCGCCGGCAAGATCGGCATCGCCCACACACGCTGGGCCACGCACGGGGTCCCGTCCGAGCGCAACGCGCATCCGCACATCTCGCGCGACGGCCTCGCGATCGTGCACAACGGCATCATCGAGAACCACGAGGAGCTGCGTGCCGATCTCGAGCGCCGCGGCTACCGGTTCTCCTCCGAGACCGACACCGAGGTCATCGCCCACCGCGTCCACTATCACCTGCAGACCGTGAAGGACCTCTTCAAGGCCGTGCGCGCCACGGTGGCCGAGCTCGAGGGGGCCTACGCACTCGCGGTGGTGAGCGAGCACGAGCCCGAGCGGCTGATCGTGGCGCGCGAGGGTTGCCCGGTCGTGCTCGGGCTCGGCAAGGATGAGAATTTCGTGGCCTCGGACGTCGCGGCGCTGCTGCCCGTCACGCGGCGCTTCGTCTTCCTCGAGGAGGGCGACGTCGCCGAAGTGCGCCGCCGGAGCGTGCGGGTCATCGATCGCGATGGGCACGTCGTGGAGCGGCCGGTGCGCGAGAGCGATCTGTCGGCGGATGCGGCCGAGCGCGGCCCCTATCCGCACTACATGCTGAAGGAGATCCACGAGCAGCCGCGCGCGATCGCGAACACGCTCCAGGAGCGCCTTGCGAACGGCCGGTTGCTCGAAGCCGCCTTCGGCCCGGCCGCGCAGGAGGTCCTGCGGCGCACGCAGAACGTGCACATCGTGGCCTGCGGCACGAGCTTCCACGCCGCAGCCTGCGCCCGCTACTTCATCGAGCAGGTCGCCAAGATTCCCTGCAGCGTGGACATCGCGAGCGAGTACCGCTATCGAAGCCCCCTGGTGCCGCCGAATTCCCTGTTCGTGACCATCTCGCAATCGGGCGAGACCGCGGACACACTGGCGGCGCTGCGCCTGGCGCGCCAGTCGGGCTACCTGTCCTCGCTCGCCATCTGCAACGTCCCCGAGAGCTCGCTGGTGCGCGAGTCGGAGCTCGTGATGCTGACGCGCGCGGGACCCGAGATCGGCGTCGCGTCCACCAAGGCCTTCACGACCCAGCTCGCCGCGCTCGGCATGCTGGTGATCGCGCTCGCGCGCCACAACGGCGCCGACGCCGAGCGCGAGCGCGGGCTCGTCACGCGCCTCATCGAGCTGCCGGGGCTCGTGGAGAAGACACTCGAGCTCGATGCGGTCATCCAGCGCCTCGCGGAGCGCTTTGCCGACAAGCACCACGCGCTCTTCCTCGGGCGCGGCGCGCTCTTTCCCGTCGCCCTGGAAGGCGCGCTGAAGCTCAAGGAGATTTCCTACATCCACGCCGAGGGCTATCCCGCGGGCGAGCTCAAGCACGGTCCGCTCGCGCTGGTCGACGCCGGCATGCCGGTGGTGGCGGTCGCGCCCAACAACGACCTCCTGGAGAAGCTCAAGTCGAACCTGATGGAAGTGCGGGCGCGCGGGGGCGAGCTCTTCGTGTTCGCCGATTCCGAGTCAGGCATCCGCCCGAGCGACGGCGTCACGGTCATCGAGATGCCGCGCCGCGTGAGTTATGTGCAGGCGCCGGTGGTTTACACCATCCCCCTGCAGCTGCTCGCTTACCACGTGGCGATCCTCAGGGGGACGGATGTCGATCAGCCACGCAACCTCGCCAAGAGCGTCACGGTGGAATAGCCGGGGCCGGCCCGGGGTCGCCGGGTGTGGGTGCTCCGGCGATGTCGACCAGCGCTTGCCGTCAGCGGGCCGTCGCGGGGACGGACGGGAGCCTTTAACCCGCCCATTAAGTCGAGTATTTCTATCTTAATTAATATATATAACTCGCCCATAAAGGCTTAGAATAGCTATAAATTTCTGTTACTCGCCTAAAAGGGCGATTTATGAAGCTCACTTCAGAGCTGACCGATGAGGCGCTCCTGCGGGAGCTCGGCGCACGACTCGAGCGGCGGCGCATCGATGCGAATCTCACCCAGGCCCAGCTCGCCCTGGAAGCGGGAATCTCCAAGCGCACGCTCGAGCGCATCGAGACGGGAGACAGTACCGACTTCGTGATGCTCATCCGGGTGCTGCGCGCGCTCAAGCTCATCGAGGGCCTGGAGAACCTGATCCCGGATCTGCCGCAAAGCCCGATCACGCTGCTGAAGCTCCGGGGCCGCGAGCGAAAGCGGGCAGGCCATCCACGCACCCGCAGCGGCCGCGCCGCGACTCACAAGCCCGCTGGCCCCTGGAAGTGGGGCGAGTAGAGCATGGCGACGGTCGCCGAGGTGCGGCTCTGGGGCAGGACCATCGGGGCGGTCTCGCTCGAGGACGGGGCGCGCGCGGCGGCCTTCCAGTACGAGCCCGCCTTTGTCTCGAGCCGGATTGAGCTCTCGCCACTCGTGATGCCCTTGTCCGCGGGCGTCTACCAGTTTCCCTCGCTCCCCGAGGTGTCCTTCCGCGGCTTGCCGGGGATGCTCGCCGACTCGCTTCCGGACCGTTTCGGCCACGCGCTGATCGATGCATGGCTCGCGACCGAGGGACGAAGGCCGGAGAGCTTTAACGCCGTCGAGCGGCTCTGTTACATCGGGGTGCGCGGCATGGGTGCGCTCGAGTATGCGCCCGCAATCGGCCCACCGCTTCGCGCCTCGACGAAGGTGAGCCTGGACGCGCTCGTGGCGCTCGCCTCCGGAGTGCTCACCCATCGCAATTCGCTCGAGGTGTCCTTTGCGCCCGGGCGGCGCCATGAGGGTCTCACGGAGATTCTGCGCGTCGGCACCTCGGCCGCGGGCGCGCGCGCCAAAGCCATCATCGCGTGGAACCCGCAGACTAACGAAGTGCGCTCCGGGCAGGTGAAAGCCCCGCCGGGGTTCAGCTACTGGCTTCTCAAGTTCGATGGAGTCAGTGCCAACAAGGACAAGGAACTCGAAGATCCGCAGGGCTATACGGTGATCGAATACGCCTACTCCCTCATGGCCAGGGATGCGGGTATCGAGATGACCGAGTGCCGGCTTCTCGAAGAGGGTGGCCGACGCCACTTCATGACGCGGCGCTTCGATCGGGAAAGTGACGGCGGCAAGCTCCACATGCAGTCCCTCGCGGCGCTCGCGCATTTCGATTTCAACAGCGCGGGGGTGTACGGCTACGAGCAGGCCTTCGACGTGATGAAGAGACTCGCCCTGCCGATGCGCTCCATTGAGCAGCAGTTCCGCCGCATGCTCTTCAACGTCGTGGCGCGCAACCAGGACGATCACGTGAAGAACATCGCGTTCCTCATGGACAAGAGCGGCGCCTGGTCACTGTCGCCGGCCTTCGATGTGACCTACGCCTACAACCCGGCGGGGCTGTGGACCGCGCGGCATCAGATGACCATCAACGGCAAGACCGACGGCTTCGAGCTCGCCGATTTCCGCTCCTGTGCGCAGGTCGCCGGGCTCAAGCGCGGGCGTGAAGAGGAGATCCTGGCCGAGGTCGTGGCCGCCGCAGAGGAGTGGCCGCGCTATGCCCACCGAGCCGGCGTGCTCGCGCCGCAGCGCGAGCAGATCGCCCGCACCTTGCGGCTGCACTTGGGCACCGGCCGCCGCAGGGCGAAGAGCGCCGGGGGAAGCTCATCGGGCGCATGAGGACCCGCACCGCCGGCGCCGACCTGCTCGCGGGCCTCTCGATCGCGGGCCTGCTGCTGCCCGAGGCCGTCGCCTATTCCGGAGTCGCAAGCCTGCCGCCGCAGGCGGGCGTGATCGCCCTTTTCGCGGGACTCCTCTGCTACGGACTGATCGGCCGCAGCCGCGTCGCCATCGTCACCGCGACCTCATCCTCCGCCGCGGTGCTCGCTTCCGCGACGCTCACTCTCGGAGGAGGCGATCTCGCGCTGCGCCTCGCGCTCGCCTCGATTCTGGTGGCCGGCGCGGGTGCCGCGTTCGTGCTCGCAGCCGCACTGCGCCTCGGCGCGCTCTCGCACCTGATCGCGCGCCCCGTGCTGCGCGGCTATGCTTTCGGTCTCGCGCTCGTGATCGCGGTCAAGCAGTGGCCGCACCTGGTGAATCTTCACACCCAGGCCACCGGCTTCTTTCCCCTCGTTGCGGAGATCCTGCGCGCTCACCCGTCATGGCACTGGCCGAGCCTCGCCTGCGGCCTCGCCGCGCTCGCCGGCCTCATGGTGCTCGAGCGCGTGCCGAGGATGCCGGGCGCGCTCACTGTGATCGTCGGCAGCATTCTGGCTTCCTCGTGGCTGAACGCGCAGGGCGTCGCGCTCACCGGGCCCATACACCTCGCCCTCGGGATGCCCGCGCTCTCACTGCCGGCCGGCGTCGACTGGCTGCCGCTCGCGGAGTTCTCGCTGGCGCTCATGCTCATCCTGTTCGCGGAGTCCTACGGATCGATCCGCTCCTTCGCCCTGAAACGCGACGAGGAGGTGCAACCGAACCGCGACCTGCTCGCGCTCGGCGTTGCCAACATCCTGTGCGGGCTGCTCCAGGGCACGCCGGTCGGGGCGGGCTACTCGGCCACCTCGGCCAACGCGGCCGCCGGCGCACGGTCGCCTCTGGCGGGGCTTTACTCTGGCGCGGTGGTGCTGACACTGGTGCTGCTCTTCCTCCGGTGGGTCGAGCGCATCCCGGAGCCGGCGCTCGCCGCGATCGTCATCCACGCCGTCGGCAAGGCGCTGCGCCCGGGCGTGTTCGCCGACTACTTCCGCTGGCAGCGGGATCGGCTGCTGGTCGTGGCGGCGGTGCTGACGGTCATGATCTTCGGCGTGCTGAACGGCCTCCTGGCGGGAATCGCCTTCAGCCTGGCGCTGCTTCTCAAGTCGCTCGCGAGCCCGCGCCTCTCGGTGCTGGGGCGCGTCGGCGCGCACGACTACGTGAGCCTCGCACGCTTTGCCCACGCCGTGAGCACGCCGGGCGTCCTCATCGTGCGGCCGGAGCAGCCGCTCTTCTTCGCGAACGCCGAGCCGCTCCTCGCGCAGGTGCGCCAGCGCGCGCTCGCGGCCCCCGACTGGAAGCTCGTGATCCTCAGCCTCGA
>WNGP01004346.1_pt1 | contig 11824 bp, 8 predicted proteins | sample 5407671 | NCBI WGS metagenome assembly WNGP01 (sample SAMN13153381, study PRJNA577476) | soil metagenome | isolation source: 40 cm soil or saprolite under Garry oak tree replicate 2 | place: USA:California | collected 2016-06-15 | reverse complement strand
CCATTCGGCTTGACCTTATAGCGCTCGCCGCCTACCGTCACTGAGCGTAACCGTTACCGTAAGCGACGACTGGCCGGGGAACCGAGGAAAGAATGCCATCTGAGTACGCCAAGACACTTGGCGCGCGGCTGCGCGCCATCCGCACGCAGCAGGGGCTCTCGCTGCACGGAGTCGAAGAGAAGTCCCGCGGCCACTGGAAGGCCGTCGTGGTGGGTTCCTACGAGCGCGGCGACCGGTCGGTGACCGTCCAGAAGCTCGCCGAGCTGGCCGAGTTCTACGGAGTCCCGGTGTCAGAGCTGCTGCCCGGCGACGCCGCTCCCACGCCGCTGGTGCCCTCGCCCAAGCTCGTCATCGACCTGGAGCGGATGGGCCAGCTGCCCAAGGACAAGGTGGGCCCGCTGGCCCGCTACGTCGCGACCATCCAGAGCCAGCGTGGCGACTACAACGGCCGCGTCCTTTCCGTGCGGCACGAAGACCTCCGCTCGCTCGCGGTCATCTACGACAAGTCCCCCGCCGACCTCACCGAGGAACTCATCAGCTGGGGCGTGCTCGACGCCGACGCGCGTGGCGCGATGGAAGGGTTCTGAACCTCTAACCTGCCGGCCTGAGCGGGAGCGGAGACTGCACCTCCACACCGAGCGCAGTCTCCGCCAGTGACAGGAAGGTCTCCGCGTCCCGCAGCAGGTCATCGGCCTCCCGTGCCGACGCCGCGCGCGGCAGCCCAGCTTCGGCGGCCGCGCGCTTGCCCGCCCCGGCCGCGAAGTAGGCGGCCCATTCGGTGAGCGCGGGCTCTACCTGGGGCAGCAGCTCCCACACGCTGTGCGGCTTCCTGCGCCGCGACCGCGGTTCGCCCCGAGCCGCCACCACTGCCGCCGCGGCCCGCAGCGCCGCCAGATGCGCCGTGACATACCGAGCACCGGGCGCCGATTCGTCGGCCGCCTCCGCGAGCCCCCGCCGCGCGGACTGGAGCATGCTGAGCACGGTCGGCGCCACCCCAGGATGCCGCGGGCTCACATCGCCCAGGCCCATCCGCATCTCCGCTGTGTTCACCATCGCTCCTCATCTCCTCCTCTGGCCCGGCCAGGCGAGACGCTTCCTCTCACCTCACCCGGCCGGCGCTGGTCCATCTATTCGAACCTAAATTCGTTCGGATGTCCAGTCGTCTTCGATGTCTGTTCGAAGATAACGCGGAGGTCTGACATTTTGGGCCTGCCGGGGCGCCAGTCCAGGTCGCCGAGGTCACATCGCTGCCAGAGCCGCTCAGCGGTAACGGGACCAGCACCGCCCGGGGCACGAGCCCGGGTCTCGGCTGAGACAAGGGTTTCCTGGGAGAATTGGGGCTCCTGGGAGGAGCGAAGGGGTCTATAGTGCCCAGATACTCCCTCGAGCCCGGATCCTCCCGGATCTATCCGGGAATCTGGCGGGACCCCAGCCGCAGGTCAACACGGGGGCCGCCTTCGGGGGTCTGTCTCAAATAACGTGAACCTAGCGTTTTGATTTCGGGCAGTCCACTGCCCTGTGCGGCTGCATCTCAGGATCGAGTGTCGTTACACCCGTGATAGCGGGGGTTTGACCCGCGATCACCGGAACGGCGACTGCCGCCTTCCCGGGTGCCCGATTCATCCCGGTTCGCCGGTGCTGCCGTCGGCTGGGCTGGTGCTGTATGCGTCATTAACCATCACGAGATGTGAGACAGACTCGCCTTCGGCTGACACCGCTGATGACGGTTACCTGGGCACGCACGGCCGATCAGGCGCGTTGTACGGGCACGGACAAGGAAGGGGGGCATTTGCGCACAACGCGACTGTTTGTGCGAAGGGCTAGGCCGGGCCTGTATTTTAATCGCGTGCCATCCCTACCCGCCACCGACGACGGGAGCGCGAGGCCACTCGCCGAGGACCTGAGCACCGGCTCTGGGGGCAGCGAGGACACCACCTGGGATGCTGACACGGAGCCCGGTACGGCCGATGCCGGGGTGCCGGCGGCAGCCGGGGCCGACGGCGGGGCGCGCTCAACCGAGGCCGGCCCGCGCTCGACTGAGGCCGGCCCGTGCGTTACCGAGGCTGAGCCGCGCGTTACAGGAGCCGGGCAGGCTGTTGCCGAGCCGGAGTTCACCGAGGCAGACGTGGCGCTCCTGTCGGCTCCGCCGGAAGCGGAGTCGAGCCCAACGGAGCAGGGCGCGCCGGGGCAGGGCACGCCGGGACACGAGGCCGAGCCCAGGCCGAACGGATCGCGTACCGGGAGCACGGACGCCGAGTCCAGCGCGAACGGAACCGGGACCGGAACTGGAACCGGAACTGGAGGCAAGGCCAGCGCGGCTGCCAAGGCCACCGCGAACGGGGGGGTGCCCAAGGGGGACGCCGCGTCCAAGGGGGACGCCGCGCCTCAGGTGGGCGAGTCGGGCCGGTGGTTCCAGCCGGCCAAGGCTAAAACTAAGTACCCGACCATCCCGGCGGATGAGCAGGCCGATATCACCGTCCCTGGCCCGGAGCCTCAGGTCGCCGCGGCGGACGCGAGCCCGGCGGGCAGTGCCATCGTCGCGCCGGGTCCCGCCGGGCCAGGCACGGTCTCGCCCCCCGCCGGCACGGGTCCGGACGCCACCGCGAGCGCGCCGCCGCATGGGGCCGCCGCGGGCCCGGCGCCGCACGCGGGCACTCCGAACGCTCGGACGAGCGCGCTGCTGCGGCCGGGCACGCAGGCACCACCGCACGGGCCGGGCACGCAGGCACCACCGCACGGGCCGGGCACGCAGGCACCGCCGCACGGGCCGGGCACGCAGGCACCGCCGCACGGGGTGGGCACGTCGCCGCATCCGGGCGGCATGGGCATGGGGCCGCATGCGAGAGGGGCAGGGCTCGCGCCGCCGGGCTCGCCGCGGCCGGGCGGGGCGGGACTCGCGCCGCCGGACGGCAGGCCCGGGGCCGGGACGGACGAGCGGCCCGAGGAGCAGGAAGCCGCGGTCAAGCGCCGGGTCTCACGGCGCACGGTGCTGCAGGCCAGCCTGATCGGCGGCGCGGGGGTAGCGGCGCTGCCGCTGCTCGCGGTCGTCGGCGGGATCACGCGGACGGGCGAGCAGCCCACCGGCCTCGTCTTCCCGATGAACACCAACTGGCTGTTCGGCGGGCAGTACACGTCGGGCTCTGAGAGCAGCTTCTTCGACGACAGCAACTTCGCGCCGGTCACGGTGCCGCACACGGTCACCCAGCTGTCCTGGCAGGACTGGAACTTCCCCGCCTGGCAGCAGGTGTGGATCTACCGGCGGCACTTCAACGGGAGGCGCCTGCTCGACCCGCACCGCCCGGGCAACCGGATCCTCGCCGACTTTGACGGCGTCATGGTGAACGCCACGGTGGCGATCAACGACCAGGTGGTCAGCACCCACCAGGGCGGGTACCTGCCCTTCTCGGCCGAACTCACCGGGAAGGTCACCAGCGGCGACAACCTGCTCGCGGTCGTCGTGGACTCGCGCTGCCTGCCGGTGCCGCCGGTCGGGGTCGGACGCGGCCCGGGCAGCGTCGACTTCTTCCAGCCCGGCGGCATCTACCGGGACGTGCGACTGCGGGTGCTGCCACCGGTATTCCTCGCCGACCTGTTCGCCCAGCCGGCCGACGTGCTCAGCTCCCAGCCCCGCGTCGACATCGAATGCGCCGTCGACTCGGCCGCGACCGGGCACGCCAACGGCACCTTGCTGGTCCAGCTGTACGACGGGCAGGCGCAGATCGCGTCGCAGGTCACGACGGTGAAGGTCGGCTCGCCTGGGGTCAGCACCGCCAAGCTGAGCCTGACCGGGTTCGGGCCGGTCAGCCTGTGGTCGCCGGACAGCCCGAAGCTGTACACGGTCCAGGCCACGCTGAACTTCCCCGGCCTCGGCAGCCACGCGCTGACCCGGCGGATCGGCTTCCGCGAGGCGTCCTTCCGGCCCGAGGGCTTCTTCCTTAACGGGAAGCGGATGCAGCTGTTCGGGCTCAACCGGCACCAGCTCTACCCGTACGCCGGCATGGCCATGGGCGCCCGGGTGCAGCGCAAGGACGCTGAGATCCTCAAGAACGAGTTCAACTGCAACATGGTGCGCTGCTCGCACTATCCGCAGTCGCCGGCCTTCCTCGACGCCTGCGACGAGCTCGGCCTGCTGGTCTGGGAGGAGGCGCCGGGCTGGCACAACGTGAGCGACACCCTGGGCTGGCAGGACCTCGTCGTGCAGAATGTCCGCGACATGGTGGTCAGGGACAGGAGCCGCCCCTCGGTGGTCATCTGGGGCACCAGGCTCAATGAGACCCGGGACTTCCCCGGGCTGTGGGCCGCGACCAGGCAGGCCGCGCGGGAGCTCGACAGCTCGCGGCCGAGTTCCGGCGCGATGTTCTACCACGAGGACGCCACGTGGAATGAGGACGTCTTCGCCTTCAACGACTACGGGACAGACGCGAAGACCGGCAACATCGTGCTCAGGCCGCCGTTCGCCGGCCGGCCTTACCTGGTCACCGAGGCGGTCGGCGTGGAAGCGGCCAAGCCGCAGCACTTCGCCTGGACGGACCCGCCGGCCTGGCTGGCCAGGCAGGCCGCCCTGCACGGCCAGGCCCAGAGCCAGGCGCGGTCCGACGCCGGCTACGCCGGCCTGCTGGCCTGGGCCGGGTTCGACTACGCGTCGCAGCTCGGCCCGGGCCCGGGCAACATCAAGTGGGCCGGCGTGGCGGACGGCTTCCGGGTCCCCAAGCTCGGCGCCGCCATCTACCAGACGCAGGGCGACCCGGCCGTGCGCCCGGTCATCGTCCCGGTGTTCTTCTGGGAAGCGGGCGGCGCGGTCCCCGCCCCGTCCCCAGCCGCGATGATCGCCAGCAACTGCGAGCGGCTCGAGGTCTTCATCGGCGGCACGCACGTGGCCAGCGCGCTGCCCGCCTTGGACTCGCCGCTGTACAGCGGCCTGATCCACCCGCCCTTTCTGGTCCACCTCCCCAAGCGCATCCCGCACCCCGCCCCCGAGCTGCTCGTCCAGGGCTTCGCCGGCGGCCGGCTGGCGGCCCAGCTGCGGATGTCGGCCAACCCGGCCGGCGACGCCCTCGCCATGGCGGTGGACGACGCGACCATCTCGGCCGACGGCTCCGACGCGACCCGGGCGGTGTTCCGCGCCATCGACGCCCACGGCAACCAGCGCAGGTACCAAAGCGGCGAGGTCGCGCTGACCCTGTCGGGCCCCGCTACGCTGGTGGGCGACAACCCGTTCGCGTTCGGCCGGTACGGCGGGCTCGGCGCGGTGTGGATACGCTCGCAGGCCGGCCAGCCGGGGGCGATCACGCTGACCGCGAGCCACCCGCTGCTCGGCCAGGCCGAGGTGCAGATCAGGTCCGAGCGGGCGAAGCACCCGAACGAGCTGGCCTGAGCCCGGGGGTGGATGTGACACGGCGCCCCTGGCACTATTTCAGGGCATGGAACCCGGTCCGTTCGGCACCATCTTTTTCTTCTCCTAAGCTAGCGAAGATGCGCCGGACCCTATCGGTTTCCGTCTCCGAGCTGAGCCCGGCCGAGTTCACCGCCCGGCTCGACCAGCTGATCGCGGTGTACGCGGCGGCGATGCGGCCGCCCGCCGAGCTGCTGGCGGGCCGCCGGTCGACCATGGCCGGGCACGCCGCCAACCCGGGGTTCCGCGCGCTGGCGGTCACCGAGGACGGAACCGGCGAGGCGGTCGGCTTCGGCTACGGCTTCCACGGCGCGCCCGGCCAGTGGTGGCACGACACGGTCCGCCGGGCGCTGGTCGCCAGCCGCGGCGCCGCGGCCGCCGCGGCCTGGCTCGGCGACTCGTTCGAGGTCGCCGAGCTGCACGTGGCGCCGGACTACCAGGGCGGAGGCGTCGGCGCCGGCGTGCTGCTGCGGCTGACCTCCGGGCAGCCGGAACGCACCGCCATGCTGTCCACCAGGGACGCCGACACCCCCGCGCGGCGGCTCTACCGCGGGACTGGCTTCACCGACCTGCTGACCGCGTTCCGCTTCTTCCCCGGCGGCGAGCCGCCCTACGCGGTGATGGGCGCCGAACTCCCCCTGCGCAGGCGGTCCCCCAGACCCAGCCGCTGATAGATCTCCCGGGTCGCGCGGGACCAGTTGAGCGTGTAGAAGTGCAGCCCGGGCACGCCCTCGGCGAGCAGCCGCTCGCACATCCCGGCCGCGTAGTCCACGCCGATCTCGCGCACCGCGGCGCGGTCGTCCGCCACCGCCTGCAGCCGTTCCCACAACTCGACCGGCACCCGGCAGCCGCCGAGCTCGAGCGCCTTCTCGATCACCCGCAGGCTGGTGATCGGCATGATGCCCGGGATGATCGGCACGTCGCCGCCCTGGGCCGCGACCCGGTCCCGCAGCCGCAGGTAGTCCTCGGGGTAGAAGAACATGTTGGTGATGGCGAAATCCGCCCCGGCCCGGCACTTGGCCAGGAACCAGCGCACGTCCGTCTCCGGGTCGGGCGAGCGCGGGTGCTTCTCGGGGAAGGCGGCCACCCCGACGCAGAAGTCGCCGACCGACCTGACCAGCCGGACCAGTTCCGCCGCGTAGCTCAACCCGTCGGGGTGCGGGATCCAGTCGGCGTTCGGGTCACCAGGCGGGTCACCGCGCAGCGCGAGCACGTTGCGCACCCCGACTTCCGCGTAGGACCCGATCACCTGCCTGAGCTCGGCCACCGAGTGGTTCACCGCGGTGAGGTGGCCCATCGGGGTCAGCGTGGTCTCCTCGGCGATCCGGCCCGTCACCCGGACGGTCCGGTCCCTGGTCGATCCGCCGGCCCCGTAGGTCACCGAGACGAAGGTCGGCCGCAGCGGCTCGAGCTGCCTGATCGCCCGCCACAGCTGCTGTTCCTCGGCCTCGGTCTTGGGCGGCATGAACTCAAACGAGAACGCCTGGCCGCCGGACGCGAGCAGGTCGCGGATCAGCGGTGAGTGCGGCGGGCCGACGGCGTGCCTGGGCCGTGCACCTGCAGTCCGGGCACCTGCCGTCCGGGCACCCGCGATCCGGCGCGGGCGCGGCGGGCTCGGCGGCATGCTGCCAGCCTAGCCGGTTGACTAAAACGCGAGGGCCTGCGCCCGGCGGTTCACTTCGGTGCTGCGGCGCCTGACGAGCGCGCCGATCGGCGTGCCGGGCAGCGAGTCGTCCGCCGTGAACAGCCAGCGGAGCGCCTCTAGCTCGTCGAAGCCGCAGTCGCGGAGCAAGGTCAGCGTTCCGCCCAGGCCCTTGAGGATCTGGTTGCCGTCCAGGAAGGCGGCCGGTACCGCGGGCGTCCCTTCGGGACGGGTCACGGCGAGGAGTTTGCGGTCGCGCAGCAGCTGCTTCACTCGCCCTGCTGGGATGCCGAGCAGGCCGGCTACCTCGGGGAGTGACAGCCATTCGCCGACTAGAGCGTCGGTCGCGGGGTCGATCTGTGCCACGAGACCAATGTCCCACGTCCGGGCTCCCCCCAAACACCCCTCGCCAGGGTGGATTTAGCGGCTATCGATTGCATTCTTGACGGGGACGGCAGGGTCGGTGAGGCGGGAGACGTCCACCGGATCGGCGGAGGCGATGAGGCGGCGGGCCTGAAGCATGTCGCGAGGGCGGTCGACGGTCAGCATGGCGACCAGGCGGCCGCCCGCCAGCCAGCACGCCGCCCAGCCCGGCTCGGCCGGGTCGCCGCGCCACAGCAGGCTCTCCGCGTCCCCGTGGTAGCCGACGTACTGCATCATCCGGCCGAACTGCTCCGACCAGAAGTACGGCACCGGGTCGTACGCCTCGTCGCCGCCGAGCACGTTGGCCGCGACCACCTCGGGCGTGTGCAGGGCCACGTCCCAGTGCTCGAACCGCAGCCTCCGCCCGAACCGCCGCGACTCGAACGCGGCGCAGTCCCCCGCCGCGTAGACGCCGGGCCGCGACGAGCGCAGGCCGGCGTCCACGGCCACGCCGTTCTCCAGCCGGACGCCGGAACCCTCCAGCCACCTGGTGGCCGGGCGCACCCCGACCGCGGTGACGATCTCGTCGGCCGCGATCCACCCGCCGTCCGCCAGGGCGAGCCCGCCGGGCTGCACGGCCTCGACCGCGGTCGCGACCCGCAGATCTACCCCGGCGGCCGCGTACCAGCGGGCGGTCTGGGCTCCGGCCGGGGCGCCGATCGCCGCGGTCAGCGGCGCGGGGCCGGCCTCCACCACCGTGACCTGGCTGCCGTGCGCGACCGCCGCGGTGGCCAGTTCGGCGCCGATCCAGCCGGCCCCCACGATGGTCAGCCGCAGCCCGGGCCGGAGCAGGTGCCGCAGCGCCAGCGCGTCGTCATAGGTCCGCAGGAAGCGCTGCCGCCCCTCGCCGGGGAGCGCCACCGGCAGCGCTCCGGTGGCCAGCACCAGGTGGTCGAAGGGGTACATACCGCGGTTGGTGATCAGGGCGGCCTCGTCGCCGAGCCCGGTCGCGGCCTCGTCCGGGCGGAAGTCCACGCCGAGCGCGGCGAAGTCGGCCTTCAGCGACGGGTCGAGGTCGCGTTCGGTGAGAAACTTCTTGGACAGCGGCGGCCGGTCGTACGGCGGCCGCGGCTCGGCCCCGATCAGGGTGATCTGGCCGGCGAAGCCGCGGGCCCGCAGTTCCTCCGCCGTCCGCCAGCCGGCCAGGCCCGCGCCGGCCACAACTACCTTCTCCGGCACGCGTCCGCTCTCGGTCATGACGGAGAGGTTACGCCCAGGCCGGACGGGTCCCGGTCCCGCTCGTCCGCTCCCGCTGATCCCTTATCATGAGCCGAACGGCAGGGGCGTCTGCCCAGGCGATTACCTCGAGCCGGCCCTGGCCACCGGGGACCCAATGATTAACACGCCAGATAGGCAAAACAACCGTAAAATCGTCGCGATGGACGACACGCTGGCCGATCCTCCGCCCGCCTCCCCAGCCCTCCTCGTGGGGCGGCTGCTCGACGGGCGTTACGCCGTGACCGCGCGTATCGCGCACGGCGGGATGGCCACTGTCTACCAGGCTACCGACACGCGGCTTGACCGCGAGGTGGCGCTCAAGGTCATGCACGCCGAACTGGCCAGGGACGAGGAGTTCGTCCGCCGGTTCATCGGCGAGGCCAAGTCGGTGGCGCGGCTGTCGCACCAGAACGTGGTCGCGGTCTTCGACCAGGGCGCCGACGGCCAGTTCCTGTACCTGGCGATGGAGTACGTGCCCGGGCGCACGCTCAAGGAACTGCTCAGGGACAGCGGGCGGTTCGCCCCCGCCACGGCGCTGGAGATCATGGCCGGCGTGCTCGACGGGCTCGCGGCCGCGCACACGTCCGGGATCGTGCACCGCGACGTCAAGCCGGAGAACGTCCTGCTGACCGCCGACGGGCGGATCAAGGTGGCCGACTTCGGCCTGGCCCGGGCGCAGTCGGCGGCCGGGCATACCCGGGCCGGCCTGCTCATCGGCACGGTTGCCTACGTGTCGCCCGAGCAGGTGACCGGCGGCAGCACGGGCCCGGGCGGGGATGTCTACTCGGCCGGGGTGATGCTCTTCGAGCTGCTCACCGGCCGGCTGCCTTTCACCGGCGACACCCCGCTCTCGGTCGCCTATCAGCACGTCAACTCCGCCGTCCCGGTGCCGTCCGCGCTGGTGCCCGGCATCCCCGCGGCGGTCGACCAGCTCGTGCTCGAGGCGACCAGCCGGGACCCGGCCCGGCGCCCCGCCGACGCGGGCGAGTTCCTGCGCGCGGTCCGCCGGGTCGGGGAGGGCCTGCCCGAGTGGGGGGGTCTGGGGCCATCGGGGTCTGGGGTGTCCCCAGGGGGCGGAGTGTCCCCCCGGGCCAGCACAGAGTCGAGCGGGCTCACCGGCGTGATGGGGGCCGGCGTCCAGGGGCTGGCCGAGGCGCCGTGGCTGGCCCTGGACACGCCCGCGGCGACCAACGGATGGTGGGCGCGGAACGCGACGCTGCCGCCGGCCAGCGGGCCCGGCACAGCACCGTCGAACACAGCACCGTCGAACACAGCACCGTCGAACACGGGGCCGTCGAACACGGGGCCGTCAGACACGGGGCCGTCGCGCGTCGAGGACTCCCACACCCTCGTCGTGAACCGCGAGGACGGTGACCGGTACCAGGGGAGGCGCCACCACGGCGGCCGCGAGCCGTTCCTGGGCCGCTGGCTGTTCAGCCCGCGGCTGCTCATCGTGGTGCTTGTCATCGCGCTGGGCGTGGGGCTCGGGCTCGGCGGCTGGTGGCTCACCTCCGGCCGGTTCACGCAGGTGCCCTCGGTGTCCGGGGACAGCGTCGGCACGGCCACCACGGTCCTGACCGCCGACGGCTTCACCGTCAAGCGGGGCGGCCGGGTACACAACAACGCCGTGGCCAAGGGCATGGTGGTCGGCACCAGCCCGGCCGGGCGGGTGTCGAAGGGCGCGACGATCACCCTCCTCGTCTCGAGCGGCCCCTTCACCTCCGTGGTGCCCAAGGTGCAGAACGATACGCTGCAGGCCGCGCAGGCCGCGCTGCAGCGCATGCATCTGGTCTCTACCGTCCAGAAGGTCGGCGCGAACGCCCCGGTGGGCACGGTGATCGGGACCAACCCGCCAGCGGGCACGACCTGGCCGCAGACCAAGACGGTCACGATCCTGCTCGCGTCCGGACCGCCGCTGCCCAATTTCGTCGGGATGACCATCGACTCCGCCCGGCAGTTGGCGAGTCAGGACAACGTGAACCTGCAGTCGCAGTCGGACGCCAACAGCCAGCAGCCCGCGGGCGTCATCACCAGCCAGCTGCCCGCGCAAGGCGGCACGTTCCAGCCGGGCCAGACCGTGGTGGTCCAGGTGTCCGCCGGTCCCCAGCTGGTCCCCGTGCCGAGCCCGATCGGCATGACGGTGGAACAGGCCACCCAGGAGCTGGAGGCGGCCGGGTTCCAGGTCAAGGTGAACCGGTTCGGCTTCTTCAACAAGGTGTTCGACTTCAGCCCGGTGGGCGAGGCGCCGCGCGGCAGCACCATCACCCTCGACGTCGGCTTCTGACCCGCCGTGGGCCCCCCGGCCTCCGGCCCTTGACGGCATGCGCTAGGATTCCGGTCATGCGTGAGCAGTTCTGGTTTTGGTTTGGCTACCGGCCCGGGTACGGGACGGTCGCCCGCCAGACCTTGCGCTGACGGAAGCGACCTAACGAGAACCCCGAGCCGGAAGGCCCGGGGTTTTCTTTATGACTGGAGGCGGACGGAGATGGTCGTGGTGATGACGGCGGAGGCCGGGGAGACGGAAATCGACGGCGTCGTCGACCGGGTACGGGCGGCGGGCGGCGACGCCTTCGTGAGCCGCGGCATGTCGCGGACGATCGTCGGTCTGGTCGGTGATGTGGACCACCTGGACACGCTGAACCTGCGGGGTATGCCGGGGGTCAGCGACGTGGTGCGGATCTCCGCGCCGTACAAGCTGGTGAGCCGCGAGCATCACCGGGAGCGTTCGGTGATACGGGTGGCGGGCGTGCCGATCGGGCCGGACACGCTGACCGTCATCGCCGGGCCGTGCGCCGTCGAGACGGCCGAGCAGACCATGGCGGCCGCGCTGATGGCCAGGGCGGCGGGCGCGTCGCTGCTGCGCGGCGGCGCGTACAAGCCGCGCAGCTCACCGTACGCGTTCCAGGGGCTGGGCGAGACCGGGCTGAAGATCCTCGCCGAGGTGCGCCAGGCGACCGGCCTGCCGGTGGTGACCGAGGTGGTCGACCCGGCCGACGTGGACCTGGTCGCCAGCTACGCGGACATGCTGCAGGTCGGCACGCGCAACATGCAGAACTTCCCGCTGCTGCAGGCGGTCGGCGGGGTGGGCAAGCCGGTGATGCTCAAGCGCGGCATGAACGCCACCATCGAGGAGTGGCTGATGGCCGCCG
>WNGP01004342.1_pt1 | contig 11831 bp, 7 predicted proteins | sample 5407671 | NCBI WGS metagenome assembly WNGP01 (sample SAMN13153381, study PRJNA577476) | soil metagenome | isolation source: 40 cm soil or saprolite under Garry oak tree replicate 2 | place: USA:California | collected 2016-06-15 | reverse complement strand
GCAATCGGTTATTGACAAGTATTTCACCTGGACGTCTTCTCGCGTCGAAGGCGTCGGGCTGGAGGTCATCGCTGAGGAAGTTTTGCTCCGGCACGGGCGCGCGTTTCCGGCCCGGCCAGTCAACGGGCACGTGCTTGAGGTCGGCGGCCAATACCAGTGGCGCGACGACGGCGAGTACCACCTGTTCAATCCGCAGACCATCCATAAGCTACAAAACGCCGTCCGCACGGGCAGCTACAAAGTATTCAAAGAATATTCCGCGCTGGTCAATGAACAGTCCCGAAACTGGTGCACGCTGCGCGGCCTTCTGGATTTCAAGAAGACGAAGGCGATCTCCATCGAGCAAGTCGAGTCGGTCGAGAGCATCATGAGACGTTTCAAATCCGGGGCAATGAGCTATGGATCGATTAGCAAGGAGGCGCACGAAACGCTGGCCATCGCCATGAACCGCATCGGCGGCAAGAGCAACACCGGCGAAGGCGGCGAGGACCCGGAACGCTACACGCCATTGCCTAATGGGGACTCAAAGAACAGCGCGATCAAGCAAGTCGCTTCTGGCCGCTTCGGTGTGACCAGCCTCTATCTGGTCAAGGCCAAAGAACTCCAGATCAAAATGGCCCAGGGCGCCAAGCCCGGCGAAGGAGGCCAGTTGCCGGGCCAGAAGGTGTATCCCTGGATTGCCAAAGTGCGTTACTCTACGCCGGGCGTCGGGTTGATCTCGCCGCCGCCGCACCACGACATCTACTCGATCGAAGACCTGGCCGAGTTGATCCATGACCTTAAGAACGCAAATCATCACGCCCGCATCAGCGTAAAGCTTGTGGCTGAGGTGGGCGTCGGTACTATTGCCGCAGGCGTGGCCAAAGCGCACGCCGATGTCGTGCTCATCAGCGGCCACGATGGCGGCACGGGCGCCTCGCCCCAAACCGGCATCAAGCACGCCGGCGTGCCGTGGGAACTTGGGCTGGCCGAGACCCATCAGACCCTGGTGCTCAACGACTTGCGCTCGCGCATCATCGTCGAGACTGACGGCCAGCTTAAGACGGGCCGTGACGTGGTTGTTGCCGCGCTGTTGGGAGCGGAGGAATTTGGTTTCGCGACCGCGCCGCTGGTGGCGATGGGCTGCATTATGATGCGCGTTTGCCACCTCAACACTTGCCCGGTTGGAGTCGCTACCCAGGACCCCGAATTGCGCAAGCGCTTCGCCGGCGAGCCTGAGCAGGTGGTCAATTTCATGCGCATGGTCGCGGAGGAAGTTCGCGAGTTGATGGCCCAACTCGGCTTCCGCCAAATGAACAAGATGATCGGCCGCGTCGATCGCCTCGAAGCGAAAAAGGCAGTTGACCATTGGAAGGCCAAAGGACTGGACTTCAGTAAGATTCTCTACCAGCCTGAGGTGCCGACTGACATAGGCCGCTTCTGCCAGATTCCCCAGGACCATGGCTTGGACAAAGCGCTGGACAATACCCTGTTGCTCAAGCTCTGCGCGCCGGCCATCGAGCGGCAGGAAAAAGTGGTGGCCGTGCTGCCCATCCGCAACGTCAATCGCGTCGTCGGCACCATCGTGGGCAGCGAAATTACCCGCCGCTGGGGTGCTGAAGGGCTGCCTGAGGACACCATCGAAATTCATTTCACCGGCAGCGCCGGTCAAAGCTTCGGCGCCTTCATGCCCAAGGGAATGACTTTCTTTCTGGAAGGCGACGCCAACGATTACATCGGCAAGGGACTCTCCGGCGGCAAACTCATCGTCTTCCCGCCGGAACGCTCGACGTTCGTTCCGGAAGAAAATATCATCGTGGGCAACGTCGCGCTCTACGGGGCAACCAGCGGCGAAGCCTATATCCGAGGCATGGCGGGCGAGCGTTTCGCTGTGCGCAATAGCGGTGTGCTGGCCGTCGTCGAAGCAGTCGGCGACCACGGCTGCGAGTACATGACCGGGGGCCGTGTGGTCGTGCTGGGCCCGGCGGGCCGGAATTTCGCGGCGGGCATGTCGGGCGGCATCGCTTATGTGCTGGATGAGGACCAGAGCTTCGGGCGCCGCTGCAACCTGCAGATGGTGGATTTGGAAAAGCTGGAAGACCCTGACGAAATCGAGTTGGTCTGGAAGCTCATCCAGCGGCACCAGACCTATACTAAGAGCGCGCGAGCGTCCAGGGTGCTGGCAGAATGGCAGCCGATGGTCCCCAGGTTCATCAAGGTGATGCCCAAGGATTACAAGCGCGTGCTGCTGTCCATGAACCGGGTCAAGGAGTCCGGCTTGAGCGGCGAGGAAGCCGTGATGGCGGCGTTCGAAGAAAATGCCCGTGACGTGGCGCGTATCGGCGGGGGCTGAAAAATGACGTATGCCAGGAAACCGGACTACCAGACTACGTGACCACAAGACGACCAGACTGAAAAACTGAAATGCTGAAAGCTGAAATGCTGAGAAACTCAAACGCACAAATTGGGAGGCTCTTTTCAGTATTTCAGCTTTTTAGCCTTTCAGTTTTTCAGTTCCTTAGTCCCTTAGTCTAGTAGTCAGGAAACGGCTTATGGGCAAACCGACCGGCTTTATTGAGTATCTGCGCGAGTTGCCTCTGGACCGCTCCGCCATCGAACGCATCAGCGATTGGAACGAGTTCCATCATCACATGCCGGAGGAAAAGCTCCGGCAACAGGCGGCACGCTGCATGGACTGCGGAATTCCTTTCTGCCACACCGGCACGTTGCTCAACGGCATGGCCGCCGGTTGCCCCATTCACAATCTGATTCCCGAATGGAACGATCTGGCCTATCGCGGTTTGTGGAAAGAAGCTTTGGAAAGGCTCCACAAGACCAATAATTTCCCAGAATTCACGGGCCGCGTCTGCCCCGCGCCCTGCGAAGGCTCCTGCGTGCTCGGCATCAACGCGCCGCCCGTCACTATCAAGAACCTTGAGTGCGCCATTATTGACCGCGGCTGGCAAGAAGGCTGGGTGGTGCCGGAACCGCCGCAAGCGCGCACCGGCAAGAGAGTGGCGGTCGTTGGCTCCGGGCCGGCAGGACTCTGCGCTGCCGCCCAACTGAACCGGGCCGGCCACTGGGTCACGCTCTTCGAGCGCGACGACCGGGTTGGCGGTTTGCTCACCTATGGCATTCCCAACATGAAGCTCGATAAAGAAAAAATCGTGCTCCGCCGCATCCAGCAGATGGAAGCCGAAGGCGTCAGGCTGGTCACTAACACCGAAGTCGGGCTGAATTATCCGGCCGAAAAACTCTTGAAGGAATTCGACGCCGCGCTGCTTTGCACCGGTGCGACCAAGCCGCGCGACCTGCCGGTCGAAGGCCGCCAACTCAAAGGCATCCATTTCGCCATGGATTTCCTGACCCACAACACGCGCAGCCTGCTCGACCGCCACAAGAATGGGAATTTTATTTCCGCCGAGGGCAAAGACGTGATGGTCATTGGCGGCGGGGATACCGGCACCGATTGCGTTGGCACCGCGATGAGGCATGGCTGCAGGAGCCTGGTGCAAGTGGAAATCCTGCCCGGTCTGCCGATGGAGCGCGCGAAGGACAATCCATGGCCGGAGTGGCCCAAGGTATATCGGATGGATTACGGCCAGGAAGAAGCGGCAGCGAAGTTCGGCGCTGACCCGCGTGTCTATCTTACCACGGCCAAGACATTTGTGGGCGACGCCCAGGGCTGGGTCAAAGAAGTCCTCACCGTCCGAATTCAATGGGAGCGCAACGACAAAGGCCAGTTCGTCCCCAAAGAAGTCCCGGGCACCGAAGAACTGCGCCCCGTGCAACTGGTGTTGCTGGCGATGGGCTTTCTTGGGCCGGAGCAGCCGTTGCTCGACGCGCTGGGCATCGAACGTGACGGGCGCTCCAATGCGAAGGCGGACTTTGAAAAATACTCCACCAACATCAAGGGCGTCTTTGCCGCCGGCGACTGTCGCCGCGGCCAGAGCCTGGTGGTCTGGGCGTTCAACGAGGGCCGTGGGGCGGCCCGCGAGTGCGACCGCTACTTGATGGGCCACACCGACCTGCCCTGAGGCACAGTCGAAAAATCACCAAGCATCAAACTCCAAGCTTCAGGGAAACTCCAAGCCTCAATTTTCAAAGGCCCGCACTTGAAGCTTTGGGTTTGATGCTTCCCTGAAGCTTGGTGCTTGAAGCTTGAAGCTTTGCCCTGTCCCCTCGTCCCGACTTACCTTGTCAGACTTCATCCCGCTCGTCTAAAGCCGCCACCACGGCCGGGGGAAAAATCTCGCTCACGTTCCCTTCCAGCCGCAGAGTAAGTTCCCGCAGATCATCATGCTCCGTCGGACCGCGATTGATGATCAAATAAGGCGCGCCCCTGCGCGCAGCCATCAGCGGGATGTTCGCCGCGGGATAAACAGAAAGCGTCGAACCGAGCGCCAATACCAAGTCGGCTTTCGTCGCCGCTTGCTCTGCGCGCTCCAGGTCTTCGCGGCGCAAGTCCTGGCCGAAACTGATCGTTGCGGGCTTCAAAAAGCCCCCACATTCGCAAAGCGGCGGGCGGCGGGTCCTGCGAAAATAATCGAAGTGCGTTTCCGGGTCAGACAACTTGCCACAGGTTTGGCACTCGACGAAGCTGTTGGTGCCGTGCAGTTCCACCAGGCGCTGTGCCGACGTTCCCGCTTGAGTATGCAGGCCGTCAATGTTTTGCGTCACGACAGCCAGCAGCTTGCCCGCGCGCTCAAGCTGCACGATGGCTTGGTGGGTCGCGTTGGGGCGGGCCTGCCGAAACGCGGCCCAGCCCTCCAGCTTGTAATCCCAGTGCTCCACGCGCGCCGCTTCTGACCTCATGAAATCCTGGTAATGAACCGGCTGCCGCCGTTTCCATACCCCATCCGGTCCGCGAAAATCCGGGATGCCGCTGCCGGTGGAAATGCCCGCGCCGGTGAAAACCAAAATAGCCTTGGCTGCCCGCAAGTGTTCGACTAACTTGTGCCTCTGAGTTTGCATCAGTTGATTTTTGCCCAAGCGACAACGATAATCAACAAACGCCGCCGTCCGCCCGTCCGCCGAAGCCAATGAACCCGGTATTAATCGCCTCGCTAAGTTCTGGCCATGTCGAATCTAACCGCTGTGTTAGGGATGCTCCCAACTACGAAACTGAAATGGAGCCTTTCATCGCCGCATTGCCGAGTCGCCTGGAACATGGGATTGAAAAGTTGCTTGCGCGCGCGGCAAAGAGTGTCTGCAACAGGTTGGCAGCATTAGGGAGGCGCACCGGTTTCTCCTTTGAGCAGGGCATTTATGGGTGACAAAACAGCAGCCTCCGCCATCGGGTCGGCAGTCAGTCCTTATTCACGCAAGAACCCGTTTCTCGCGGAATTGATTCGACATGAGCGCCTGACCCAGCCGGGTTCGGAAAAGGATACGCGCCACTTTGTGCTGAATCTTGGCGGAAGCGGATTGACTTATACCCCGGGCGACTCGCTGGGCGTATTTGCGCGCAACACTCCGGCGCTGGTGGAAGAAGTGATGGCGTTGTTGGGTTTCGACCCCGATACCCAGGTGACCAATGCAGCCGGACGGACGGTCTCGCTCCGGCAGACGTTGCTGGAAGATTACACGCTCAACCGCGCAAACCGAAAGATCATGGGTGGCTTGTCAGAACGCATTCCTCAAGGCGAACAGCGGAACCGGTTGATGGAAATCGTCGATAACAGCGAATTGCTCAGCGAATACATCCATACGCGGGATTACGTGGACATCCTGCGGGAGTTCGATGAGGCACGATTCGGGTCGGCGGAGGCATTTCTTTCGCAACTCTCCCCGGTGGTGCCTCGGCTTTATTCCATCGCGTCATCGCTGCAAGCCCACCCTGACGAAGCCCACCTTTGCATTGCCATTGTGCGCTACGAAACCCATGGACGCGCCAAGAAGGGCCTGGCCTCCGGCTTTTTCGCCGATGACGCGGAGCTGTTCGTGAAAAATGTTCCGATCTATGTACAGGAATCGCGCACCTTCCGCCTGCCAGCAGACAACTCGACGGACATCATTATGGTTGGGCCGGGCACGGGCCTGGCGCCGTTCCGGGCCTTCCTGGAGCAGCGCGCACTGGAGGGGGCGACCGGACGAAACTGGCTTTTCTTTGGCGAACAGCATGAGGCGACGGATTTCCTGTATGGCGCCGAGTTGCTCGAATATCAAAAGAAAGGCAGATTGCACCGGCTCGATCTGGCGTTTTCCCGGGACCAAGCCCATAAAATCTACGTTCAACATCGGCTGCTGGAAAATGCAAAGGACTTGTGGTCGTGGCTGCAACAGGGTGCTTACTTTTACGTGTGCGGGGACGCCAAACGGATGGCCAAGGACGTTCACCAAACCTTGATCCAAATCGCGCAGAAAGCAGGGGCGCTGTCACCCGAAGCTGCGACCGAGTATGTAAATGTGTCCCTGATGAGAAACGAAAGGCGTTATTTGCGCGATGTCTATTGAGGAGGAGGCGGGAGCCCGGAGGCTGCAGCCTGCAGGCTCCCGCCTCCCGCCTCCCGCCTGTTCACACCGGCCTGCAGCCTTCCCAACAGTTCTTGGGCCAGCAACTCGTAGGCGGCGGCGCCGCTGCTGTGCTTGTCGTAATAGATAATGGGTTTGCCGAAACTGGGCGCCTCGGCCAGACGCGTACTGCGAGGAATCAGGGTCTCGAAGACCCGTTCGCCAAAATGTTGGCGGACTTCACTGACGACTTGTTGGGAGAGGTTTGTGCGGCTGTCGAACATGGTCATCACGACGCCCACCAGTTCCAGCCTCGGATTCACGCCCGTATCGTGCAATTGGGCCATGATTCGATTGAGCATCGAAATGCCCTCCAGCGCGTAATACTCGCATTGCAAAGGCACGAGCACGCCATCTGCCGCCGCAAAGGCGTTCAACGTCAGAATGCCCAGCGAGGGCGGACAATCCACGAACACCACGTCGAACCTTTGTGCTTGCAGAACCGGCTGGAGCGCGCCAGCGAGGCGATGCAGATGATTGTCGGCGCGCGCCAACTCGATGTCCGCGCCGCACATATCAACCTCGCTGGGAATAATCTGGAGCCGCTCAAAAGCTGTGCTCTGAATTTTTTCCAGCAGGCCGCCTTCGCCAAGTAACGGGCGGTAAGCGCTGGCGCCCTCAACTTTTTCCAGGCCCAAGCCGCTGGTCGCATTGGCCTGGGGGTCCAGGTCAAACAGCAACACCCGCTGGCCCGCAGCGGCCACGCACGCGGCCAGATTGACAGCCGTCGTCGTCTTGCCGACCCCGCCTTTCTGGTTGGCAACCGCGATAACTTTGTTTGGCACTCCGCAGGTTTAATGGAACGCAAGAGGGGATTCAAGTTTTCAGACACACCAACCCTGCCAAAAGCTCCAGGCCGCAAATCCCAGGCTCCAGGGGAGCACCAGGCACCTCACACCGAGGCCGAATCCGCTGTGGGTTTGGGATTGAAGGTTTGTGGCGGATCGGGCTTCGGAGGATTTGGCGATCGGAACTTTCATTCGGTTTCACTGGCTTTTATACTGGGGCGGTGCATGATAGCGCCATGAACTTGATCCTTTCGACGCATAACGTGACGCTGACCAAAGCCATCGAAGATCACCTCATCAGTAGAATCTCCAAACTGCAACATTTGAACCGCTTCGCCGTCAACGCGCGCGTCACGCTGGAACACGACCACACGCGCGCTCCTGAGAAACAGTTTTGCTGTTCGATTCGGCTGAGCCTGCGCGGCCCGGATCTATATGCCGAGGATGTCGAAAGCGACCTCTACGCCGCCATCGACCTGGTCGGCAAGAAGATGGAACAACAAATCCGGAAGCGGCACAACAAACACAAAGCGCGCAAACACAAACAAGCCGCCCGGACCAAACGGACGCGGCAGGAGGCAGGTCTGTGACGTTGCTTATGACGATTGAATCCGGGTCACACCTTTAAGCGTTTGGCGTGGTTCGGAGCGGTGAAGCAATTAAATGGATTAAATGAGTGTAATCAGTTAGACCGGCTGGCCGGTGTGATCGTGTTACCGTGCGCGCAGATTTCAACGGCCTGGTTCGAATTCTTGCCATGCCCCGGCCGCAATTTACTTAACCGGCCAGTTGTGGCTGCGCTATACGGCGTTCAAGGATGATTCTCCGCGCCCGCATCATTCTGCCCGTCTCGCGCGCACCCGTGCAAGATGGCGCGGTCCGGATTTCAGGCACTCGTATCGCAGCAGTTGGTCGTTGGCGTGATCTGGTTTCGCGAAACCCAACTGAGACCTTGGACCTGGGTGAGGTGGTTCTGATGCCAGGTCTGGTAAATGCGCATTGCCATCTGGATTACACCAACATGGCTGGGCAGTTTTCGCCGCCAAAAGTGTTCACGGATTGGATTAAGCTCATCACCTCGGCCAAGGCGGAGTGGGGCTATTCTGACTTTGCAGAATCCTGGCTAAATGGCGCGGGCATGCTGGTGCGCACCGGCACGACCACTGTGGCCGACATTGAGACGCTGCCGTTACTGTTGCCGGAGGTCTGGGAGGCGACTCCGTTACGTGTCTTTTCATTTCTGGAATTGACCGGCGTCAAAAGCCGGCACCAGCCGGAGCTGATTTTGCAGGAAGCAGCCGACCGGATTGAAACACTCCCCGTTTCGCGCTGCCGGGCCGGCCTTTCTCCGCACTCGCCCTACTCCACTCTGCCGGAGTTGCTGCGGCTGAGCGGGGAAATCGCCCGCCGCCGCGGCTGGCGCCTGTGCACGCACATTGCCGAATCGGCTCTGGAGTTCGAGATGTTCGCTCGCCGTCGCGGCGAAATGTTTAAGTGGCTTCGCCGCAGCGAGCGCGACATGTCCGACTGCGGGCTGGGGTCTCCGGTGGAACACGTGCAGCGTCATGGTATGCTGGGTGAGAATCTGCTGGCGGTGCACGTGAATTATCTAGCCGGCAAGGACGCCGGCTTGCTGGCCAAACACAAGACGAGCGTGGTCCATTGCCCGCGCAGCCATGCATACTTTGGGCACCGATCGTTCCCTCTGCGCGCGCTGACCGAAGCCGGAGTCAACCTCTGCCTCGGCACGGACAGCCTGGCCAGTGTATATAAGACCCGCAAGCAAACCGTTGATCTGAATATATTTGAAGAGATGCGCGCATTTGCCGCTGCCCATCCATCGCTGGCGCCTAAGAGCATTTTGCGCATGGCAACAGTTAATGGCGCCTTGGCCCTGGGCATGAGGCACCAAATCGGTGAGCTTTCCCAAGGGGCCTTCGCTGATCTTGTCGCTCTGCCATTCACGGGAAAAATTAAGGACGTTTATGACGCCCTCATGCAACACACGGGTGACGTGGCGGCCAGCATGATTGATGGCCGCTGGGTGATTGAGCCTCAAATATAAACTGTAAAAAACTGAAAAGCTGAAAAGCTAAAACTTTCAGCATTTCAGGATTTCAGCTTTTCAACCTTTCAGCCATGTCTGATTTTGACTGTGAACTGACCAGGCGACTTGCCGCGCTTCGCGAGCAGGGCCTTTATCGCGAACTACGGCGCATCGCTTCGCCACAGTCTCCGCGCCTCGATCTGGACGGGAAAACGCTGCTCAATTTTTCATCGAATGATTACCTGGGCCTCGCCAACGATCCGACGTTGAAGGCGGCTGCCATCCAGGCAGTGGAGCAGTTCGGCGCCGGCGCCGGGGCCTCCCGTCTCATTTGCGGTTCCCTGGCGCCACATCATGAGCTGGACGAAAAGCTTGCCGCTTTCAAGGGGGCGGAAGCGGCTTTGAGCTTTTGCAGCGGATACGCAGCGGCGATCGGGACGGTCTGTGCGCTTCTCGGCAGGGACGATTTCATCGTCATGGACAGACTGGTTCATGCGTGCCTTGTAGATGCCGCCCGGCTCTGTTGCGCTAAAATCCGCATCTTTGCGCATAATGACCTCAATGATCTGGAATCAATTCTAAGATGGGGCGCCACTAAGGCACACACAACGCATCAGGCAACCCGCAAATCCCGCCTGCTGATCGTGACCGAGAGCGTCTTTTCGATGGAAGGCGACCATGCGCCTCTGCGCGAGTTGGTAAAGTTGAAAGAAAAATACGGCGCCTGGCTCATGGTGGATGAAGCTCATGCCACTGGCCTTTACGGCGCAAATCGGCGCGGCCTGGCTGAAGAGTTCGGAGTTTGCAATGAGATTGAAATTCAAATGGGCACTCTGGGCAAAGCCCTGGGCGCCTCGGGCGGCTACGTCTGCGGTTCACGCGCCCTTATCGATTACCTGATCAACCGGGCACGGAGTTTTATGTTTTCCACAGCGCCAGTTCCCGCAGCGACGGCCGCCGCCGCCGCTGGAATCCGCTTCATTCAATCGAACCGGGGCGAGGATCGCCGAAAATTACTTTGGCAGCGGGTAACCGAGCTCAACTCAAGACTCAAAAATCAACGTCCAGAATTCTCCAGCGCCATCATTCCGATTCTAATCGGCGACGAAACCAAAGCGGTCGAAGCGGCGACTGCACTGCGCGGCCAAGGCATTTTCGTCCCCGCTATCCGGTATCCAACCGTTGGACGCGGCCAGGCCCGGCTGCGAGTGACTGTGACGGCCTCCCACACCTCGGCTGATATTGCAAAGTTGCTCGCCTCTTTGGAGAGTTTAGACTCCAGCGCGTTAGCCGGTTAAACAAGTTAGGCGAGTCACATGGTTACAAAGGCCACCGGCGCGGCGCGCTTATGCAACTCATGTAACGATGTAACTGTACTGGCCCGATGCATCCACTTGGCAAGCTCGATCACCGCTTCATCTGGCATCCGTTCACTCAGATGCGCGATTGGCTCGAACGCGAGCCCATCGTCATCACCGCAGCCAAAGGGGCTGTGTTGCTGGATGTCCGTGGCCGCGAATATCTGGATGCCAATTCGTCTATGTGGACAAACTTGCACGGCCACAATCATCCCAAAATCAACCGGGCCATCCGGCGGCAGTTAAAAAACATTGCCCATTCCTCGGCGCTGGGTTTGGCCAATGAACCGGCAGCGCTTTTGGCCCAGAAGCTCGCAGAAGCAGCCAATCCTGCCGCCACCGCGCTGGCGCGCTCTGGCGCGCCGCGGGAGGGTTACGGTTCGCGGCAGACGCTTGAGCCGCGGGGACATCGGCGCGGGCGTAAATCGCGAACCGTAAATAGTACATTATCCAAAGTCTTTTTCTCCGACGACGGTTCGACGGCGATGGAAGTCGCGCTCAAGCTGGCGTACGAGTTCGCCCGCCGCACCGGCCACAGCAGACGGCCAAGATTCCTTTCGCTCGAAGGCGCTTACCATGGGGATACGATGGGAGCAGTCGCCCTTGGGCACATTGACCTGTTTCACAGAGCTTACTCCGGCCTGGCGTTTAGAACCGACAAAGTCATGGCGCCCTATTGCTATCGCTGCCCGTTCAACCGCGCCAAAGCTGAACGGGCGGATGCTCGCGACTACCGGAAATGCAACTGGGAATGCATCGGCAAATTGGAGAAGAAATTCGAGATTCAGAAGAAAAAGGAGAATCCCTATGCCGCGTTCGTGGTCGAACCGTTGATGCAAGGCGCGGCGGGAATGGTTCCGCAGCCGGCAGGCTGGTTGCGGCGCGCCGCGGAAATTGCGGCCGGCCACGGCGCGCAACTCATCGCGGACGAGGTGATGACCGGGTTTGGACGGACGGGCTTGGGGAGCGTGGAGGGTGGAGCGTCGGAGCGTCAGAGCGTCGAACCATCGCTCCACGCTTCACGCTCCCCCGCTCCACGCTCTGACGCTGTTGCCCCCACGCCGCATCTTTTCGCCTGCCACCGCGAAGCGGTGCAGCCCGATTTCCTGGCGCTGGCGAAAGGCATGACTGGCGGCTACCTGCCTA
>WNGP01008398.1_pt1 | contig 11836 bp, 8 predicted proteins | sample 5407671 | NCBI WGS metagenome assembly WNGP01 (sample SAMN13153381, study PRJNA577476) | soil metagenome | isolation source: 40 cm soil or saprolite under Garry oak tree replicate 2 | place: USA:California | collected 2016-06-15 | reverse complement strand
CGCGCTGTGAAGATGTCCACTTGACCCGCGCTCGCCAGATACAGGGCGAACACGATGCGCTTGCCGTTGGGCGACCAGGACGGCTGGAAGGCGACGGAACGACCGGGGCCCGTATGTAGCGGGATCGAGTGCCGACCGGTGCCGTCAGGGTGAACCACATACAACCCCCCTTGGCCGTTGTCGGTCAGGATCCACTGCCCATCTGGTGACCAGCTCGCGCTTCCGAAGTCGGGCTGCCACCCGGTCACCTGGCGCAGATCGCTGCCGTTTACGGTGACGACGAACAGGGCGAATTGGTGCAGGCTCGAGTTCTCACGTCCGAACACGATCCTGGTGCCATCTGGCGAGGAGTCGCCTGGGATGTCGTGCCCGCCGTAGGGATTGGCGGTAACCCGCACGAGACCGCCCCCGTCCGAGGAGCGCACGGTGAAGACGCCAGCGGGCTGGTTCGGATGGACGTCGTCCCAGCCCTCGCAGGCGAGCCGGGTGCCACGGGGGGACCACGCCCAACACGCCAGGTTGAGGGTGGGGTCAGGATTATCCAGCAGGGTGAAACCCGACCCATCCGGGCGGAGCGTGGCCGGTCGGATGAGGCCCTTCGCATTGGCAACGCACACCAGGATCATGTTCCCATCAGGAGCCCAGCGGGGGCATTCGGCCACCCCAGGCAGCAGCAGCACCTCGTCGGTTCCATCCGGTTTGACCGTCAAGAGGTGGAAATCGCCGACGGCTGGATCGAAGCGACCGAAGACGATGCGGCCATTGGAGCCGCGGACTTTCGCCCCGGCGGGCACAGCGGCCATGGCCAGGATACCTGCGAACAACGCGACCGTCATCAGCACGGTGACGGTACGCATCGTAAAGGAGGCACGTTGCGTTATCATGAGAAGTTCTCCTTTCGTCTACTCGTCATTGAGTCGAGCTCGCGCCCCCTCTTCGCTCCGTCTCTCGCCGGTGATTCTCCTTCAGTGAACAGGACATTTTCCATGAAACCTGACAGACGAGGATTCCTTGGGATCTGCTCAAGAGCACTGGCGAACACGCATATCAGTAAGCGCAAATAGGGACCATCCAAATTTGGGTGCTGGTAAACCAGTTACCCCCTCTTCAAAGGAAACCGTTCACGTTTGCAGCTTCCGATCTGTTCCCATTACTGTACATCATAAGATTCTATAAGCGGAATCTTATGATGTACAGATTGGTAGAGATAAAGGCCTGTCGGTGCGGTTCTGACGGAAAAAGCCGAATTGCTCACTACGATGGGCAGAGAGTGTCTGGTGCGATACGCCCGCAATATCCTACCATCGAGCCTGCATCTGTGGCGAGTCCCTACTCCCTGTTTCCCCTCTGTCCTGTTTTTACCTGTATCTCGGTGTTGGGTCTTATTGGTGAGCTTTTCCAGGGTCCAGGCTAAAATCGAGTGACGCAATGTTGAAGTACGCATCGTCTGGATTTCGCTCGGCGAGGAGGAAAAGGGTCGTTTGAACATCAACTCCAGCAGGAACTGTCGCATCTAGCTCTTGTAGTACCGATTGTTCGAAGCCCTTGTCGTTAGAGACTGGGGGAAAGGAGGTTAAGGTGGTTGTGTCACCCATGTGTGCGACCAAAAGCGCTCGTGCTCCTGGCGTGGTAGCGACATATCCTTGAGCAAACAGCTTTACAGGAAGCTCGGTGGCATTTTCACTCAGTTGGAGAGTGAAAGACTCCACCTGTATTGCTACTAACGCCGGGTTCTGGCCGTCTAATTTCGCCTCCAGATTGCTAAAGCCGATGGTGGCTACCTGGCCATCATCCGAAATGCTTGCGTTTGACCCTGCTCTCAGACCTATAAATCCTTTGATCTTTGCCATTTTGTCCTCCTGCTATAGTAATGGGAAGTCACTAACCTCTTTCGAAAGGTGATTAGGGCCTAATAGGCCGATTGGCAGCTTCACTACCTCTAGCCCCTGATGGCGTGGCCCAGGGGACAAGCTGTGCCCCGGGCCTGTATTTCCAGTTAGCCACACCGGAACCATCAAGCGAACGAACTACCTCTCAAATTCCTTGAGCGCCTGTTGCTCAAATTGAGCAGTTGCGGCTTTTAATTGCGCCACTGCTATGTGTTGCAGCTCTCTACTGGCCTTTTCGTGCTCCTCCTACTTATCAGAGAAGTACCTCATCGAATGCAACCATTTTCATCCCGCAGCCAAAAGTCTCAGGGAGAGAGCCAGCGGCTCCAGCTCTCTCCACTCGGCCCACGATTTTTCTCTACTAGCCACGCGGGCCGGGTTGGTCCGCCAGACGCTGCTTAAGTATGTCGCATCTGCCTTGCTCCCCGAGCTGTTGGCGGATGTCGCCACCGGTGTCGATGAATACGTCAGCCACGTAACCGCCACGATCCTGGTCGCCGGTGACGACGAAGTCCCAGGCTTCACTTGGGTGAGTAGGTTGAGGTCCAGTAGGATGCAGGAGTGATATGGGGGTACCCAGGGAATAACAGAGGACGATGAGTTGCTGACCTGCGTGGAGAGTGTCAATTCTAGTATCGTGGTCATTGTTAGGTTCGGAGTGTCTCCACACACCATCCGTGCCCACGCTTTGCCAGATTCTACCTGTATGATTATGATCGGACATGGCTTTGTAAGCCTCCTTTTCTCTTCTCAACGAACACACTGATTGCCCAACAATTGTTTGCGTGAAGCGAATTGCCTTGGTGGTTCCCTCCTCCTCTCTGTTGCACCCTGGGATAATGGTGCTCTGGAAGCTGGCCTCACGGTTCGCTTATCTCGCCCTCATCTTGCGCGTTTCCCGCCTGTCCTGGTGCCTGTGCCAGGCTCTCCCGCAGCAGGCCGGCCAGGGCTGAGATGTCGATTGCTAACCGCTTTCCCGTGTGGGCATCTTCAATGGTTCCGCGAAGCAGTTCGCCATCCTCGCCCACCCAGATGTGTACCATGAGCGAGAGATAGCGACCGGATGCCGGGGGTTGAAGGTTCGTGATGTCTTCACCCAATGGGTCTCCCCCTTCTCTGGCCGACAAAGCTGCGCTGTCTCTCCACCGCCTTCACCGTTCTCATCCTGTTCACCCTGCACATCCTTATTCTAGCCTCTCCCGCTCAATGTTCTCTTAATTTTTGCTTAATGCACGCCCAGCGGCATCGATGGCTGCATCAAGTGCTGGTAGAGCAGGGTGGTTTCAGCGGCTGGGGCCAGGTGCAAGTCACGACGCAGACAATCCCGGCAGGTGAGGTAGGTCTCTTTGACCGCTGCCGGACGCCCAGCTGCTGCGTAGCAGCGCATGAGTAGGCGATAGATATCTTCGCGATAGCCATCCACAGCCAGGAGCTCGCGATAGCACGAAATAGCTGGGTCCCATGTTCCCGCCTGGCTGTAATAGGTGCCTAACCGCTCGAGCACGTGGAGCCGCCGATCTTGCCAGGCCACGCGGGCACTGGAGGCCCACTCTTCATAGGGATCGGCGAGATAATCACCGCTATAGGTGGCCCGCGCCTCCTCAAAGGCCTGGAGAGCTTCAGCCGACCTATGAGCTGTAGCAGCACACAGACCTTGCTCGTAGGCAGCGCGAAACGCATCGACATCTTGTACTATCGAGAGGGCTGGATTGAGGAGATACCGGTTGTGACGAAACAGAACCGTCTCATCGCTGCCACCAGGGCCACAGCCACGCAGTGAACAGCGCAAGGTGTGGACGGCCACCTGCAGGCTGCGTGCGCCCGCCACAGCATCCATCTGCGGCCAGAAACAGTCGACCAGGAGCTCTGTCGCAGCTGCACACCCTGGACTGGCCAGCAGATACTTGAGAAGAGACTGGCCGCGACGGCTCCTGCAGGCAGGCACCTCGCGGCCAGCACAGCGCAGGTGGAAGCTGCCCAGACACCTGACCTCCCAGTCAGCGGCTCCAGGTGCTCCAGCCCTGGATGCGTGAGACTGTAAGGAGAGGGAAGCTAGCCCGTTTCCCGGTCGTGCGACCTGCGCTGGTGGCGCCTGCACGCACTGGCGCAGTTCCAATACCTCTTCTTCCAGGCGGGAGATCCGCTCCAGGAGACGCGTGAGCGAGGTCTGATAGCATGCTGTGTCCATGGGTTCCTTCACACTGATCGCAGCACCAACCAGTCGATCGACGACTGACGCCATCTCTGGGGAGGTGCTGCGGCAGGATTCTGCCTCTCGCCCCTCAGTCCGGGATCGCGTCCGCCGGTGCTTATGCTCAAACGAACGTGTTTCATAACTTTCATGTACTCGGTTCACTTCGAAGTAGACATGTAAGATGGGGTCACAAGGGCTGATGCTTCTGCCATCAGAAGCGTGCGCATAGCGGTCCAGACAAAGCAACTCCATCCCTAGTTTGCCAGGAGAAGCTCCCTATTTACCAGGACTTTTTGTGACATGTTGCAAGACTTTTTGTGACATGTCCCATGCAGATGGTCATATTCTCTCTTTTCTGCTATACTTAGAATGGAAAAAACGCATCGGAAGTGTATGACGGTCATGTGTGGTAGCATGTCAGAGTGGAAGCGATCCGCTTCCTGTTCGGACACGAACTGGCCTCTGGCTCTATCCTGTTCATTTCCCATTCCTGGTGAGGTTCTGGGGTGAGACTGAGGACGATCACCAGAGGAAGAGTTGATCGAGGAGGGGTCACTCGATGAGGAGTTCAGACGAGTTCGTTCCCAATGACCGGTTGCGACGCGCACGAAGCCTCAAAGGCTGGTCCCAGGCGGAGCTGGCCGAGCAGGTGGGCACCAGCTACGAAATGGTGAGCCGCTGGGAGCGCGGTATTACGGTTCCCAGCCCCTACTACCGCGAGCGCTTATGCGCCGTCCTGGGCCAGAGCGCCAAGGAACTCGGGTTGCTTCGCAGTCGCCCGGACGCATTCACACCACTTCCCTCACCACTCGTTTTGCTCGCTTCATCCCACAGAGATGCGGAGAAGCCGATAGTCTCTCACCTCAAGACCGCTCTGCAAGAGCAGGGGATCACACTCTTGAGCAGCCGCCAGCTTAGCAGACAGGGAACCGGGAACGCACGAAACGCCTTGCGTGAAGCTGTGCAAGCTGCCCAGGTGATCCTGGTGATTATCTCGCCTGAGGCTGGTACCTCTCGCCACATTCGAGAGGCAATAGCATTGGCCAGCGGGTATCAGCGCCCGGTGTGTGGCGTATGGATTGAGGGCCAGCGCTGGCAGGAGTACCTTCCCAAGGGTAGCGGCACATTGGCTGCTCTCATTGATGCTCGTACGAGCGATGGTCCCGTTCTGATCGGAGAGATTGCTACAGCGCTCGAACGAGCGGGATTGACATCTCCCGATAACAACCGACCCACCTCTGTCGATGCTGAGGGGCATGTACTGGTGAGTGAGCTTCCCACTTCGTCTCAAGAGCCCCAGGCCGTTGGCTCTACGTCGGATCGCTTCCTGGAGCCTCTCACAGCTGCCACGCAGTTGCCTGCTGACGTGCCACTCCTCCCACCGCCACCGAGGAAACGCCAGTGGAGCGGCCCGTCTCGTAGCACCGCAGGGCTGCTCATCGCGCTGGTCTTGCTGGTCATCGCAGGTACAATCCTGGGCAGTATGAGCCTGCTCGTGCACCTCGGTGTGATAGGCCCACACAGCAGTGCTACCACTGCTGTGATGCGGGGAGGCACCTGGACGGACGACACTCTTGACCTAGATTCGCTCATTCCCAATGGTGGGAGCGACGGCGGCGGCATGGACCAGGCCCTCTACCTGCCGCTCTTCTACGGGGATGCACAAGGCGTCGTGCATCCTGGGGCGGCACGCGAAATTCCCAGCGTGCACAATGGCGGCATCAGCGCCGATGCCAAGACCTGGACGTTCCATCTGAGACCGCACCTCGTGTGGTCGGATGGAGCTCCCTATGATGCGAGCGACGTGGACTATACCTGGAAGCTCTGGCTCAACCCCAAGTTCGGGGCCGTCTTTCCGAATGGTGCGGCTGGCTTTGAGCTGATTGGCTCGGCAGATGTCTCGGCGGACCACCTCTCGATCAGCTTCCACCTCAAACAAGCCTACGCTGCATTCCTCCAGTACTGGGTGGATGGCGACTTTGCTCCGCTGCCCGCGCACCACTTTAGCAGGATGGCACCTGAGCAGATCCTCAAGTCGTCTGACAACCTGAACCCCAAGGTCACGAACGGCCCGTTCCTGCTGGCTGAGAGCATGCCGGGGGACCACTATACGCTGGTGCGCAACCCCAGGTACTACCGCGCCAGCGAAGGGCTGCCCTATCTGGACAAGGTCGTGTTCCACAGCACCGAGCAAGATGCCAAACTCAGGGATCTGCAGGCGGGGACCATCACTTCAGCCTCGTTTCTGGATGTGAGTAAGGTGCAGGCCTATCAGCGCCTCAGCGGCTATACGCTCGTCACTTCTCCCACCAGTGCAGCCTTCGAGGCGCTGTGGTTCAACTTTCATAACATCGTGCTGGCCACTCATCCTGAAGTGCGCCAGGCGATGGCGATGGCCATCGATCACCAGGCCTTGATCCAGGTGGCTCGTCAGGGGTTCGCCACGCCGCTGTGCACCGACCATCCCTCGGCGCTGCATCCGGGCTACGAGTTGTATGCGAACTGTCCGGAGTTTGATTCGGCGCTCGCCAATCAACTGCTCTCTGACAACGGCTGGGTGAAAGGCGCCGATGGCGTGCGCGCCAAGGGCGGTCAGCGCTTGGAGTTCGAGTACTCGACATGTGCATCATGCAATCCAGGACGCATCGCTGGCGAAGCGATCATCGAGCGCACCTTCAAGGCGATCGGCATCAAGCTTGACATCCATAACTATTCTGGCGGTACATTCTTTGGTTCCTTCTTGCCTGGGGGGAAGGCGTCCCCACCCACGGGAGCCATCGCGGGCAGGTATGACATCGCCGAGTGGGCGTGGGCCTTTGGCTATGACCCCGACGATTCCTCCCTGCTCTCGTGCGACCAGATCCCGCCCAGTGGACAAAACTTTACCTTCTATTGTAATCCTGCTCTGGATGCTCTTTACACACAGGAACTGGCAACAGCGGATTCAGGCGAGCGGCAGCAGATCTTCCATCAGATTCACCAGATCTACCTGACGCAGTTCCCCTTCATCACGCTCTACAGCCCAACAGAGCCCTCGATCGTGCGCAAGGGGACGCACAACTACCTGCCCAGCAATCTGGCACTTGCAGCAGACACCACCAACATCTGGGAGTGGTGGTGCGACAATGGGAAGTGTTAGGCGAGGGACTGAATTCACGAGCAGCATACTTCTCGCTATAAAATAAAAGTAGAATATAATGTAGCATGCTACATTATATTCTACTAATAATCGAAAGGAACCGACGGGCCTCCATAAAAGCAATCCTCCTGTATATGGAAGGTCTTTGATGAGACTCTCAGTTAAGAACAGAAGAATGTACAACGGGAAAGGAGCCGCTAAGAAGAAAAACTATTTATTGCGTCTATGACCGCAGCAATCTTACTCATCACAGAGTGATGATAGACTTATGAAATCAAATTGTATTGGCTACTTCACACATCCGTTCGAAAAATTGACGGATTGGTCTTTCGCCATCCTCTTCTTTTTCTTTGTCATGTGATACTCAACCATGGAAGAAGTAGGGAAATATTTCTCGTACATGAGAGAAAGGGCCTCCCACGAGCAAAACGCGGGCTTCCTTGCAGCATACACTCATGGCAGTCACGCAAAGGCGGCAATAGAGATCTGCCAGACGCATCCTCACACATGACGGCACTATCTAGATGAGGCCTGGTCATAAATAGAAAGCCAAGCTGGAGGCTTGCCCCAGCCAGGCGTTGCTCCTATCATTGTGGTAGTCAACTGCTACAACGAGAGGAGACAACTCTATGGTATCCCAAGACTCACTGCTTGTCACGTTAGTCAAACTCGTCGATCGTCTGCCGATGTCTGCGCTGGCAGCAAAACGCGGGCGTGGGCATCCGAAAGTGTACTCGGATCGCTTGTTCTTAAAGGGGTTAGTGATTATGCTTGTCCGTCGCCTGCATAAGGTCAATGAGCTGCTGAGCGTGCTCGCGCAACCGACTGCTGAGATGGCGACCCTGCGCGCGTTGTTGCAGGAACAGGGAAACTTTCCTACGCACCGTACCTGGGAACGACGCTTGAAAGCGATCCCACCGAGCCTGCCTGCGGACGGCGCCCCAGCGGTCGCTCTCCTTCGAAACACCGCTAGAGCACCTCGTTGCCCAGGTGGACCCTGAACGCATCGAGCAGGTGGTAGACAACCTTCTGAGCAACGCCATCAAATACAGCCCCGAGAACGGCCCCGTCCAGGTGACGCTCCATGAGTCAAACGAGGCCCCCATGGCCTCCCTGAGCGTTTCTGATCGGGGGATCGGCATTCCCGCGCATCTTCGGGCGTTTCGAGCGCGCAGACAACAGCCGCGCCTATGGTATCGGCGGCACAGGACTCGGGCTCTATCTCAGTCGCGCCTTCGTCGAACAACACGGAGGCCGCATCTGGTTCGAATCAGTCGAGGGACAGGGCTCGACCTTCTTCATTGTGCTCCCACTTGCCTCAGAATCCACGCCGGTTCCACAGCAGTAAGCATGCTTCCTTTAGAAAGATCTTTGCTTCCGGTTTTTTGCAGCCGAACACTTCCGAGATAAAGATGCAAGAGGTCAAAAAGTATGGCACTTATTCTGTAAGGCATACAGATCTACTGCAAGTACTTCTCGAACCAACCCAGGATCAGCCGCAGGCGCTCCAGGCGAAGCTTGGGATGACCGCCTCGCGAGAGGCCGTGGCTTTGACCTTCGAAGCGCACAAACTGTACTTCGCGTCCGAGGTACTTCAAAGCGGCAAAGAGCTGCTCCGCCTGCTCGATATTGCAGCGCAGGTCCTGTTCGCTGTGGAGTATCAGCAGTGGGGTATGGATGTTCTTCACGTAGGTAATCGGCGAGAGGCGCATGTAGGCCTCAAGGTTGTCCCACGGCGTCGTCTCTAGCTCGTCGTCGGCGAAGACCCAGCCAAAGTCGCTGCTGCCGAAGTCAGACGCCAGGTTGACCACGCTGCGCTGCGTCACTGCTGCTTTGAAGCGATCGTTATGGCCGACCAGCCAGTTGGTCATGAAGCCGCCGTAACTGCCGCCTGTAACGCCCATGCGCTGCTCGTCTATGTACCCCTTTTGCAACAGGGCATCCACGCCGGCCATGATATCCAGGGAGTCTTTCAGGCCCCAGGCTCCACGTACCGCCAGCGCAAAGTCGCGCCCGTAGCCGCAACTGCCGCGTGGATTGGTGTAGAGGACGACGTAGCCAGCCGCGACCAGCAGCTGCATCTCGTGGAAGAAACCATAGCCGTACTGAGTATTCGGACCGCCATGGATCTCCACGATCAACGGGTACTTCTTCTTGGGGTCAAAGTCCTGCGGCTTTAGAATCCAGCCGTCCACCGGCCAGCCATCCGCTCCCTTGTAGGGCATGTACTCTGGCGTGGCAAGGGTTAATTCGTTGAACAACGGGTCATTGAAATTTGTCACGCGATGCAGTTCGCCCGGAGAGGCAGGTGAGCATACAAATATCTCCGGCACGCTGGTCGCGCTGGCAACGAGCATCGACAATTTGCCAGATGAGCGGTCAGCAGCGAAATCGCGCACATGCACATCACCGGGCGTGAGCGTTGGCGGCTGCTTCCCTGCTCCACTGGCAGGTACAGCATAGACGCGAGAAGCGCCGCGCTGCGAGGCAAGTATATATAGCGTCTTGCCATCGGATGACCAGGCTGGCGGCGGCATGAGGTGATCATCTCCCATGTCGCTGTTCGTCCAATCCATGCATGTGCCCTCGAAATCCGACGTCAGGCACGCTGCCTGGGCATTCACAGCATTCGCAGGGACGGTGTAGAGATCGATATGGTTGCCCGAACGCAGCTTGAGCGCCGCCAGGAAGGCCAGGGTTTGGCCATCGGGCGACCAGGATGGAGAACTGCAAGAGATGGAGCCATCGGTCAGGCACTGCAGGTTAGCGGCTTTGCCATCTTCGATGGTCAGTGTGTAGAGATCGGGGCAGGGTATACGCCAGCGATCCTCTGCACGACTGGAGGCAAAAGCAATATGTGTCCCATCGGGCGACCATGCCGCGTCGCTATCGTCCCAGTCGCCATCGGTCAACTGCTGAGGCTCACCACCAGCAACATCCAGCAGGAACAGATGTTGACGGCGCTCGTAAATGAAGCCAACTCCGTCGAGCCGGTACCAGAGACGATCTATGACCCGCGCCTTGGGCAGGGGTTTGCCATCATCGGTTTCCTGGTCGGCGGGACCAACGGCGGCGTTGAACAACAACTGCTTGCTATCGGGCGACCAGACAGGATTTGAAGCGCCGTGTTGCATGAAGGTTAATTGACGAGCCTCGCCTCCATCGGTCGGGATCAGCCAGACCTGGGGTTTGCCCTTACCCTGTTTCTTCTGCTCTTTATCGTCTTTGCCGCTAGTCTCCCCCTCGCGCTCGGAGACGAAGGCCAACCAGCGCCCATCGGGGGACCATGCCGGGCTATACGTCCTGGCCGGGCCGGTAGTGAAGCGCTTCGCCTCGCCGCCAGCACTGGGAACTACCCAGATGGAGGAACGGTATTCGTGCTTACGCTCGTCGATCGTGGTGACGACAAAGGCTACGCGCTGGCCATCGGGGGAGATGCGCGGCCTGCTGAGAAATTTGAATTGATACAGGTCTTCAATTGTGACTGATCTTGACATTATTTACTACTCCAAATTCTAATTTATGAATTTTACCTTTTTAAACTGGATACTGGAATATCCACCGAAGGCCGATAAATCGGCGATGGGCGCGATACATCGGCCCCTACCGATGCCTGGATTCTTTTGTGAAAGTTCATCAATATTATGGGCTCAAAAGAAATCAGCGGCGGCGACGGCGGCTGGTTCGCTCGCGGTTAAGGGCAAAATCGAGCGTCTCGTGCAAATGCGAGAAATCATCTACGTCCAGTTGCAATTCAACGGTGGGTAGATCATCAGCCCTGGAACGCCCTTCCTCGAAGAGCTGCAGGACGAGTGCCAGTTCAAGCTCCAGGTCCAGCTCATTCTCTCCATCCTCTGTTTCCGACTCATCCTCGTCCTCGTCTCGTTCGGCACGCGTAAAGCCGATGCCTGTACGGGCGCAACGGAAGCGGCTTGTGAGCTTGAGCGCATCGGTCGAGAGTTCTTCAGCCAGTTCACGTACGACCTCCATCATCTGGACAAAGGCATCCTGCAATTGTTCCAGGGCATCTTCTTCCTCGGTGGTGCCGGTCTCCTCGCTCGATAGCTCGCTACTGGTCGGATTGCCGCCGCCTCCGGCATCAGGGAGCCGTTGACGCGCCAGGTCGTTCAGCTTTTCGAGCGTCTGGGCGAAGGGAGGAGAAAACGTGCTGCTTTCTCTCTCTGATGATTTTGTACTCTCACTTTCACTCGCCTCATCCTCATCCTCATCCTCATCCTTGTCCTCCGCTTCGTCATCGACGTCCAACCCCGCCGCCTCTTCCACCGTCAGTACCTGCTGGTGCAATAGCTCGGCCGCCTCTCGAGTCATATATGCAAGAATCCGCGCCTGCCGCGACGCAGCAAGCAGCAAAAACGGCGGCCAATCTCGATAACGTTCCCCCCGCCCGCGCAGGTAATGCACCTCCGCTATGCCCAATGTATCCAACCGCAGAGAAAGTTCCATGAATCCCTCCTCTAGAACAGGCCGAGGTAGCAGATGCTGTAGGAGATTGTCTGCTCCGGGGTTGCCCGGTCTGCTGTGTAATCCACACCATCATACCACAAGAATCAGCACCTGGCATCATTTTTATCAGAGATACTTTCAGCAAGCGAG
>WNGP01010036.1_pt1 | contig 11838 bp, 9 predicted proteins | sample 5407671 | NCBI WGS metagenome assembly WNGP01 (sample SAMN13153381, study PRJNA577476) | soil metagenome | isolation source: 40 cm soil or saprolite under Garry oak tree replicate 2 | place: USA:California | collected 2016-06-15 | reverse complement strand
GCGATCCTTCCAGAGGAACGTGTCAATTTTTTCCAGCTCGTTATCGATCTGTCGCGTATCGCCTCCGGTCAGCAAGACGAACAGTTCAAGCGCAGCCTCATCAAATTCCAATTTTCGCTTTTTTGCGCGGCCCAGAACGATTTCGGTTGCTTCTTCTTCCCACCCGGCCCGGGCCGAATCGACCCGGTCGAACACCTGCAGCTCCGCGTGTTTGGCCAGCATCTTGTAAAACGACCGTCGCTTGTCCACTTCTGTGACGCTGATCAAAGGCGTAACTCCGGTGCCAACACCGCTGTCGATCAGCGTGGACAATTCTTCGAGCGCGGATTGTACCCCGACCGAGCGTGCCTTTGCGTCGTCGCCGAGGAAGTTCGCGTTTTTCAGCCAGACCACTTTTGTGCTGCCGAAGAAAGGCAGGGTTTGCAACGCCTCGATCGCCGATCGAATTCGCGCGGCGGCTTGATCGGCGTTATCTGCGACGCCATCGATTACTTCCAGACCGAAATCGCCAGCGTCGTCGGGCACCAGTTTCTGCGCCAGCTCCGCGGCCGCGTGTTTTACTTCAGCCTCGTCCGAGCCGACGACCGCGTATATGTTTGCGGTTTCCGATTTGGTTTTCGTCTTCGGCATCGGCGATTTCATCGCATGCGCGGCGAGAATCGACAAGACGTTAGCGCGGCGATGTCGCTACACGCGGGAGCGACGGCGGCCGGCGTTGCGTGAGTATCTTATGGGTCGGCGCTTCGGTTCAATTTTCGCCAGCCCGGAGCCGCTTTTTACTTCCATAATCTGGTCGCGCAACAGTGCAGCCCGCTCGAATTCGAGATTTGCCGAAGCCTCCTGCATCTCGTCTTCCAATTCGCGCAGCAATTCGGTCACATTAAAATCGCCGCCGGCCTCCTGAATGACGGAGGCGGCGATTTCTCGCCCGCGAAGAATGGTGTGCAGGCTTTCCTGTACGGCCCGCCGAACCGTTTGCGGAGTGATGCCGTGCTTGTCATTGTATTCCAGCTGTTTCGCGCGCCGGTATTCCGAAATCGATATGAGCGCTTCCATGCTTTGCGTGATTGTGTCGGCAAAGAGTACCACTTCGCCGTTGATGTGGCGTGCCGCGCGACCTGCTGTCTGGATGAGCGAAGTCTGGCTGCGCAAAAATCCTTCCTTGTCCGCGTCCAGAATGCACACCAGTGAAACCTCGGGTAGATCGAGCCCTTCGCGAAGCAGATTGATGCCGACGAGAATGTCGAATTCCGCTGCGCGCAATCCACGCAAAATTTCCACGCGCTCGATCGCATCGATGTCGCTATGCAGATAGCGCACTTTCAATCCCACATCGCGCAGATAGTCAGCCAGATCTTCCGCGGTTCGCTTGGTCAGCGTCGTCACCAGAATGCGCTCACCTTTTTCCACGCGCTGGCGGCAAAGCTCGATCGTTTCGTCGATCTGATTCTTAAGCGGCTTGATCGTGATTTTCGGATCGAGAAGTCCGGTAGGCCGAATAATCTGCTCGACCACGAGCGGCGCGCCGGGCGTGTGCGCATCAAATTTTTCGGGCGGGTCATCGGTGGCTGAGACACACACTGTGGCTTGTAGCGGCGCTCTCTGAGCGCCGGTACGGCGAGGTCGGCGGTCGGAGACCGCTAGAGGTTCGCCAGGCAGTACGAACGGAATTAGCTCTCCCTCTCCGATCCTCTGTCGCTTGTGCGGGAAGTATCCTTTGTTTCCGACAACGCTGTTTTGAATCTCAAATTCTGCCGGCGTCGCGCTCACATAAATTGTCTGGTTCGTCAACTTCATGAATTCATCGAAATTGAGCGGGCGATTGTCGAGCGCGCTGGGAAGACGAAACCCGTAATTTACGAGCACAGTTTTGCGCGACCGGTCGCCTTCGTACATCCCGCCGATCTGCGGGATCGTGGCGTGCGATTCGTCGATGACGGTGAGAAAATCGTCCGGTGATCCGTTGCTCAAGCTCTTCACGGATCGTGCCCAGCGCACGATTCAGCTTGTCCGCCGGGGTGACGAACTGTTTGGCTGGAAAAAATGTGATGACGTTTAGCGATTCGTGGGTGTGACCGGTCAGCGGATCAAATCGCCGGATCGCATCAATCTCGTCACCGAAAAACTCGAGGCGGATTCCTTCTTCATCGGCGGTCGCAGGATAAACCTCAACCACGTCGCCGCGCACCCGGAACCTGCCGCGGGCGAAATTCACGTCGTTGCGTTCGTACAGCATATCGATTAGACGACCGAGCACCGCTTCGCGACTGATGTGCTGTCCGTGTTTAACAGTGAGCAACATCTGTGCATAATCTTCGGGCGACGTGACTCCGTAGATGCAGGACACGCTCGCCACTACGATGACGTCGCGTCGCGAAAGCAGCGCGCTCGCGGTCGAGAGGCGCAACCGCTCAATCTCTTCGTTGATAGAGGAGTCCTTCTCGATGTAGGTGTCGGAGCGCGGGATGTAAGCTTCTGGCTGGTAGTAATCGAAATAGCTGACGAAATATTCGACCGCGTTACTCGGGAAGAATTGCTTGAACTCCGAGTAAAGTTGCGCGGCCAGTGTTTTGTTGTGCGAGATGACCAGGGTCGGCCTATCCAGTTTTTGGATGACATTGGCGGCGGTGAACGTCTTGCCTGAACCGGTCACGCCGAGGAGTGTCTGATGGCGGTTTCCCGCCTCGACAGACTTCAACAGTTTCGCGATTGCCTGCCCCTGATCGCCGCGAGGTTTGAAGTTGGATTCAAGCTGAAATGACACCCGCTAATTTTAGCACAACATCGACAGTAGCGTCGGGGCTGACTTTCTTGGCGGGCTTCCTCGGAATAGGATTTCAGAAATCGGAAACATCGCGGAAGATTGCTGTTGAACCTATGCGCTCTAAATCTGGAACGTCTGACCGATTACAAATTGGCCACGTTCTGTTTATGGATCTGGTCGGTTATTCGACACTGCTTCTCGATGACCAGCGTCACTACCATGAGCAGCTGACTGAAATTGTCCGCGGCACAAAGCAGGTCCGCAGTGCCAAAGAAGCAGGGAAGCTGATTCGACTTCCTGTGGGCGATGGGATGGCGCTCGTTTTTTTTGATAGCCCAGAAGCGCCCGTGCGGTGCGCGATCGAGATCAGCAAGAAGTTGAAAGAATATCCGCAACTGAAGTTGCGAATGGGCATCCACAGCGGGCCGATCAATGAAGTTCGCGACGTAAACGATTCAGCAAACGTCGCCGGAGCTGGGATCAACCTTGCGCAGCGGGTCATGGATTGTGGAGACGACAAACACATTCTGTTGTCCAAGAGGGTCGCGGAAGATTTGGGCCACTCGCGAGAATGGGGTCCGTATTTGCATGACCTAGGAGAATGCGCCGTAAAGCACGGCGTTCCCGTCTTTCTTGTGAATTTCTACGGGGACGGCGTTGGGAATCCTGAATTGCCAAAAATGGTGCAATCGCAGTCGGAACGAGCTGCCAAAGCCGCGGCGGGCCACGCTACGAGGAAGATTCGAGGCATATATTTGGCAATTGCGGCCACCATCCTTTTGCTTGCTGCCGCCGCCCTGGGCATCTGGTCGTTTTCCCGACAGAATTCAGCAACTGCGCTCCCTGAGGAGAAAAGCATTGCGGTATTGCCGTTCGAGAATTTCAGTCCGGAAAAAGACAACGCATTTTTTGCGGACGGCATCCAGGACGACATCCTGACGACTCTGGCAAAGATCAAAGATCTTAGAGTCATCAGTCGTTCCTCAGTGATGGGTTTTCGCGACGATGGAGCTCAAAATGTCCGCCACATCGGGCGGAAACTTGGTGTGGCGAACGTTCTCGAGGGTAGTGTGCGCAAAGAAGGCGACCGCGTGGTGGTGAATGTGCAGCTGATCGATACGCGAAATAACCGGCAGATTTGGGCAAGTCGTTACGACCGCACTCTGGTTGATTCGCTTGGGTTGCAGGGAGAATTGGCAAATGAAATCGCGGATAAGCTGCGGGCAACGCTCAGTGATGACGAAAAAGCGCTCGCTGCAGCCAAACCGACCCGAAATCCGGATGCGTACGTTTTTTATCTGCGCGCGAATCAGATCTCCCGCAATCCCGATACCTTGCTGGAGGATTACAAGTTGCTGGAGGATTACAAGACTGCCGAGCAGCTTTACATGCAGGCAATCGAACTGGACCCAAATTTCGCACTCGCTCACGCGCGGCTCGCATCTGTTTGTGCTGAAATTTTCCGTTATTATGAACCGACTGACAGTTGGAGAACGAAAGCCCGCGCCGAAGCGGAAGCGGCGCTTCGCCTGCAACCAAATCTTGCAGAAGGCCACTTCGCGCTCGGCCAGTGCATTTACTGGATGGATCAAGACTACGACAAGGCTCTGGAGCAATTCGAGATCGCGTCTCGTCTATCGCCGAGCAATGCGGATACACGCCGGCTGATCGCGGCGATTGAGCGCCGGCAAGGCAAATGGCAGGCGGCGCTCGAAGCCTACGAACAGGTTGCGAAGCTCGATCCGCAAAATCCGAGCACTGCTCGTGAACTTATGTATACGAACACGTCAATGCGGCGATGGCCGGAAGCGGTGCGTTGGGTTGAGCAAATGCGCGCCTTGGCTCCGACATCGCTCGTGGCCAAAATCCAAAGCGGCTACGTCAATTTTCAATGGAAAGGAGACACTGGTCTGTTGAAGTCGATGCTGGAGGAAATTCCAGCCGGTGTTGATCCAGACGGCAGTGTCACCGCAGCCCGATGGGACGTGGCCATGTTGCAACGCGATCATTCCGCGGCCAAAAGGATTTTGGAAACATCGTCGGCCAACGAAATTTCTTATAGCATGGCCGGATTAACCCCGAAAATCTTCTTGGAAGGCTGCACGTATGTTGCGCAGGGAGATAATGTGAGTGCTCAGAAGGCGTTCGAACAGGCCAGGCCAGCTTTTGAAGCATCGGTGAAAGAAGCACCGGAAAGCGCCGAGCGGCATGCGAGCCTTGGCTGGCTTTACGCGTTGATGGGCCGGAAAACCGATGCCATCGCAGAGGGACGACGTGCAGTTGAGCTCAAACCTCAGTCGAAAGATGCGCTGGATGGCTCACTCATGAATGGCTATCTCGCGCTCATCTACGCTCGGGTCGGCGAAAATGATTTGGCTATTCCGTTGATCGAGCGTCTGCTCACAACGCCAGGGGCAGTTGATAGCGCCGATTACAGCATCACCGTCAACGATCTGAAATATCGCTGGGAATGGGATCCGCTCCGCAACGATCCGCGTTTTAAGCAACTGATCGCAGAAGCCAGGCCGCCTGAAGCTGAGAGACTCGCGCGCTTGTAGCAGTTAAAAATTTGGATTCAGGTTAGAACGGCTGATCCACTCACCAGTGAACGCGGAAACGTTTTTTGCCGAGCTAAAGCGAAGAAAAGTGTACAGCGTCGCAATCGCGTATGTTGTAGCCGGTTGGGCGCTCGCTCAAGGCATCGCGCAAGTTCTTCCGGTATTCGATATTCCAAATTGGGTGGTTCGACTCTTGGTCGTACTGATTGTGCTCGGGTTTCCGGTGGCGCTTACGCTTTCGTGGTTTTTCGATTTTACTCGATATGGAATTGTGCGGACTCCAGATCGGGCACCGCAACCCAGGATTGATGCCGTCGATCCGTCCATTTCACAGGAGAAGTCGATTGCAGTTTTGCCATTTAAGGATCTGAGCGCGGGGCCGGAGCGCGATTATCTTGGCGAAGGCATCGCCGAGGAAATTCTCACCGCACTTTCCAAGGTCGACAATCTGCGGGTGGCGGCGCGGCGCTCATCGTTTTGGTTTAAAGACCGGGACGCGGAACTGAGCGAAGTCGCCAGCAAGCTCAACGTCGAGCATGTGGTCGAAGGGAGCATTCGACGAGACGGCAACCGAATTCGTGTGACTGCCGAACTGACCGAGTGCTGCGAGGGATTCACCTTGTGGTCAGAAACATTCGAACGCGAATTCCAGGGAATCTTTGCGCTCCAGGACGAGATCACATGCGCTATTGTCGACGCGCTGAAGCTGAAATTAGAGCTTGCGCCGGCAACGGCGCGTGCGCCCAGCATGGAAGCGTACGATCTTTACCTTCGAGGCTTGTTCTTATCGGACAAAAGCAGCGAGGAAGCACTGCGAAGAAGTCTGGAGTTTTTCGAGCGCGCGCTCGACAAAGATCCGCGATTCGCGCGCGCCTGGACCAGCATTGCGAAGTCCTGGCTGTGGCTGGCCGATGCTTATGTCGAACCGCTCGAAGCGTATTCGAAGGTGCGCGAGGCGGCCGTGAATGCGATCAACATCGACGATAGCGAAGCCGAGGCGCATGTTTACTTAGCGGAAACCAAACGGATCCTCGATTGGGACCTTCGCGGCGCCGAAGCCGAATACGTCCGCGCGTTTGAAATCGATTCAAATTCTACAACCTCGAATTATTTCATCGCTGCATTTTACGCCGCCATCGGCGAGCGCGAGAAAGCCCTTACGTATCTACGCCGCACGGCGAAAATTGATCCCACCTCGCTCTGGGTTAGCAATTTCGCCTGCGAGATCTACCGATACTTCGGATTGACCGATGAAGCGATGGCCGCTGGCGAGCGCTCGTTGCAGCTTGATCCGACATTTGCTTACAGTGAACCGCTGATGGCCGCGCTTTACCGGGAAATGGGACGCTTTGATGACGCGATCGCGTTATATAAAAAGTCGCAAGACCTCAGCGGCCGGGTACCCATTGGTCTTGCGATCACGTACGGCAAAATGAACCGGCGTGAGGAAGCGAGGGAGATTCTCAACGCCGCTTGCGCGAGTCGCGGGAGTTACACGCCCGGGGACGCGATTGCGCATGTGCATGTAGTGTTGGAAGAATATGAAGACGCGATGCGTGAACTGGCGCGTGCGTATGACGAACATTCATCATCGTTGCACTTTATAGGGATCGCTCCCGAGTTTGCTCCTCTCCGGTCCGACAAGCGGTTCGTTTCGATCGTCAAGGAAATCGGGCTCGAACCTCAAAAGGTCTTTGCGGTAACAGCGGCTTGATTATTGAACGATGACGTCGTGACCGTGGCCGTGGGAGCGAACGCCGTATTTGTTTAAATCCTGCTGTGCCACGTGCATGCCGAAAAGCAAAACCGCAATCAAGCCAAAGTACAACACCGACATTACACACCGCTGCGATGGTGTGACTTCGAAATAACGCTGCTCCTCTTCGGTTCGTTTACGGAAGAGAGAATAGATCCGTGGCAGCGACAGAAGAACGATTAGCCAGATAATAAAGTTTGGATATTTCCATGCGAACCAGATGAGCAATGCAAAGCCGGGCAACCATAACCAGCGGGATAACGCTGTCACAATGCGTCCGCCATCTAGCATTCCGACCGGCGTGAGGTTAAACAGATTCAGAAAATAGCCGAACCATGCCAGCGCGATGAAAATCGGAGCGGCGAAGAATTCACCCAACGCGTTGCAGACCAATGCACCCAAGCTTCCGAGCAACGGCCCGCCGATACCCACGCACGCTTCCATCCACGCATTGCGCGGCGCTTCCTTGAGCGCAATGAACGCGCCCATAAACGGAATAAAGACTGGCGCGCCGACCTTTAGGCCAAATTTTTTAGCGACAAGCAGATGGCCGCTTTCATGTACGAGTAATAGAAGGACAAAACCGAGCGCAAATTGCCACCCCCATATCTGGGTGTAGACCCAGATCATCAGCAGCATTGTGCCGCCAGACTTCAGCAGGATCGGAAGAAATTTCAGGAGCGGCAAAAGAACGAACTTGAGGTTCGCGAAAAATTTCGCGATCACGACGCCCACCACCGCGATTGGGCCGAGGGCCTTCTTCACCCGGCTCCAAGCCGTCTCTTCGGTCGGCGCCTTGTAGTCCTCGGTCCGTTCGGTCTGAACGTTTACGTCTTGCACTTCAGAAATGTGCATGGCGTTTACGTGAAACGCCAATTTTGGCAGCAGCTGTGCCTTGTGACAAATCTGCGGTCGAACGATTCAGCGAGACGCGCTGGCTGTTTTCGGCTTCTGCTCGGCCGTACGGTAATACTGCAGCCACGCGCTCCACTTCATGTTTTCTTTCCACATCGTGATGCCGGAATGGCCGTAATGTTGTTCCATTTCGTACTCGTCGTCTTTTATCACCGGACACCAGAATAATCGACCGGCCCTGCGCCAGCCGTCGATAAGGATCCCGTCCTCGAACCGCTGATTACGGGCAGTCACGACCAAAGCGTTGTTTTCGCTCGTAGTGTTTGGGTACGCTTCACCCCAGTGGAGCACGAGCGTCTTGGGCTCGAGTTTTATCAATTCCGCGCCGATGTCCTGCGCCCAATGCCCACACCAACCGCGCTTTCGCAGGCCGACATTGTACAAGAACACGGTAAACTCCGGGTTGAGAGCGACGCGATATTCTTTTTTGAGCCGGCGCGCGGTGGTATGCGCAGTGTAGGACAATGCCTGGGCTTCAGTTGGGTCGACATCCGACGCGAGTCCTGTCAGAGCTTTGGCCAGATCTTTGATTGATCTTTCATCACCGGCAGCCGCCAGACTGACCACAAGCTGGAACGCGAAAATGAAAAATAGCGTGCGTGTTGTCATTTATCTCCTCAGGCCTCTGCCTTTCGCACTCCGGCCTCAACAGCGCAATGGGAAACACCGGGAAATATTCTGCCGTTACCGAATCTATCGCCCGCCGAATTTGCGAAAATACTCAGCGACGTTTGGTTTGAGGTAGAAGTACCAGGCACTCGCACAACCAAACAAAGAGGCGTTAACGATGGCACGCCACATAATCGTGTGCCGAAGTACATTCAGTGCGCCGAGCGCGGACGCATACACGATTATCAGCATAAATATCGCCATCACGAGATGGCGCGACCACGCTTTGTGCGCGGCAAGACCGTACGCGATTGAAGCCATCAGGCAGCCGATCACCGCGACGAGCGGGGCGGCGATATGCAACCATTCCAAGCGAGTCACTTTTTCGCCGCCCATAAGGTGCGGCCCGATGTCGAGAATCGCGAGCGCGATCGAGACAAACATTCCTGCGGATGCGAGCGCCGCGAACCAGCTCAGGATTCGAATGCCCAAGGGTTGCTTCATTTGATGCGTTCAACTTGTCGTCCACCAGGTCGTGCGCAGTTGAATTGTAGAGTGCTCGCCGCTGCGAGCACCTAATCGTTCAGACGCGAACGCCTCACAACCGGACCTAGTCCCTATGGCGAATTGAGCCGGCGCCAGTGATCTGTTTGTTGATCGTGGCCGGGTTGCCGGAGTAGGTCACTTTGCCTGCACCAGTGATGACTACTTTCAGCGTATCGGTGACTGCAACCTCTGCGTCGCCAGCGCCAGTGGTGGAGATTTCGGCAGTTTTAGCTTGCAGTCCATCGGCTGCTAACTGGCTCGCGCCGGTCATGTCGACCAAGAGTCGGTCGACTTTGCCATCAAGTGAGATCTCTGACGCGCCTTTGGATTCCAGAGCAAAGGTTGGCCCGCTCAACTGCTTTACGGTTAACTTGACGGCGCCCCTGATGCTGCCACCTGTGCGCGTTGGACTTGAGATGACAACCTTGATTCCGTGGGTAGGCCAAACGTGCTCCCGCGTGCGCAGACGCAATGTGTCGTCCGAAACATTATTTTCGATGTAAGGAAGCAGGTTTTCGTCGGTCGTGATTCGAAGAGCGGGCGATCCGCTTTCCCATTCAATCTCAAAGGCGCCGCCAGCGTCGAGGTTGGCGAAAGCGCCGACTTGTCGTTCCTCAGTTTTGATCTGACCCTTGCCTCGGACTCCGGGCAAATGGCATCCGACTACCACAACGACACACGCAGCAAGCAAAACGATCGGGATCTTTCTCATGTAAAATATGCCTTCTCCGTTATGATGCGGCGACGTCGCGTTTTGGATTCAACAAAGACGTGACGCAGGTTATCTTTGGACTTGGGCACGGCACGATTGTCAGCGTCCCGTTTACTGCGCGATCTTCATCTTCAACGCGTCGACGAGGACATTGTCGACATAAAATTCCACACGGTAATCGCCCGGCATCCACCCATCTTCGGGCCTCGCGAGTGCGAATGCACCGCGTCCGGTTGGGGTTGTAGCGACAGCAGAGGCTTCGTCTACTTTATAATCCTGGGGAAACTCTTCGCCGATGTTTTCCGCGATCCACACAGCCTTCACGTTTGCGCCTTGTCGCAAACGCTGGCCCTGCCAGCGCGCGTAAATTTCCGGCGTGTTCGACGAGAATGTCGTCGTCGGCTTCCCGAAGCGATCTTTCGCAAGACTCACCGAGAGCCTTTTCGGTGCGGTGTCCGATTTGACTTCCGGGCGCTCCACAATTTTGGGGCCTTCCGCCAATTCAAGCGAAATGCGCTGGAGGAAATCGCCTTTAGCGCCCTGCATCGTCGTAATGTCTTTGACGATTCCAACGCCTGGTGCAAACCAGCGATCGATTGTCATCCGGTTCGGCGTCGTTTGCTCGCCATGAATCCTGAATGTTTGAAATTTTCCCGCGGGCACGTCGATTTTTTCTTCGCCCAGAACATCGTAATGCTGTTGCACTTTCATGTCGCCGGCTTGGCCATCGAAGTTCCAACCGGCCCCCTTTTTCAGTGGAGCGGCGATCATCGTCTGCGGCGGAGTAAACTTAACCAATTCGCCGTCGAGATTCACCCGGGCCCAGCAGGTAATCCCGTGTTCGTCCACCGCGAGCAGATCAGTGTTGGTGATCGTCCCCGCGCGATGCATTTCAAACTTAAGAAGACCTTTTCCGTCAACGTCCTCTGTTCCCTCGAGGCGGTACAATACTCCAAGACGGATCTTGCCGTCGGCATCTGCTTTCACGTTGGGAACATTCAATCCCTTTCCGATTTCCTCGGTCATGTTGTAGCGCCAGCTTGTACCCGGTGCGGTGGGAATAACGGGAGCAGCGAAAACGGAACTGAGGCCGAAACTACAAACGGCGACACAAAGCCTTCTCACGCTGTTAACTCGCATGGTTACCACGTGCGCTCAAGGAGCAGCGGTCGATCCTCGCGAGCGCAAACAATGTTTGGCTACCAGGCAAGGTGCGCTAAGTTTTAGTTCCTCGAAGTGAAACTGATGATTTTTTCTGGATAATGAAAGCTTTCGAGATTGCAGGCGTCCCGCGCGACGAGGTTCATAGATTTGTCAGAGGCCTTCATTCTGATCCTTTCAGCGTGTTAGGTCCGCACAAGGTCGGCGATGACGTGGAGATCCGGGTCTTTCGCCCCGACGCGCGCGCGGTCCAGGTCGTGCTCGATCGAGAACTGGAAAAGCCAATCGCAGCAGAACGAATCGATGAGGAAGGTTTCTTTTGCGCCACTGTTAAGGGCGCGGAGCGCGACGTTCCATATCATCTCCGAATCGTAAAACTGGACGGCTCAGAAGAGCTCACGCGAGATGCGTATCAGTACGGTCCGATCATGGGCGACGTCGATCTGCATCTGTTCAGCGAAGGACAACACTGGAAAATTTATGAAAAATTTGGCGCGCATTTGCGGACGATCGGCGATGCGACTGGCGTTTATTTCGCTGTATGGGCGCCGAACGCGCAACGCGTCAGCGTGGTTGGCGATTTCAACGACTGGGATGGCCGCGTAAATCCAATGCGGAAGCTGGTGAACGCAGGTGTGTGGGAATTGTTTTTGCCCGGGATCAAGCAAGGGACGCACTACAAATTTGAAATCCGCACCCAGACCGGCGCGGTACTTCTAAAGAGCGATCCGTTCGCATTCTTTAATCAGCACGGGAAATCCACCGCTTCGCTGGTGTACGATTTGGAACGTTATACCTGGAGCGACGCCGAGTGGAT
>WNGP01005497.1_pt1 | contig 11839 bp, 9 predicted proteins | sample 5407671 | NCBI WGS metagenome assembly WNGP01 (sample SAMN13153381, study PRJNA577476) | soil metagenome | isolation source: 40 cm soil or saprolite under Garry oak tree replicate 2 | place: USA:California | collected 2016-06-15 | reverse complement strand
CCTGGGCAAAATTCGCTTCGATCTCTCCCGCTACCTCTGCTGGCAAGGCTGAGAAGACAATTTTTACACCTGCAGGCAGCGCATCAGAGCGGCAGGCCGTTACTGGCAGAGAGGCGGCCGAGGCTGGCATTGCACTTCCCGCCAACCGCCATTGCGCTACCTCTGCATAAGTGCGTCCTGCGCGTCGCTCGGATGCGGCAAGGGCCACCAGTTCAAACCAGGGATGCCCTTGCAGCAGTTCTATGAAACGCTGCCCTACCATGCCGGTTGCGCCTAGAACGGCCACCGGGATACGTTGTCGTGAGTCGGTCATAATTCATGTCTCCTGCATGTGAAAACCTGACAAATTTTCTCCCCTAAGCGAATTTCCCTGCTAATCTTCTAGTGTGCCTCGCGACGTCTCTCCTGCGTAGCTTGTCGTTCGCGACCCTCATGCCGCACAAGCGGAATGACTGGGGCGATCAAGTCACGGTGCAGGCAGCGCAAGGCGCGTTCACTGTCTGCTTCTTCTACGATCAGGATGATACCGGTATCGGATGCCCCCTGGGTGATGACTGAGATGCGTTCGCGGGCCAGCGCGGTAATGGCGCGGGCGGAACTCATCGGGTCAACGGTGAAGCCAGAGCCAATGCAGGCGCAGGCGGCCAGGCCACGTCGGCACCCGACACGCCAGCTTCCCATGTCATGTTGTAACAGGGCGATAGCCGAATCAACCGCCTGTTCCTCGACGACGAAGGCGAGGTGATGCCCCGATGAGGAGCAAATGGCAACGGGTGCGGCGCCCGCGCGAGCCGCCAGGGCGAACACCTGCCCTGCATTCTCAGGCGCGCCAAACAGGTCGGTATTTTCTACGGTGATCAAGGCGAGTTGGCGGCGCACTGAGATGGCGGCAGCCGCGCTGTGTGTTGTTTGTTCTGGTCCAACAACCGTTCCGCGCAGGTGTGGGCGGAAGGTATTGCGTACGTGCACAGGGATATTGCGGTGCGCCACGGGAATGAGCGTGCGGGGATGCAGCACTTTTGCTCCAAACCAGGAGAGCCGCGCGGCCTCCGCGTAGGTAAGGCGCGGCAGCAAACGTGTATTCGCCACGATGCGCGGGTCCGCGCTTAAAACGCCATCGACATCGGTATAGATGGTGACCTCGACACAGTCCAAAGCCTCGCCGATGACGGTCGCGGAATAATCTGAGCCGTTGCGCCCCAGCGTGATCACGCGGCCTCGCGTTGTGCGACCGATGAAACCGGGTACAATGGGCACAATGCCGCGCTCGATCGCGGGATGAATGAGTCGCTGCGCGTTGACTCTTGTCTCTTGAGCCAGCGGGTCGGCCCCGCTAAGTGTGCCAAAGGATGGCCGCGCGTCACTCTGCGGATCGGTGGTAATAATGACTTCCTCGCGAACTGGCGTTGCCTCTCTGCCAAGATCGCGGATGGCCGCCGCGACGAGCAAGACGGAAAAACGCTCGCCCCACGCGCCGATGGTAGGAGCATGCTTCGCCCAGGCGGCTGCATAGTCTACATCCGTTTTCCCCGTGGTGATACGCCCGGTCTCTACCGCAATTACATCCTGCTCCAACATACTGAAGGCTAGTTGCAAGTCGTGTTCCAGGAATTGCCGACCCTCCGGCTTATGCACGGCCTTATCCACTGCTTCCAGGTGTCTATGCTTGAGCGCGACCAGTTCTCGCTGGCACAACTCCAGTTCGTCGCTGCAGGCATAACGTGCGATGCGCAGCAACTGGTCGGTTATGCCGGACATGGCCGAGACAACTACAACGGGAAAGGCCTCTTCAGTATTGTGAAGATGGTGCGCGATAATGGCTGCTACACGCCGGATACGTTCACCGCTGCCAACGGAAGTTCCTCCAAATTTCAGAATTTGTACGCTGCGTTCCATAAAATTGCTCCGATATGCCAACAATAACTGCGTCCTCTACGGATATAGACGCTTGCGTCATCCGTTTATTAGCGTCGAGTCAATGAACCTTCAAATGAGTTCTATGGCTGTGTGCCGCACCGCATCCAGGGCGGGAACAAGCCCCGCCTCTATCCTATACAATTGAACGTCTGATTCGTATAGGGTACGGGCGGGGCTTGCCCCCGCCCTGGGTGCGGCTAGGGTACGGGCGGGGCTCGTTCCCGCCCTGGACGCAAGTAGATGTTACGCTGTTGCTGGTTCGCCGGCTTTGAGGACCGCGGCCTTCAGCGCCTGGTCCAGGTCGTCGATCAAATCATCAATTGTTTCCAGGCCGACTGAGAGGCGGATGTAATCGGGCGTGACGCCTGTTTCAAACTGCTCGTCGGGGGTCAATTGTGAATGCGTGGTGCTGGCGGGATGGATGATGAGCGACTTGGAATCGCCCACGTTTGCCAGGTGGGAGAACAATTCGACGTGGCGAATCAACTGCTTGCCAGCTTCCAGGCCGCCCTTGATGCCAAAGCCAAGAATCGCGCCATAGCCATGTGTATGATACTTTGCGGCTACCTCGTGCTGTGGGTGGCTCGTCAGCCCGGGATAGCTTACCCAACTCACGGCCTCGTGCCCTTCCAGGAATTCGGCAACGCGCTGGGCATTCTGGCTGTGCCGTTCCATACGCAGGGGCAGCGACTCTAATCCTTGTAGGAAGAGCCAGTCATTGAAAGGAGATGCTGCTGCGCCGATGTCGCGCATCAGTTGCACACGTGCTTTAATGATGTACGCCAGGGGGCCGAGGGCCTCGACGTAGCGCAGACCGTGATAGGAGGGGTCTGGTTCCACGAATCCTGGAAAACGTCCCTTTGTCCAGTCGAACTGACCTCCATCAACGATCACGCCGCCAATGGATGTGCCGTGACCGCCGATGAACTTGGTGGTGGAGTGAACAACTATATCGGCTCCATGCTTAAAGGGTTGCACCAGGTACGGTGTGGGCAGCGTATTATCGATCATGAGCGGAACGCCGTTTTCATGCGCAATATCGGCTACCGCGCGAATATCCAGGGTATCCAGGCGAGGATTGCCAACCGTCTCAGCAAAGACCACTTTGGTGCGATCATTGATAGCGGACCGGAAGTTCTCAGGGTTGCGGCTGTCCACGAAACGCACAGTGATACCAATCTTCGGTAGGGTATAGTGAAACAGATTATAGGTGCCACCATACAGGCTGGCAGAGGTGACGATTTCGTCACCAGTCCCGGCGAGATTGAGAATTGCCAGCGTTTCCGCTGCCTGTCCGGATGCAGTTGCCAGCGCGCCAACGCCTCCTTCGAGTGCGGCCATACGACGCTCGAAGGCGTCCTGCGTGGGGTTCATGATGCGCGTATAGATATTGCCGAACTGTCGAAGTCCGAAGAGATCTGCGGCGTGCTCCGGGCTATCGAAGACAAACGAGGTTGTCTGATAGATGGGAACGGCGCGCGCATTAGTCGCGCTGTCGGCGGTCTCCTGGCCCGCGTGCAACGATAACGTTTCAAAACCATACTGACGATTACTGTTGAGTGCCATAGTTGAAGTTACTCCTTTATCGTATTCAACGCGTCGATCATCTGCTTCCACTCCTTGAGGAAGGCGTCGTGACCGTGCGGGGAATTGAGTTCCACATAGCTTGCATCCCTACCGGCGGCGCGCACTTGTTCTGCTAACCAGCGCACGCGCGCCGCCGGGAAAAGGAAGTCTGAACGAATTCCAATAAACAAGGTCTTGCTGCGTACACGACGCAGCACTGCTTCTAGCGAGGGATATCCCTCGCTGACGTCATACAAATCCATTGCCCGGCTGATGTAGAGGTAGCTATTGGCATCGAAACGCTTGACCAGCGATTGGCCCTGGTAGTAGAGATAGCCCTCCACGTCGAAGCGTTTGCCGAAATCGGTGTGGCCACTGGGAGCGACGATATCGGACTGCCGGGCAGTTTCCCGCGCAAAGCGCAACTCCATCCCCTCCTCGCTCTGATAGGTAATCATGGCGAGCATACGGGCGATAGCAAGCCCCGCGTCGGGTCCCTGGCCGGGCAGGTAATCGCCGCCTTGCCAGCGCGGATCGGCCAGGATTGCCTGGCGTTGCACCTCGCTGAAAGCAATGGCCTGCGCGGTGAGCGTTGCCGTTGCCGCTACCACAATCGCCTTCTGCACCAGCTCTGGATAGGCGACCGCCCACTCTAAGGCCTGCTGCCCGCCAATCGAGCCACCTGCGACCATCGCCAGTTGGCGCACGCCTAAATGATCGATCAGCCTGCGTTGTGCCTCAACCATGTCGTGAATGGTGATGACCGGAAAACGTATCCCGTAGGGGCGTCCTGTATCCGGGTCAATCGACGATGGGCCGGTGCTGCCGTAACAGCTTCCGACGATATTCGAGCAAATCACGAAGTAGCGCGAGGTGTCGAAGAAGCGTCCAGGGCCGATCAACGGATTCCACCATGCCACTTTGGTATTGTCGGGGCGTTCAGCATCATGCGCGTGAGAACTGCCTGTGAGTGCGTGGGCAATCAACACGGCATTATCTCCCGCTGCGTTCAAGCTGCCCCACGTCTCATATGCCACTGTCACAGGGCCAAGTTGACCGCCCAGTTGAAGCGGCAAGGTCTCGAACGCGAACGTTTTCAACCCTTGCGCAGGTGTAATCTGTGTGTCTGTCACGGCTTTGTGTTCAACGTGTGTCACCATTGGCGCTCCTTTCTTTCCTGCCATTCCACCTGAAAAAGAGAACAAAAAACCCTCACCCTGGCAGGGGCGAGGGGTCAACGTTCTTCGCGGTACCACCCTGATTTATCGATGCCTCACAGCATCAACCTCGACGAGTGCTGCAAGGCGTTTGCTTTCAACACTCTAGCCTGTAACGGGGCTGCCCGGCTTCGTCTACTAACCTTCGCAGGCGTTCAACTTGCAACTCAGAGGTCATATTCAACGCTGGTGCGGCGCTGGCCTCGCATCATCGCCAACTCGCTGTAGCCGTCCGTGACGTTTACTCGTCCTCGTCACTGTTGTTATGTGTAGTTCTTCCACAACGGAGATGCCGAAGTGGTTGTACTTGCGCGCAGGCAATAAAAAACCCCTGCATCTCAGGGGTTACGGCTTCGTCGCTTCTCCCCTCATCTCGCGGAACTATCCCGCCGGAATTGGCACCCTTTCCTGCGACATTGCAGGTGGGTTGTCGGGCTTCATAGGGCCGTATCCCTCCACCTCTCTTGATGAGATCAGTTTTTGCTGCGCATATTTACTTATGAAAGTACTTTCAATTTGTTAGTAAGTAGTATACCGAATGGAGTCGAGGGATGTCAAGGTTTTAGCGGCATGATAACATTATTGCATTGGATTTCTCAATATCATTGCAATCTGGTTGCGCTTCTATTTCTCATAACCTGCGACAATACCAGATAGATACCATGGAAAAACTCCCAGGGAGGCATTACATGCAAAGTATTCGTCTTACACTCGTCGGCTTCGGAGTCGTTGGTCAGGGCTTCGCGGAATTACTCTCAAGTAAACACGCGCTTCTCGAGCAGAAGTACGATGTAGACCTTAAGCTGGTTGGTGTCGCCAATGCCCGTCATGGCTTTATCTACCGGGAAGAGGACCTGCATATTCCCACACTGCTCGAACTTGCCGCGAAGCAGCGTTCTTTGACCGAACATCCGGGGATCAGGCACTGGAATAGCGCCCTGGAGGGACTCCAGGCAACCGGCGCGGATATTCTGGTGGAGGCCACTCCTACCAACTTACACAATGCTGAACCTGCTCTCAGCCATATGCTAACCGCGCTGGGTAAAGGTATGCACGTGGTCACGGCAAACAAAGGGCCAGGGGCATTATCGGCGCGCGAACTCTTCACGCTGGCGCAGCAACATGGCGTACAGCTGCGTATGGAGTCGGCGGTGATGGCTGGCACGCCCGTCATCAGTACTATACGCGAAGGCATGGCCGGGGCATCCGTTACAGCTATACGTGGCATCCTCAACGGCACCACCAACTATATCCTGACTGCGATGGCCTCTGATCGAGATTATGCCGGGGCGCTGGCCGATGCCCAGGCAAAGGGTTATGCTGAGACCGACCCGACCGCCGATGTAGAGGGCTACGATGCCGTCGCTAAAACGCTCATTCTGGCTGCGCTAATTTTTGATCAGCCGCTCACAGTGGAGCAGGTGGAGCGGCAAGGTATCACCACTATTACCGGGGAACAAATGCAGGCGGCTGCCGATGCCGGAAAACGCATCAAACTGATTGCATCATTGCGCCTGGTTGCCAGGCAGGAAGGGGAGAAGGGGCGGCCACAGAAGCTTGAAGCCAGTGTGAAGCCGCTCGTTTTGCCTTTAACCGATCCTCTGGCGAGGGTAGATGGCGCGATGAACGCCATCACAGTTCAGACAGATACGCTTTCTGAAGTGACCATTATTGGTCCTGGAGCTGGGCGTGTCGAGACTGGGCAGGGGTTATTGGCGGATGTACTGGCGTGTGTGATACTATCGTAATGCGAGAGAATGTGAACCAGTTCAAGAGGAGCTTACTATGGATATTTATCGCGCGCTCAATGCAGATGTGCCACAGCTACTCTTTACCGTGTTGCACCAGTCTGGCCCTACCATTAGCGAAGAGGATTTCACACACACAGTTACCGCTCTACACATGGATATACGTAAGCAGGCCGGGGAGGTCGAGGAAGCCTTACAGCAGTGGTTGCAGCAGCAAGCGCACGAGCATGCTGAAGAGACCGTGCGGAAGCTCCAGCGTCTAGGAGTTCTAGCGGAAACGGCTGATGTGGGAGAAGTGCAGCAGATTGTGGAGCGTGATTTGCGCCGCCTGGGAGGTCGCGTTGGTTCAGAGTCTTTGCTGGGTATGCAAGGCTCAGGTGAAGAAGTCTACGCCGAGGAGACTCCGGGCGATCCCGACCTCGCGAAGCGCGTCGCCGATGGACGTGAGTACATGGCCTCATTAGGGTTCAAACCCGGTCAGGGTCCATTGCACGAGGCCTGGCTGCTCTTCCGTGGTTCCATTCATTATGATGTCATGGAACACGTCGTGCGCGATCGCATAGGCATCTATAAAGCCAGCCACGGCGCACATATAGAAAATGTTGCGCGCACCTCATTTGGCACCTACAATCTCGTCTACCAGATTGGCGAGAGTTTAACCGCCGATCTCGTCGCTGATGCGCTTCCCCAGGAAGTCACCTTTGCCTTCAATAAAGGGCCCGTCCACTACAGCGACTTCCGGCAAGAAGTCTCGGCCTTGATGGAGCATGTCAGCGAGCAAATAAACCTGCTTCATGCCTCGTTCTGGCAGCGCAAGCTGGGATTAGGTACAGGCAAGGAGTTCGTGCTTCGCCTGCGCATTCCGGTTAGCGAGGAAGCCCTACGCGAGGTGATTGAGGCAATTGCAAATGCCGGGCGAGTAGGTAAGGAAACGATTGTCAAGCGTGGCAAGATGTTGCTAGGGAGACGGGTGTTGTAGAAATACCAGAGAGAGTGAATAGGCGAACTTGACAACTTAAAAATAGTGAATATACTTTTAATTATGAAGGAATATATGCATCAACCGAGTGTGGCTCAATTGACTAAGAGAGAGGAGAGGTAAGACAATGCAGGAACCAGGGGCGGCGTCCACATCGGGGCCAGAGGGAGCCATCGCGCTGGTATCACCGGCTTGGCTCCGGCATGGGCCCAAGGGCATGTTCGGCAGTGTGGAGCCTGGACTCCTGATCGCCCGAGAAGGAGGAAGAATCAGCTTCGTGACTCAGACAGAGAAGGTAATCGAAGCTGAAAGGCACGAAATCGGTGTCAACTGGCCATGGTGGGAGTTTGGGGCAGGTGTGCACCTCAAGGTGGCGGGCAAGACTTACAGGCTTTCACTGGCCCGGCCGCCTCATTCGCCAGACATCAATTTGGGCGAGAGAGGAGGGCTAGGCTCGACGCTCGCTGCTCTCGACTCCACCGGGATCAGTTCTATCGGCAGGGCTTTTGCCAGCGGCAAGGCGTGGAAGAGCTACCTAAATACTTAGAGGCAGGAAGGTACTTTTGCCTTCAGTAAAGGCCCCATCCAGTACAGCCCGTTCCGCCAGGAAGTCTCGGCCCTAATGGAGCAAGTGGCCGGGCAAACGAACCTGGTCCACGCCTCGTTCTGGCAGCACAAACTCGGCCTGGGAACAGGCAAAGAGTTTGTGCTGCGCCTGTGCATCCCCCTTGGTGAGTAGGATTTGCGCGAAGTGATTGCGGCGATTGCGAACGCTGGAAGATGTTGTTGGGAAGACGGGTGTTGTAAGAACGCCGTGATGTGCCTTCCAGGGCGACCGCGAGGGTCGCCCTGCTAGTAATCTCTACGAAACATCCCGTTTCAATAGCTCGTCGCTTTCTATTTCTGATGGTTCCTCTTCCAGGTGGCTTTTTCGCTGGCTATAGACGAAGTAGATGACCAGCCCGATGACGAAGCGCACAAGCGTTATCCACGGTAGGCTTACAATCAGCACCAGCGAGGCGATGACTGAAAGGATGGGAATCAGTGGGACCAGCGGCGTGCGGAACCCGCGGCGCAGGTTGGGCTGGGTTCTGCGCAGGATCAGCACAGCAGCCGAGACGAGTACGAATGCGGAAAGTGTGCCGATATTGGTCAGTTCCGCCACAACATCGATAGGCGTCAGGCCAGCCACAAGGGCAACAAATATGCCGACAAGCAGGCTCGACAGGTACGGCGTGCGGAAACGACGGTGAACCTGTGAGAAGAAGCCGGGTAGAAGGCCGTCACGGGCCATTGAGAAGAAGATGCGGCTTTGTCCATAGAGCAGTACAATCAACACCGTCGTCAGGCCGCAGAGTCACCCCCGCCATCGACTATAACCGCTTACGGGTTATCACGGCTGATCTCGCCGCGCTTTTAGGTATCTCTCTTCCCAAAGCAAAACGCCCGCTCTTGCTGTAGAGAGCTAGGGACCTGCTCTCTGTTCATACATGATGAGTACCTGTTCCATGGTCTGAAGCAATACGTCCAGGTCAAAAGGCTTGCTCAAGCCGATCAGATTGCGTTCTTGAAGTTCCTGTGCATGCTGCTCTAGGCTGGCACTGAACAGGAGAGCAGGAATATCCTGTCGCTCTGGCAGAGCATGTAACTTATCGTAGAGTTCAATGCCATTCATGCCAGCAAGATAATAATCGAGGACAAAGAGGTCTACCTGCATCGTTGTTGCAGCGTGCACTGCTTCTGAAGCCGTGGAGACAACAAGGACGTGATAGGCCCGTTCTTCTGCCAGAGCCAGGGCAAGCACTTCACCGGTGGCTTCATCATCTTCCACCACCAGAATCGTTTTGACCTTCGTCTGTTCTTCGCTCGCAGACGTGTCTTGATCGTGAGGCATGGGGGGGATACCTCCTTCAATTGTACGAGTCAGAAACTCTTCTATGAAGTATAACGTATGACAGGCCCGTTGTCTTCAGTTTCAAGACATACTTCTTACACATTGGTGATGGTTGAGGATGGATGTTTTCGCTAATGATGACCCTGCCCGCTTTGCTACTCTTCATTCTGCCCACCCCACCTAGTGTTCTGTCAAAATGTTAATGAACATACTGCCCCTGTTATTCTGATCTTTACCCCCTAGTGTTCTCATAAAAGGCCTAGAGCTACGAAAGATGTTACCAACAGCAAAGTAACTTTAGGGATGTATGGCCTGAAACTCGCGATCCTGACGGAAAGGTATCCTGTAACGGTGCTGCGTATCTTCTTACAGAGCCCTGTATGGGAAACCCTGATTGTTGGCGACTTCTAACAGAGGGAGGAATCTCGATGAAACGTCTACTTCTGGTAGCTCTGGGCATAGCCTTGCTCCTGGTGCTCGCCTCCGCTCTGCCCGCAGCGGCGTATGGCGGTGAATCCAGTGCGACCATGTCCTGCACGGATAACCCCTCGACGATGACCAGAACCGTCATCGTCACGATCGCCTGGCACGCAGTGAAGGAAGGGGTCAATGAGGCGGATGCCCAGGCGTGGGGGGGAAGTCCCACGGTCCTTCTCGGTTCGGACACCGTATCGATATCCCCGCCGCAGGCCAAGGGGAGCGTGTCGATGATGTTCTCCTTCAATGACACGACGCCGTTCGGAAACGTGCAATGGCAGCTCTACTACGGCGGCCACATCGCACCAATCCAGGCCGGCCAGCTCGATGCAGCCAATTTCCCGGGCTGCCCCTACCCATAGCTTGCCGGTCAGACTGGGCGTTCCAAGCGTACGGCCAGTCAGCCGGTGAACTTGACGCTGCCCTTATAAAGCGCCACCATACGAAGCAGGGATATTTCAATCACGGCGTTCTTAAAGGCGTTGTTCGTCGTTCACGATGAGCATGATTTTCTTCCTCCTACATCAGAAACGTTGTCGGAGCGCGCGCCGTCCTCTCCGAATCGCGTGCTTGTCAAAGAGTAGTGTAGGAAATGGCTGTGAGGATGGCAAGGCCCATCTACGTGAAGTATGATACGAGACAGTCTCTTTTTGGGCTGCTTGCTCGTCTATGTCTTGAGGGGAGGATCTCTTACCCCGGCAAAGATGAAGCCTCCACCTCAATCAGCAGACCCTCATTCCCTCGAAGGTGTACCTCTGCTAAGTGGATGAGTCCCTCACAGTCTAAGTGCGTGGAGAGCAGGACACGGCCTTGACCCTGTTCCGGCAGCGTCACAACCTGGTCTTGCGCTGAGAAGTTGAGAGCCACCAGACAGCGCTGGTCAGAGTACTGGCGCAGGTAGACGAAACAGGTGGCACTCTCCTGCTTAACGGACTGGTACGAACCAAGAGTCAGGGCGGAATGAGAACGTCGAACATCGAGTAAGGCTCGCGTCAACATCAGGAAGGAGCGAGGATCATGTTGCTCAGCCGCTACATTAAAGGTCTGGTAATCGTTTGCAACGGGTAACCACGGCCTCACTCCAGCAGGACAGAAGCTTGCATTGGCACTGCCATCCCACTGCATCGGGCTGCGAACCGGGTCACGACCCTGCTCAGGATGGTTCTTTCCTAGTGGATCATGCATCAATTCTCTCGGCAGCGGGACGTCCTGCATGCCCAACTCGTCACCATAATAGCAGGTGGGGGTCCCGCGCAGTGTAAGCAACAACATCTGGGTCAGCCGCGCCTGCTCACGGCCCACACGTGTGGCGATGCGCGTTCGGTCATGATTGCCCAGGACCCAATTGGGCCAGGCTTCCTGGGGCAGAGCCGCTTCGTAACCCTCGACAGCCTCACGAATGGTGCTTGCTTCCCAGGTCGGCATGGTCACGAATTGGAAATTGAAGGGGAGGTGAATTTCGTCGAGCTGCTCGCCGTAGTACGGCATCAGACGCTCCAATGGCAGATAGAGTTCGCCGATGAGTACGCGCTGGCTATAGCTTTCGGTCACTGCACGCATCTCTTGCATAATATCATGCATGCCCGGTTGGTCTACGACGTAATGTTCTAGCAGGCGGGTAGAGAAGGGATCATCTGGCCTCCACAGCGGATTCACTGGATTATCATGGAACTGCTCATCCTTGAGAAGCACCTCGAGCGCGTCTACACGGAAGCCATCAACGCCCCGGTCGAGCCAGAAGCGCATAACATCAAACATCGTCTGACGTACCTGGGGATTACGCCAATTCAGATCAGGCTGTTTCACATCGTACAAGTGTAGGTAGTATTGCTCGGTCTGTTCATCAAATTGCCAGGCTGACCCGCCAAACCTGCTGGTCCAGTTATTGGGAGGACCACCATCAGGAGCAGGGTCTTGCCAGATATACCAGTCACGTTGCTCGTTCATGCGGCTGGAACGCGCCTGTTGGAACCAGGGATGCTCATCGGAGGTGTGGTTGGGTACAAAGTCTAGAATGAGCTTGAGGTCGCGCTGGTGGGCC
>WNGP01004338.1_pt1 | contig 11841 bp, 10 predicted proteins | sample 5407671 | NCBI WGS metagenome assembly WNGP01 (sample SAMN13153381, study PRJNA577476) | soil metagenome | isolation source: 40 cm soil or saprolite under Garry oak tree replicate 2 | place: USA:California | collected 2016-06-15 | reverse complement strand
GACCCGGGCTTCCGGGCCGAGCTCGAGGGGCTGCTCAAGGACTACGTCGGCCGCCCCACGCCGCTCACCGAGGCGCCGCGCCTCGCCGCCGAAGTGGGGCAGGGCGTGGTGATCGCGCTCAAGCGGGAGGACCTCAATCACACGGGCGCGCACAAGATCAACAACACGCTCGGGCAGGCGCTGCTCGCCCGGCGGATGCAGAAGCGGCGCATCATCGCGGAGACGGGCGCCGGCCAGCATGGCGTGGCGACGGCCACCGTGTGCGCGCGCTTCGGCCTCGAGTGTGTCGTGTACATGGGTGAAGAGGACATGCGGCGCCAGCGGCTGAACGTGTACCGCATGGAGCTGATGGGCGCGCGGGTGGTGCCCGTGACCTCCGGCAGCCGGACGCTCAAGGACGCGACCAACGAAGCGCTGCGCGACTGGGTCACCAACGTCACTACCACGCACTACATCATCGGCTCCGTGGTGGGCCCCGATCCGTTCCCGCGCATCGTGCGCGACTTCCAGTCGGTGATCGGGCGGGAGGCGCGCGGCCAGGTGCTGGAGCGCTGGGGTCGACTGCCGGGCACCGTGGTCGCGTGTGTGGGCGGCGGCTCGAACGCCATGGGGATCTTCAGCGCCTTCCTGGACGACCGCGACGTCGCCCTCGTGGGCGTCGAAGCCGCCGGGGAGGGCGTCGACACGGATCGCCACGCCGCGTCGCTCGGGCGCGGACGGCCCGGCGTGTTTCACGGCAGCCTGAGCTACCTGCTGCAAAGCGCCGACGGGCAGGTGCAGCCGGCGCACAGCGTGTCGGCGGGCCTCGACTACCCGGGTGTCGGACCCGAACACGCTTACTTGAAGGACAGCGGGCGCGTATTGTATGAGGCAGTGACGGATCGGCAGGCACTGGAGGCGTTCGGGGCGCTCTCACGCCTCGAAGGCATCCTGCCGGCACTGGAGAGCGCTCACGCCGTCGCGTGGGTGCTGGGTCGCCGGGGGAGGTTCCGTGCGGGCGACCTCGTCGTGCTGAACCTGAGCGGCCGCGGCGACAAAGACGTCGCCATGGTCGCCGAACTGACGGGAGCCACTCTCTGACGAACGCGCCCGTACCCGAGCTGGCGCTGCCACCGCAGCAGGTCGAAGAGCTGATGCAGGTCCTGTCCAAGGGGATCAGGGCCACGCAGCTCTACATGCCGAACAATCCGGTCTACCAGCGCGCGGTCGACAACATCCGGGGGGCCTTCCGTCAGATCTGGCAGGCGACCGACGATCTGGTGTTCGACGTGGGTGAGACCGAGCTGCGCTGGGAGGACAACGTCGTCTACAGTCAGGACCAGCGCAACGAGAGTATCGCCTGGACGCTGTTCAAAGACGGGGTCCGCTCGCTGAGCTTCCGGCCGGGCGTGGAGGAGACGGAGATCGTACGGTTCCTGGGCGTGCTGCAGCAGGCGCGCAACCTCCAGGCCGACGCGCCCGACGATCTGCTGACGCTCTTGTGGGCGCAAGACTTCCAGTTCGTGGCGTACACGTTCCGCGAGCTCGCCACGGAAAACGCGGTCCCGATCGAGAAGGGCGAGACGATCCCCTCGTCGACGCCGCCCAGCCAGCTCCAGCACCGCGTGCAGGAGGAGGCGCCGCCCAGGCGCGAAGGGCTGGTGTCGATCGACGACTTCGACACCACGCTCTATTTCCTGGAAGACGCCGAGGTCGAGTACCTCAGGAAGGACGTCGATCGCGAGTACTCGCAGGACCTGCGTCGCAACGTCCTGGCGATGCTGTTCGACTTGCTCGAGCTGCAGACGTACGGGACCGTGCGGGCGGAGCTGATTTCGATCGTCGAGAACTTCATTCCGTACCTGCTGGGCGCCGGCGATTTCCGCTCCGTCGCCTACATTCTCCGCGAAACGCGGGCCATCCTGCAGCGCGCGCGCGAGATCATCCCGGAGCACCGCAAGACGCTCGAGGGGCTGCCCAGCCGCCTGTCGCAGACCGACGCCCTGTCGCAGCTGCTGCAATCGCTCGACGAGGCGGCGATGCACCCCACCGAGGAGGAGCTCGCCGAGCTGTTCCAGGAGCTCAGCCCCGAAGCCCTGCCGACGCTCATGAGCTGGATCGCCAAGCTCCACAACGAGCGCGTGAAGGATCTCGTGCAGGCCGCCGCCGCCCGCCTGGCGCAGGCGAACCCCGGTGAAGTGCTCAAAGCCCTGGGCAGCGACGACAGCGGCGCGCAGCTCGAGATGGTGAGGCTCGCCGGACGCCTCAAGCTCCCCGGTGCGCCGGACGGGATGGAGCCGCTGCTCGCGTCGGGCGATCACGCGCTCAAGCTGGCCGTGGTCGACGCCCTCACGGCCATCGGCAGCCCGTCCGCGCTGCGCCTGCTCGAGCGGGCGATCGACGACGCCGACCGCGACGTCCGCATCGCGGGGGTACGCTTTCTGGCCTCGCGGGGCTACCGCAACGCGGCCGCCCGAGTCGAAGCGATCGTGGGCGGCTCCAAGCTTCGCAGCGCCGACCTCACCGAGAAGATGGCGTTCTTCGAAGCGTACGGCACGCTGGTGGGCTCCAAAGGCATTTCCACGCTCGACAAGATGCTGGTGGCCAAGGGGCTCCTGGGCAGGAAAGAAGATCCCGAGACGCGCGCCTGCGCCGCGATGGCGCTCGGCAAGATCCGCACGCCCGAGGCGCGCGCCGTGCTCGAGCGGGCGGCCCAGGACAAAGAGCCGCTGGTGCGCAATGCCGTGACCCGGGCGCTGCGCGAGGTGGGCGCGTGACCGGCGGCGACCCGCGTCCCCGCGGCTCCATCGCCGATACCGTCCAGGCCACCGACGGCTTCCTGCGGCACGCCGGACGGGATTTCCTGGTCGTGTTGTACACCGCGTTCCGGTCCCTCAAGCTCTATCCGGTGGAAAACGCGCAAGTGCAGAAGGCGCTGGACGACCTCGCCCAGACCACCAAGCACCTGCTCGACGTCGAGAAGGAGCTCGAGCTGCGGCTCCAGGGCGAGTTCATCTTCGTCAATTCGACGCGGCTGCGCCTCGACCTCGACAACTACGCGTCGTTCTCGCACATCCTCGGTGTGCTGCGGCAGTGCGGGGTGGGCGCCGTGCGTATCGACGAGGGCGTGGAGCGCAAGCAGTTGCAGATCTTCGTGTCGATGCTCTTATCGTACGCCGCGAAGGAGGTCACGCCCAACAAGGTCTTCGAGCTGGGCCAGAAGCTGTCGGACGCGGGCGTGACCCACGTGGGCGTCGAACCCCCGCTCGAGACCGACGAGGAAGCCGAAGACGAGGAGCGTCAGAAGGAGGCGGCGAAACGCACCTACGCCCGGTCCGTGGTGGTGACCAAAGAGGTCATCAACTCGATCCGCATGGGCCGCACCGCCAACGTGAAGAAGGTGAAGCGCGCGGTCCAGGCCATCGTGGATCAGGTGCTGAACAACGAAGCCTCGCTGATGGGGCTCACCACGCTGCGCGACTACGACGAGTACACGTTCACTCACTCGGTGAACGTCTGCATCTTCTCCGTCGCCCTGGGCCGCAAGCTCGGCTTGAGCAAGCTGCAGCTGTACGATCTCGGCATGGCCGCGCTGTTCCACGACGTCGGGAAGTCGCGCGTCCCGCTGGAGGTGCTCAACAAGCAGGGCGGCCTCTCCGACGAGGAGTGGCGCATCATGCAGGCCCACCCCTGGCTCGGCGTGCTCACGCTGTTCGGGCTGCGTGGCTACGGCGAGATTCCCTACCGAGGCATGATCGTCGCGTACGAGCACCACATGAAAACCGATCTCACGGGCTACCCCAAGTCGCTGCGGGCGCGTGACCTCTCCATCTACTCGAAGATCGTCGCCGTCGCCGACGGCTTCGACGCCGCCACGAGCCGCCGCGTCTATCAAACCGTTCCGATCCAGCCCGACCAGGTGCTCAAGGAGATGTGGGAGAACCCCCGGCGCGGCTACGATCCCGTCGTCGTCAAGGCGTTCATCAATCTGATCGGCATCTACCCCGTGGGCACGTGCGTCATCCTCGATACCTACGAGGTCGCCGTCGTCCACGGCGCCAACCCGGATGTCACCCACGTGCACCGCCCGATGGTGCGGGTGGTCACCACGCCGGACGGCGGGCTGGTGCATCCGGGATTTCTCGTCGATCTCGCCCAGCGCGACGCGCAGGGCAACTTTCCCCGCACCGTGGTCAAGGTCACCGATCCGGTCAAATACGGTATCAACGTCGCCGATTACTTTGTCTGAGCACCCGATCGCCGAGCGCTGGCGGTCCGTGCGCGGCAGCGCTGCCCGGCGCGCCGCCCTCATTCCTTATCTCACCGCGGGATTCCCCACGCCGGCGCTGTCGCTCGAGGCGCTGCGGGTCGTGGTGGAGGCGGGCGCGGATTTCGTCGAGGTCGGCATCCCATTCTCGGACCCGCTCGCCGACGGTCCCACGATCCAGCGCTCGACGCAAGCCGCCTTGGACCAGGGCATGACGGTGGCGCGTGTGCTGGAGCAGATCCAGCGCGCGGCGCTCGCCGTTCCGGTGATCGTGATGACGTACCTGAACCCGGTCCTGGCGTTCGGGATGGAGCGGTTCGTGCGCGAAGCGGCGGCCGCCGGCGTCTCCGGGCTGGTCCTCACCGATTTCCCCGCGGGCGCGGACCCGGACATCGAGGCGCTGGTGGCGGCGAGCCCGCTGGTCTGGATCCGGCTGATCGCACCCACCACGAGTCCGGAGCGACTGACCCGTGCCGTGTGCGGCGCCAGCGGCTTTCTCTACTTGATTTCCCGACTCGGCGTGACGGGGGCGCGCGACCAGGTGCCGGCGGACCTGGCGCACAACGTCGCGCGCGTGCGCGCCGCGAGCCCGTTGCCCCTGGCCGTGGGATTCGGCATCGGCACGCCCGCCCAGGCGCGCGCGACCGCGGCGCTGGCGGACGGCGTCGTGGTCGGCAGCGCGATCGTGGACGCGCTGGGACAGGACGGGCTCCCCGCGGCGGAGCGCCTGGTGCGTGAGCTCGCCGCGGCGGTGCGCGCGCCGTGACCGCCAACCGCCTGGTCGTCATCTACAGTCGCGCCCTCGCGATCGGCGGGCCGCTGCTCCTGGTCGCCGTCCTGATCGTCGACCCGCGCTGGACCGGCCAGCTGCTCGAAATCGTCGTCATGACCGTCGCGGCGTTCCTGCTGCGCGGCGCGCAGGTCCCGTTGAGCAAGTACTCCTACCTCACGCAGACCGGCCTCGTCGCCCTGGCCGGGTGCCTGTTGGTGGGCGCCCCGGCGACCGCGCTCGCCGTGGCCGGCGGCGTGCTCGCGGCCGACTGGCTGTGGCTGAAGAAGATGTTCCGCGCCGCCCTCGTGAACCTGGGTCGCGAGGTCGTGGCCGTGGTGGGCGCGTACGGCATCTACGCCGGCGCGCTGCGGGTCTCGGACGTGACGGCCCCGGGACTGCACGTGGAGCTCGTGCCGGCGTTGTTCTTCTACGCCCTCTCCTATTTCGCCGTCAGTCGGCTGCTGTTCTACTTCGCCCTGATCATTCGCGGCAAACTCGAGCAGGACGAGCGCCTGCTCATCCTGCGCTACGAATGCATCGGTTACGGCGCGACGTTGATCGCGGCCGGGATCATCATCGGCACGGTCACGTATTGGCCGCCACTCGCCTGGCCGTTCGTGGGGGCGGCACTCGGCTTCCTGGGATTGTTCTTCAAGTACATCCTGGAAGAAGCGATTGCCGCCGAGGAGCTCAACAAGATCCACGCCATGGAGGCGGTGATCACGAGCAACATCAGCCTCGAGGACTCGTTCGCCCGGATCGAGCGGCTGGCGCACCGCCTGGTCGACTGGGGCGACTTCCGCATCTACCGGCGGCAGGAGGGCGCGATCTTGCTCGCGTACCGGGGGCAGATCGGTCGGCCCGACCGGGGTCCGCCGACGCCGGACACCGAGGCGCTGCGCGAGCACGTGACGCGCACCGGGGAGGCGGTCGTGATCGACGACGTGACGCGCGACAAGCGCCTCGCCGATGCCCCGCTCGTGATCCAGAGTCTCGTGATGGTCCCTTTGAAATTCGGCGACCAGGTGATCGGCACGCTCGAGCTCGAGCACCACAAGCGCAAGACCTACCGCGCCAAGGACGTGCTCTCGATCAACACGTTCGCCAATCAGCTCGCCACCGCGATCCACATCACCGAGCTGCGCCGGCCGCTGGTCGAGACGGTCGAAACCCTCACGCAGCAGCTCGCCACCCTGGCCCGCGCCGCGCTGTCGATGCGCGAGGCCGCCGGGGCGGTGGCGCAGTCCACCAGCACGATCCGCCAGGGTGTGCTGGCCGAGGAAGGAGAGGTGTCGGGCGGGCTCGAGGCCACCGAGAGCCTGGCCCAGGTGTCGCGCCGGGTGTCCGAGGACGGCACCGAGGCGGCCCAGGCCTCGACGACGGCGAGCGAGGTTGCGAACAAGAACCGGGCGCAGATCCGCGACGCGCTCGGACGGCTGGTGGCGCTCAAGGCGTTCGTGGGCGAGGCCTCGAGTCAGGTGCAGCAGCTGGGGCAGGTCAGCCGCCGCATCACCGGGTTCATCGCCTCGATCCGCGAGCTGGCCGACATGACGAACCTGCTCGCGCTCAACGCCGCCATCGAGGCCGCGCGCGCCGGCAAGCACGGCAAGGGATTCGCCGTGGTGGCCGACGAGGTGCGCCGGCTCGCCGAGCAGAGCGGCAACGCGGCGCTCGAGGCGGGCGAGCTGGTGCAGGACATTCACCGCCAGGTCGGCGAGGTGGTGGAGCAGATGCGGCGGGGCCAGGTGAACGTGAGCGGCGTGGAGGAGCTCTCGTCAGCGGCGCTCGAGGCGCTCGATGCGATCGTCGCGGCCACCGCGGAGGCGACGGGTCATGCACAGCGGATCGCCGGGGCCGCCCGCGAGCAGGACAAGGCCTTCGGGAAGTTGCGGGAGCGGATCCACGCCGTCGCGCACATCGCGGGGAAGAACCGCGCCGAAGCGGACGACGTGGCCACGCGCGCCGACGAGGCGGCGCGCGGCCTCACGGACCTGGAACGCGCCACGCACGAGCTGGAAGACGTGGCGGCCATGCTGCGGGAGCTGACCCGCGGCTTTGCCAGCATCGCGTAGTCCGGCTACCATTCCGCCGTGGCGAAGCCCGAGCTGGTGTACGTGGCCCTGGGGTCGAACCTGGGCGACCGGGCGGCGCACCTGGCGTACGCGCGGAACCGCCTGGGGACGCTGCCCGGGACCCGGGTCGCCGCCTCATCACGCATCGAAGAGACGGCGCCGATCGGCCCGGTGCCCCAAGGAGCCTTCCTGAACCAGATGGTGCTGCTCGAGACCACGCTCGCGCCTCGCGACCTGCTGGGCCACCTGCACGCGATCGAGGCGGAGCGCGGGCGCGAGCGCCAGGCGGGCGTGCGTTGGGGGCCGCGCACACTGGACCTGGACATCATCCGCTGGGGCGAGCGCCGGGTGCACGAGCCGGACCTGACGATCCCGCACCCGGAGCTCCCGCACCGCGATTTCTGGCAGCGGGAAATGGCGGAGCTCGACGCCGCCCGGGAGCCCGCCCGTGGCTGACGCGCCGTCCCCCAAGCCCGTCACGGTGCTCGAGCTGCTGTCGATGAAGGAGCGCGGCGAGCGGATCGTCGTCCTCACGTGCTACGACGCGTTGTTCGCCCGGCTGCTCGACGGCGTCGGCGTGGACGTGCTGCTCGTGGGCGACTCGGTGAACCAGATACTCGCGGGGGAAGAGACCACCCTCTCCGCGACGCTCGACCAGATGATCTACCACACGAAGATCGTGCGACGCGGAGCGGTGCGCGCGCTGGTGGTGTGCGACCTGCCGTTCCTCACGTATCAGGTTTCGCCGGCCGAGGCCATCCGCAACGCGGGCCGCGTGCTGCAGGAAACGGGCTGCCACGCCGTGAAGCTCGAGGGCGGGGCGCCGGTGGCCGCGACGGTGCGGGCCCTCGTGGACGTCGGCATTCCCGTCATGGGCCACCTGGGTCTCACGCCACAGTCGGTGCACGCGCTGGGGGGCTATCGGGTGCAGGGGCGGGACGAGCGGACGGCGGAGCGGCTCAAGGCGGAGGCCAAGGCGCTCGAGGAGGCCGGGGCGTTCGCCGTCGTGCTCGAGCTCATTCCCGCACCGCTCGCGTCGCAGATCTCCAAGGGGCTCACCATTCCCACGATCGGCATCGGCGCGGGACCGGCCTGCGACGGCCAGGTCCTGGCCCTCCCCGACATGCTCGGGTTGAACGACCGGTTCACCGCTAAGTTCGTGAAGCGCTACGCCGCGCTCGCAGAGGATGTGCGCGAAGCGGTGCGACTGTATGCAGCAGAGGTCCGCGAGGGCCGGTATCCCGGTCCGGAGCATTCGTTCGCGAAGTGAATGACTGGACGCGGCGAGACGTGCTCGCGATGCTGGGAGCGGCGGCGGTGAGCCCGCTCGTCCGCTCCGAAGGGCGCGGGGGGGCGGCGCGCGACGCCGCCGGCCCGGGCTTCCGCATTCGCACCATTACCGCCGGCATCACGCTGCGCGGCCCCACCGACACGGAGCCGCTGCACGCCGCGTTCGCCTTTCTCAAGGGCGCGAAGCAGACCGTCGCCGACGCAGGGTACGAGGTCCAGACGCTGCGCATCGCGACTCAGCCCCTGCTCGAAGGCGCCTCCACTCGGGCGCGCGCGGATGCGCTCCCGGCGCTGCAAGCGCTCGACCGCGCCATGGTGGCCGAGGGCGTGCTCCTGAGCATCGGTCCCGCGCTCGGGCCGGACGGCGACGATCCCGAGTTCCCCGCATGGGCCGCTGAGCTGGTCCGGACGACGCAGAACGTCAGTTTCACGGTGCGGGTCGCCTCTCCCGAACACGGCGCCTCGCCGCGTGGCGTCACCGCCGCGGGCGAAGCGATGGTGGCGATCGCGCACGCGACGGCGGGAGGCATCGGCAATTTCCGGTTCGCGGCCGCGGCCGGCGTCCCCGCCGGCACGCCCTTCTTTCCCGTCGCCTACCACAACGGCTCGGACGCCGTGGCCATCGGCCTCGAATCGCCGCCCGTGCTGTCGGCGGCGTTCGCCGGCGCGAACACGCTGGCGGAGGCCAAGCAACGTCTCACCCAGTCGCTCGAGTCCCGGCTCGGTCCGCTGGAGCGCCTCATGCGGAGCGTCGCGCACCACGACGAGCGCGCCTACCTGGGGATCGACGTTTCGCCCGCGCCGGGCAAGGACGCGAGCATCGGCGAGGCCATCGAGGCGCTGACGGGCGTGCCGTTCGGGAGCGCATCGACGCTCGCCGGGTGCGCCGCGATCACCGACGTCCTGAAGAGCCTGCGGGTCAAGACCTGCGGGTACTCCGGGCTCATGCTTCCCGTCCTGGAAGATCCGGTGCTGGCGCAGCGCGCCACCGAAGGACGCTTCAGCGTGCGCGAGCTGCTGCTCTACTCCAGCGTGTGCGGCACGGGGCTCGACGTCGTGCCGCTCGCGGGCGACACGCCGGCCGATCGGCTGGCGGGACTGATCGTCGACATGGCGGCCCTGTCGACCAAGCTGCGCAAGCCGCTTTCCGCGCGGCTGTTTCCGGTGCCGGGGCGGAAGGTGGGCGAGGTCGCCAAGTTCGCCAATCCCTATCTGACCGATTGCGCAGTGATGAAGCTCGAGTAGGGCCGCCGTGCACGTGCTCGCGAACCCGAGCGAGATGCGCGCCTGGTCGCGCGCCGAGCGCGCCCGCGGGCGCCGGATCGGGTTCGTCCCCACGATGGGGTTCCTGCACGAAGGGCACCTGCGCCTGGTCGACCGCGCCCGGGAGCGGACCGATCGGGCCGTGATGAGCATTTTCGTGAATCCGCTCCAGTTCGGGGCGGGAGAGGACTTCACGACCTATCCGCGCGACGTCGAGCGGGACACGAAGCTCGCCTCCGAGCGCGGCGTCGAGTGCCTGTTTCTCCCCGACGCCAACGCGATGTACCCCGCCGATCCGCAGGTACGCCTCCACCCCGGTCCGATGGCCGACGGCCTCGAGGGCGCGGCCCGTCCCGGGCACTTCGCCGGCGTGCTGACCGTGGTGGCCAAGCTGTTTCACCTGGTGGAGCCCGACATCGCCGTGTTCGGCCGCAAGGACTTCCAACAGGCGATGCTCGTCCGCCGCATGGTCGACGACCTGAACTTCGCGCTCGAGGTCGATGTGGCCCCCACCGTGCGCGAGCTGGACGGCCTCGCGCTGTCGTCGCGCAACGCCTATCTGCAGGGCGACGAGCGCCGGGCCGCACTCGCCCTGTCGCGCGCGCTGCGCGCCGTGGAGCAGGCGTGGCGCGGCGGTGAGGCCGACCCCGGCCCGCTCGCGCGCCGGGGCCTCGACGTACTGCGGGCGCCCGGCGTGGCACCCGAGTACCTGGCCCTGGTGGACGAGCAGATGCGCCCCGTGGCCCGCGTCGACGCACACACCGTGGTGCTGGTTGCCGCAAAGGTCGGCCGCACGCGCCTCATCGACAACGTGGTCTTGGGAGAGGGAATCGCGAACGATGTGTCCGTGAGAACCGCGTGAGCTTGCCACCCTGGGCCGTGGTCACGCCCGAGCGCCGCGCCCACATCGAGCGCGTCGTGGCGCTGCTGGCGACGTGGGCGGCGGCGCTGCGCGCGCCGGAGGCCGAGCGGGCGCGTTGGGTCAAGGCGGGGTGGCTGCACGACGCGCTGCGCGACGCGCCCGCGGCCGGCGAGCTCGCCCACGGACCGATGGCAGCCGAGCGGGCGGCGCGCGAAGGGGAGTCCGATCGCGGCGTCCTCGACGCAGTGCGCTACCACTCCCTGGGTTATGTCAGCTGGGACGACGTCGGCAAGATGCTGTACCTGGCGGACTATCTGGAACCGGGCCGCGCGTTCGACCGCGAGCTGCGCGCTTCCCTCGCGGCCCGTGTTCCCCACGACTGCGACGCGGTGCTGCAGCAGGTCGCCGCGCGTCGTATCGGGCGCGTGATCGACAGCCGCTGGCCATTGGTCCGCGAAACGGTGGACTTCTGGAACTCGCTCGTCGGCTCCTGATGCTGGGCGCGGCCGCCCTCGCCGCGTGTCGCGGCGACCGGGGCGCCCCCGGCCTGCGGATCCCGGGCGAGATGGGCGGACCGCACATCACGGTCGAAGTGTTGAACGCGAGCGGCAAGCCCGGACTCGCCAAGGTCGCCACGCGCCTGCTGCGCCGCGCGGGAATCGACGTCGTGGCGTTCGGCAATGCGCCCGAGACGGTGGGAACGCTGGACTCGACCCGCATCGCCGTGCGGCGCGGCACGAGCGCCGTCGGGGACCGCGTGCGCAAGCCGTTGGGCGTGGGGCGGGTGAGCCTGCAGCCCGACTCCACCCGGCTACTCGACGCGAGCGTGCTGCTCGGCGCCGACTTTGCGCCGCGCCTCGAGTTCCACCCGTAGCTGGCCGCACGCGGCGCTGATGTCGAGCCCGCGGCTGCGGCGCAGCACCGCTTCCACCCCGTGCCGCTTGAGCCGTCGCTCGAACGCGAGCATCTGCGCGCGCGTGCTCGGCGTGAGATCCGGCGCCCCGCCGGGATGGAGCGGGAGCAGGTTCACGAGCGCGCCGAGCGACCGCGCGAGCTGCGCCAGGCGATCGGCGTGCTCGAGCGCGTCGTTCCTGCCGCCGATGAGTACGTACTCGAGCGTCACCCGCCGCCGGAACCCGGCGAGCGCCCGAATCACCTCGGCCAACCCGTATTTCTTCTCGATCGGCATCAGCTCGTGCCGCAGCTCGGGCGTGGGTGCGTGCAGCGAGACGGCCAGCCGGAACTGCTCGGGACGCCGCGCGAGCTGCGCCAGGCCGGGAAGGATTCCCACCGTCGACACGGTGATGTGCCGCGCCCCGATGCCCAGTCCATCCGG
>WNGP01014288.1_pt1 | contig 11842 bp, 8 predicted proteins | sample 5407671 | NCBI WGS metagenome assembly WNGP01 (sample SAMN13153381, study PRJNA577476) | soil metagenome | isolation source: 40 cm soil or saprolite under Garry oak tree replicate 2 | place: USA:California | collected 2016-06-15 | reverse complement strand
TGCGCGTGTCCAGATGGGTAATTCCCTGGCATTTCATATCGATTTCGTGGTGTTGGCCATAGGCATGCCACTCTTGCTTTGTATCGCTGAGGGATTGGGTTTGTGGCATAAAGACCCCGACTGGATGTTGCTGGCCCGTCGCTGGTCCAAAGCGGTCCTGTTGATCTTTATCATCGGAGCCGTCTCTGGTACGGTGATTTCGTTTGAACTCGGCCTGCTCTGGCCAACCTATATCAACTATACCGGAGCCATCGTTGGTCCCCTCTTTGCCCTTGAGGGCATCTTCTTCTTTGTGGAAGCCATCTTTATCGGGATCTACCTCTATGGCTGGGATCGCCTCTCGCCGCGTGCGCACTGGCTCTGCTCGTTTCCGATCTGGATCTCCGGCATTTTCGCCGCCTTTATCATCGTCACGGTCAATTCCTGGATGAATACCCCCGCCGGCTTTGAAATACACAATGGCACACTCACCGGCATCAATACCTGGGCGGCCATCTTCAACCCCAGCCAGCCGTACGAGATCATGCATATGGTGCTGGCGGCCTTTGTCGGCATTGGCTTTGGGGTAGCCACAGTCTACGCCATCTCCATCTTACGTGGCAAACATGATGCGTATTACCGCAAAGCCATGTTGCTCGGCCTGACCGTGGGATTGGTCTCCATCCCCCTGCAAATGTTTGCCGGGGATGCCATTGCGCGCAGCCTGGAGACACAGCAACCGATCAAATTAGCCTCCATGGAAGCCGTCTACACTACCTCCGAGGACGTGCCACTGCACTTGATGGGCATCCCCGATGTGCCACAGGAAGGCTGGTTCACCCAGGGATTGGTCATTCCTGATGGCCTCAGTCTCTTAGTGGGCTTCAACCCTGATACCCAGATCATCGGCCTCAACACCGTGGCAGCCAGTGATCGACCCAGCGATGCCGAGATTGTGATCATCCATATCGCTTTTGATTTGATGGTACTCTTTGGGACCTTTATGCTGCTCGTGGCCGCTGTGTTCTGGATCCTCTTCATCGCGCGCAGGGGGAGAATGCCTGAATATGGCTGGTTATTATGGGCGATTATCCTGTGCGGACCGATGGGCTTTCTCGCAGTCATATTCGGCTGGATGGTCACCGAGATAGGACGGCAACCATGGGTTATCTATAATTACCTGCTGACCAGTGCCGCCGTCACCCCGGCCCCGTACATGAATATCACCTTCACGATCTTTACGATCATCTACATCGTGATGGCGGTCATCTTGATTGTGCTGCTGCTGCGCCTGGCACGGCAGCCTCTGCCGAAGAGGGATTGGGCCGCCGTCACCGCTTTGAACCCGGCGGAAGAGTCGACCGTTGTTGCGCAGGAACGCTAAGGAAAGGGTGGTGCCGGTATGACCATAGCTGATGTGCTGTTGAGTATTCTGTGGCTGGCCTTGTTTATCTACACGATCTTTGGGGGCGCTGACTTCGGCGCTGGGATGCTCGAGTTGTTTGCCGTTGGAGAGAGCGGCTCGCGCCAGGAAGCTTTGATTGACGAGTCGATCGGCCCGGTATGGGAATCCAATCACGTGTGGTTGATCTTCCTGCTGGTGGTCTTTTTCACGGCCTTTCCCCCGGCCTTCGCAGTCATCAATGTGGTGCTCTTTATCCCGTTACTGCTGGCGGTGATCGGCATTGTGTTACGTGGCTCGTCATTTGTTTTTAAAACGCATGGCAGTATTCAAAGAAATAGAAATGTCAGGATTTTGAGTCGCACCTTTAGTGTCGCCAGCATCATGACCCCGTTTTTCCTGGCTTTGTCGGCAGCAGCCATTGCCAGTGGCGTGATCGTGATTCAAAACAAGAGCCAGGTGGTGACGAATACCGGATCGGACTGGCTCACGCCCTTTACACTGACCATCGGCGCCATGGCGCTCACGCTGTGTGTGACCATCTCTGCCATCTATCTGACGGTGGAGGCTACCTCAAGAGGACAGAGTGATCTGGCCGAGGCCTTTCGTCGACGCGGACTGATTGCAGGCGCACTGACCGCGGTGTTAGGTCTGCTTGGTCTGATTCTGTCACCCTCGGAGGGAGCCTTTCTCTGGCATGGGATGTTGGATAAAGCCATTCCCATAGTGATCGTGACCATGCTGGTCGGTGTAGCAGCCGCTGCCGCATTGTGGTTCAGACGCTACACATGGGCACGCGTGTTGATCGTCGCTGAAGTGGCATTCTTGCTGCTTTCGTGGGGAGTGTCACAATACCCCTATATCATCCCACCAGATGTGACGGCGGCAAACGCTTCCAGCCCACTGGAGACGCAGCAGTTTTTGCTGGTAGGTATTATTATCGCCCTGATCATTGTGCTGCCCTCACTCTGGTTTCTGTTCTATGTCTTTAAGCTGAAGAAAGTGACGACGGGTGCAGGAGATGTAGCGCAGAAGCCTGCTGAGTAATAAGAAATAAGGAAGGAACGAAATGGAGAAAGTCATAAGAAATAAGGAAGGAACGAAATGGAGAAAGTCATAGTTTTGTTTTCTGTGCCCATATTCTTGATCATCGTGCTACTGATCGCGGTGTTCGTGCTGGCACATTACTCCGGCAATGAACAAACTTCAAAGACTGCGCCTGCGGAGGTGAAAGCCCCTGACACCCCTGACACAAGCGAAGGCGCAGATAGTCTAGCTACCTAGGAGTTCCAGTCTATTCTACATCTGATTCCAAAGGAGGAATAACAAACATGGTACAGTCTCCCTCTCAGTCAGAAACCTACCTGCCAATTGAGGACCATGGGATCATAGGTGATCTGCACACGGTCGCTCTTGTCGGCAAAAATGGCACGATTGACTGGTGCTGCATGCCCGCTTTTGATGCACCCAGCATTTTTGGGTCTCTGCTCGATGCTGAAAAAGGCGGCTTCTTCAGCATTGCACCACGCGCGACGCCCGAGATGAGGCAAAATCAGTACTATCTCCCAGAAACCAATATCCTGATCACGCGCTTTTTCACGCTTGAGGGTGTCGGTGAGGTCATTGATTTCATGCCGATCCAACCTGCAAAGGAACACACGAAGCACCACCGCATCATACGTGCAGTTCGCGTCGTGCGGGGTCAACTCGCCTTCGAGCTGACCTGTCGCCCCGCCTTTAACTATGCGCGAGACACGCATACCGTTCAACTTTCGCAACGCGGAGCGGCTTTCCGGAGTACAGATTTGCGTTTGGGGTTATTCTCTTCAGTTCCCTTAGAGGAAGATGGCCGCGGAGGCGTTGCCGCCACTTTCATCTTACAGCAAGATCACTGGCAAGAAAGTGAACTTCCACACCTCACGCATGCAGGGTATCAGAAGCTACTGCTCGACACGAAAAACTATTGGCGCACCTGGCTCGCGCAGTGCCGCTATCAGGGCCGCTGGCGCGAAATGGTGCAGCGATCAGCCCTGACCTTAAAATTGCTGACATATGCTCCAACCGGCGCGATTGTGGCCGCGTCCACCACGAGTTTGCCTGAGAGTATGGGGGGCGAACGCAACTGGGATTACCGCTATACCTGGCTACGAGATTCCTCTTTAACCATCCACAGTCTGCTCACACTCGGTTTCCATGAGGAGGCAGAGGCGTTTGCGGGCTGGCTGCTGGCCCGGGCAAGTGAAATGCGGGAGGATGGCTCGCTGCAAACCATGTACACCATTCATGGCGGACACGACATGACAGAAATCACCCTGGATCACCTCGATGGCTACCGTCACAGTCGCCCGGTGCGCATTGGCAATGGCGCCTACACACAACTGCAGCTCGATATCACCGGCGAATTCCTGGATGGGGTCTATGTGTATATGCGCAAGAGGGGTGTCTACTACGGTGGCTGGCAATATGTACTGCGTCTCCTCAAGTGGCTGGAGAAGAACTGGCAGGGAGGAGATGAGGGTATCTGGGAGGTGCGTGGTGGCAGGAGAGCGTTCGTCCACTCGCGCGTGATGTGTTGGGTGGCTTTTGATCGGGCTATCCGCATTGCGCAAGAACAGAGCCTGCCAGGGCCACTTGACGAGTGGAGAGCTACCCGCGATACCATGTACAATGAAATCATGGAACAAGGGTGGAGTGAGGAAAAGCAGAGTTTTGTGCAGCACTATGGCGGTGATGCGGTCGATGCGAGCGCCTTACTGATCTCGCTCACCAGATTTACCTCTGAGACCGATCCGCGCATCGTGCATACCATCGAGCGTATTCAGCGGGAATTAATGAACGAACCGCATGTCTATCGCTATCGTGAGAACGCAGCAGACGATGGGCTCAAAGGAGTGGAAGGGACGTTTTCGATCTGCAGCTTCTGGCTCGTAGAGGCCTTGACGCGCGCGGGGAAACTGGAAGAAGCCAGGCAGAACCTCGATCAAATGCTCACCTATGCCAACCACCTTGGCTTATACTCAGAGGAGGTGGGTCCTTTAGGTGAAGCGTATGGAAACTTTCCCCAGGCTTTTACCCATCTTGCCCTGATCAGTGCCTGTCACGCGCTGGATCAAGCCTTGGATGGAGCCTGATCCGATCGATTGTGACTCGTGAGCTGGACCTGGCACCACTGCCGCAGTTGTGGAGCAATATCAAAGCGTCCTCTATGCAATAGGCTGTGGTGAAGGAGACATTTTTGGGGAAAGGAAGAAAGCATCATGCCCGATTCTGTCTGGGATGCCGAAGTACAAAGCACACTGGACCAGGCGTACCAGCCTGGAGTCAAGCTGGTATACGTGGGAAATCGCAACGTTGAAGTGCTGACACCTTTTCCTTCACCAATAGACTGGCGAGATACCTGGATCTATTTCATGATGGTGGATCGCTTCAATAATCCAACTATCCCACCTCGGCACCAGCCCTGGAATCAACCATGGGGCGATTTCCAGGGCGGTACCTTCACAGGCATGAAGCAGCAACTGGATTATTTGCAGGAGCTGGGAGCGGGCGCAATCTGGCTTTCCCCTTTGCTAAAAAACTGCCAGTTCTCACCCAGCTATCATGGGTATGGCTTTCAAAATTTCCTGGCCATCGAGCCCCGCTTTTCATCCGATCCTGAGCGTGCAATCAATAACCCACAATTTGTGGAAAGTGAACTGCGCGAACTTGTTGACGAGGCACACGCCCGCAACATCTATGTGATATTTGATATCGTTCTGCACCACGTTGGCGATGTCTTTGCCTATCCCGGCTTTGGCTCGATTGCTCCCTGGAACAATCAAACCCTCCCGATTCTCTGGCACAATGAGGATGGGAACCCAAATCCCGCGTGGCCAGAAGCTCCCTCCAATCCTCCCCTGAATGCTGCTGTATGGCCGCGCGAACTACAAGAAAACCGCTTTTTCAAGCGTCAGGGCAATGCCTTTGTTGACTCTCAGATCATCCCACAGGGAGACTTTTATTCACTCAAGGCACTTGTGACCGATTACCAGACTACCGAGGGGATGATTGTGTTTCAGACATTGGTGCGAGCCTTCAATTACCTGATCGCGAAATACGATGTCGATGGCTTCCGTATCGATACACTGATGTACCTTGACCCTGTTTTCGCGCGCAACTTTGCCAACTCCATCCGCGAATTTGCGCAGTGCATTGGCAAGAAAAACTTTTTTACTTTCGGTGAGGTCTGGGGGACCGAGGAACAGATCGCCCATTTCATTGGCCGCAACGCTCTGGCCGAGGGTGAGCCGATCGGCGTGGATGCCGCCCTTGACTACCCCCTGTTCTACAAGCTGCCAGCAGTGGTCAAGGGGAAAACCGCACCCTCCGAACTACATAGCATGTATGAGTACCGCAAACAGGTGGAGTCCGGCGTCCTTAGCACACACGGTGATGCCAGCAACTATTTTGTCACCTTCCTGGATAACCACGACCAGAATTGGCGCTTCTTCCACAGAGACCCGAGCCAGCCCGAGTTGCATGATGAACAAGTCTCTCTCGGCGTAGGTTGCCTCTTCAGCTTACCGGGCATTCCCTGCCTGTATTACGGGACCGAGCAGGGTCTGTCGGGAGGAGGCGACTCATCGGAGTGGGTGCGCGAAGCACTATGGGGCAAACCTGATGCCTTTTCGCAGAACAGCAACTACTTTCGGGCAATACAACGCCTCTCTCTGTTACGTGACTCTCAACCAGCTCTGCGCTATGGTCGCTGCTATTTCCGGCCAATCTCAGGGGACGATGTCCATTTTGGTGTTTCAGCCAGTGCTCCGGGTATCGTAAGCTATTCACGCATCCTATCTGAGCAGGAGATTCTGATTGTGGCGAACACTAACATGCAGAGTAACTGGGTCGGAGCGGTCATCGTTGACGAGGCAATTAACCCGGTTGGGCAGCATTTCCGAGTCCTTTACAGTAACCAGGACCAGTTTGAGACACCAGGAGCGGTCATCGAGCGCCCGATAGGCTCCGTCGAGGTCGCGGAGATCGACGGCGGGGTGAGCAATGGCCCGCTGCATGTGATTTCTATCAATCTGCGGCCGATGGAGATCCAGATTCTCGGGAAGTAACGCGGTTCAGCGGTTAATCTTTGAAAGAGGGAACAATCTTATGACTGATGAACAGAGCCAGATGCCTTCTACTAAAGACCAGTCCACAGGCAACAGACTCTACAAAGCAGAGGTGAGCCAGGACTCGGCGCTCAATACGACCACTCTTTCGCTCTCTTCTACTGATCAGAGCAACCCCTCACGCAATACACTGGTCAGCATTGCTCCAGAGTTCGGCAGCAATCTGTTCCGATTCCGTGCCGGTGAGCATGATCTGATTTACACCGACCAGGAACTCCTCACAAAGAGAGACTTCACCGGGACGTTTGTCCTCTGGCCGTTTCCAAACAGGGTACGTGACAAGCGCTACACGTATCAGGGGCAGAGCTACTCGCTCGAAAATGTTCACAGACCAGGAGGGTATCCGACGCTCATTCACGGTCTGGTCTTTGATCGGCCCTGGTACTATACTCAGCCTGTCATTGGGCCAGATGCGGTCAGGGTCACCACATACGTTGATGTCAATTCTGATAGTCCATACTATTCGGCATATCCCTTCGATAGCCGCTTATCTCTGACGTATACGCTCTCCGGAACTGAACTCACCATGACCTATCAGGTACATAATAAGAGTGCTCGTACGCTACCGTTTGGCTTTGCCCTGCATCCTTACTTCTCAACCTTTGCGGACAAGCACAATGTATCCATTAGTATTCCAGCGCAAGCGGTCATGGAAGCAGATGATGAGATGCTCCCGACAGGGAGAATCTTTGATGTCAACAAAGTGATGTACGCTATGTATGACCTGCGCGAGCCTGTTCCGGTTGATTTCCTCAAGCTCGATCATGTCTATATGCGACTCAACAAGCCTTCGCTTAGCATCGTAGATTACAAAACACTTGCGTTGCAGCTTCACATCTCGGCCACAGACGACTTCACACACGTGGTGATCTTTACGCCCCAACAGCCTCCCTCATTCTGCATTGAGTATCAAACATGCTCAACTGATGCCATCAATCTGCATCAGCAGGGCAGCGCTCTTCGAGAAGCGGCTCATCTGCTCGAGGTGCAACCTGGCTCAACATATAGTGGAGCTATACGCTATAGCATAGTTTTTACAGCATAAGGAGAGAACTATGATTACTTCACAGCAGGTGCTGTATATCGGCAGTTATGCTCCCGCAGATCAACCCGGCATTCTTGTATGTACCTTCGACGACGCAACGGGTGATCTGACCGTGCGTGGCTCGTTTGCCGGCGTCGTCAACCCTTCCTATTTGATCGTTCACCCCAACGGGCGCTGGCTGTACACGGTGAGCGAGACGAGCCAGCAGAAGGAGGGCACGCCCGGTGCAGTCTGGGCATTGCGCTTCACGCGTGAGCCGTGGAGTATGGAGTCGATCAACCACCAGACGAGCGGCGGCGACTTGCCCTGCCATCTGGAGATCAACTCGACCGGACAGTGGCTGCTGGTCTCCAACTATGGCTCTGGCACTGTGAGTGTGCTGCCGATTCTGCCCGAGGGTGCGCTGGGGGAGATGACCGACCTGATTCAGCACCACGGTAGCGGACCGAACCTCGCGCGTCAGGAGGGACCACACGCGCATTCGGCGACCTTCACGCCAGACCAGCGCTTCGTGATCGTAGCCGACCTGGGGATTGATGCTCTGCAGGTGTACGCGTTCGACGCAGCAGCGGGTCGGCTGCATGCGCACACGCACATCAACTCAAGGCCGGGCGCAGGTCCGCGGTTCAAGGCCTTCTATCCGAGCGGTCTGCATCTGTATGTCAACCACGAGCTCGACAATACTGTGGGGGTCTACGACTACGATGCGGTGAGTGGTATGCTGTATGAGCGACAGATCATCGAGACGCTGCCGCCGACCGCGCCGGAGAGCGCGATTGCCGGCATCCAAATCTCGCCAGCAGGCGACCGGTTGTACGTCTCCAATCGGGGGCACGACAGCATCTCCATCTTTGAGATCGAGGAGGACGGGCGGCTAGCACGCCTCGCCATCCGGCCGTGTGGCGGGCGGTGTCCGCGCGATATCGCGATCTCGCCGAGCGGCCGTTTTCTACTGGTGGCCAATCAGGAGAGCAACGAGGTGGTGGTGCTGCCCGTGCTGGATGGTGTTGTGGAAGCGCTTGGAGCAGCAGTCGCACGCACCAACGTTGTGGGCGCATCATGTGTGCACTTCGTACAAGCTTGAAGATTACATATCGCTATTTACTTCAGTCGTTCCAACAGGTGATCTCCTACACGTAACGCGTTGGCTATTGCTGTCAAGGCCGGATTCATCGCGCTGATGCTGGGGTAAAAGCTGGTATCGACCACGTACAGGTTATCCAGTTCATGTGCCTTACAGTTCACATCCAGGGCAGACGTCTTTGGATCCTTGCCGAAGCGACAGGTTCCGGCCTGGTGTGCTACACCGGCAACCGGAATGAAGCTCTTCATGTAGGCAGTGCGGTGGATCAGATGGTCAGGGTGCATGCCAAGGTGATTGAGCATGGACTTGAGTTTGTCGTATAGCTTTTGCTGTGCCACCTGGTTATTTGGTGTGTAGATCAGGGTGACCTTCCCTTCCTTGTCGACGGTGACTCGGTTGTTGGGATCCGGCAGATCTTCGGTGGAGAGCCAGAAGTCGACGGCATGATGTGCGATATCCCGAAGCGCGAACATCGGCGCCAGCTTGGTCTCAATGGGCTTTTCGCCCTTGTACATGGATGCCTGGGACTTGCCGACCATCTGGATGTTGCCCATCGGGTACTCGAAGCCCTCCATGCCAAAGTAAAAGTCGTTCAGCCCGAGCGTCTTCTGGAACTGGGTCGGATTGGGTTCTTTCGAGACGGCAAGCACCGCCACGCTGTTGTGGAACATATAGTTGCGCCCGACCTGGTCGGAGCCATTGGCAAGTCCATTGGGATGTTCGACTACCACCTCGGTGACCGAGGTGCCACTTGCGTTCGTATTGAGCTTGATGACCTTGGCGTTGGTCAGCAGAGTGACGTTCGAATACTCCAGCGCCGGGCGCACACCCATCACCTCCGCATCCGATTTGGCATGTACCAGGCAGGGGAAGCCATCGCAAGTAGCGCAGCGAATGCAGGTGCTGAACGGCCTATTTTGTTCGTTGAGCATAATCCCGTTTGGAGAGTGGAAAGGGTGATACCCGGCCTTTTCCAGGTCGTCAGAGAGTTGTTGGATACGCGGTTCGTGTGAAAGCGCGGGGAAGGGATAGGGCGCACTGTATGGCGGTTCGGTCGTGTCTTCGCCCCGCGCACCGTGTACCTGGTACATCTGCTCGGCCTTCGTATAATAGGGTTCCATCTCGTCGTAGCTGATCGGCCAGGCGGGAGAGATACCGTCATGATGGCGCAGTTCGCCGAAATCTTCCTTGCGCTGGCGATAGAGCGCAGCTCCGTAAAGCTTGGTTGCGCCGCCAACGCAATAGTGCACCTGGGGCTGGAAAGCCTTGGCTTCTTTATCGTACCAGGTGTCAGGAGAGATATAGCGGTTCTGGACGAAGACGGCTTCGCCATCCCAGTTCTCCAGTTCGCGTGGCAGCCAATCGCCACGCTCAAGCAGCAGGATGCGTTTGCCTGACGGTGCAAGATGTCGAGCAAGCGTCCCGCCACCAGCCCCGGTCCCAATAATAATCACGTCATATGGTGTAGCCATGAATTTTCCCTCTCTGTATAAGCTAAAGCGCTCCGGCATAGACCGACAAGCCACCGTCCATCACGTAGGTTGAGCCGGTCACGTATGCTGCTGAATCCGAAGCCAGGAAGACCGCCAGTTTTGCGATTTCTTCTGGCTGCCCCCAGCGACGCAGGGGAATTTCGGCAAACAGCGCTTCAAGCTTCTTGGGATCGGACTCGACGTCAGCATCGATCGGCGTAAAAATCGCTCCTGGCGCAATATTGTTGACCGTGATCCCGTAAGGAGCCAGTTCATTACAAATGGTGCGCGTCATCATACGTACACCTCCTTTCGCGCAGCAATAGGGGGAGTTGTTCGGCATGGCTATATCTTCATGAACTGAAGATATATTGATGATGCGTCCAGCCGTTTTGCTTTTGACCATCTCGCGGGCTGCCGCCTGGGCGCAGAAAAAGGCGCCTTTCAGGTCAACACCGAGCACTCGATCGAATTCCTGTTCGGTCACATCCAGAAAGGCATTGTGGTGCTCGATGCCGGCATTGTTGACCAGGATGTCCAGTCGACCCAACTGCTTGACGGTCTGCTGAATCAGCCCCGTGGCTTGCTGGTACTGCGATACATCCGTCTGGATGACAATCGCCTTCCCATTGTTTTTCTGGATAGTATCCAGAACTTCCTGTGCCTTGGCCTGCGCATGCGCATATACGACGACGACGGTTGCCCCTTCTTGCGCCATCTCGATGGCGATTCCACGACCAATGCCACTATCTGAACCGGTGACAATAACCACTTTCGAATCTAGTTGTCCCATAATTTTGCTGTCCTTTCCTCTCGTTACGACAAGTAACTATTCGGGTCTTTTTTCTTTTGCGCCGCCTGCGGGACTGGAAATGCATCCTGTCAACGCCGCTGTCGCGCCTGCCTTCGTTCAGACAGGACGTAAGGAGGCAGCGAGTGAGAAAGGAAGTATCTGCGGACACCCCAGACCCCGGCAGAAGGCTTCGCCCTCTGCACTCCGACTTTTACATTGAACTGGCAATCACCCCGTCGTCTTATCGAGTGTGCGTGCCTGCGGGTAATCTGGGATTGCTTGTCTCCTTCCAAGCATAATAATCCTTGACCCTCCCTTGCGCCGGAAAGCGCTAAAGTAGCCAAGGAAATACGTCAGGAGGACCTGCACACGACTCCGATAGCCGATGAGGTAGTAGAGGTGTAAGAACACCCACATCACGAAGCCAAAGAAGCCTACCGTGTGAATCGGCCCGGACTCCACCACGGCATACGTGCGCCCCACGACCGCCATGGAGCCCTTGTCAACGTACTTAAATGCCTCCCGGTGCTCTCTTCCAGCAATGCGGTCGGCAATCACTTTGGCCACATAGTGTCCTCCCTGAATGGCCGGTTGCGCCACACCAGGCAGCGGTTTGCCATCTTGCATGACGCACGCGGTATCACCAATCACAAAAATGTTGGGATGCCCAGGAACCGTCAGGTCGCTTTGCACCTTGACACGTCCACCACGATCAACCTCGGCCCCCAGCCACTCGCCAGCCGGAGAAGCCTTCACACCAGCTAACCAGAAGGCGTTATCCGTCTCAATGTATTCATCCCCCACCTGCACCCCATGCTCGTCCAGTTCCGTGACATGGACACCCTTGATGATCTCCACACCTAACTCCTTCAGCTTCTTCTCGACTTTCGCTGTCAGGTTTG
>WNGP01007497.1_pt1 | contig 11844 bp, 11 predicted proteins | sample 5407671 | NCBI WGS metagenome assembly WNGP01 (sample SAMN13153381, study PRJNA577476) | soil metagenome | isolation source: 40 cm soil or saprolite under Garry oak tree replicate 2 | place: USA:California | collected 2016-06-15 | reverse complement strand
CAGGACGAGGTGCTCCTGCCGGCGCTCTTTCAGGTGATAGCTCATAGCGAGGCCGGCCTGGCCCCCACCGATGACGACGGTCTCGACGCTCTCCATCACAACAAAGCGATTCCGTCGCGCTTACTCAGGCTTGAGTCCAGCCGAGCGAGCCGCGTCACTCCAATCGATGAGCTGCTGCTTAAGGAAAGCGCCCAGCTCGCCGGGCGTCGAGCCGCCGGGTTCGAATCCTTGCTTTTCAAATTGTTCGCGTATCTCCGGGCGCTTCAGGATGACGTTCACCTCGCGGGAGAGCTTGTCGATGACGTCCATTGGTGTCTTTGCAGGCGCGAACAGACCGGCCCAGACAACCACGGAAACGCGTGGCATTCCCGCTTCGGCAATGGTGGGCACGCTCGGAAGCAGCGAACTCCTCGTTGGGAGCAGCGCCGCGAGGGCGCGAAGCCTGCCTTCCTTTACCAACGGAACGACCGACGCACCTGTGCCTACGACCAATTGAACGCGTGCGCTCAGTAGATCGGGGAGCGTCAAAGATTCGCCTTTATACGGCACGTGCACCATGTCCACATTTCCCAAGGACTTCAGTTGAGCGAAGGCGAGAATGGCACTGAGGTTGGCGGTCGCGTAGTTGAGCCTGCCGGGATTGGCGCGCGCGTAGTCGATTAACTCGGAAAGCGTGTTGGCGGGAACGCTCGGATGCACGACCAGGAAAAATGCAAACTTGCCTAGGTGCGTGATCGGCGCGAAATCCGCGATGACATCATAGGGCGGATTCTTTCGCAGCGCCGCCCCCAGCATGCTATTCCCCGCCAACAGGATGGTGTAGCCGTCCGGCGCGGATTTCGCCACAAACTCGGGACCAATCGCTCCGTCGGCGCCGGGTCTGTAATCCACCACCACCGGCTGGCCGAGAGTCTTGGAGAGCGGCTGCGCGACGATGCGGGCCATGGCGTCCGCGCCTCCCCCCGGCGGAAAGGGCACGACAATGCGGATAGGCTTGGCGGGATACTGCGCGGCCGCTGGAACGGCGATGAGGCCCAAAGCTGCTACGACGGTGAAGACGCGCATCAGCTTTTGCATGGTCTGCTTTATGTTCATGCGCTGGTTCTCCCTTTGAGATTCATTGCTTCATCTGGTTTACTCAGGTTTGAGCCCGGCCGCGCGAGCCGTGCCAGCCCAATCGATGAGCTGTTGCTTCAGGAAAGCAGCCAGCTCGCCGGGCGTCGAGCCGCCGGGTTCGAGGCCTTGTTTTTCAAATTGTCCGCGTATCTCCGGTCGCTGCAAGATGACGTTCACCTCGCGCGAGAGCCGCTCGACGATATCCTTTGGCGTTTTCGCCGGTGCGAACAGACCCGCCCAAACAACAACGGAAAGCTGAGGCATTCCCGCTTCGGCAATCGTCGGCACGTTCGGAAGCAGCGAACTCCTTGCTGGAAGTAGCGTTGCGAGTGCGCGAAGCCTGCCTTCCTTTACTAACGGAACCACCGTGCTACCTGTGTTGAACATCAATTGAACGCGCGCGCCCAGGAGATCAGGCATAGCCGGAGCGCCGCCTTTATACGGCACTTGCACCATGTCCACATTTGCGAGGGACTTCAGTTGAGCGAAGGCGAGAATCTCATTGACGCTGCCGGTCGCGTAGTTGAGCCTGCCGGGATTGGCGCGCGCGTAGTCGATTAGCTCGGAAAGCGTCTTTGCGGGAACGCTCGGGTGCACCACCAGGAAGAACGCAATCTTGCCGAGCAATGTGATCGGCGCGAAATCCGTGATGACGTCATAGGGCGGATTCTTTCGCAGCGTCGGTACCCCCAGCATGCTGGTATTTCCGCCAAACATGATGGTGTAGCCGTCCGGTGCGGATCTCGCCAGCAACTCGGCCCCAATGGCTCCGTCGGCACCGACTCTGTTCTCGACCACTACCGGCTGGCCGAGAGTCTCGGAGAGCGGCTGCGCGACGATGCGGATCATGGCGTCCGCGGCCCCTCCGGGGGGAAACGGCACGACGATGCGAATGGGCTTCGAGGGATATTGCGCAGCCGCTGGAATCGCAATGAGGCCCAAAGCTGCCACGGCCGTGAAGACGCGCGTCAGCTTTTGCATGGTCTGCCTTATGTTCATGCGCTGGTTCTCCCTTTGAGATTCATTGCTTCATCTGGTTACTCAGGCTTGAGTCCAGCCGCGCGAGCCGCGTCACCCCAAACGATGAGCTGTTGGTTCAGAAAAGCACCCAGCTCGCCGGGCGTCGAGCCGCCGGGTTCGAATCCGTGCTTTTCAAATTGTCCGCGTATCTCCGGGCGCTTCAGGATGACGTTCACCTCGCGCGAGAGCCGCTCCACGATATCCTTCTGGTGCGAATAGTCCTGACCACGGAACAGCGGTAAGGCCTGGCATTCCCGCTTCGGCGATCGTCGGCACGCTCGGAAGCAGCGCACTCCTCTTGGGGAGCAGCGTCGCGAGTGCGCGAAGCCTGCCTTCCTTTACCAACGGGGCCACCAGAGTACTTGGATTGATTATCAACTGAATGCGTGCGCTCAGGAGATCGGGCATTGCGGGAGGACCGCCTTTATACGGCACCTGCACCATGTCCACATTTGCGAGGGACTTCAGTTGAGCGAAGGCGAGAACCTCATTGACGGTGGTGGTCGCGTAGTTAAGCCTGCCGGGATTGGCGCGCGCGTAGTCGATTAACTCGGAAAGCGTGTTGGCGGGAACGCTCGGGTGCACAACCAGGAAAAACGCAAACTTGCCAAGGGACGTGATCGGCGCAAAATCCGCAATCACATCATAGGGCGCATTCTTGCGCAGGATGCCGCAATGGCGCCCTCGGCGCCGGGTCGGTTATCGACCACTACCGGCTGGCCCAGAATTTCGGAGAGCGGCTGCGCGATAAGGCGGGTGATGGCGTCCGCGGTCCCTCCGGCGGGAAACGGCACGACGATGCGAATGGGTCTCGAGGGATACTGCGCAGCCGCTGGAATCGCAATGAGGCTAAAAGCTCCTACTGCCGCGAGGACCCGTATCAGCTTTTGCATGATTTCTTCTCCCTTCAAATTGCTTCTTTGCCCTAGGCAAACGGCGCATAGCGCTTGCGGCCAGTCTGCTCACAGGCGATTTCAGCGCGCTTACTCAGGCTTGAGTCCAGCTGCGCGAGCCGCGCCACTCCAATCGATGAGCTGTTGCTTCAGGAACGCCGCGAGCTCATTCGGCGTCGAACCACCGGGTTCGAGTGCTTGCTTTTCAAGTTGCTCGCGTATATCCGGTCGCTTCAGGATGACGTTCACCTCGCGCGCGAGCCGCTCCACGATATCCCTTGGCGTTTTCGCCGGTGCGAACAGGCCCCCCCACGGAACAACGGTAAGGCGTGGCATTCCCCCTTCGACGATCGTCGGTACGCCCGGAAGCAGGGGACTCCTCACCGGAAGCAAGGTCGCGAGCGCCCGAAGTTTTCCTTCCTTGACGAGGGGCGTAACGATGGCTCCGTTACCGAACATCATGTGCACTCGTGCATCAAGCAGATCAGGGATCGCCAGCGGCTCGCCTTTGTACGGAACGTGCACCATCTCCAGCTTGCCCAGAGACATCAACTGCGCGGTCGCAAGAACTCCGATGATATTGCCGGACGCATAGTTGAGCTTGCCGGGGTTGGCGCGCACATAGTCGATCAGCTCCGGTAGCGTCTTCGCGGGTACGCTCGGATGCACCACCAGGAAAAACGCGAACGTGACGACGGACGTGATCGGCGCGAAATCGGCCACCGGATCGTAGGGCGGGTTTTTCCGCAGCGTCGGCACCCCCAGCATTTGGGTGGGACCTGCAAAGAGCAGCGTGTAGCCGTCGGGTGCCGATTTTGCCGCCAGCTCGGCCGCGATTGCGCCATCGGCGCCGGGCTTGTTATCCACCAAAACGGGCTGGCCAAGTCCCTGGGAGAGCGGCTGCGCGACGATGCGGGCAGCGGTGTCGGCCGCCGCGCCGGCGGGAAACGGCATGATTAGGCGGATCGGTTTGGCGGGATACTGCGCTGCGGTCGGGAGCGCAATGAGGCCAACAACTCCTGCGGCCGCAAGGACACGCATCAGCTTTTGCATGGGTTTCTCCTCCCGCTCGCAGGCTACGCCCAAGTTGGCTGCTTCGCCAATGTTCTTGGAGAGGAGGTGAGATTTCTAGGATGCTTGCGCTTCCCTTACAACGCCGATGCTCAGATCATGCAATTAGCGCCGGCTGGGGCGCTGTTCGGATAATTTGCTCCTGGTGGTTTCGAGCCTGCTTGGCTCCTCGATCAGGGCAAATCTGGGCGCTGGGTGCAGCGAATCAATTTCCTGTAACGGCCCTCGTTCACACGAACATGTTCGGGCCTGGGTTAGTACATTGTTAGGGTCGTATTTCTTCTTCGCGGCCGATAGCCGTCGCCAGACCTCGGGACCGAAACCTTGAGCGAGCGCCGATTCGCGTATTGCACGATCTTGACGACATCCTGAACGGATCCGGGCCTGAGCACCGCGCGGGGATGCGATGGAAGAGGTTGCTTTGATCAACCGCGATCGCCTTTCGGGATGCTTCATCGAAAAGCAGCACGCCATCCAGTATTGGGACGCCTTGAAACGAAGGCGTCTGGGCATGCGCCTGGCTGACCCAAGAAGGCGCGCGTAGGTCAAAACCTGCGAGGGCGACACCGCCAGCCGCGATTCCAAATTTGAGAAAGCTGCGACGCGAAAATTGTTTCTTCAATTTTTTTCTCCCCGAATGAAGCACATTCACACTTGGCTGCGGGTCCCGTTCGTGTAACACGGGAGCCTACGGATAAGGCACGGATCGCCTTCGGGCACTAGCCGCGCGATTCGCGAAGCGCTACTCCGGTTTCAGCCCGGCCTCGCGAGCGGCCTTCCCCCAATCGACGAGTTGTTGCTTGAGAAACGCGGCCAACTCCTCTGGCGTCGAGCCGCTGGCCTCGACCCCGAGCTTTTCAAACTGCTCGCGCACTGCCGGGCGTTGCAGGATGGCATTCACTTCGCGAGAGAGCCGGTCGACGATTTCCTTCGGCATTTTCGCCGGCCCGAAGAGACCGCCCCAGATAACCACGGAAAGCTGCGGCATTCCCGCTTCGGCTATCGTCGGCACGTCCGGTAGCATGGGGCTTCTTACCGGGAGCAGGGTTGCAAGCGCCCGAAGTTTGCCCTCCTTGACGAGAGGAGCGGTGATACCCCCGGTGCCGAACATCATGTGCACGCGCGCGTTGAGCAGATCAGGGATCGCCAATACCTCCCCTTTGTAAGGAACGTGCACCATCTCCAACTTGCCGAGGGACATCAACTGCGCGGCGGCGAGGATTCCATTGACGTTGCCGGACGCATAGTTGAGCTTGCCGGGGTTGGCGCGCGCGTGGTCGATCAATTCCCGGAGCGTCTTCGCCGGCACGCTCGGGTGCACCACCAGGAAAAACGTGAACTTGAAGACGGACGTGATCGGCGCGAAATCGGCCACCGGATCATAGGGGGGATTTTTGCGCAGCGTTGGCACTCCCAGCATATTGGTGTTACCGCCAGAGAGCAGCGTGTAGCCGTCCGGTGCCGATCTTGCCGCCAGCTCGGACGCGATTGCGCCATCGGCGCCGGGCTTGTTATCCACCAACACGGGCTGGCCAAGGACCTGAGAGAGTGGCTGCGCGACGATGCGGGTCACTGTATCGGCCGTCGCGCCAGCGGGGAGCGGCTGGAGGATCCGGATCGGTTTGGCGGGATACTGCGCTGTGGCGGGCGAGCTGAGTCCGAAGGCTGCGGCGAGTGCGCTCGCGGCGATGAATGTTTTCATGTTTTCCCTTCTTTCCGCCGATAGCATTGCCCGAAGGGGGATACTTGTCATGAGCCCAATGTCCCGGAACTGAAAATCGATCGCAGGCGGCGGTCAAAAAGCGGGACTGCTGTCCCGCATCGCCCCGAAAAGAGGCTCTCTAATCCCCCAATCCGGCTCTGCGCGCAAGTACGATAGCCTGGGGGCGACTGCGGACGGCCAGTTTGTCGAAGATGTGGGAGACTGTATTGCGCACGGTTTTTTCCGAGATCTCGAGCTGCGCGGCGATGCTGCCGTTGTCCAGTCCGCGCGCCAGCAGATCGAGTACCTCGCGCTCGCGGCGCGTCAGCTTTGCAAGCGCTGCCTCCTCGGAAAAGCGCTCGCGAGGCAGAAAACCCTGGAACTCGTCGATCAGCTGCGCAAACGCCGGCTCGCCTGGGAGCGGGATGTGGTTCTTGGATTCCAGGGAAACGAAGCGTGCGCCTGAGAGCGACGAGGCGATCAGCCGCGCTTCCTCAATAGGCATCAGGAGCGCGCCGCGGCAATGCAGGATCAGCGCCGGGCAGGCGATACGCGGCAGGAGCGCCGAAACGTCTGCCTGCCCGGTCGCCATCACCATCCGTGCGGCGTGGCGCGGCGCCGCCGAAAGGCGGAGGAGCTCGTTGAGCTCGGCCACCTGCGCGGGCGTCGCCTGCGGAAACATCCGCGTTGTCGATAACTGGCGGAACGCGGGATTGTCTTCGCCCCAGCCGAGTTCGGCCAGCTTGACGAACGCGAGGAATCCTTCCCTTTCTTCCGGCGTGGAATTGGGGCGTCGCAAATGTCCACGCGCGATAGGGCCCGAGAGCACCAGGTGGCTTACGCGGTCCGGATGGCGCGCCGCATAGGCGATGGCAGTGACCGAGCCTGACGCTGTGGCTCCCCAAAGCGCGAAGCGGCCGAGCTTCGCGTCATTTGTTATCGCTTCCAGGTCGGTCACCATCGTGTCGAGCGAAATTTCGGCGCCGCTGCCCTCCGACAAGCCATAGCCACGCGGGTTATAGCGGTACAGCCTGTGGTGCGCGCTGAGTTCGCGGAACAGCGGGCCGAGAATCGCGGTTCGCCAGTCGAACTCCACATTCGACATCCAGGTCGCGGCGCGCACCAGCGGATAGCCTTGCCCGGATACCGCATAGGCGATACGCAGCTCGTCGGCGGTCCGCGCGAAGCGGATGTCCTGACGAAATGGAATCAGGGAGCCCCCCGGCGCAGCTCTAACGAATGAAAGGGACTTCCCCCGCTCGAGCCTCCGGCGCGACAACAACGCCGCGAACGCCGGACTCATCGATCGCGCGTCGGACAAATCCGGAAGCCTTCACGTCTTCGATGAAGGCGTGCAGATAGATCGCCGCCGCGGTACGGCCGGTCGGCACGGCCGCCGCGTGCAGAATTGCGGAGAATCGACCATCGACGACCCGGTATCCCGGCTTGGCGTCGACGACCGACAGGAGGCGCTGACGGTTGCTGGCGTAGGCTTGGGCGGAGCCCGCCTCGAGGATGCCGAAAGCGCCGGCTTCATCGGCGGCACGCATCAGGGATGCGTGCTTGAGTTCTCGCGCGAGAAAGAGATCGGCCGCATTCCTCGCCTGAACCGCAATGCGAATCGAAGGGCGATCGACCTGCGACGCGTTTCGGATGTCGGATGGGTTGGGCACGAGGTACGTGACTTCGACCTCCATGTACGGGGCGGTGAAAGCCACGTCGCCCGCCCGCGCAGGATCGACCGCAAGAAATGCAACGTCCCATTCCCCGGCCTTCAAGCCGTCAACCAGTTTTGCGACCGTGTCATAGCCGACGAGTTCGACGGTCGCGCCAATTCGACGCGCCAGCTCACGACTCAGCTCAACCGTGACGCCGCGGAGCTCGGCAGTCCTGGGATCCTTGACCGCGAGCACGGGATTCCCGAAATTGATCGCCGCCCGGAGTTTTCCCCCTGGAGCCAGTTGCGTCCGGGCCTCGGGCGATACCGACGGCGTCGATGCGCAGGACGCCTGCAACGCCGTCAGCACGGCCAGCAGCCAGACTTTCATCCAGTGCCTCCTCGCTCTCTTCATTCTTGCCTCCTGGCGTGCCCGCACAATTGGTTGATCCGGCACGACGCCGGCGATTAGGTTTGGTAGCGTGTTCGGTGCGCCGGTGTTGCGATGGATGGCGGAACTCTCCGTAACCGGCGTAGCGAAGCCATCACCTCGGGCCACCGCTGCCCGCCTTCATCGTTTTACTTTGGGTTCGTGACGCCGTAATGATCGGCCACAAAGTTGCCGGGGTTGCCATAGGTCACCGGTCGGGTTCGTTCAGCCAACATCACGCTGCTCCAGGCTTCCCAATCGCTCTTGAGGCGATCGAAGATGTCTTTCCGCCGATCCTTCAGATTCGCCCGCTCGCGCGGATCCTGAACGATATCGAAGAGGAACTCGTTGCCGGCAATTTGGAGATATTTCCAGTCGCGATCGCGGACGGCGCGCTGTCCTCCGGCATAGTAGCGCCAGAACAGTTTGCGCGGATGCGGCGAAGCGCGGCCGGTCAGCGTCGGCAGCAGGTTCTCGCCGTCCGGCGGATAGGCCGGGTCCGGCTGGGTCCCGGCGACCGCCAGCAGCGTCGGCATCCAGTCCATCGAGATCATGACCTGTTCGGAAACCGATCCCGCCGCGACTCGGCCCGGCCAGCGCACGATGGCCGGGATGCGCAGGCCGCCTTCAAGAAGTTCGCCCTTCATCCCGGTGAACGGCCATATATTGGAGAACCGCTCGCCGCCGTTATCGCTGGTGAAGATGACGATCGTGTTTGCGGAGAGCCCGTGAACGTCGAGCGCCTGCAATACCCGGCCGATATTGCTGTCCAGGGTTTGCACCATGGCCATGTAGGTCTTCTGCGTGCCGCCGTCGCGGTGGAAGAGGTTCTTGATCCGCTTCGACTCGGCTTCGTCGTCCGGACCCTCCCAAGGCCAATGCGGCGCGGTGAAATGGAGACTGAGCAGGAACGGCTCCTTCGATCTGGCGTAGCCTTCGATCGTCTGCACCGTCCTGTCGCCGAGCAGATTCGTCATGTAGCCGACGCGATCAACCGGCACCTCCTGCTCGAAGAGGGGGGCCGACGATTTGCTGCCATGATTGAAATAGTCAGCAGCGCCGCCGAAGATACCGAAGAATCGATCGTAACCGCTCTTGAGCGGGCTGTAGTCCGGTAGAAAGCCGAGATGCCATTTGCCGACGAGTGTCGTGCCGTAGCCCGATTTCTTGAGCAGCGAGGGCAGGGTCGGGTGGCTGGGTGGCAGGCCAACGCCTTTCGGCGTGGTTGCATTGATCGGTTCCTCGAGGCCCACCGGAAGACGCATTTGATAGCGTCCGGTAATCAGCCCCGTGCGCGTCGGCGAGCAACTCGCGGAATTCGAATATCCCTGCGTGAACTTCAGTCCCTCGATTGCCAGACGGTCGACGTTTGGCGTCGTGTAGTCACGCTGGCCGTAGCAGCTCACGTCCGCATAGCCGAGGTCGTCCGCCAGGATGAAGACGATGTTCGGCTTGACGGCTTGTGCCCGACTTACTCGGCTAAATCTGACCCCCGCGAGGGCTAGAGAGCCCGCGGCGGTCGCTTGGATAAATCGACGACGGGTACACGTCCTCTGAACATGCGCCATATCGTCCTCCCTGTTCTTTAGCAGTTGCGTACTACTCTTCAATTGTGTTCAGGCCCTTCCGCTTCACTCACCATTCGTTCCAACTCGGAGACCTTGCTTCGAATTTTCACGTTGATGTCTAAACGCCGGCCATCAGCGGTGAACGCGAGGGTGCTTATCTTGGCTTCGGCGGGATCAGCGTACCCCCCTTCAAGTCCGCAGGAAGAATTTCGAACTGGAGTACCAGCACGGGTGAATTGGATTTGTTGTCGGCACTGTGGGTCACATCTCCAGACTCATAGTAATAGTCCCCCGCCTTGTAGACGACTGTCTTGCCTTGCTGAAGAATGGTCAATTCCCCGGATGCGACATAGCGAATCCCCGGCGCAGCGTGGTGGTGGTCTCCAACGTGTGCCCCTGGCTCCCACCTTAGCTCTGTCACTCGCAACTTATACTTGCCATTGAGTTCGCTAAGATAGCCGGAGATGATCGATTCAAGTCCGACTTTCCCCTTTATCCCTTTCGACTCCACTTTCTGCTGAGCCAGTGAGGAACCCGATGCGAACGGCAACGCCAACAAAAATACCCAGGTAAATCGCTTCATGGTGTTTTCCTTCTCCTTTGCCGAAACCTAGCAATTCCGCCGGGCCTGACCGGCCCCTGTTAAAGCGGCTTGTATCCGCAAATTCCTGTGTTACTTGTCCGCGCGCTTCCGGTACTCGGCGATCGCGTTTTTCAGGTCCTCGTATTCCTCGCAGGGAATCAGGCAGATTTTCTGCAGCGCAGCCAGGTGCTCTTCGGCTTTCGCGGCGTTATTCACCATCAGATACGCTTCGCCGACGTACTCGTGCGCGCCGCGGTGCCTGGGGTTGAGCTGGAGCGCGCGCCCGTAATGCTTGAACGCGAGGTCGAGCTGACCCGCGTGCCGATAGGCGTAGCCGAGATAGTTCTGGATATCGGCATTGCGGGTGTCGCGGAGCGCCGCCGAGGAAAGCGACTTGATCGCGGCGCCCCAGTTCTTCGCCTCGATCGCCTGTTTGCCCGCGGCGTAGTCCGGATCGAGCTTCGCCGCGTTCGAATCGCTGTCGTCCGGATCGGCCGGCGCCGCGCCCGGGGCCAGCGCCAGCGCGACGGCGAGGAGCGCGCCGGCGATTTCTGGGCGACTATTTGATCGCGAGCTGCTGCTTCGCTTCGCGGATTTCTGCACGGTCGCTGTCGGCATTGCGGGTGAGGCGCGCAAGCTGGCTGAAATACGCCGCCGCTTTTTTCCCGTCGCCCGATGCTTCGGCCGCTTTGGCGGCACCGTAGAAGCCGCGCAGGCGGGCCGGCGCGTTCTTCATGGACACCTCGTAGGCCTTCAGCGCCGCCGCCGGATCGCCGCGCTCCCTCAGCAGGTCGCCGAGCAGCTCGCGCATCGGGTACAGGCGGTTCTCCATCGCGACGTGCTTCGCGCTGCCGTCTTCGAGATCGGCGGCGGCATTCATGAACTTGAGCGCCTCGTCCTTGTTGCCCCGAGCCTGCGCGAGCCAGGCCTGAGCGCCGAGGACCTGCACCTCCACCTGCTCGGCCCAATACGACTGATTCGCCTTTTCCAGCCCTTCGCGCAGCTGCTTGAGCTGGTCGATGTCTAGCTGCGCCGCGGCGAAGTCGCCGCTCCTCGCCGCGCCCATGGCGCGCGCGAAGTGCGTGATGGCCTCCGCGGGCGGGAACGGGGTGCCCAGCGGCTGGAGCTGCGCCGCGCCTTTCCAGTCCTGGCGCTCGAGCATGTAGCGGGCGGGCACCGCGGCCCGGGCGGTGTTGCCTGCCGAGACCGGGCCGACGACTTTCTTGATCGCGGCGCTTTCCTCGATCAGCGCCTTGGCCTTCGCGTCCTGCCCCAGCTGCAGGTAGGCGTACTCCATGAAGTCGTAGCCATGCGGCAGGGCCACGAGCACGCCGTCGAGGTTCACCTTTGCAGCGTACTCGTTCGCCACCTTGATGGCGCTGATGTTCGACGCGACCGACTCCTGCCACATGCCGACCATCGAGTAGATGTGCGAAGGCATGTGCTGCGCGTGCGGCGCCGACGGCGCGATCTTCGCGTACTTGTTCGCCGCCGGCACGCCCTTCCTTGCGATCGGCGCGAAGTCGTAGCTGTGGATGAGGTAGTGGGTGATGCCCGGATGGTCCGGATACTTCTTGTCGAGCGGCGTGAGTATCTTGATCGCCTTGAGCAAGGGATCCATGCTCTTGTGGTCGAAGGTTTCGTTGAGCGCCAGCGCGTGGAAGATCTTGGCCTCGACATCGTTTGGGTACTTCTTGGTGAGCGCCTCCATCGCCTTCTCGTAGTTCTTGCTGCGCGTGTCCTGGTCGATCTTGTCGAAGTCCTTGTAAAACTCCTCGATCGCGGCAAGCCAGTCACGCTCGCG
>WNGP01004335.1_pt1 | contig 11844 bp, 9 predicted proteins | sample 5407671 | NCBI WGS metagenome assembly WNGP01 (sample SAMN13153381, study PRJNA577476) | soil metagenome | isolation source: 40 cm soil or saprolite under Garry oak tree replicate 2 | place: USA:California | collected 2016-06-15 | reverse complement strand
GCGATATCCGGGTCGACAAGGATGTTCCGTTCAACAAGATACCGACCAGGGGAAGATAGACCCAACTTGTAGATGGGGTAACGGGCCCCGGTCTGCCTTCCAAGCAAGCCGCGCTTGCTACGGCGCTATTTGGTGGCGCGCTTCGCGCGGCTTGCTTGGAAAGCGGGCGGTCGTCCCTCACATGGATGGTGTAACGGAGTCGAGGATGGACCTCGCTCCAAGCATCAAGGAGAGACGACCATGGAGTATTATGCAGGAATCGACGTGTCATTGGAATGCTCAAGCGTGTGCGTAGTGGATGCGAGCGGCAAGATTATTCGGGAAGGCAAGGTGGCCAGCGAGCCGGATGCGTTGATCAGCTGGCTCAAGTCGCGTGGCTACGAACTGATCCGGGTCGGGCTGGAAGCCGGGCCTTTATCGCAGTGGCTTTTTGCGGCGATGCGGGAAGCGGGGCTGGCGGTTGAACTTCTGGAGACCCGGCACGTACGGAAGGCGTTCGAGGCGATGCCAGTGAAGTCGGACCGCAACGACGCACGCGGTATCGCGCAGCTGATGCGGCTGGGCTGGTTCCGGCCGGTGCATTGCAAGTCGATGGGAGCGCAGGAAGTACGAGCGGTCCTGACAGCGCGCAAGCTGATCCAGACCAAGCTTCAGGATGTCGAGAACAGCCTGCGCGGGATCTTGCGCGGCTTCGGGCTGAAGGTCGGCAAGACGACGGATCGAAGCTTTAGCGGACGCATCCAGGAGTTGGTGAAGGGCCAACCGAGCCTGGAAGCGATCGGCGAGGCGTTGCTCTCGGTGCGCGCCGGTCTGCTGCGCGAGTTCAATGCCTTTGAGAAGCGCGTGCGCGCGATGGCGCGCTTGAATGCAAGAACCAGGCTGTTGATGTCGACGCCGGCGGTCGGTCCGATCGTGGCGCTCACCTATGCCTCGGCGATCGACGATCCGGCACGGTTCAAGTCGTCGAAGCAGACGGGGCCGCATTTCGGGTTGACGCCGAAGAGGTATCAGTCCGGCGAGACCGACTACTCGGGGCGGATCAGCAAGGTCGGCGACGCCTCGGTGCGCGAGGCGCTCTATCAGGCCGCTCACGTCATGCTGACAAAGCCGGTCAAAGGCTGCCCGCAGCTCAAGAGCTGGGCGATGCGGATCGCCAGGCGGGCGGGCATGAGCAAGGCGAAAGTCGCGCTGGCGCGGAAACTCGCGGTGATCCTGCATCGCATGCTTGCCAACGGAACACCATTCAACGCCGCTGCAGCAGCAGCTTAACAGGGAGAAACAGGTTTTCGGGCGGGTCACGACACCAACCTTCCCGATTTATCCGCCATAGCCCGAAGGGCGAAGGCGGAAGCGAAGTCCCCTCGCCGGGACGATGGATCAGGTCAGGCCGCCATCCGGGAAGTCGACACATCTAAAGATGTGATCACGCATTGTGTAGATTGGCCGACCTATCCTCATGAACCCCATCAGGCGACGGCCTTGCGCCGATCCCGTACAGAAGCACGTCCCCGGCGAGCGGATAACGCAAAAAGGGATTGACTCATCGAGGCCCGTTACAGAAGCCCGGATGGAGCGGAGCGAAATCCGGGGCCGCCGAGTCGTTGATTCCATGTCTCCCGGATTGCGCGGAGCCTGTCATCGGGCGGCGCTTCGCGCCGACCCGTTGGCTCCATCCGGGCTACGGAGTTTCAGCATGTGCAGCGGAAACGCCGTTACGCCCGCACCGCCGTCAGCCCCGGCACGGCCGCAAATCCGGCCTTGCTGGCATAGCCACGCACAATGGCCTCGCGTTGGGAATAGCTCAGCACGTTCTCGACATTGTCGAAGCCATCGGGCGCCAATTGCTCGACTGCGTCGATCACGCCCTCCGGACCGCCACGGCGGTTCGAGCGCACAATCTCCGCCGTCATCGGCAGTCGCTTCTGCTCGTACGCCATCAGCGCCTGGCGTGGATGCTCCGAACGCACCAGCGCGTCGGCCAGGCAGCGCGCATCGAGAATGGCCTGCGACGCACCATTCGATCCCACCGGATACATCGGGTGCGCGGCGTCGCCGAGCAGCGTGACGCGGCCGCTCGACCAATAAGGTAGCGGATCGCGGTCGCAGGTCGGATATTCGTAGAATTCCGGCGTCGCCGAAATCAGGCTCGGCACATCGACATAGGGCACCGAGAACCGCGCCACATGCGGCATCAGTTCCTCGCGCTTGCCTGGCCGCGACCAGTCCTCGCGGCGCGGCGGCGGCGCATTGCCGTCGCCGACCTTTACCAGCACCGCCCAGTTGGTCAGACGGCTCGCCGGGCTCGATCCTTCCGCGATGGGGTACACCACGACCTTGGCATGCAGGCCGCCGGCGACAATCATCGAACGGCCGCTCAGGAACACCGGCCAGTCGCGTGCGCCGCGCCACAGCATCAGCCCGTTCCAGCACGGCGGCCCTTCATCCGGAAACAGGCTCTCGCGCACCCGCGAATGAATGCCGTCGGCGCCGATCAGAATATCGCCGCGCACGGTTTTGGTGTGGCTGCCCGCACGATCGAAGAAATGGGCGGACACGCCGCCTTCGTCCTGGCTGAAGGCCCCCAGCCTGCAGCCGGTGTGTATAGCGTCCCGTCCCAGCCGCTCCTCGACGGCGCGGTGGATCACGCTCTGCAGCCGGCCACGATGAATCGAGAATTGCGGCACGTCATGACCGGCATCGATGCCGCGGGATTCGCGCCAGACTTCCTGACCATGGCGATTGAGATAATAAAGCTCGTCGGTGCGGATCGCGATGTCGTCGAGCTCTTGTAACAGCCCGAGACCGGCGAGTTCGCGGATCGCATGCGGCAGGGTGTTGATGCCGACGCCGAGTTCGCGGATGGTATCCGACTGCTCGAACAGTTCGCAGCCGATGCCGCGGGCACGCAGCATCAGCGCCGTGGTAAGGCCTCCGATACCGCCCCCGACGATAATCGCCTTCATCACCCGACTCCACTCAATACCGAAACGCTAAGTGACGGCCACTACCGTCGCATGGCGCATCACTCGGCCGCAAGCGGCTTTGTCGCCTCCGCCTTCAGCTCGGCCCGGGTCTTCGGCTTAGCCTTAATTTTCAGATCGTCGAAATCCTGCCGGTCGCGCACGCTGTTGCGGAAAATCTGTTCCTTGCCCGGCAGATATTGCGGTGGGCAGAATACCGCCTCGGCGCCGTACCAGCCCGCAGCCTTCAGCGTGAACGACGGATCGACCAGATGCGGCCGGCCCAGCGCGACGAGATCGGCGCGCCCGGCCGCGAGGATGGTGTTGACCTGATCCGATGTGGTGATGTTGCCGACGCACATGGTCGCGACGCGCGCCTCGTTACGGACCTGTTCGGAGAACGGTGTCTGGAACATGCGGCCATAGATCGGCTGGGCGTCGCGCACGGTCTGTCCGGTGGAGACATCGACCAGATCGACGCCGGCCTCGGCGAAGGCGCGCGCAACGACCACCGCGTCGTCGCCGGTGATGCCGCCCTCGGCCCAGTCGGTGGCGGAGATGCGCACCGACATCGGCTTGTGCGACGGCCACGCCGCCCGCAATGCCTCGAACACTTCCAATGGAAAGCGCAAGCGATTGGCAAGCGAGCCCCCGTAAGCATCGCTGCGCTGGTTGGTGAGCGGCGAAATAAAACTCGCCAACAGGTAACCGTGGGCGGAATGCAGCTCGAGCATATCAAAGCCGCAAGCTTCGCCGCGCTTCGCGGCTTGAACGAACGCCGCCTTGACCGCGTCCATCGCCGCGCGGTCCATCTCGCGCGGCACCTGGCTATCTGGAAAGTACGGAATCGGCGATGCGGACAAGACATCCCAGCCGCCCTCTTCCAACGGGCGGTCCATGCCGTCCCACATCAGCCTGGTGGCGCCCTTGCGGCCGGCATGGCCGAGCTGCAGGCAAATCTTCGCCGCGGAATTGACGTGGACGAAATCGACGATGCGGCGCCATGCGGCTTCCTGCTCGTCGTTCCACAGCCCGGTGCAGCCGGGCGTGATGCGGGCGTCACGGCCAACACAGGTCATTTCGGTGAAGATCAAACCAGCACCGCCGATAGCGCGCGATCCGTAATGCACCAGATGAAAATCGCCGGGCACGCCCTCTTTCGCCGAATACATGCACATCGGCGACACGACGGCGCGATTGGCCAGCTCCATCTCGCGCAGCCGTAAGGGCTGGAACATCGGCGCCACCGGCTTATCGACATCGACGCCGAACCCTTTTGCGCGAACCTGTTTCGCGAACGCCTTGTCGACCTCACTGACGAAATCCGGCGCCCGCAAGGTCAGATTGTCGTAAGTGATCGCCTTGGCGCGGGTCATGACACCGAAGGCGAACTGCACGGGGTCGAAATCCCAGAACCGATCGACATGCTCGAACCAGACCAGCGACACATCAGCGGCGTGCTGGGTCTTCTCGACCTCCTCGCGGCGTCCGTGCTCGTATTGCAGCAGCGCGGCGTCGACCGTCGGCGCGCGCTGCATGGCATCGGCCAATGCAATGGCATCTTCCATCGCCAGCTTGGTGCCGGAGCCGATCGAGAAATGCGCGGTCGCCTTGGCATCGCCGAGTAGCACCATGTTGTCCTTGACCCACCTCTTGCTGCGGATCATCGGGAAATTGCGCCACATCGATCGGTTGGTGAGGAGTTGATGACCCTCGAGGAACCAGCCGAAAATGCCAGCCATGCGATCGGCCGATTGCTTCTCGTTCAGGCCCTCCAGCCCGGCACGCTTGAAGGTCTGCGGATCGGTCTCGAAGATCCAGGTCGAGCGGCCCACCTCATATTGATAGGCGTGGGCGATGAACGGGCCCCACTCGGTTTCCTGGAAAATGAAGGTGAAGGCATCGAGCGGCCGGGTCGAACCCATCCAGGCGAACACATTGGAACGAAGATCCACCTCGGGCTGGAAGTGCTCGATATATCTGTCGCGGAAGCGGCTGTTGATGCCGTCGGCCAACACAACGAGATCGGCATCGGCAAAGCCGGCCTCGTCCTCGATGTCGGCTTCGAACATCAAGGTGACGCCGAGTTCGCGCGCCCGCTCCTGCAGGATCAAAAGCAGCTTGCGACGCGAGCAGCCGCAGAAGCCGTTGCCGCCGACCCGGTGCACCGTGCCGCGAAAGTGCACGGCGATATCATCCCAATAGGCAAACTCCTGGGTAATGCGGCGATAGCTCGGGGAATCGTATTTCTCGAAATTGTCCAGCGTGGCATCGGAAAACACCACGCCAAAGCCGAAGGTGTCATCGGCGCGGTTACGCTCATACACCGTGATCTCGGCGTTTGGCCGCTGCTTTTTAAGCAGGATCGCAGAGTAGAGACCGGCCGGTCCGCCACCGATGATCGCGATCTTCATGAGAGCCTCCGGCGCAGCGGGACCATTCCAATTGTTTTAAACCTAAAGCATTTCGCCGGCAAGTCCCGCCGTCTATTCGTAGCCCGGATGGAGCGCAGCGCAATCCGGGATTCTCTGGGCACCCGGAGAAGACCCCGGGTTTCGCTGCGCTCCACCCGGGCTACGCTCGTCGCATCGCTCAATTGCCTTGAAATGCCGGCTTCACCTTATTGGAAAACGCCTCGAATGCGCGGGCGAAATCCGCTGTGGTCATGCAGAGCGCCTGCGCGATCGCCTCGGCCTCGATCGCCTCCTCCACCGACATCGCCCATTCCATCGCCAGCATGCGCTTGGTCATGGTGTTGGCGAAGGTCGGCCCCTCGGAAATCTGCCCGGCAAGCAACCGCGCCTGCGGCAACAGATGCTCCGGCGCAACGATGCGGCTGAAGAAGCCCCAGCGCTCGCCCTCCTCCGCGGTCATGAAGCGGCCGGTATAGAGCAGCTCCGACGCCCGCGATTGGCCGATGATGCGCGGCAGGATCGCACAGGCGCCCATGTCGCAGCCGGCAAGGCCCACCTTGTTGAACAGGAACGCGACGTTGGCTCCCGTGGCAGCCAGGCGCATGTCGGAGGCCATGGCGATGATCGCGCCCGCGCCGGCGCAGATGCCGTCAACCGCCGCGACGATGGGCTGTGGACAGGCCCGCATCGCCTTGACGAGATCGCCGGTCATGCGGGTAAAGGCGGTAAGGCCCCTGGTATCCATCTTGACCAGCGGGCCAATGATCTCGAACACATCGCCACCCGACGAAAAATTACCGCCGGCGCCTGATACCACGATGGTCTTTACTTCATCGTCCATTGCGCAGGCGCGGAAAAAATCCGTCAGTTCACGGTAGCTTTCGAATGTCAGGGGATTTTTTCGCTCCGGGCGGTTCAGCGTTACCGTCGCCACGCCATCATTCACTCTCAGCAGGAAATGATGCGGCGAATACTGCGTCAGTGGCAGCGTGACGGGATTGGCAGGTGTGCTCATGGGGTCTCCCTTGCGAATTATTTTCATTGTCCGGCTTAAGCGCGGCGCGCCCTAGACCTCGCCGCCCGCAACCGCGATGGCTTGTCCTGTGATCGCCCCGGCTCCCTCGCCGCACAGCCAGAGCACGGTATCGGCGACTTCCGCCGGGGTCACGAGGCGGCCTTGCGGATTGTGCCTGGAAAGTTCGGCCACGGCCTGCTCACGGCTGCGGCCGGTCTTCTTCATGATGTTGTCGATGCTCCCGGCAACGAGATCGGTGTCGGTGAACCCGGGACACACCGCATTAACCGTCACGCCCGTGCTCGCCAGTTCCAGCGCCAGGGAGCGCACCAGGCCGACAACGGCGTGTTTTGCGGCGCTGTAGGCGCTTACATAGGCATAGCCCTTGAGACCAGCGGTGGATGCGACCGCGACAATGCGGCCGTAAGGACGCTCTCTCATCGAAGGCAACGCCGCCTGGATGGTGTGGACCACGCCCATGAAGTTGACATCCATCATTCGCCGAAACAGCGCCGCATCGGATTTTCCGAACGGCGCGGATTCGGCGATGCCTGCATTTGCTATCAGCATATCGATCGGCTGCCGCGCCGCGGCCTCCGCGATCGCGGCGCCGACGGCGGCCTGATCCGCGACATCGGCGACGCCTGCGAAGTGCGCGGCGCCCGAGGCAATGGCGTCGTCGAGCGTCGCGCGATTGCGGCCGAGCACCGTGACCGTTACGCCTGCGCGCGCAAGCGTGGCTGCGATCTCGCGGCCGATGCCTCGCCCGCCTCCGGTGACAAGCGCATGCGAGGAACGCTGCAGTCCAGACATGCACGGGCCTCCCCGAATGAAGTCATCAACGCGAGACTTGCGTATATTTTCGACCTCAAGCTTTTGCAAGAAATCAGCTCCTGATCCGCCCAACGAGGGTGAGCCTGCTTGACAGACGGAGCGCCGCAGGTAGCGTCGGGTTGACCAGCAGGAGGACGAATATCATGGCAGCCCTCGAAAAAGGCATCACGCGCAACGGAACGGGATATTCCGGCAAGACCTGGAATATTCTTGGTCAGGTTTATTTCCCCAAGGCAGTGACGGACTCCACCTTCGCTTTCGAGACCAACAGCGATCCCGGCCAGTTTGTCCCCGTCCATATTCATCCCACCCAGGACGAATTCATCCTGGTCCAGGATGGTATGCTGGACCTGAAACTGGATGGGGTTTGGGTGCAGGCCAAGGCGGGCGATCTGGTTCGGCTGCCCCGCGGCATTTCGCACGGCTATTTCAACAAGTCGGACAAGCCGGCGCGGGCGCTGTTCTGGGTGTCGCCCACGCAAAAACTCGAAGCGCTGTTCAATCAGCTTCACAAGCTGACGGATGTCGCGGAAATCGTCCGCATCTCCGCCGAGCACGAGGTGAACTTCCTGCCCCCCGAGGCCAATGAATGATTGGCGGGTGCGAGAACCGCTCGGTCCGGAAATTGTTTTAAATATAAAATTATTGCTTTCCAACCGTCGAGGGCCTGTTAGCATTGGCAGGTCCGACTGGTCAGGAGGTCCGGCGTGCCTGATCTCGCGCCCAAGAAAACCAGGGATGGCCGGCTCGGTTACGAGGCGGCCGGCGATCCCGCTTTGCCGCCGCTGGTGTTCCTGCACGGAATCGGCGGCGCGGCGCGGGCGTGGCGCGGACAACTGGATTTTTTTGGAGATCGCTTCCACGCCATTGCGTGGGACATGCCCGGCTATGGCGGTTCGGCACCGCTTGCGAAATGCAGCATCGCCGCCCTCGCCGATGCCTTGCAGGATTTCCTGCAGCAGGTCGGAGCGACCAAACCCATCCTTGTCGGGCATTCGATCGGCGGCATGGTGGTTCAGCAGTTGCTGGCGAAGAGCCCACACATCGCTGGCGCCGTCGTGCTCGCCCAAACCAGCCCGGCGTTCGGCAAACCCGACGGCGACTGGCAGAAGGCGTTCATCGAAGCGCGGCTCGGCCCGCTCGATCGCGGCGAAACGCTTGTTTCACTGGCGCCCTCGCTGGTGAAGGAATTGGTCGGAGACGATCCCGATGCCGGCGGTATGGAGCTTGCGCGCGACTGCATGGCCAGCGTTCCCGAGGCGACCTATCGCGCCACGATGCTGGCGCTGATGGGCTTCGATCTGCGGGGCGAGCTCAAGGATATCGCGGCGCCGACGCTGGTGCTGTCGGGCTCCAGGGACAAAAATGCGCCGGCGCCGATGATGGCGAAGATGGCGAGCTATATTCCATACGCAACATACGTTGAGCTCGAAGGCGTCGGCCACCTCGCCAACCTGGAACGCCCCGCCACCTTCAACGCGACGCTGGATCAATTTCTGAAAGCCAATGTGGCTGCAACACAAGTGACGGCATGATGACGCTGCAAGCCAGTAAAACTGTGACCGATGTCGACAAGGTCGATTTGGATAAGCCGATCTTCGATTCGCAGGCGTTCCGGCTGAACGACGAACGGGCCGCGATCATCGCGACGGCACGCGGGCTTGGCCAGACCGTGTTCGCGGGCCGCGCGGGGACTTACGATCGTGACGCGACATTCCCCACCGAGAATTACAGGGATCTGCACCGCGCCGGACTGCTCGGCATCGCTATTCCGAAGAAGCATGGCGGCCTCGGCGCCGATTACCAGACTTACGCAATAGCCGCCGCCGAGATCGGCCGCTATTGCGGCGCGACCGCGCTGACCTGGAACATGCACGTCTGCTCGACGCTGTGGTCCGGGCCGCTGGCCGATGACCTCGACATGGACAGTCCCACCCGCGCCGAACACGAGCATCGGCGCGCGGTGCACTACAAACGCATTGTCGCCGACGGCGCTGTTTATTCGCAGCCGTTCTCGGAAGGCGGCGCGGCAGCCGCGGGTGGCGTCGCGTTCGGCACCGAGGCGAAGCCGGTCAAGGGCGGCTGGATCGTCAACGGCAAGAAGATCTTCGCATCGCTTTCGGGACACGCCGATTATTACGGCGTGCTCTGCACCGAGATCGTGGAAGGCGAGAAAGCCTCGCGCCGCAATACGCTCTATCTCGCGCTACCAGCCAAGGCCGGCGGCGTATCCGTGGTCGGCGACTGGGATCCACTGGGGATGCGCGGCACGGTGTCGCGTACGCTATTATTCAAGGACGTGTTCGTGCCGGAGGATGCGGCGCTGATGCCGCGCGGCGTCTATTTTCAGGCGGCGATGCGCTGGCCGCACATGTTCCTGACGCTGTCACCTACCTATGTTGGCCTCGCGCAGGCGGCTTACGATTTCACGGTACGCTATTTGCGCGGCGAGGTGCCGGGCACGCCACCGGTGAAGCGTCGGATGTATCCCACCAAGCAAATCGCGGTGGCGCAAATGCAGATCAAGCTCGAGCAGATCAAGGCGATCTGGTTTCAGGCCGTCACGGAAGCTTGCGCCAATCCAACCAAGGAACAGGTGCTGCGCGCCTATGCCGCGCAATATTCCGCGATGGAAGGCGCCAACGAGATCGCGACTCTGGCGATCCGCACCTGCGGCGGTCAGGCCATGCTGAAATCACTGCCGCTGGAGCGAATCTATCGCGACAGCCGGTGCGGGTCGCTGATGCTGCCATGGACCGCCGAACTCTGCCTCGACCGCATTGGCCGCGAGGCGCTGTACGAGACCGGCGAATCGGACGACTAGTTCCAAAATGGACCTTTCCGAGCTCATCGAACGCAACGCGGCATTCACGCCGGATAAGCCCGCGACTATTTTTGAGGGCGAGATTCTGAGCTACCGGGCGTTGAGTGCACGGATCGAGCAGACGGCGCGCGCGCTGAAGGCCGAATTCGGCGTCAGCCGTGGCGACCGCGTCGCGATCCTCAGCCTGAATCGGCCTGACTACGTGGTGCTGCTTTATGCCTGCGCACGGCTCGGCGCCATGCTGGTGCCGCTGAACTGGCGGCTTGCGGTGGCCGAACAGTCGTTCATCCTGTCGGACGCCTCGGTCAAGGTACTGGTGCTCGAACAGGCCTTCGCGGAGATTCTGCCAGCGCTGCAAAGGAGCCTCTCCAACACATGCGTCGTAGGGCTCGATTTTTCTCCTCCACAAGGACGCGCGATCGACCAGCTGTTGGCGGATGCGCGCGGCGACGGCCGCAATCCGCATATCGATCTCACCTGTCCGTTGCTGATCGTCTACACCTCGGGCACCACCGGAAGGCCGAAGGGCGCGGTGCTGCGACAGGAAGCCCTGCTGTGGAACGGCGTGATGAGCCAGCACATGCATGGCCTCACCTCGGACGACCATATACTCACCGTGTTGCCTTTCTTTCACGTCGGCGGCCTCAACATACAGACCACGCCGGCGCTGCATCACGGTGCCACGATGACGATCCATCCACGTTTCACCCCGGACGCAACGCTCGCCACCATTGCGCGCGAGCGCCCGACCTTGACGGTGTTGGTACCCGCGATCATTCAGGCGGTGACCGATCATCCCGACTGGCTCGCCACCGACCTTTCCTCCCTGAAGGCAGTCTCGACCGGATCGACGATCGTGCCGCCGCATCTCATCGAACGCTTTGTCGCGCGCGGGGTACCGGTACTACAGGTCTATGGCTCGACCGAAACCTGCCCGATCGCCGTCTATACGCGCCTCGGCGGCGATCTTTCGCGCGCGGGTTCGACCGGCCTTTCCGGTCTGTGCTGCGAGGCGGCTGTGATCGATGAATCCGGCGTCGAGCTGCCGCCGGACACGCCCGGGGAAATCGCGGTGCGCGGCCCCAACGTATTCTCAGAATATTGGGGTAACGAGGTAGCGACCCGGGAAGCGCTGCACGACGGCTGGTATCGCACCGGCGACATCGGCCTCCGCGACGCCGATGGCTATTTCTGGGTGCACGACCGCAAGAAGAACCTGATCATCTCCGGTGGCGAAAACATCTATCCGGCGGAAGTCGAGCGCGTGCTGCTGGAGCATCCCGATGTCAGCGAATGCGGCGTGATCGGCCGGCCCGATCCCAGATGGGATGAGATTCCCGTGGCCTACGTCATCAGGCGTTCGGGATGTTTCGTGGATGCGGAGAATTTGAAGGCGCATGTGTCGACGCAGCTTGCCCGCTTCAAGGTGCCGCGCGATATCATCTTTGTCGATGATCTGCCACGCACGGTTTTGGGCAAGGTGCAACATTTCATGCTGCGACAGCTCGACGGGCCGGCGCCCGCGCAAGGAGAGGCGTCTTGAAGATCGCGGTGCTTGGCGGCGGCAACGGCTCGTTCGCGGCCGCGGCTGATTTTGCGCTCCAAGGCCACGATGTCAGCCTGTGGCGGCGCGACGCGGCCCAGGTAGCGGCGCATCACGCGGCAGGCTCGCGCATTACCCTCAAGGACGCCAATGGCCGACACGACGTGCAACTGGCGTTGGTGACGACTGACATTGCCGAAGCCGTCCGCAACGCCGAGCTGATCCTGTGCCCTGCCCCGGCCTTCGCGCAGCGC
>WNGP01004334.1_pt1 | contig 11846 bp, 10 predicted proteins | sample 5407671 | NCBI WGS metagenome assembly WNGP01 (sample SAMN13153381, study PRJNA577476) | soil metagenome | isolation source: 40 cm soil or saprolite under Garry oak tree replicate 2 | place: USA:California | collected 2016-06-15 | reverse complement strand
TAAGGAATCAGCGCTTTTTCATACCACGTCTCGGTGATCTGCTCCGGAGAAAATGAAACCAGAGCAGCGTTGTGTTCCTGCGCAATTTGGAGTGCACGGGACGCGGAATTCCGCTCGTGTTCCGCGTCGGCATCGGTGAAAAGGAGCCAAGCACACTTGGCCTGTTGTACTCCGACCCAGAGGGCGTGGTTCTTCCCAACCCAGCCATCGGGCAATCCGCCGGCTTCCAGCAGGCGCAAGTCTGGAACTCTCCCCATGAGATTTTTCACGACGCTAGCGGTCCCGTCCGTGGACTGATCATCCACCACCAGGATCTCGCCGATTTCCGGCTGGCTCGCCAAGGACGCAATGCACGCTGCAATAACCGCCTCCTCATTCCGGGCCGGAACGATAGCCGTGACGGAGCCCGAGGCCGCTGACGGGGCGGCGGCGCCGATGGGCGGTAAGCGGTGGGCGTCGTTAGTCATTGTGTATTGGATGCGGAAGGATTGTTTCCCGATCTGGGACAATTGGGTTAGTATAGCATTTGATGAGAATCGTTCGAAAAATTGGGGCCTGGGCCGTGATAGGTATCGCTGCGCTGGTTTTGGTGCTCTTCGCCATGCCCACGTACCGGCAAGGCGAAGCCTCGATAGCGGGCAAGACCGCCCAAGACTTTCCTCTGGAGGTTTGGGGGAAACCAGGGCACCTCACCGATCTGAAGGGCAAGGTCGTCATTCTGAATTTCTGGGCGACTTGGTGTCCGCCCTGCATCGAGGAAACGCCGGCGCTCAACCGGCTTCAGAAGTACATCGAATCGCGCAATGCGTTAGTCCTGGGTGTGAGCGTTGACGAGGACCCCGCGGCTTACGAGAAATTCTTGAAGGACTACGGCGTTGTTTTTCCGACCTTCCGCGAACCTACGAGAAAGCTGGCGCTCGACTACGGCACCTCGAAGTTCCCTGACACATACGTCATCGACCGGCACGGAAAAATCTTGCGAAAATTTTTCTCATCCCAACAGTGGGATTCACCGGATATGCTGGCGTATTTCGATGCCGTCCTGGGACAAAGCTAAGAACGAACATCAAAAAGACAATCAAACCCTCTGGTTTTATTTTTTCCGGTGAAGTCCGCATCTTCGCGTGGACTTCTCTGGGCGAATTACTCGTAGCGCAGGGCCTCAACGGGGTCGAGTTTGGCGGCTTGCATGGCGGGGAGCCAGCCGCTGATCACCCCGACCACAACGAGGATGGCGGTAGACAGCATCATGGTGACCAACGAGAGCGTGAGTTTTATGTCCACTTTGCCGGAGTCGTCCTCGTAGGCGGGCCCGAGGAACGGCAACGTGCCGATCGCTGAAGTGATGGCCGCCGAGAGCAGCATGCCGATCACGCCGGCGGCAAGCGTCATGACCAGCGCTTCGAGCAAGAACTGCCAGCGGATGTGTGATTTTTTTGCACCGAGCGCGCGGCGCAGGCCGATTTCGCGGACGCGCTCTTCGACGGATACGAGCATGATATTCATCACCCCCACGCCGCCGATGCCCAGCGTGAGTGCGCCAACGAAAAAGAGCAAAGCTTCGATACCCAATGTGATTCCTTCGTAGATGGGCTTGAATTCTTCGCGGCCGAACATGGTGATGGCGCGCTTGTCGCTCGGCGAGAAGTGCTGGCGGTTGGCGATGGCAGCGCGAAACTGTTGCATGGCGTCCGCTTCAAAATTGGGGGCGACGGGTTCGAAGAGCATCACGCTGGCGTAGCGCGCGTCCCACAGGTCGCCTGCCGTGGTGTACGGGATAAACACAGACTCATCGTCGCTGGTAAAATAGTTGCTGTCGGAAAATTTTGTGTCCATGGAGCCGACGACGGTGAATTTTACGCCGTCGATGCGCACCGTTTCGCCAATGGCGGGCGTGCCGCTGAAAAGTTTTCTGCGCAATATGGCGCCGAGGAAAGCCACGCGGCGGCGCTCGGCAATATCTTCGGGAGAAATCCACCGGCCTTCCATGGGAATTTCATTGCGCATTTCGCCGTATTCGGGATAGACGCCGCGGATGGCGGTGTCCGACAGCCGTTCGTCGTGCGTAATGCCCTTCCACCGCACCGTCTCGCGCGTCACACGCTTAACGAGGGGGGACTGTGCCTTCACCCAATCCGCGTCCTCCTGTTCGAAACGCACCGCCTTGCCGGCACGTTCCCCGCCCGCCTGCTCGCTGGTCGTCCCGGGCCAGCAGACGACTGCGCCTTTGCCGAAGACCTCGAAGGTGTACATCAAAACATTGCGGAAGCCGGAACCGTAGCTGAGCAAGAGTGTCACCGCAACAATGCCCCACGCGATGCCCGTCATTGTGAGCAAGCTTCGAACGGGGTTGCGGCCCAGAGCGGCCCATGCTTCGCGAAAGATTTCAAAAAGCATCTATCCTCCCGCCTCAAAGCGCAGCGCTTCGATGGGGTCGACAGAAGCGGCGCGATTGGCCGGATAAAGAGCGGACAGGACGGCGATCAAGCCGAGAAGAAAAACGGACACAGCGCCCAGCTTCCAGTTTGTGAGCAAACCGGCGAAAAACAGTGGCATGGGCAGCAGATTCACTAGCGCGCAAAAACCGTAGGAGAGAAGCAGCCCCGTCCCACCGCTCAAACCAACGACAATGACGGTTTCCAGAAAGAATTGACGGAGGATGGATTCGCGGGTGGCGCCGAGCGCCTTACGGACGCCGATTTCGCGGGTGCGTTCGCGGACGGAGACGAGCATCACGTTCATCACGCCCAGGCCGCCCAGGAAAAGCGTGGCCACGCCGACTGCCCCCATGAAAACTTCCATGCCCACGATGATCATGCGGTTGGCTTCTGCGTTCTTGACGGTGTCCCAGATGCTGGCAGCTTCTTTGTCGCGTGGATCAAAATTGTGGAGCCGGCCGAGAGAGCGGCGAATCTGCTTGACGCAATCGGGATGCGTCTCCAGCGACCAAGGCGCGACGAGCAAACGGTCCACGCTGTGCTCGACGGCCGGCGGCTTGTTTGGAAAATCTCGGCGCATGGAATTGAACGGGATGAAAATTTTGCGGACGTCGGCGCCGTCGTAGCTGGAATTTTGTTCCTTCGGCTTCATGACTCCAATGACGGTATAGGGAACTCCGTTCAAGGAGATCGTCTGGCCAAGGGCTTCGCGTTCCGCAAAGAGCTGCTTTTTCGCGTCGCTGCCGAGAAAAGCCACGTTACGCGCTTCAGCGTTGTCCTCCTCGTTGTAGAAGCGGCCCTGCGCGACGGTGATACTGCGAATTTCGGTGAATGGCGGTAGTGCCCCAACAACCTGGAGATCACCGCTGTTGAAGGGGCTATGCACCTGGACGTTGTTGCCAAGCTCCGGCATGACGTATTTGCAAGCGGGCGCTTCCTTCGCGACCTGGACGTAGTCTTCCTCGCGCCAGCGGATGAGGCGGCCGGAGCGCGTCCCTCCAGCTTGCATGCTGGTGCGTCCCGCAAAAACGATCATCACGTCTTTGCCAAACGTTTCCTGGTTATTCTGAATGCCCTTGCCAAGCCCCTCGCCCGCCGCGACCATCACGGTAATGGAGATGATGCCCCAGGCGATGCCGAACATCGTCAGCATGGTCCGGCGCTTGTGCGCCCAGAGGGTCGCCAGCGTGTCTCGCAGTAAATCCTGGAATGACATGGCGCTCCGCCACTAGATTGAACTATTGCAGAATGACTTGTTGTTTCTCGTTGAGACCTTCGAGGATTTCCGTTTTCACGCCGTTCGAGATGCCGAGCTTTACGCTGAGTTTTTTCTTGCCGTTGTCGGCCTTGACGTCAGGGATCTCGATGGAGGCCTTTCGCTCTTTGTCGTAAATGAGCGCGGCTTCCGGGACCATCAGGACGTTTTTCTTTTCCTCGAGCAGGATCTCAGCATTGGCGCTCATGTTGGCCTTGAGCTCGCCGCCGGGATTGGAAATCGAGACACGCACTTCGAAGGTGGTGACGTTGTCCTTTTCTTTGCCGAGCGGGGAAATCTTGGTGACCTTGCCGGTGAATTTCTTGTCCTTGAACGATTCCACTACGATGCGCGCGGGCTGACTGAAAAACACTTTCCCGATGTCTGCTTCATCGACTTTGCCTTGCACGTAAACTTCGCTGACGTCGCCGAGCGTCATGATCAAGGTGGCCTGAGAGCCGAGCACCAGAATGGAGCTGACCGCGTCGCCCACGTTCACGTCGCGAGAGAGCACCAAGCCTTCAATCGGGCTGACGATCGTGGAGTTACGCAGATCTTCTTGCGCGTTTTCCAGTGACGCTTTGGCCTGCGCCACCTGGGCTTCACACTTGGCAATTTCCGCTCGGGATACGGCGAGGGTACGCTGCGCGCTCACTTGCTTGTTAAGCCCCAGCTGATAGTTTTTCTCGGCGTCTTCCACGAGGCTCTTGGACATTACGCCGTCTTTGTACATCTGTTCGGCGCGCTCCATATTGAGTTTGAGGAACGGCACATCAGGGCCTTCCGCATCGACTTTGTTGCGCTCCAGTGTGGCTTTGGAGGAATCCAGCGCCGCTTCGGCGGCTTGCAAGTTCGCACGCGAGGCGCGTTCGGCGGCTTCGAGTTGCACTTTGTCGAGTTCCGCGAGCAACTGCCCCTGCTTCACCCGTTCACCGTAATCCACGTAAAGCTTTTTCACGATGCCGCTGGCTTTGGATTTGATCTCCACTTTGGAAAGCGGCTGAATCTTGCCGGTGGCCACAACCACGCGCGCCAGGTCTCCGCGCTCCACGGAAGCAATTTTTGATGGGTCAATGGTGCGGCTTGGGCTGAGCGCCGCCTTGACGCCATAACCCCCGCCTCCCAGCACCACTAGCGCAATCGCCGCCCAGATGATGCGACGGCGTTTCTTGCCGTTTCTCCCGTTTCCTAAACCATTGCCATTGCTGGACATACCCGACCCCCGCTATATTCGCCTCACTGCTACAAGTGATACGCAACCGTGTGGGAAAAGTTCCCTCGTCCTGCTCGTTTAGACGATGGGAGAGGCTTTTGGTCAGGTCGGCGATCAGCAGACTATGAGGTTTGTTGACAGCCCGGTACTGCGGACCTATACTGCGCGCGCTGCTGGCCTGCCCTGAACTCTTTCGATTGGGGATCACCATGCGCATTGCTGGAATTCGGCCAACGCCTGCTGTTCTCCTGGTTAGCCTTGCGATAGGAATTGCTTTGTCCGTCGTCTCCGCCGCTGGGACAGGTGCTGCTCCAGATGTGCCAAAATTTAAAGTGGACCCGTCCTGGCCCAAGGAATTGCCCAATAACTGGATTATGGGCCAAGTAGGAGGAATGGCGGTGGATCGCCACGACCACATTTGGGTTCTGCAACGCCCGGGTACGGACACAGTTGAGGAATTAGGAGCGGTACAGACGCCTCCGCGGTCAATGTGCTGTCTTGCCGCACCGCCCGTCCTCGAATTCGATACTCAAGGAAACCTGCTTCACTCCTGGGGCGGTCCCGGCGAAGGGTTCGATTGGCCGAAGACGGAACATGGGATATGTGTGGATAAAGATGACAATGTGTGGATCGGTGCAAATGGCCCCGCCGATCGTCAAATTCTGAAGTTCAAGAATGACGGGCATTTCCTCATGCAGATTGGCCATCCTTCCTCCGATCCGCCAAATAGCTTGCGCACCGACATTCTCGGACGGCCCGCCGGCGTTGAAGTGGATTCCGAGGCCCATGAGGTTTACATCGCCGACGGTTATATGAACAAGCGAGTCGTTGTCTACGACGCGGACAAAGGCACATTCAAGCGCCTGTGGGGTGCGTACGGTAATCCACCGAATGATGCGGATCCCGGCGCCTATAATCCAGCGGCGCCCGCAGACCAGCAGTTCCGCAATCCAGTTCACTGCGTCCATATCTCGCGAGATGGCTTGGTCTACGTTTGCGACCGCGTGAATGATCGAATGCAGGTCTTCACCAAGCAGGGCAAGTTTGTGAAGGAGTTTACTCTGCGCACTCAGACGCTGGGTATGGGATCCGTCTGGCAATTCGCGTTTTCAATGGATGAGAACCAGAAGTTTCTTTTTGTCGATGACGGCGAGAACAATGTGATCTGGACGGTGCTCCGCGAAGACGGAACGGTCGTGGGCCAAATGGGACACAGCGGGCGCAACGCGGGCCAGTTTCACTGGGTACATCAGATCATCTCCGACTCGCAAGGCAACCTCTACACAGGAGAAGTCGACACCGGCAAACGGATTCAAAAATTTATTTTGCTGCACTAGGATCGAGGTCGCCGCTGAAACGAAGCTCGATTTCGCTAGAGCGATGTCCTTCGCAGGCGAAGAGCGTTGGCAATCACAGAAACTGAGCTGAAGCTCATTGCCGCGCTGGCGAGCATGGGGCTCAGCAGCAAGCCGAAAATCGGGTAGAAAACGCCCGCGGCGATGGGAATTCCGATCACATTGTAGAGAAATGCGAAGGCAAGGTTCTGCTTGATGTTGCGAATCGTGGCGCGGCTCAGTTTGCGTGCGCGGACGATGCCGCGCAGGTCACCCTTCACAAGCGTGATGCCGGCATTCTCGATCGCGACATCCGTGCCGGTGCCCATGGCGATGCCAACATCGGCCGCAGCCAGCGCCGGTGCGTCGTTAATTCCATCGCCGGCCATCGCAACAACGCGGCTCTGTTTCTTCCAAAAGCCCACGATCTCAGCCTTGCGTGCCGGAAGGACCTCGGCCTGGAATTCTTTGATGCCCAACGCCTTTGCGATTCGCAGGGCGGAGTCGCTTCGGTCGCCGGTGACCATTACGACTTCCACTCCTTCTTGCTGCAAGCTATCGAGCGCACCCTTCGTCGAATCCTTGATCGTATCCTCAAGAATGATGTCGCCTTGCCACTCGCCATCGATCGCCACGCGAACGTACGTCGATGCTGGTTCCGCTGCAGATCGTAGGTCAGGCCCATAGCCGGGATTGTCGATGCCCGAAGCAAGGAGAAAATTCATTGTTCCCACCGTGACTTCCCGCTTTCCAAGCTTGCCGCTCACTCCTTTTCCTGGTTCAGCTCGAAACTCAGTGACGTCGGTTAGCAAAAGATTTTTTCCTTTGGCTGCCCGCACCAGGGCGCGACCGAGCGGATGTTCACTCGAACTTTCGAGGCTTGCACTGATACGTAGCAGTTCGTCGGGGCTGAGATCGCTGTGCTGGCTAAGTCTCACGGAACTGACACGCGGCTTGCCTTCGGTCAGCGTTCCGGTCTTATCCATGACCAGGGTGTCAACTTTCGCGAGCGTCTCGAGGGCTTCAGCGTTGCGGATGAGGACGCCGCCGTGGGCGCCGCGGCCGACGGCGACCATGATGGACATCGGCGTTGCAAGGCCCAGTGCGCAGGGGCACGCTATGATCAGCACCGACACAGCCGCTACCAATGCGTGCGCGAAGCGCGGCTCCGGGCCGAAAAGTATCCAGCCGAAAAAGGCCAGGACCGCGATGACAATCACGGCCGGCACAAAATACGACGCGGCGCGATCGACGAGGCGCTGCATTGGCGCGCGGCTGCGCTGCGCTTCGCTGACGAGCTTCACAATTTGCGCGAGCATGGTTTCGCTGCCGATGCGCTCCGCTTCCACGATGAAACTTCCGCTGGTGTTCAGCGTGCCACCGGTGACCTTGTCGCCCGTGCTCTTTTCGGCCGGCATGGGCTCGCCCGTCACCATCGATTCATCCACCGCGCTTGCGCCTTCACGTATCGTGCCGTCCACGGGAACACGCTCTCCGGGACGGACACGGAGCTGGTCGCCGCGCTTCACCTGATCGAGCGGCAGGTCTCTTTCTGTGCCATCCGCCGCGAGCAAATGCGCCTGCTGCGGCGTCAAATTCAACAGCCCGCGAATCGCTCCGCTAGTTCGTTGCCTGGCGCGCAATTCCAGCACCTGACCCAGGAGAACCAGGGAGGTGATCACCGCGGCCGCTTCGAAATAAACGGGCGCGGCGCCATCCGTGCCCCGAAAAGAGGCCGGGAAGATCTGTGGAAAAAAAGTAGCCACAACGCTGTCGAGATAGGCAGCGCCCGTGCCCAACCCAATCAGCGTGAACATGTTCGGGCTGCGGTTGACGAGCGACGACCAGAAGCGTTCAAAAAAGGGCCAGCCACCCCAGAGGACCACCGGTGTCGCGAGAAAAAACTCGATTGCGTTTAGAACCTGTGGGGCAAGATGCAAGCCGAGCGATTCGCCAAGCATGGAAAGCAGCAAGACCGGAAGCGATAACGCCGCGCTGATCCAGAAACGCAGGCGCATCGAGTCGTATTCGGGATCGGCCTCCACGCCGGCGAAAACATCCATCGGTTCGAGCGCCATGCCGCAGATGGGGCAGCTCCCCGGACCGATGTGGATGATCTGGGGATGCATCGGACAGGTGTAACGAACTTTTTTTTCGTCCGCTGTGCGCGACACGTCCGCTCCCGTGCGCTGCATGGCTCCGTGTTCCGCAGGTGCGGGACCATGTTCCATTCCCCCGGTCTGGGGAGCGAGAAACTTCTCCGGCTCGTCGGAAAAGCGTTCGGCACAGCGCTTCGAACAAAAGTAGTACGTCTTTCCGCCGTGCTCGACCTTGCCGGCCGCCTTTTCCGATGCAACCGTCATTCCGCACACGGGGTCTTTGTGTTTGGCCGGCCGCTGCAAAATCGGAAGTGACATTCCGCTCGCATCCTGGGAATTCATTGCGTGATCTCCTCTTACCTCAGCGGCACTAGCGCAGATGCGCGTAGATCAATTCGAGCAGCTCGTCGTACATGGCCTCTGTCTCAGGCTTCTTTCCACTCTGCAGCGCCTTGGCCGCGCAATGATGGAGGTGATTCTTCATCAGGTTGCGCGCCACGCCGCGCAACGCCTCTTGCACCGAAGCCACCTGGGTGATGATGTCCGCGCAGTAGCGGTCTTCTTCCACCATTTTTTGCAAGCCGCGGATCTGCCCCTCGATGCGGCGCAAGCGCTTCTGATTCGCGTCCTTCAGTTCGGGGTCCACACCCGCAGCTTTCCTTGCACCGGGGCCCGATTCGCAAGCGCAATTGGCAAGAGACGCGTGGCCGTGCGCCCTCGAAACCCGGCGGATGTACCTGGCGGCCTTTGCCATCATGATACCCTCCACCCCTATATATACCCCCTCTCCCTATCTAATGTCAAGCGTCCGCGTGCGCGCCTGCGGGCCCGCTTGCCGCACGCTGCTATAATGCATGCATGACACTCGTGGAAATTACCTATGAATTGCAGTCACCGCTGACAGAAGAGCAATTGCGCCATCTCGGCCAATTCGCGAACACCTATGGATTGCGCAGTTTTCGCGTCGACGAATCGAAGAAGCAACTCTCGTTTGAATACGACGCTTCACGCCTGCGCGAGACGCAGGTCGCGCATGTGCTGGGCCAAGCACGCATCGCCGTCGCCCGCAGAGTGAATTAAGCTCAACCTGAGAGTTTTAGGTCCTGGGGCAGGATTGCAAAAAAAAGGGCCCCGCTAGGGATCGCGGGCCCCGGAAGGCGCTGACAATTGCTGACGTCGTTTTCACACCAGCAGCGCGTGGGGTCATCCATCCTAGGTTCCCTCTCACAGGCAGGTGGGAACGATCTGCAAAGAGCGACAAGCAAGCCCCTTCCCACTCGCTTGCCACTTTTCACATCTCGTCATTTGAAACGCGCCCACGCAACCCTCTAATGCACGGCTCCCGCCAATCTAGTATCGTCCGGGGGTTAGATAAGTATTTTATTATCTTAAGTTTAGCTTTGTTGAAAACTCCTCTACCCGCTCCAAATCCGTACTCCAAGTCCAATTCGGAATGGTCTCCAGTCTGAATCGGGAACGTCCCCTCTCCATCGCAGTCGGGCGCACCCTTGCCACTTGGTTCCAGGACCCTGGTAACAAGACTCCCGGACTCCCGGACTATCGGTTTTTCCCGGCTCTTTCCTCAGAATGTTCTCATGCGCCGCTTCATCAACAAGACCATCTCGTGTCGGCGTCCCCTGCGCAGACTCTACCTCCAGGGAATCATTCTCCTGGCCTGCTCGCTCACGCTCCTCGCTGACACACCCGCATTGCTGAGGAGTGTTCCGGCAGCAGGGTGCTACTGCCATTGTGCGGAATCGCACCTGCGAGGCGGCTGCGTGAAGATGTGCGATTCGAAGCGCTACGTCTCGCGCTGGCGGGCAACAAAGTGCGCGAAGCCTCATATGCGGACCCCAACCCATAATTCGCACGCTGGCCCGCGGTTCCCGCATCCTGACCGCGCCGAGCATGCCCAGCTCTGAAAGCAGTTCTAAGTTGTCAGTTTGTAAGTATTTAGTTCCACCGCGGAACCGCCTAGAGAGTGTGCGTTGCTACCGGCGCTGGGGTGCGAGAACGGGGCTCGGCGCCTGGCTCACCGAGAAGCTTCGCCAGAATCTCGGGGATTTCGAAAACGGCGCGGTTCTCTTGCGCTGCCACGTTCCTTCGAAACTCGACGAGTGACGCAGGATCGAGCATCCGCTTCACACCTTCCGCCACATCTTCGAAGCTCTTCAATACGATGCCTACACCTTTCTCCGTCACCCACTCCGCGTTGTACCGCTCCTGCGGGAGCGTCCAGGCGTTGCACTCGATCAGCACGGGGAGCTTGCGGACCATGGCTTCCGCGATGCTGCCGGGGCCGGGCTTGCCGATCAGAAAATCGGCTGCGCGCATCAGCCGATGCACTTCTTTCGTGAAGCCCACGACATGGTTGGGCAACTTCCACTGGCGAGCGCGCAGCTTGGCCGCTAGCTCTTCGTTCCGGCCACAAATCAGAATCAGTTGCAGCGGCAAGCCCGTCGCATTCAACCGCTCCGTGATGTCGTACATCACTTTCGAACCGTGGCCGCCGAAGAGAACAATCGCCGTTGGCAAGTCCGGGCGCAAACCCATTTCTTTCCGCAATTCCAGCGGGTCGGAATTGCCTTCCAAATAAAAATCCGGTCGCAAGATCATTCCCGAAGTCAGAAAAATGTGAGCGTCGTCATGCCCCATCGAGCGCGCTTGATCGGCGGCTTTTGCCGTACCCGCGATGACATATTGATCTTTGATTGGCTCGATCCAGAATCGCGGCGGAAAATCAGCCAGGTCGGTGATGATGGTGACAAACGGGCGGCCCGGATAAACCTTGGTCCAGCTTTCGCAAATCTGCCTGTTGAAATGGGGAATCACGGAGATGAGCAGGTCGGCCGGCTTTTCACGCCAAAATCTTTCGAGCAGATTTACTAACGGCCTGTGAAATACCCGAATGGTCGCCTGGAGCACGCGGAGGAGGTAGGTGCTGCCCAGGGTCCAGCCGTTCTGTAACAGGATGTTGTACTGCTGCTGGATGCGGATACCGGTCACCTTGCGGAGGACGTCCAGCCGGTCAGTAAGGTCCTGAAACTGGATGAGTTCGATCTGCCAGTCACGCTGTTGCTGGCCAATGACCGTTTGCAGAGCGACGGCGGCGTTGCGATGTCCCCCTCCGCCATCATGAAAGACGACGTGAACTTTTTTCATTGCGCCGATTGTGCCACACGATTGGGGCGTCGCACCAGGGCACACTCCATGCCATGTGGATAAGTCAATAAACCACTTGTGTTCAATGAGTTTCATGGCACATTCACGCAGATTTCGCGACCTCTTTACAGGCTGTTCATATCCGGGGCGGACAATGGTCCCATGCGCTGCGACCTTCACGTTCACTCGATCGCATCCGGAATGTTCACCGTTCCCGGGCTGAATCGCATCTGCCGGGAGTCCTACAACGATCCCGCCGAAGTCTATGACCGGCTAAAGCAGATGAGCATGTCCATCGTCACCATAACGGACCATGACTCCATCGACGGCGCGGAGGCCTTGCGG
>WNGP01004332.1_pt1 | contig 11847 bp, 8 predicted proteins | sample 5407671 | NCBI WGS metagenome assembly WNGP01 (sample SAMN13153381, study PRJNA577476) | soil metagenome | isolation source: 40 cm soil or saprolite under Garry oak tree replicate 2 | place: USA:California | collected 2016-06-15 | reverse complement strand
TCGGCGCGGCGCTCGGCAACATGGGCGAGGACTCGTGGCTGTGGCACATGTACGATACGGTGAAGGGCTCGGACTGGCTCGGCGACCAGGACGCGATCGAATTCATGGTGCGCGAAGCGCCCAAGCTCGTGTACGAGCTTGAGCACTTCGGCATGCCGTTCGATCGCAACGAGAACGGCACGGTATACCAGCGGCCGTTCGGCGGCCATTCCCAGAATTTCGGCGAGCGGCCGGTGCAGCGCTCCTGCTGCGCCGCAGACCGCACCGGCCACGCGATGCTGCATACGCTCTATCAGAGAAACGTCCGGGCGCGCACGCAGTTTTTCGTCGAATGGATGGCGCTCGACCTCGTCCGCGACGCCGGCGGCCAGGTGCTGGGCGTGACTGCGCTCGAGATGGAAACCGGCGAAGTCATGATCCTGCACGCGCGCGCGACGCTTTTCGCGACTGGCGGGGCGGGTCGGATTTTCGCCTCCACGACCAACGCGTTCATCTGCACCGGCGACGGCCTCGGCATGGCGGCGCGCGCCGGCATCCCTCTCGAAGACATGGAGTTCTGGCAGTTTCACCCGACCGGTGTCGCAGGCGCGGGGGTGCTGATCACCGAAGGCGTGCGGGGGGAGGGCGGTTACCTGCTCAACAAGGGCGGCGAGCGCTTCATGGAGCGCTATGCGCCGAATCTGAAGGACCTTGCTTCGCGTGACGTCGTTTCGCGCGCCATGGCGACCGAGATCAAGGACGGGCGCGGCGCCGGGCCGCACGGGGATTACCTGCTGCTGAAACTCGACCATCTCGGCGCGGAGGTCATCGACAAGCGCCTGCCGGGGATCCGCGAGATCGCGAGGAAATTCGCCGACGTGGATCCGGTCAGGGAGCCGATCCCGGTCGTGCCGACAGTGCACTACATGATGGGAGGGATACCGACGAATTATCGTGGCGAGGTCGTCGTTCCCGAATTTTCGAATGGGCGGGGCGACGCCGAAGCGGCGGTGCCGGGCTTCTACGCGGCGGGCGAGTGCGCCTGCGCCTCGGTCCACGGCGCGAACCGCCTCGGCACGAATTCGCTCACCGACCTGCTCGTCTTCGGCAAGGCGGCCGCGGAATCGATCATCAGATTCCTCCAGGAGAATCCGGGGCGCAAGGACTTGCCCAAGGATGCGGCCGAGCGGACCCGGGCGCGCCTGGCACGGCTCGACGGCCAGAAAAACGGCGAGCCGGTCGCCGAGGTGGGCATGGAGATTCGCCGTACCATGCAGGCGCATTGCGGCATATTCCGTTTTCCGGACCTGCTCGCCAAGGGTGTGAAGAAAGTCCGGGAAATCGCCGACCGCGTCACCCGCACCCAGGTCAAGGACAAGAGCCGCGTGTTCAACACGGCGCGGATCGAAGCGCTCGAGCTCGACAACCTGATCGAGGCGGCGCGCGCCTCGATGGTTTCCGCGGAGGCGCGACGCGAGTCGCGCGGCGCGCACGACCGCGCCGACCATCACGCCCGCGACGACGCGAACTGGCTCAAGCACACGCTCTGGTACAAGGACGGCGACCGGCTCGAGTACAAGCCGGTGCACATGAAGCCGCTCACCGCCCGGAGCATCGAGCCGAAGGTACGGACCTACTGACCAACTCGGGGGGACGCATGCGCTTCAGGATTTTCCGCTACGACCCGGACAAGGACGAAAAGCCCGCGATGCGGGACTACGAGGTCGCGCTCGATCCGCACGACCGCATGCTCCTCGATGCTCTGGAGCGCATCAAGGAGCAGGACGACAGCCTCGCCCTGCGGCGCTCCTGCCGGGAAGGCGTGTGCGGCTCCGACGCCATGAATATCAACGGCAGGAACGGACTCGCCTGCATCACCAAGTTGAGCGATCTGAAGGAGCCCGTTGAATTGCGGCCGCTTCCCGGGCTGCCGGTGATCCGCGACCTGATCGTCGACATGACCCAGTTCTTCAAGCAGTACCACTCGATCAAGCCGTATCTGATCAACGAAGACCCGCCGCCGGAAAAGGAGCGGCTGCAGTCCCCCGAGGAGCGCGAGGAGCTCGACGGCCTCTATGAATGCATCCTGTGCGCGTGCTGCTCGACCTCCTGCCCGTCGTTCTGGTGGAATCCGGACAAGTTCGTCGGGCCCGCCGGATTGCTGCAGGCCTACCGGTTCATCGCCGACAGCCGCGACCAGGCGACCGGCGAGCGGCTCGACGACCTGGAGGATCCCTACCGCCTGTTCCGCTGTCATAGCATCATGAACTGCGTGGACGCCTGCCCGAAGAACCTCAATCCGACCCGGGCGATCGGCAAGATCAAGGAACTGATGGTGAAGCGGTCCGTATGAAAACCGGGGACAGACCACGTTTTTGCATGCGATCTGGTTAGACTAGGAGGACTGGCCGGTGAAAAACGTGGTCTGTCCCCGAATTTCTCCAACATGACGACGACGGAAATGAATCGTTTGCGCTGGAGCTGCCGCCGCGGCCTGCTCGAGAACGAGCTGGTGCTCGAGCGGTTTCTGCATACGCACGCGGCGCTGCTCGAGGGCGAGCGCCTCGCCGCTTTCAAGACCCTGCTCGACTGCAGCGACGACGAGCTCTGGGGTCTGGTCAGCGGGCGCCGCGAATGCGGCGATCCCGCGCTCGGCGAAGTGGTCCAATTGTTGCGGAATTGCTGAACAGCGCGAATTCACCGGGGGAAACGCCATGGGTTCCACGAAAAAAGCCACGCTTTCCTACGGGGAGGGCAAGTCGATCGAGTTTCCGATTTTGTCGGGCAGCGTCGGTCCCGACGTGGTCGATATCCGGACGCTATACGCGAAGACGGGGATATTTACCTACGACCCGGGGTTCCTGTCCACGGCGAGCTGCAGCTCGAAAATCACCTATATCGACGGCGACGCGGGCGTGCTGCTCTACCGCGGCTATCCGATCGAGCAGCTTGCGGTGCACTGCGATTTTCTCGAGGTTTGCTACCTGCTGCTGAACGGCGAGCTGCCCGACCAGAAGCAGAAGGAGGGGTTCGTCAATATCGTCATCCATCACACCATGGTGCACGAACAATTGGCGCGGCTCTACACGGGGTTCCGCCGCGATTCGCACCCGATGGCAGTGATGGTCGGCGTGGTGGGGGCGCTCTCGGCCTTCTACCACGACTCGCTCGACATCAGCAATCCTCAGCACCGCGAAATCTCGGCGTTCCGCCTGATCGCGAAGCTGCCGACCATCGTCGCGATGGCCTACAAGTACTCCGTCGGCCAGCCTTTCATCTATCCCAAGAACAACTTGTCCTACACCGAGAACTTCATGCGCATGATGTTCGCGGTGCCCGCCGAGGAATACCACTTGAACCCGGTGCTGGTGAGGGCCCTCGACCGCATTTTCATCCTGCACGCCGATCACGAGCAGAACGCTTCCACCTCGACCGTGCGCCTCGCGGGTTCCTCGGGTGCCAATCCTTTTGCCTGCATCGCGGCGGGAATCGTCTCTCTGTGGGGCCCGGCTCACGGCGGCGCCAACGAGGCCTGCCTGCAGATGCTGGAAGAGATCGGCGACGTGTCCAAGGTCGGCGAGTTCATCAAGAAGGCGAAGGACAAGAACTCGGGCTTTCGCCTCATGGGTTTCGGGCACCGCGTCTACAAGAACTACGATCCGCGCGCGAAGCTCATGCGCGAGACCTGCCACGAGGTGCTGGAGGAGCTCGGTCTGCACGACGATCGCATCTTCAAGCTCGCCCTCGCGTTGGAGAAGATCGCGCTCGAGGACGAGTATTTCGTCGAGCGCAAGCTCTACCCGAACGTCGATTTCTATTCGGGCATCGTGCAGCGTGCCCTCGGCATCCCGGTGTCGATGTTCACCTGCATCTTCTCGCTGGCGCGCACCGTGGGCTGGATCGCCCAGTGGCAGGAGATGATCAGCGACCCGGAGTACAAGATCGGCCGGCCGCGCCAGCTCTACACCGGCGCCGCACGGCGGGAGTTCGTGCCGATCGACAGGCGTTGAGCCCGCAACAAGCGGGACTCCAAAGCGGGGGCCGTCAAATATGAGCGCCATGAAGGAATTCCTCTCCAATTCGTATCTCTTCGGGGCCAACGCGCCCTTCATCGAGGAGCTGTACGAGGCCTACCTCGACGACCCGCGGTCGGTCCCCGAGCAGTGGCGCGAATACTTCGACAAGCTGCAAAGCGTGCCCTCCGCCGGCGGCACGCGTGACGTGGCCCACAGTCCTATCGTCGAATCGTTCGCCCAACGCGCCAGGACGGGTGCGGCGCGTCCGGCCCCCGCGGTTGCCGGCCTCGACCGGAAGCAGATGTCCGTGCTCCAGCTCATCGCGGAGTACCGCTTCCGCGGCGTGCTCCTCGCCGACATCGACCCGCTGAAGCGCCACGAGCGCCCGCGCATCGCCGAGCTCGACCCCACCTACTACGATCTCACCGACGCGGACATGGACACCGCGTTCAACACCGGAACACTCATCGGGCCCGAGCAGGCGACGCTGCGCGAGATCATCAAGACGCTGCAGGAGACCTACTGCGGGACGCTGGGCGTGGAGTACATGTATCTCTCGAGCCGGGTCGAGAAGCGCTGGATCCAGGAGCGTCTCGAGCCGGTCCGCGCGAAGCCCAGCTTCTCGCCCGACACCAAGCGCCACATCCTCGAGCGGCTCACCGCGGCCGAGGGGCTGGAGCGCTTCCTGCACACGCGCTATGTCGGCCAGAAGCGCTTTTCGCTCGAAGGCGGGGAGACGCTGATCCCGCTGCTCGACAACCTGCTGCAGCGCGCCGGCGAGGCCGGTGTGCAGGAGCTGGTGATCGGCATGGCGCACCGCGGGCGCCTGAACGTGCTGGTGAACACCCTGGGCAAGATGCCCAAGGACCTCTTTGCCGATTTCGAGGGCAAGCACGACGAATCGATCCTCGCAGGCGACGTGAAATACCACGTGGGGTTCTCCTCCGACATCAACACGCCCGGCGGTCCGATGCACCTGACGCTCGCATTCAACCCCTCGCACCTGGAGATCGTGAATCCGGTCGTCGAAGGCTCGGTGCGGGCGCGCCAGCACCGCCGCAAGGACCGCGGCGGCGACCAGGTCCTGCCGGTGCTGATTCACGGCGACGCGGCGGTCGCCGGCCAGGGCGTGGTCATGGAGACTCTGAACCTGTCGAACACGCGCGGCTACGGCACCGGCGGGACGGTGCACATCGTCCTGAACAACCAGATCGGCTTCACGACTTCCGACCCGCGCGACAGCCGCTCGACCCTCTACTGCACCGACGTCATGAAGATGGTCGAGGCGCCGATCTTCCACGTGAACGGGGACGATCCCGAGGCCTCGGTCATGGCGATCGAGATCGCGCTCGACTACCGCACCCGGTTCAAGAAGGACGTGGTGGTGGACCTGGTGTGCTTCCGCAAGCTCGGGCACAACGAGCAGGACGAGCCGATGGTCACGCAACCGCTCATGTACAAGATCATCAATCAGCACCCGGGCACCCGCAAGCTCTACGCGGACAAGCTCGTCGCTCAAGGGCTGGTCGGCCCCGAGGATGCCGACAGGATGGTCGCCGCCTACCGCCAGGCGCTCGATGCGGGCACCCACACCAACAAGACGATCCTTTCGAGCTTCAAGCCGCCGTTCGCCGTGGACTGGGCGCGTTTCAGGAACACGAAGTGGAACGAGAACGACGACACCACGCTGCCGCTCGCCGAGTTGCAGGCGCTCGCGGAGAAGCTGACCAGCATCCCCTCGAACTTCAAGCTCCATCCCCGCGTGGAGAAGATCATCGCCGACCGGCGCCTCATGGGGCAGGGCAAGCTGCCCGTGGACTGGGGCATGGCGGAGAACCTCGCGTATGCCTCGCTTCTCAAGGACGGATTCGCGGTCCGCTTTTCCGGACAGGACAGCGGCCGCGGCACCTTCTTTCACCGCCACGCGGTGCTGCACGACCAGAACCGCGAGAAATGGGACTCCGGCAGCTACTCCCCGCTGAACAATATCGCTCCCAACCAGGGCGATTTCGTCATCATCGACTCGGTGCTCTCCGAGGAAGCCGTGCTCGGTTTCGAGTACGGTTATTCGACCTCCGAGCCGAACGAGCTGGTGGTATGGGAGGCGCAGTTCGGCGATTTTGCGAACGGGGCACAGGTGGTGATCGACCAGTTCATCGCCGCGGGCGAGGTCAAATGGGGCCGCATCTGCGGCCTCGTGATGATGCTGCCGCACGGCTACGAGGGGCAGGGGCCCGAGCACTCTTCCGGGCGCATCGAGCGCTATTTGCAGCTTTGTGCGGACAACAACATCCAGGTGTGCGTGCCGGCGACTCCGGTGCAGATGTTTTTCCTCCTGCGCCGGCAGATGATCCGGCCCTACCGCAAGCCGCTCGTCATCTTCTCGCCCAAGAGCCTGCTGCGCCACAAGGAATCGGTGTCGCCGCTCGCCGAATTCGCCGAGAGCAAGTTCAAGCCGGTCAACGCGGAATGGGACGCGGACATCAAGCCGGAGAACGTCAAGCGCGTGATCGTCTGCAGCGGCAAGGTGTTTTTCGATCTGCGCGAGGGACGCAAGGCGCGCTCGATCAAGGACGCCGCCATCGTGCGCATCGCCCAGCTTTATCCCTTCCCTCACGACGAATTTCAGGAGCAAATCACTCTTTACCGGAACGCGGGAGAGGTGGTCTGGTGCCAGGAGGAACCGGCGAATCAGGGGGCGTGGTACTGGATCCAGCGCCACCTCCTGCGGCACATGCGCGAGGATCAGACCCTCGCCCACGCGATGCGTCCGTCCTCGGCCTCGCCCGCGGTGGGCTATGCTTCCCTGCACAACGAGCAGCAGAAGGAACTGATCGACGCGGCGTTCAGGCCGGTGACGAACAATCTGTTTCGCCCCGTCCAGGGCACCGGCAGGGCGACGCAAAGCTAGCAATCGAGAAGGAAGAGCATGCTCATCGAAGTCAAAGTGCCGCAGCTTTCGGAATCGGTTTCGGAAGCCACCTTGCTGGCGTGGCACAAGAAAGTCGGCGAGGCGGTCAAGCGCGACGAGAACCTGATCGACATCGAGACCGACAAGGTGGTGCTCGAGCTTCCGGCTCCCGCCGACGGCGTGCTCACGAAGATCGTCAAGTCCGATGGCGGCACGGTCAAGGCGGGCGAAGTCATTGCGACCATCGACACCGAGGGGAAGGCGAGCGCGGCCGCTCCCGCGGTGCAGGTGCAGGCAAAGGCCGCGCCGGCGTCCGTTCCAGCAGCAAAGCCGGCGCCAGCCGCGGCACCTGCCATGCCTTCGGCGCGAAAGCTCGCCGAAGAGAAGGGCATCGACGCCGCTTCGATTGCGGGAAGCGGCCGCGGTGGCCGCGTCACGAAAGCTGATGTGCTCGGAGCAACGAGCGCGCCTGCGCCGGAGGCGCCCGCTGTGGCGAAGCCTCCCTTGCCCCAGCCGCCCGCTCCGGTGAGCGTCGAGCAGATTCTGGGGAACCGCCCCGAGCAGCGCGTGCCGATGAGCCGCTTGCGGGCGCGCATCGCCGAGCGCCTGGTGCAGTCGCAATCGACCGCCGCCATCCTCACCACTTTCAACGAAGTCAACATGCAACCGGTGATGGAGCTGAGGAAGAAGTACCAGGAGCGCTTCGAGAAGGAGCACGGCGTGCGCCTGGGCTTCATGTCGTTCTTCGTCAAGGCGTCGGTGCACGCGCTCAAGAAATACCCGATCGTCAACGCCTCGATCGACGGCAGCGACATCGTCTACCACGGCTACTTCGACGTCGGGGTCGCCGTCGGCAGCCCGCGGGGCCTCGTCGTGCCGATTCTGCGCGACGCGGACCAGATGAGCTTCGCGGAAGTCGAGAAGAAAATCGCCGATTTCGGCAAGCGCGCGCAGGACGGCAAGCTCACGATCGAAGAGCTGACCGGCGGAACGTTCTCGATCTCGAACGGAGGCGTGTTCGGCTCGATGCTCTCCACCCCCATCATCAACCCGCCGCAGTCGGCGATCCTCGGCGTGCACGCGACGCGCGAGCGGCCGGTCGCCGAAAACGGCCAGGTCGTGATCCGGCCGATCAATTACCTCGCGCTCTCCTACGACCACCGCATCGTCGACGGCCGCGAAGCGGTGCTGTCGCTGGTGGCGATCAAGGAAGCGCTCGAGGATCCGGCTCGTCTTCTGCTGGATCTATAAGAGCGTTTAACCGCCCAGGGCACTGAGGTCGCGGGATCGCGTACATGGGACGCGTTTAGAAAACCGTTTTCATACGTGCACCCGACACGGCGGCTCGGCGAACGCCGGAAGCGGGCGCATGCGCCCGAGTTTGAACTGGAGAGGAAATCAGGCTGTGTGCAGCCGAACGTCCTTGATCTGCGCCCGCGCGAACTCATCCGGCACTTCGATTTCTTCGGCGTTGAATACCAAAACGTCTTTCAGTTCTCGTCCGTCGACGAGCCGGATGTCTACGCGCTGGTAGCCCATTCCTGATTCGGGGAGTTCGAGTAACCGCTTAGTCCAACGTGGTTCGAGTCTGATACGCATCTCATTCATCCGGGATCTTCATTGGTCCGGTGACGGTCTTTGGCTGCGTGCCATTTGTGAAAATCACTTCGACGCCGCCGCCCGGCTGACCGAAGGCGGGTTCGACGATTCCCCGCTGAATGTCGGTATCTTTGTTCGGGTGGATGGTAAACACGTTGGACGCGGGCGCGGGGTCCGGCAAGGCGTAGCGGGCCACGGCATCCTTTCCAGTCTTGACGTTTTTGGCGTCTTCTTCAGTTGTCGCATACGCTCCTGAGAGCAAGCTTCGATCTGACGCGACACGTCGATCATTCGGGTAGGCCGAGAATCGTTTGAACACTTCATCGGCATTGGTTTTTTCCTTCGGACCATCCCTTGCCGGTCCCGCCTTCTTCTGAACCGCCGCGCCGTAAGGCTCCCGCGCCGAAAGTGTAGTGACGGTCGCACGCGAGATGACGCGGAGCGATTTGATTTCTCCGGTCGCACTTCTTGCCGACTCCAAGAGTCTGAGGTAGGGCGTTGACAACATGATGCGGCGCGGCTCTTCTTCGAACAACAACAATTCCGCGTTGTAGGCAACGCCGCGCTTCATTTTGTTGTCGGACAAAGTCGCCTCGACGACTTGGTAGCCCATCCCCGATTCCGGCTGTGCCAGCAAGGCACGGGTATTCGAGTCGGTGAGTCTCAGCATTTGATAAGGATATCTGAATGCACGCCTTGGCACTACAATTCGCCGCTTCGCTCGCGCACGGAGCCTTTCAGATCACGCACAGCCCGGCCGAAGGTATACGGACTCCTCCCGCGGCATAAGAGGTAAAAACGCGATGCAGGCCGCGGCCGGAATAGGTAACAGCCGTATATTCGTCCCGCCGCTGTGGCTCGTGTAACATCGCGAGCTATGTGGGAGGCAATGTCCCATAGCGCGTAAAAACGAAGGGTGATCATGGCTCAAACATTTGACGTCGTCGTGATCGGCGGCGGGCCGGGCGGCTACGTCGCCGCGATCCGCGCGGCGCAGCTCGGCCTGAAGACCGCCTGCATCGACGACTGGAAGGGCACCGACGGGAAGCCCGCCCTGGGCGGAACCTGCACCAACATCGGCTGCATTCCCTCCAAGGCGCTGCTGCAGTCCTCGGAGAACTTCGAGCAGGCCGGGCATGGCTTCGCCGAGCACGGCGTGCGCGTGAAAGGCCTGGAGCTCGATCTTGCGCAGATGCTCAAGCGCAAGGACCAGGTCGTGAAGGCGAGCAACGACGGCGTTGCCTATCTCTTCAAGAAGAACAAGGTCGCCTTCTTCCACGGCCGCGGGAGCTTCGTCAAAGCCGGGACCGAAGGCTGCGAAATCGCCGTGAGCGGAGAGACCCTCTCGGCGCGCAACGTCATCATAGCCACCGGCTCGAGTCCCCGCGTTCTGTCGGGGGCGGCATTCGACGAGAAGCTGATCCTCAGCAACGACGGTGCGCTCGCCATTCCCGAAGTGCCGAAACGCCTCGGCGTCATCGGCGCGGGCGTGATCGGGCTGGAAATGGGCAGCGTGTGGCGCAGGCTCGGGTCGGAGGTGACGATCCTCGAGGCGCTGCCGGTTTTCCTGGGCGCCGCCGACGAGCAGATCGCCAGGGAAGCGTGGAAGATCTTCACCAAGCAGGGTCTGAAGATCGAGCTCGGCGTGAAAATTACGGGTGTGAAGATAAGAAAGGACGTCACGGTCGAATACACCGACGCCGAGGGCAAGGCTCAGAGCGCGATTTTCGATCGGCTCATCGTCTCGATCGGCCGCATCGCCAACACGGAAGGCCTCAACGTCGAAGGCGTCGGCCTCAAGCTCGAGCGCGGCTTCGTCGCCGTGGACGAGCATTGCCGCACGAGTCTCGCCGGCGTGTGGGCGATCGGCGACGTGGTGCGCGGGCCCATGCTCGCGCACAAGGCGGAAGAGGAGGGCGTCGCCGTGGCAGAGCGCATCGCCGGGCAGCACCCGCACGTGGATTTCAACACCGTCCCCTGGGTGATCTACACCACGCCGGAGATCGCCTGGGTGGGCAAGACCGAGCAGCAGCTGAAGGCCGAAGGTGTCGCCTACCGTGCCGGCACCTTTCCGTTCTCCGCCAACGCCCGGGCGCGCGCGCTGGGCGACACGAGCGGGCTGGTGAAATTTCTCGCGGACGCGAAAACCGACTCCATACTCGGCGTGCACATCATCGGGGCGTTCGCCTCCGAGCTGATCGCCGAAGCCGTCGTCGCGATGGAGTTCCGCGCCACGAGCGAGGACATCGGCATGATCTGCCACGCGCATCCCTCGCTCTCGGAGGCGATGAAGGACGCGGCGCTGGCGGTGGACAAGCGCGCACTCAATATCTGATGAACGACAGCCCGCCGGAGGCCGCCGAGAAATTGCAGGACGCGGGCGAATCGCTCTCGGTCGTCGATCTTTACCACAGGGCGCTGCAACGTCGCGGATTCACGAGCGATTCCTCGCAGCTGCGCGCGGTCGAGCGGCTGCAGCAGCTCTACGAGGAGTGGACCGCCTACAAGGCGCGGCGCAGCACGGCGTTGAGGCGCCTGGTGGTGCGCCCGCCGCTGCCGCGCGGGGTGTACCTGTGGGGCGGCGTGGGCCGCGGCAAGAGCTTCCTGATGGACAGCTTTTACCTGTGCCTGCCGCTGGTGAGAAAGCGCCGCGTGCATTTCCACCATTTCATGCGCGACGTGCACCGGGAGCTCGAGGAGCTGAAAGGCCGGGAGGATCCGCTCGGCGCGCTGGCCGAGAGAATCGCCAAGCGCTACCGCCTCATCTGTTTCGACGAGATGCACGTGAACGACATCGCCGACGCCATGATCGTGGGCCGGCTGCTCGGCCGGGTGATGGATCTCGGAGTCGTCTGCTGCATGACCTCGAACTACCGTCCGGACGAACTGTATAAGGATGGCCTGAAGCGCGAAAATTTCCTGCCCACGATCGCGCTGCTCAAGGAGCGCCTGGACGTTCTGCACGTCGACGGCGGCGTGGACTACCGCCAGCGCATGCTCGAAGGCGTCAAGGTCTATCACACTCCGCTCGGCGATCAAACCGACCGGGCGTTGCTGGAGACCTTCAGGAGAATTGCGGAAGTCGAGGAGGAATTCCACGAGCTCGACGTGGAGGGCCGCGTGATTCCCTACCGCCACCGGGCCGGCGGCGTCGTCTGGTTCGATTTCAAGGTGATCTGCGGCCGGGGCCGGTCCCAGCACGATTATCTCGACCTCTCCAAGCGCTTCCACACGGTGATCGTCTCCGAGGTGCCGCGAATGGGCCTCAGTCTCGCGGAAGAGGCGCGCCGCTTCACGCTGATGGTGGACGTGTTGTACGACAACCGGGTCAAGCTGATCGTC
>WNGP01004330.1_pt1 | contig 11847 bp, 8 predicted proteins | sample 5407671 | NCBI WGS metagenome assembly WNGP01 (sample SAMN13153381, study PRJNA577476) | soil metagenome | isolation source: 40 cm soil or saprolite under Garry oak tree replicate 2 | place: USA:California | collected 2016-06-15 | reverse complement strand
CAGTTCGACATTGTCGCACTCTGGCAAGCAAGAACCTCTGAAGACATCGTGAAGGCTTCTTTTGAGAAAGTTAATCATCTCGAAGGTATCTTCAGCAGCGAGACACTTCTCGCTTATGCACCGATCTTCAAAGCGTAAACATCCAATATAGCTCCGTCGACCTTCCCCCCTTTTTTCGGGATCCGAAAGGATATCTGGATAGGCAAGATTCTAGTCAGTAGTTTGATGATTACTCAGGAAGTAGACCCGGTCATACTCCGGGAAATCCTTGCTCAGGAGGCTATCGAGAGTTCATAAGTCAAGTAGGGTTTTGCGTGGACGGTCTACTTGCAACGCCGACCAATATGCTGATGCCTACTGCCGCCACAACGCTTCACCAAGCTCGATAGTTCTTGGCCGCACCTGAATCCACTGGCTGCATTTCCAGCACCGGACAAGTGTACCGGGCGACGCCGAGCCTAGGTCGATGCCGCATGGCACGCAAACCACGGGAGAAATCTCGTCTGCCATTTTCGAATAAAGATGGTGTGGACCTGAGATTTAAGCGATGCTAATAGTAGTAAAGAAAAAGGAGAGTGCAGAGGACGGTGAAAGTTTAGTCGTTCTTCTCCGTCAAGCAAAGTGGCCGTTTATGGAGGCCGGAAGGCCCAGCCCATTGAACGTCCAAATCTCACAAGACGGGGACTACAAGCCTGAGTTCTTGGAGGCTGTGAAGAAACGTTTCGTCGAAAATTGGTGGACAGCTTAAGACTTAACGGAAAAGGAAGCAAAAATCGGCAGTAGCTTCTCTTCAACGGAATGGTTCCTGGTCAGACTCTGCCGTACCCGTTCGGGGACGCTGGCCCTACTCCCTGTGGACTGACTAGCCTGGTCTGACCTCCTATTCTCCGGGTGTGGCGTATGACCATTTTCAAAGAAGGCTTATAAGCGAGTAACATCTATTACATGTTAGTAACAAAGCGGCAAAATAAACAATGCGAACCAATATGAGTTTTCCCACCGGTAGCCCGGGGCTGATCCACGATCCTCGCTCTTCTGAGAGAATGCCCGCTTTTGCGCGAGAAGCCCATCAGCTCAAGCTCACTCTAAAACCGATTCCCCGAACCACCGACCACGGGCCATGGTTCGGCAATTAGCGTGGCTTCCCAAGAGCTTTCTTCCGTATACTTGGGGAGACCCCCGCTAGCCAGAGCGGAGAACGGAGGCTTCTTCAAGAATACTTCCGTTTCCAACTTCAACCCTTACCTAAGGCATCTGAAGAGACTCCGACAGCTGAGCTAGTCCTTGCTGTGACTTATTCTCCAAGGCTGTCTAGAAAACTGGGCATTGTATTTTCAATCGAGGCATCTTCTCGAACACGGTTCCAAGACGATCTCGAGTAATGTTCAGGTTCTCGAACAGGGCTGGGATTGCAGCTGGAAACCGAAGCCTTGGGGCCGGCTGCAAAGGGTATCAGCAGAGCTATCCGAATAACAGTCATAGTGCCTATGCCTACTCCGACCAGTGGAACCCCTTTGCCTACGAAGTTGAACCGCCTATTCCGATTGTACTCCATGCAAAGAAATACTCCTAACGCCAATCGCAGGCCTAGGCAGTTTCTCGATATGGCAATGAGCAGGCCCAACTTGGAACTAGTCGAAACAGCGAGAGACAGAATCACTATTGTGGCAGATTTTCCCCATCTCAGCCCGGCCCTGCTCTTCGACTACTGGACAAGTACTGATCTGCTGAAGAAGTGGTGGCCTCCAGCGGCGGAGTTAGAGCCCGAGGCAGGTGGAACCTATCACTTTTCCTGGCCCAAACAGGACTGGCATCTTCGGGGCAAGTTCACCAAGTTCGACAGAGGGAAGACGCTCGGCTTCACATGGAAGTGGGACCATGAATCCATCGACGTAACCAGGGTCACACTGCTCTTCCACTCAATGCCAAAAGGGGGTACAAAACTCACCCTTCTGCACGAAGGGTACGCGAAGAACTCGGAGGCGAAGAAGACGAGGGACGAACACGTCGAAGGCTGGACTTTCTTTCTGCGGAAGCTCCAAGAACAAGGCCAGGAACCATAAAGCCCCCTTTAGGCCAGCGAGCATGTAGAACGACAGTCAACGGGACGCAATGGTCGTTACGAAAGATCGTGTGAAAACGCCCTAGAAGATCCTCCCAGCACTGCGACAGCTCTTGCTGACAGCTTGGGAGAAAATGCGAGATGATCTAGGATCATAGTCATCGGTTCGAAGTAGCCGATGGATCTTGCGTGGTCTCTCTCAGGTTGCCGTAGCACGTTGACGGTTTCGCCACGGGTGACGTGATGGAGTAGTTTCCATCCGAAGCGCTGGTATGAGACGAAGCTCTCCGGGTCCGGGCGTAGTTCGTATGTGTTCCTGACTATTGCTTGGTCCCAGAGCATGACGGTTTCAGGGAGGAAGAAATGGAGTGCTTTACCAAATGTGGTTGGTGGAGCCCCGCAGTCTCTCAAGCTCGAACTGATTCTAAAGACACGCTGAAAATCTTCAGGCGCAAGGCTGTAGAGGACCCTGCCTTGGAGACGGTGTAAGTCGGTCAGATTCTTTCTTAGCCAGTTGGTGCAGATCCTTCTGAAGGCTGTGCCCCCACCTTTGAAGCGGAGGGCTTTCCATTTACCCAAGAATTCCACAGCGTCATCGAGCCTAGCTACGGGAGATTTGCTTCTTCGGTCCCATACGAGGCTTGGCCAGACCGCGTGTGTGCCAGCGTCATGATGGCTGTACTTTTCGGCTGCCTCTCGCAGCTGCTCCAATTCGAAGCTCATTCTGGGTCAAAGCTCGGTGACTTGTCGATTCCCCCATTACTCATAGCCTCCTTGACTAGTTCGGGATTTCTTATGTGTCGGAAGGTGATGGAACGACCGTCCCTTGAATCGAAGGTGACGTTTCCAACACGGCGTAGTCTGCCGAGGATGGATCTCTGGATTCGGACATGTACCAGACCCTGTGCCAATAGGTTTGCTTTGGGCGTGGTGATTTGTGTATTCGTAAATGTAATACTTGGTTTTTCGGTCAAGGTACACGCTGACAAGTGTTGCGCACATGAACGCGATCCAGAGGAGGAAAAATGTGGGTCCTATCACGGCAGCGGTCTGACCTTTGATCGGTCCGGGGTCAATGGCGGCGAGGCTTAGAAAGAAGATGATGGAGAGGATTGGATATCGTAGGTGATATGATGACCTTCCCTGCCAAGCGACCATTTCATTTATCGTTGGGCGCGTAGGACCTTGCGATAACCGTTGAATTCTGACAGAAATGCTGGGATTGTCGGAAATCCGTGATTTCCATGTGTGTTCTTTGAGCCGGTCGACGTTTTTGATGCCGAGCATGTCGATTCTCTGAAGAGTCTGTAGTAAGGGACCGTTTCCTACAATCCGTGCTGCTTCACGGTCAGCCTCTAGTCTTTCATCTCTGAGAAGTCTTCCGCGCAGCCATCTGGATAAAACAACAGACAGAATCATGAACATTATGGCAAGTATGCCAGCAATGACACTGCCAATTTCGCCGAAGGTACCAATGAAAGCTGCCGCGAGAAAGATAACCATAGGAATCAGAAGTGTCAGAGATCCCAATAATCGAACTAGGAGCCCAGATGCTCGACGTCTTTTGTAGGTAAAACTGTAGATTAATGATGAAGCGACTAGGGGTCTTAGCTCGCCCCGGCCCAGCTTGTTCTTCAGACTTAGTGGTATGTCGATTTCGTCCGGATCGAATACTCCGAAGTCACAATTTTGCGCGGGGCGTATCGGTAACCATCGAACAAGATTAGGAGTAAAGTGCTTGATTCCGAGCTGGTTGCAAAGCTCACGCGTATCCTCGATAATCTCCCGGTCTGCTAAACCTACTGTTCTCCCTTCTTCTGCGTGAAGGACGACTTCAGCAGAAGACGTCGAGTGTTCAGGCCCGACAGCTCGCCGCTGAGTATGACTTGACGGTGAAGGCGTTGTTGCCACTCAATAATGAAATGCCGTTTCAGTCTCCAACTGTAAACAAGATACAGGGCGATCGGGATGCAGTAGAGTGTCACGGATGGTAAGAAGTAGGGCGAGGCAGTCCCGGACCTGATGATAGGTCGCCCGGATCCTCCATATCGAGTTGAGGTTCCAATGAACCCTTCGAACACGACCAAAAGTCCAACGAAGTAGATCCCGAACCTTCTGCTCCAGCGTTTCGTTTGTCGATGGTATTCCGGATGAATACTCCCAATGTGGCGCGAAACGCGAGTATTCAGAACCAGTCTGGGAGAACCCGGCTCTGCGATGAAGACTTCTCCGCAAATAGGACATTTCTTGCGTCGCGCCTTGTCGGATACTGTTGCCATCCAATCCGGCTCTTGGTAGACTCATGAGACGACGTCCCGCCCTGCACATCTGCATATCGGTCTGGCTATCGGCCGACTATGCAGTGCCCTGATTACTTTCACCCTTCATTTACCGGTTGGACGCACGTGACGTTCTGAAACTAGACCCATGGATTCACAAGAGGGAAGAATCACAGCTGAATCCCTGGCTGGTCGCGGTGAGTCTGTCCCTAACTCAGGGAGGCTATTTGCGCCGCGTATCGTTTGGTCGCTACGAAGAAGATGTAGAAGGCTGTGAGTCCGGTTATGTAGAATGTGCTGGCGATGAAGAAGGGCAGCTGTAGTAGTCCCAGTCCGAGTAGGAATCCGCCGAAGTAGGTGCTCAGACTGTTGGGCAGTCGAAACGTAATATTGCTCAAGGCGCTGACTAGGCCTCTCTGTTCCGCGGGGAATATGCTCATGGAGAATGAGTCGATGAGCGGGCCTGCCATGTTCATGAGTGCTGCTCTTACTATGTAGACTCCTGCCGCTAAGGCGAAGATGGGGATGAAGGCCATGCTTAGCATGAAGAGCATGGAGGAGCCTGTGGTGAGGATGATGGCGCGCATCTGTCCGAATCTGGTGGCGAGTCGGGGGCTGGCGTATGCGGAGAATCCGATTAGTATGTTGGAGAAGGCGAGGATTGGCCCGCTGTAGCTGTCGGAGACGTTGAATCGGTAGTAGAACCAGGCGCCTACGAGCGGGATGATGAATCCTGCTCCGAATCCTATCGTGCTCGCGACGAAGCCGAGCTTTGCAAGTGTTCCCTTGTTTTCCAGTCCTGACCATCTGCGTTCGGGGTTGTGGGTCTCGCGGTGGTTTCGGAGTAGAATGTAGAACATCAGGGGACTGATGAAGCTCGCCAGGCCGAGTATCAGGAGTGTCTCTCTGTGAAGCGTATAGTTTGTGAGGCCAGTTAGAGATTGCAGGGCTGGAAATGCTCCAGGGAGGACGAGGCCTATTCCGGTTGTGACATTGATCATGATGAAGGAGAGCGAGAAGACTCTGTTCCTGTTGGAATTGTTAGTTAGATCGGCTAGGAGGGCATTCCAAGTGGTCACGCTGGCTCCTTCGGCGAATCCCAGGGCGACGCTCGCGGATAAGAGATACAGGAAATTCGTTGTTACCGCGAAGACTAGTAGCGCGGCGGCACCGGCTAGATTTCCAAGGATCAGTAACTGCTTTCGACCGTAGATGTCGGAGACGATTCCGAGAGGAATGGAAGTGATAACGACAGCGATGCCCTGGGCCGCTATTAGTAGTCCTGCTTGTTCGGCTGTGAACCCAACGGTGACAATCCAGGCTCCCAGGACAATATAGAGGAAACCAAGTCCGAGGAAGACTGGAACGAATGATAGAATGAGCATCGTGGCGGTTGGCGGGATGGGGCTGACTTCTTGGTCTGTCAATCGATCTTCAACATTGAGCTTCTAGTTCCCGTCCGATAAACTAATGGACTCACTCAAGAGTGGGCGAATGGAAGAGCCCACCGGGTCTTTGGGACCAAGTGAATATTCTGGTATAGGGCTAATGTGGTCTATCCGGATTTTTCTTCTGCCTTCAAAACCACTTCTTGTTTGTGTTCGATCTGCTTCTGTTTGATCTCCTCGTAGAGGTTGCACCAGTCGCGGCCAGAGACGACAAGCTGGTAGATCTTGAGCTTCGGATGAATGCACTTCGCCCTGTCCAACAGATCAGCATTAAGCGGATCGTTTGTGGCAAACCAGATGCAGGATAGACAGTTGCCGTTCTGCCACTGTATGCCCTTCAAGCGCTTCTGTAGTTCAGACTCAAGTCCAGACATGATGTTTCGGCCTTCGGCCCAGTGCGTTATCAAGGTTCATACGTAGTTTGCTAATCGAGGAACAAGCTCTTGATCGAAACGCAAGGAATGAACTCGCGAAAAAATACTTAAGCTCTGAAGAAAATTGGATTTCATGAAACCTGCGCAGAAGGGCACGTAGAGGTCGTGACTCGTGCGTGAAGAGTCCATCAAACGTCCACGAGCCCATGATTTCGTAAAACATCAAATGAAGAGTTCTCGTGTCCAGTAACCCATGTCTATGCCAGTGCTGGGGTCATGGCGGTGGAGCCGGCCAGCCTGGTCCATCCTGACCACTGTGCCGAGCTGAGGGGCAGTAGGTTTGATAGGAGAGAGTTGTCCATGCTCACGACGACCAGACGAAGGTTACTGCCATCGCTTACCGCCGAGGGAGTGTGCAGAGTGAGACCGTTGAAACTGTCCCATGCAGAGGACCAGACACCGTTGACAAGACTCTTGTGATAGACCACATTATTCATGCCCCTCACAACGATGTCTAGCCTGTTTAAACCGGGAGTCGACACAAGCACGGGCGTGGAAGGTGTTGAGCCCTGCAGACTCGTCCAGCCTGTCCAAGTATTCGAGGAGAACGACAATGAGTTGTACCAGAGAGAACTGTCAGGGCCTACAACGACCAGATAGAGAAAGCTGCCGTCACTAGACGCGGCAGGAGAGGTTACGGTGGCTATGCTGAGAGGGTTCCAGTTGGACGACCAGGCACCATTGATGAAGGTCTTGTAATAGACCGAGTTGTCCATTCCCCTCACAAATAGGTCAAGCCTGCTGGGTCCTGGTGTGGCGACAACCACAGGCGCGGATGGTGTGGAGCCCGATAGGCTTGTCCAGCCGGACCAAGAGCCGGACAGAAGATTCATCACGTCATAGTAGGTGGAGTTGTCCATTCCGCGGACTAATACGTAGATTGACCCGTTCAATACGGCGCATGCAGGCTGGTCACGCGTCAAACCCCCCAGGCTGTCCCAGCCGGACCAAGTACCGTTTACGAAGGTCTTGTGATACAAGCCGTTGTCCATACCCCTCACAACCAGATCGACCCTGTCCGGTCCAGAACGACATGGGACAGGCGGCGACGATGCCGAGCCGGAAAGAGACTGCCAAGAATTCCAAGACCCGTCAGGTCTAGACAGGGACGAGTAGAGATTGCCGTCAAGCCCCTCGACAATAGAGACCAGCGGAGAAGCCACGAAAGGCTTCATCAACGGATAGCGATCAACATAGACTCCTCTCGGGATCGAGTAGGGAGTATCCCCGATACCATCAGGGCCAGGACAGGTGTCCTGCTGCGGTCCGCTACAATTGTCCACTCCCGTGTATGTGGACCAGTAGTTGCCCCCGCTCGGATAGCCGTTGTCCCACTGATTGCTGATGGAATCATTCTCTGAGGCTTGGACATTGTTGTTGATCAGGTTGTTGTGATAGATGGAGGTATTATTGGTGGATACAATAGTGATCCCGTTCTGCTCTTGCAGGATGTTATTTGCAAATACTTGATCGTTCAAGGAGTTATAGATCGACAATCCGGTGTTCGCAAATAGGTATGGGCCGCAACAAGGGCGTGTAATCCGATTCTGCGAGATTACTGAATTATTGGTGGCGTACAATCCGACCCCGCAGGGGGTATCGTCGTTCTGTACCGTGTTATTGGCAAGGTGAAGATCAGACGAGTGGTCAGCCCCTACTACGCAGCTGCCAAACTCGCCCAGACTGATCTGATTATTTGAGACGGTAATCGACGAGGAATGAGAGATGTCTAGTACCCATGCGGTTTGGAGACAGGCTTGTGCACCGCAGCCGCCTCCCTGCAATGTATTTCCTGAGAAACCGTCGTTCTTTGAAGACATGATGTACGCGGCGGGAAAGAGATACGATGATAGTACCTCTCCGTTAGATACGTTGCCAAGAGTCAACGCGATCGATGCCATCGTGAAAGAGCCGCAATTTACCTGCAAGTTTTCAATGATGAAGTAGGCAGTAGTACTTTCAACGTCAACGCATGAGGATACAGTTGAGGATACGCTCCATCCGGAGATTATGTATGGGTTTGAAGTTGTTCCGTTGCCACTCACTACACCGTTAGCAGCTGAAAAGCCCGAGTTACCGATGATGTGTATGGGACCTCGAGGGACGTAAGTCGACGCCCTCAGGGTGGGAGCGAGGAAGGAGAGGCTCGAACCAATCAGAAATATTGCTACAATACAGGACGCTATTTTCTTCCAGAGGCCTGAACTCCGCAAAATTTATTTCACGGGTTCATCTGCGTTGTTCAACTAGGAATAATAGGATTCCTTAGGCGCGATATAATACGATAGCCGACGATATAGAAAGCATCCAGCAATCACATGTTTGCCTAGGAAGGTCTAGCCCACCTCTAGGACATTGCCGGCGTCTCGACAGCGGATCCGTTCATGCGAGCCCAACCGGACCATTGTGAAGAGTATAACGGCAGAATATTGGAGACGAGAGATCCGTCCGTTCCGACGACGACAATTCGCAAGTTGCTACCGTCACTAACAGTCGCGGAAACAAATGGCGTTGCTCCGTTCGGACTATCCCAAGATCGCGACCAGGCTCCGTAGACGAAACTCTTGTGATAGATGACGCTGTCCACTCCCGTCACAACCAAGTCGAGTCTGTCCAGCGACGGGGTCGACACTATTTCTGGAGCGTAGGGACTGGACCCTTGAAGGTCAGTCCAAGACGACCAAGTATGGGTCGACGGGTCGAACGTCGTCGCCCAAAGCTCTGACGCAGCACCCCGCGCAGCTACATAGAGCGTCTCGCCTAAGACCGCGCATGCTGGAGAGTCAAAGATTACGCCTGAGGGGTTCTTGTCCCAAGAAGACGACCATACACCACCAGTAAAGGTCTTGTGATACAATCCATTGTCATCACCCCTAACCAGAAGCTCAAGACTTCCGGACCCGGATACGCAGAGGGCAGGAGCCGAAGGACTAGATCCAGAGAGGTATATCCAACCAGACATTGCATCCGTCCTGAGGTTCTCTGTTTCATAGTAGACGGCGCGGTCTAGCCCGCGCACCACAACGACGAGTGAGCCGTTCAGAACGGCGCAGGCAGGCTGGTCACGAGTCTGGCCTCCGAGACCGTCCCAAGTAGGCGCCCACGTCCCGTTTACGAAGTTCTTGTGATACAACCCGTTATCTATCCCTCTCACGACTAGATCGACCTTGTCGGGTCCGGAACGACAAATCGTCGGAGTTGAAGAGGTGGAACCTGACAGTGACTGCCAAGGATTCCAAGAACCATCGGGTCTGGATACTGAAGAGTACAAATTCCCGTCAGTGCCGACGACAACAGAGATTATGGGAGAAGCGACAAATGGTTTCATCAGCGGATACTTGTCCTTGTAGACTCCTCCCGGGATCGAGTAGGGAGTATCCCCGATACCATCAGGGCCAGGACAGGTGTTCTGCTGCGGTCCGCTACAATTGTCCACTCCCGTGTATGTGGACCAGTAGTTGCCCCCGCTCGGATAGCCGTTGTCCCAGACCTGGCCCGGCTGAATAGTATTCTCAGACCCGAAGAAATTATTGTGGAATATGTGAACACCGGTAGACCCGGTGGCGTATATCGTGATAAAGTTCGGGTTGAAACTGTTGCCCGTGATCGTCGCATTAATCGATGAGGCAACTTCCAGACTGCCGTCCTCGTTGTAGAACCGGCTACCATCAACAATCGTATTGTTAGACTCGGACAGTATCATTCCATACTCGGCCCCACGATCAAAGTAGTTGGGGCCGGTCGAAGAAAAGTCGCTGTTCTCAACCGTCACATACGAGGACGAGTAAACATCCAAGCCCTGGTAATGGTTCTGTGAAGCATTAACATTCTCGACCAACACATTATGCACGCCAACCAGTGTGATACCAACCTCGGTCCCATGAATCACCAAGTTAGCAAGGCGAACATTAGAGCAGTTAACAAGGATCAGCTCACCCACCGGCACACCATCCAATGCGAGACCGGAGTCGCAACCATCATAGTAGTACAGCGGCTTACCGGTAACTAGGTTATCACTGGTAATAGTATACGAGCTTGGCGCCGTGCTAAGCCCTGCAATTTCCAGGCCGCCCCGACTGAAACTGTTGCCGGACACCACAGTATTGCTCGAGCCTAGCAAGTGTAAGGCGTAGAAGGCTGAACCTGAGAAGCTATTGCCGGTCACTGTCACGTTGTTTGAGCCGGCAATGTGGAGCGCGTCTCCCTGGCTCCACGGGAACGAATTGCCAGCCACAACAACATTCGTCGAGGATACTATGTCCAACCCGTCTCCTCCACACTCGTTCGGACTACCGCTACCCGACTCCGCTTGGTTATAGGCAAGCACCACGTTCCGAGACGAGGACACGCTGATAGCACCGTCGCAATACATGTTGACTGAAGAGTTCACCACACGCCCGTTAGTGACATTGTTGAAAATGATACCTCCGAATCCGTTGCCCACCGACACATACCGTATGACGAAGAATGCGGTGGCATTGCTGATCCTAATGGAGCCAAAGTCTGAGACGATACTCCAACCGAGGATCATGTAAGGGTCAGAATCCGTCCCACTTCCACCAGTCACCCCGTTGGCCGCAGTGAACCCACCGTTGCCAGTAATCGTGATCGACGCGTGAACCCTCAGGGGCGGCGCGTTTACGAATCCGAACGGCGACATCAACGGATAACGGTCATGGCTATTGCTGAAACTGTAAGGAGTGTCCCCAATGCCATCCGGGAATGGACATATGTTCTGCTGAGGACCTCCACAACGGTCCACTCCCTTGTAGTCAGACCAGTAGTTCCCGCCGCTCGGGTACCCGTTGTCCCAAGAGTTTAGGCTAGGCTGATCATCCGCTGCCTGGATGGTATTGTTCAGAAGGCTGTTGTGATAGACTGAGATAACCGTAACTCCCGACAGACGGATTCCTACCGCTTCCAGAGTCACGTTGTTCCCGATTATCTGATCGTTACGGGATCCGCCCACCAGAACTATTCCCTGATACCAATTCGAGTAACCGTTAGCTACTCCACCCCCAGACACACGGTTCTCCTGGACCAGGCTATTGTTGGTGGCAGTTAAGAGAATGCTGTAGCAGAGGTTACAGTGAACAGAGTTGTTTATGATCTGCAAGCCGAGAGAATACGATCCGACCAGCACCCCTTCGATATAGGCGCCATTCAGTATGTTGTTCGACACTGTCACAGTCGAGGAATGGTCAATGTACAATGTCGTGCCCGAGCCACAATCCGGACTGTTACACATGGGATCCCCAGAAATGCTGTTACCAGACAACGTAACCCGTTGAGAATGCACGACCCCAACGTTCCCCCCAATCTGGTTATTGGCCAAAGTCACTCCCACATCGCCGGAAATAGCCAGAGCAGATCCAGCCCCACCCGGCAGAGTATTGTTCGACAACGTAACGTTCGTTGAAGAAACGATCTCGCCACTCTCCCAGTTCCCCCCAAGGTAGGAGGATTTGATCATTCCATTGGAGACTCCGTGGAGCTCAAACGCAATCGACGCAAACGCCGCACGACCATAATTCGGACAATCTGACGAAACATTTTCGACCGTGAAGAATGCAGTCGTATTGTCTATCTCAATGCAGACCTGGTTCGGGGAACTCGAAACAACG
>WNGP01004329.1_pt1 | contig 11848 bp, 10 predicted proteins | sample 5407671 | NCBI WGS metagenome assembly WNGP01 (sample SAMN13153381, study PRJNA577476) | soil metagenome | isolation source: 40 cm soil or saprolite under Garry oak tree replicate 2 | place: USA:California | collected 2016-06-15 | reverse complement strand
TTGCTCACTATGGGATCGACGAGAGCTTCATCAACCAGGTGCGTGCCAAGATCACGCCAGGCACTTCGGCGCTGTTCTTGCTGGAGAGTGGTGCGGTGGTCGATAGAGTTGCTGAGGCGGTCAAGGGTCAGCAGTTCGAAATCATTCAGACCAACCTGTCCAAAGAGCAAGAAGACCAGCTCCGTGCGGACTTCGGCGAGTAAAGCAGCGTACAGCACGTGCTGCTCTTGTTGCAAGGGTGGAGGACAGATGCTCGTCTTTCCTCCACCTGCGTCTTTCTCTTAAGCGGAGGCTCTGGAAGCCCATGGAGGAGTATATTCCATGTTTCCCTCCCCCACCAAACCGGGGCAAGATCACCTTAGGATGGAGGAGTTTTATGTACGAGGCGAGCGTGCCGAAGCCACCTGGTATAGGTGAGCGAGATACACATACACCTGCCTGGCTCCGTGATGCTTGATAAAGAGACCACTCTTTCGTATTTTGCATCTGACTATCGTCGTTCAACAGTGTACTAACTTTACAAGGAGAACGAACCATGACCAAACCATTTCAGGGCGTCGTCAACCTGGATATCCGCGACTCGGTGCCCGACTGGGAGCCGTACGAGCAACCAAAGGCGCCGGAAGGTGCGCCCAATGTCCTCTTCATTGTCTGGGATGATGTGGGCTTTGCAGCGATGGAGCCGTGGGGTGGACTCATCGAAACCCCTACTATGAACCGCCTGGCCCAGGGAGGTCTCACCTACACCAACTGGCACACCACCGCGCTGTGTTCCCCCACGCGCTCCTGCTTGATGACCGGGCGCAACCATACCAGCAACGGTATGGCCTGCATCTCAGAGGCGGCGATCGGCTTTCCCAATGCCAACGGCCATATCCCGTTCGAGAACGCGACCGTCGCCGAGATGCTAAATGAGCACGGCTTCAACACCTACATGCTCGGCAAGTGGCATCTGTGTGCCGAGGATGAGATGAACATGGCCTCCAGCAAGCGTAACTGGCCGGTGGGACGCGGCTTCGAGCGCTTCTATGGCTTCCTGGGCGCCGAGACCAACCAGTGGTATCCCGACCTGGTGCATGATAACCACCCGGTCGAGCAGCCCAAGAGTCCCGAAGAGGGCTACCACTTCTCGGTTGACATTACGGACAAGGCGCTGGAGTTCATCCGCGATGCCAAAGCCATCGCGCCGGAGCGGCCCTTTTTCATGTACTTCTGCCCCGGCGCTGCCCACGCGCCGCATCACGCGCCCAAGGAGTGGGCCGACAGGTACAAGGGCAAATTTGACATGGGCTACGAACGCTACCGAGAAATCGTGCTCGAGCGCCAGAAGCAGATGGGCCTTGTGCCACAGAACACCGTGCTGTCGCCGATCAACCCGATTGGCACGCCGGCTGAAACGAAAAGTCCCGATGGAAAACCTTACCCTCCAATGGATTACGTCAAACCGTGGGACGCGCTGCCTGAGAACGAAAAGCAGTTGTACCGGCGCATGGCCGAGGTGTACGCAGGTTTCTTGAGCTATACCGACCACCAGATCGGCCGGATCATCGACTTCCTGGAACAGTCGGGTCAGCTCGACAACACCCTCGTGATCGTGGTCTCCGACAACGGCGCCAGCGGTGAGGGTGGCCCCACCGGCTCGGTCAACGAGTGCAAAATGATGAACGGCATCCCAGATAGTCTGGAGGAGAACCTCAAGTACCTAGACGTGCTGGGCAGCCCTCTGACCTACAACCACTATCCTACCGGCTGGGCGATGGCTTTTAATACCCCGTTCAAGATGTGGAAACGCTATAGCTATAACGGCGGTATCTGCGACCCGCTGCTTATGTCCTGGCCCAACGGCATCAAGAGCCGTGGCGAGGTGCGCCACCAGTACCACCATGCCATCGACATCGTGCCGACGATTCTCGATGTCGTAGGTGTCGAAGCGCCGGAGGTGGTCAAGGGCTATACCCAGCATCCCATCGAAGGGGTGAGCATGCGCTACAGCTTTGACGACGCACAGGCACCCTCGAACAGAGAGACCCAGTACTACGCGATGTTAGGCACGCGTGGCATCTGGCACCAGGGCTGGAAAGCAGTCACGACACACCCGGCGATCTCCGGTTGGAGCAACTACACGAAGGATACCTGGGAGCTCTACCATACAGCCGAGGATCGCTCCGAGAGCTACAATCTCGCTGTGCAGTACCCGGACAAACTCCAGGAGTTGATCGGGCTGTGGTTTTTCGAGGCGGGCAAATACCAGGCATTTCCCCTGGATGACCGCTCGGCGCTCGAAATTTTCCTCACCCCACGCCCACAAATGACCAAACCGCGTGACCGCTATGTCTACTACCCGAACACGGCCGAGATACCTGAGTCCCAGTCGGTCACTATCCGCAATCGCTCCTACGCGATCAGAGCCGAGGTGGAGATTCCAGCCAGTGGTGCAGAGGGGGCAGTGTTCGCCCATGGGAGCCGCTTTGGTGGGCACGCCCTTTATGTGAAGGATGGTAGGTTGCACTACGTTTACAACTTTGTCGGCATCACCGAGCAGAAGATCAGTTCCAGCAATTCGGTACCGACCGGAGCCTCGACCCTCTCGGCCATCTTCACCAAGGATGGAGAGAACCCACCGCACGTTGCCAATGGGACGCTGGCCATCTACATCAACGACGAGAAGGTCGGCGAGGGCAAGATCAAGACCCAGCCGGGCAAGTTCTCAGTTGCAGGTGAGGGGCTGAACGTTGGGCGCGACGGTGGCGAGCCGGTCACGCCGGACTATCCAGGCGAGTATCCCTGGGCGTTCACCGGCACGGTCAAGCAGGTGGTCGTGGATGTCAGTGGTGAGCTGAACATCAATCACGAAAGGGAAGCGCATGGGATGCTCATTCGGGAGTAACATTGCAGTGAGCTGACTCTTCGTGCTCGTGCAAACGGGCAGGAGTTGACTTCTCATCAAAGGGCCAACCTCCTGCCCGTTTCACGTGATGCCAGTCGTTTACAGGTCAGCGCCGACACGCACAATGATGATTTCTTATGTGGTTCGATCCGTTCACGAAGATTCTTGAGAGCCAACCATGCCCTCGGCTTCAGCTCGCCCACCACGCAGGCTTACGACCAGGATGAACATGCTGATCACAAACACCCATGCTGGAAAAACCAGAATCAACCAGGATGTGAAGTCGCTGCTCACCAGCAGCAGCAACGCCAGCGCGTAGGTGAGGAACACAAACACACGCGGCATGACGCGAGTGCGAATCCAGATGGTGGCCAACGCAATCATGAACACACCGGCCATGCGAACGGCATATACTTTCGTGATCGTGTACATCACCGCACGCCCAAAGAGAAGAACGCCGCTCTTCGTCAACGTGTCCGGTGAGAGGGCATAGCTGGAGAGAATACCACCTGCGATCGCAGCAGTGGCAAACATCATCGCCAGAAACAGTAACCCGCTGCCAAAGAAGACGGTCGAAAAGAATTGATCTTCCAAGGCGCCCATGCGATCGCGCACCACGCCTATGAACCACAGGAAGGCAATGCCTGCAAAAGGCACCAGCGTCAGCGCCAGCGAAATCGTAGTCGTGTTCCCCTGCAGCCAGGCGGCGGTATTCGTCCCACCCAATTCTTCGGGGATGGCGAGCCGGATAAGCACCAGGCTGGTCGTGATCAACACCGCAAAGATGATCCCTGCGACCGCGGCGGCGCGCGGCGTCTTGAGGGCCTGACGCGTCAAGGCAACTTGTTGTTTCATTGCTTGCTCCCATTGATTGTGCCAAGGCCAAGACCTGACAGGTTTCTCTACGTTCGTGTTACCCAAAAATCCGGGCGATGACAACCGTTGCGCGTGCCATGCCGTCAGAGACGGGCGAACCGGCTTCGCTGCCACTATGACGCTGATCGTTTATAGCTTCACCTTTCCTCACGGAAAGCACGTTCGTCTCTGCTTCTAGTATAGATTACAGTGGTCAGAAACACATCTTTAGAACGCACTATTTTTGCGCGCTGCTGCTACAAGTCTCCATCTGTTGCGCCCAGATAGGGTAGCACATTTGCGCTAGTATCAGAACAAACGGGAAATCAGGATGAGCAAAAGGGTCGCCCAATCAGCGTCACCTGTAAGGCCGAAGGTGGCTGGGTGGATGCAGGATGAAGGTCAGGCTCTTTCTGGGGCGGAACCCAGGGTCTTCAAGGTACGGATGGCCTCGTCTGGTCTCACGACTATGGTGAATAGCACGCCACAGACCAGGAGCAACACCGCAGCCAACACATACGCATGGTGTAATCCCTGGCTGGCATCGTTTCCTGCCGCCTGAACCAGTAGCCCGGTCACGAAAGGAGCAAGAAAACCGGGCAACGTGGCAAGAGTCACGATGGCCCCTTCGAAGATCCCGCGATGCGCCTCCGGCGTCACGTCCAGCACGATGGCTGCCAGCAGGGGGATAGCAGCCCATGCAGTCGCTGCAAGGATGAAAAACGGAACGGCTCCCAGCGTTGAAGGAATAGTCACCGCCAGAAAGAGGAAGATGGCGCCCAGGATCAGCAGTGCCCCGGCCGGTATGACACGGGATGTGCGAGCCCTGCCTGTCCGCCGGAAGGCGCGATCAGCCAGCGCACCACATAGAAAGAGTGCAAGCCCCTGAACAATCCAGGGGAGGCTGACTCCTACAATATAAAGAGGACTGGCGAGTGTGAGATGCAGGACGGTGGCCAGGTAGACCGGAGTCCAACTGAGCGCTAAAGCCGTTGCCCAATAGATGCTGAACGCTGCCAGGATAGTGAACAGGATGGTGCGCGAGAAGAGGATGGGAAGCACCTGTGTCCAGTTCGTCCTGTGGTGAGTCGCGAGTGTCTTATGTACTGGTGGGCTCTCATCGGCTGGACGTTCTCGTGCCATCAGCAGCCAGGTGACCACCTAGAGTGCGCCGATGATGCCGAGAAACACAAAGGCTGCGCGCCACCCAACCATCACGATCAGAAAGGTGAGCAATGGGGCAAAGACAGCAGGCCCGATCGCGCTGCCAAAAGTCACCACGCCCAGGCCAAGTGCACGGCGGTCAGGTGGTACCCATTTCGACGCAGCGGTGATCGAGGTGCCATAGGACGGCCCTTCTCCTGCTCCCAGCACAACGCGTATGAGGAGCAACCCAAAGAAGGTCATAACAAAAAGGGTGGCAATTTGCACAAAAGCCCAGGTTGTCGCCAGCAGCGCCAGGATTTTCTTCGTTCCGATCGTGTCCGCCCAGGCAGTCACTAGCACCGACGAGAGCGAGAATAACCAGAAGAGGCTACCACTTACTACGCCATACTGTGCCGGGCTCAAGTGTAGCTCCTTGATGATGGGAACCGCCGCCAGCCCAAGCACCGCTTTGTCGGCAAAGTTAATGGCGCCCAGGACAAACAGCATGACAAGCATGACCCAGCCATATGGTGAGATGCGTGTACGAGTATGGCTCTGCTTTTCCTCCTGCGGCTGATGTGGTAGACTCGCTTGAGCAATGTCGGACACGAGATACTCCTTTCGAGGAGCCTGAAACTCGAGAGAGTAAACTATTTGCTCAGCAATTCTACCACATCAAGGGAGCAGTATACCAGGGTCAGGGTCTATGAATACTTCCGTGAGGAATATATCCAAGTGGGGATGATCGCGCATCTTGAGAACACACCATTTTGCGCTTGCGGGGTGCTTCAAAAATCGTGTCAACATCGTCTCCTCCTCCCTCCAAACTGATTGGAGTACCTTAGTAACGGCTTGCCCGTTTCAAGGCATACGCAAATTCCTGCACATGCGCAAAGCGATGGTACGGGTCTTTAGCAAGCCCCTTCAGCACCACTCGCTCAACGGTTGGCGAGATCGATGGAACACTGTTGCGCAAGCGTGAAGGAGGCGTCGAGAGGTGCTGGAGACAGACCTGCAGGCCAGCTCCCTGGAAAAGATGCTGACCGCAGAGCCACTGATAGACCATCACTGCTAGGGCGTACTGGTCGCTCGCCGGCAGAGGACCGCCACTGATCTGCTCAGGAGCCATGTAATTGGCAGAGCCTTTCAACTCGTGCGTCCTGAACTGCTTGTTGCTCGCAGCCGATGAGGTAAGAGCAATACCGAAATCACTGAGCCAGATCTCGTGCCGTGGCCCAAGCAGCATATTTTCAGGTTTGACATCGCAGTGGATGAAACCCTGATTGTGCACATACTGCAACGCGCTCGCGACCTGCAAGACGACAGGCAGGATGGCGCTGATTGGGAGTGCTCTACCCTGTGGAAAATACTGCTGGAGATTCCCTCCAGGAGCATACTCCATTGCCAGGAAAGGAGTGCTTCTTTCCACACCAAAATCGAGCACGCGCACAATATGCCGGTGTCCCAAGTAAGCAAGGATGCGTGCCTCCATCTGGAAACGCTTCACGTCTTCTTCGCTTGCAAGAAAGCGATTCAGGAGTTTGAGCGCCACGTGGGTGTTGAGGTATTGATGCATGCCCAGGTAGATACTGGCATAACCACCCTGTCCGAGCTGGCGGATCAGTGTATAGTGACCAAGTTGCTGCCCGCTTAAGGGAGATTCTCCCCTGATAGAAGCAACACCGGCTTGTGCAGCAGAGCCAGCATCCGTTTCACTCTCTACCACCTGTTTGAATGCAGGCACTAGACGGGGTGTTGGTAGTGCTTTATCCTGCATGTGGCTTCCATTCTGATGAATCCCTCTCTCTCATTGCCTGGGGATAGCATCCAGCAGGTAAGGATAGATATATGTCGTCAATGCTATTCAATGGGTTCCTCTAGCCGGGAAATCGCGAAAAGAACGTACTCGGCACTACTGGTACTAGTGTACTGACTATGGAGTGAAAGCACATCTTCAGAACGCGCTATTTTTGTGCACCTGCGGATACGGCAAAAACACGTACTGTATGAGTGGTATAGCGCGTTTGCACTAGGTAAGCTGACCACTTCCGGTGCTGTTCATGTGAACAAAATAGCGTGTTCTGAAGATGTGTTTTCGTCTTTACGCCAGTATACTAAGGAGGTGCACTTCACACGAGTCAGTTTAGAGAACAGAACAGGTACCAGTCCAGAGGGCATATCCTCTGGACTCGTTCTACATTTGATACATCCAACTTGAAAGGAGTACGTACCCATGGCAACATTAGTCGTCTTCAAGTTTCCTACGGCCGAGGGGGCCCAGACCATGCTGTCAACTTTAGCGGGTCTGCAAAAGCAGCAGTTGATCCAGATTCAAGATGGGTCCATCCTCACCTGGCCTGCTGGAGCCAAGAAGCCCAAGACCAAACAGCTCAGCGACATGACCGGGGCTGGCGCACTGGGTGGTGCGTTTTGGGGCATGCTATTCGGCTTGCTGTTCTTTATCCCGTTCCTCGGCCTGGCGGTAGGCGCCGCGATGGGTGCGCTCATGGGGCATTTTGCTCATTATGGGATCGACGAGAGCTTCATCAACCAGGTGCGTGCCAAGATCACGCCAGGTACTTCAGCCCTGTTCCTGCTTGAGAGCGGGGCGGTGGTTGACAAGGTGGCTGAGGCCGTCAAGGGTCAGCAGTTTGAGATCATTCAGACCAACCTGTCCAAAGAGCAAGAAGACCAGCTCCGCGCGGACTTCGGCGAGTAAAGCACGAACTGCTCTTGTAGTAAGGGTGGAGGTCAGACGTTCTCTCGCCTCCATCTGCGTAGGCTGACCAATGCGACGCTTGAGCATGGGCATGCAGTGAGGTGACGAGCGGTCGTGTGTTGACGAAGGGCAAGCTGTGCCGAAGAGGGAAATCGCTTGCCCTCGCTCTGTCCTTTACCCGATGTGCTTGCTCTTCCGCATTCCCCATACGCATGGAAGAGAGGATCGAAGATGAATACCTTCACACGTGTCATGCTGAGCATCCTTATTTTGCTCCTTGCCCTCGCCCTTGGCCTGCTCGTTCGTCATCTCCTCCTCAAACAGTTCAAAAAAGCGAGTCTGGGCTATGCCCTGGCAAACGCTGTCGGTATGAGTGTCATAGCAGTTCTGCTCTTGCTGGCTGTGGGCATGGGAGCTGCCATCATCACGGGAGATATCGACCTGCTTACGAGCATGCTGGGACTCGGAATGACAGGGAATAAGCTGACGCCCCTTGAAAGCCTGGTCAACGTACTGTGGCATGTGGCCATCACCGGTGTGCTCGGCGTGCTCGGGTTTCTCATGGCAGGCCAAATCAAAGCAGCTTTGGAAAGAAGGCTTGAACAGCAAAATGTGACGATCAATCTGCGTACCTTGATTGGGCGTGCCTGCTATGTGCTGGTCCTGGTCGCCACCTTCTTCGTGATCCTCACGATCTGGAATGTGCAGATTGCCCTCCCCGTCGCCATCATCACCGGTGTGCTCACGTTTGCCCTGCGCGATCTGATCAAAGACCTGGTCGCGGGCGTCTTTATTCTGGCTGATCGTCCGTTTCAGATCGGCGACGAGATCACCATCAGCTCCTCTACCGGTGACGTGACCAACGTCAGTATCCGTACGACAACCCTGCACCTAGTCACCGGTGAAGAGATGATCATTCCCAACGGGTGCTTTATCGATCAAAATGTCAGCAACAATACCCGCTACCAGAGCAGGCGAGCCGCCATCATAGCCGTCTTTAAGGAAGAAGAGTACGTGGAAGATGAAACGCAGCATCAATTGATACAAGTCGTCAAGGGAACGGCGATTGCCAGTGCTGATCGAGTTCCAAGGATTACCTTGAACGCCGCCACGGGCAGAGTCGACGGGTTCAGCGCCGAGAGAGGAGGCTACAGTACCAGGACCATTACCCTGACCATCCGCTTCTGGGTTGAGGGCAGTAACCGTGATGCCGTCACGGAAGTGATGGAGGTCCTGCGTAATGCCTTTCCGCATGCGGACTTTCGTGTACTCGAGTTTGCAGGAAACATCTGAGCAGAAGCAGCAAGGGAAAACCAAACGCTCCAGACGTTGTGGGTGCTCAAGGTTCAGCATAATGGCTCTACGGATCTGGAAAGACTGGAGGATGAGCACTACCTCCAGGCAACAGAAATCAGGAACTTTTAGAAAAAGGTGTGTCAGGAAGTGGTAAAATTGATGAATAACAGCATACAGAACATTCATCTAAGTTGTACATCACCCAACAAGAAGGAGAGGAGCGACTCATGAACGAGCAGATGGGGATATCGGTAGCAGCAGATCAACCTGGGCAGCCAGGCTCACCGCCGTATGAAGATATGGTCTGGATTCCCGGGGGTACCTTTCTAATGGGGTCGGACCATCATTACCCGGAAGAGGGACCGACCCATGCTGTGATTGTGAGTGATTTCTGGATGGACACCTCTACGGTGACCAACGCCCAGTTTCAGCGGTTTGTCGAAGAGACCGACTATGTGACGGTGGCAGAGCGCCAGCCAGACCCTCGGGAGTATCCCGGTGCGTTACCTGAACTGCTGGTACCCGGCTCAGCCGTTTTTCAGCAGCCCCCTCATCGCGTTGATCTACGTAATCCTGGCAACTGGTGGATCTACGTGCCTGGAGCCAATTGGCAAAATCCTGAGGGGCCAGGGAGTTCACTGAAGGGCCGGCGGAACCATCCGGTAGTGCATGTCGCCTATGAAGATGCCCTGGCGTACGCGGCATGGGCAGGGAAAGAGCTGCCGACCGAGGCGCAGTGGGAATGTGCTGCGCGCGGGGGAGTAGAGGGTGCCACCTATACCTGGGGGAATGAATTTGCTCCTGGTGGCAAGCTGATGGCCAATACCTGGCAGGGAGAGTTTCCCTGGCAGAACCTGGTGAAAGATGACTATGAACGGACGGCGCCCGTGGGCTCCTTCCCACCTAATAGCTATGGGTTGTATGATATGGCTGGCAATGTATGGGAATGGACGACGGACTGGTACCAGGAGCATCATCCAGAAAACGCGACCAGGGCATGCTGCATCCCGGTCAATCCGAGAGGGGGGACAAGAGAGCAGAGTGTTGATCCTGCGCAACCGGAGCTCAGCATCCCAAGAAAGGTGCTCAAAGGCGGGTCTTTCCTCTGCGCGCCTAATTACTGCCTGCGTTATCGCCCGGCGGCACGTATTCCCGAGACGATTGATACCTCTACCTGCCATATCAGCTTCCGCTGTGTAGTCAATGTCTCTCCAGATCATTGATCGTATCCGCATAGTCTACCTGCTGAGCACAAAAACGCTGTCTGGCAACCTCATCGGGATTGCGGGAAAGCCAGCGAGGGGCACCTTGTCGAACCAAATACTTGCTGGGCAATAGCAAGCAGAAGCATATGATCGAGCTGGTGGCTTCAGACCAGCAGCAACAATTTGGGCTGCACAAGCGCGACTCACTACCACGCTACTGTCGCGAGTACGAAGTGCGCTTCGCCTGTCACGGCGAGTGCCCCAAGAACAGCTTCATCGAGACACCCGATGGTGAGCCGGGCCTGAATTACCTGTGCGCAGGCTACAAAGCGTTCTTCCTCCATGTCGACAAACCGATGCGCATCATAACCGAGTTATTGCGCCACAATCGCGCCCCGGCGGAGGTCATGCTCGTGCTGGCATCCGAAGACGCGCAATTGCAGAAGGCGTTCGCCAAAGCGGGACGGAATGAGCCGTGTCCCTGTGGCAGTAGTCGTAAATTCAAGCATTGTCTCGGAAGATAATGACTTTCTGCTTTGCGTGGATACACCTTGCCTCTTATTTCTTCTCTGTGTACTGCCCTTTGTGCAAGTGTGGTTGTCAGAGCCCTGACAAGGAATGAGTGATAAAACTTGCAGCGAGGTATCAAATTTGTTCCTCCACTATGTGGCAGTATCTGATACCAAATCTGAGCTAATGGCCCCTGCTCAATTAGGCGTGCCAGTGTAGTAGTGAGCATCACATATCCTCGTGCATGAATCAGTATATCAATTGCTATTCGAGCAATGCGTTACTCCCGAGAAAGATCAGAAGTGACGATAAGTAGAAACGGAAGATCTCCATTTTCCCTGACCACTCGTGTGAGGCCACGCAGTACTCATAAGCTCTGCAATCGGCGACCAGATCTCGTATGCTCATGGTTTCTCGATCCCTTTCATACCAGAAACGCACACACTGCTCTTCCGTCTGAAACTCTGCGAATGCATCGGAAGAGAGATTATGCCAGTGCTCATGATCATGATACCGTCGCTCGCGAGCTACCCACGGCAAGATTCACTAACAAAACCTAACATAAGGCGGATTATGACCGCAGTTGGTGCTATTCAGCACTTTCCTTAATGCTCAAACGCACTTAAAACATGACGTCTAAAGCCCAAAAAACACACCACATAATTCAGCTCATTAAAATAAGTGCTGAACTGAAGCAACCTGAACTACCCAGAATGTACTGTTCTGGTTCCTTTGGGCGACATCAGTTCAACAAGAGATCAGCAGCCGTCTGCACACTCAAGGGTAAAAATGGAGGCTATATATCAACGTAGAGGCTAATTCACATTGCAGAAGAAAGCAGCCTGATGAACAATACATAGACTGATGTACTTTATCTGTTTTGCGTTCTTCATCCAGGATTAGATATGGATGATTTTATAACAAAGTGTGTTATAATCGTTGCCAAGCTAAAGCTATAATTTGCATTACTTTCTCCTGGATTGCAAATTACTTCTTTTTAAGACTGGTGGGGTAGTAAATGACGTTGGAATCATCTCAAGCGACAGAAACTGGGAAACTGTACATTGGAAATTCAGAAGAACTTCTTACCAGATCTTTAGGAGCAGAGTTACGCGGCAAAGTCCAATTGATTTTCACCTCGCCTCCCTTCCCCTTAAATGAGAAAAAACGCTATGGGAATCGCCAAGGAGAGGCTTACATCAAGTGGTTTGCTGCATTCGCACCTCTATT
>WNGP01004820.1_pt1 | contig 11849 bp, 12 predicted proteins | sample 5407671 | NCBI WGS metagenome assembly WNGP01 (sample SAMN13153381, study PRJNA577476) | soil metagenome | isolation source: 40 cm soil or saprolite under Garry oak tree replicate 2 | place: USA:California | collected 2016-06-15 | reverse complement strand
TTTCTTACAAAAATCAGCATGGTACCCATGCTGATTTTTGTAAGATGTAAATCGGGGAGCACCCCAACCCCCGGCTGGCTTTCCACGTGATAACTACTACATCACGGCCAAATGGACTAATCCCCGGACAGGGAGAACTTATACTTTTTGGACGTGGATCATGAACTATTGTCCAAATTATGTGCAAGGGAGTTTAGTTTCGCTGCTGATTGACCCCAACGATCCCAGGCGATATACATGGATTTCTGAAGACGGCTCTTTGCAACCTGGGGCTTGAACATGATATAGTAACTTTTAGATTTTGGGTTAAACTGTGCCTTTGCTTACCTGGAACATAAGATGCTGAGTAACTATGCGATTTGGTGGAATAGGGTACCATAGTAGCGTAGCGTAGTAACTACAGCAGCATGGTAAGTGTAGATGTAGTTGTTGTCTTTAGTTGTATGTACCAACATATGCTCTCCAGGAGATAAGAAATGAAAGTGAAAGGTAAATTACTCACGGCTGGCCTGGTGGTTGGTGGTGTGCTGGGCACCGTCACAGTCGTGAACAAACTCACAGAGTCGATGGCTGGCGAACTCAATACTGTGCTGACAGGTGACCTGGCGCCTCTTCTTACGAGTGGCGCAAGAATATTGATGTACTGGCCACGCAGTTTCGCGTGTATGTCGTTGATCTGCTGGGCTTTGGTCTCTCTGATTGCCCATCGATTGATTACACTGCTGAGACTTTCACCGACTTGATCAGTGATTTTATCAGAGAAGTGATTGGCAGGCCAACTATCGTTGTCGCCCATGGTATCACCTGCGCCTACGTGGTTGCAGATGCTTATCGCTATCCAAGGCTCTTTGAGCGTCTTGTACTGGTGACACCTTTGCCAACGATGTTACAGGAGCACATGACCGGGCCGCTCAATGCCGTTCGGAAGTTTGTACTCCGCACGCCGGTACTCGGCCAATTTATTTACAATTTGCTAACGTCGCGGCCGGCTATTCGCGGCTATTATGATCGCCAGGGCTATCACAATCCGGGCCTGATCACCGATGACCTGGTAGAGTATATCTATACCACTGCGCACCAGCCCAATAGACGCTTTGCCATGGCCTCGTTCCTCAGCAATTACCTGACCATGGATGTACACGAGGCTTTTGCCCGCTTGCAGATGCCGATGGTTGTCGTACTGGGTCGCGAAGGGGCGTTGACACCTTCCGAGGTGAGCGATGCCTTTAAGCGTGTGAATTCTCGTATCGACGTGCGTATCCTCGACAGGTGCAGCCAGAACCCACAAGATGAGCAGGCTACTAATTTCAACAGTCTGGTCCGCGAGATCGTTGGCGCAACTGTTACGCAATAGGCGAACGTTTAAGACATTTTTGAAAATGGGCATAGGAACAACACATGTTCTTAGGCCCATTTTCATGCAGCCAATATGCTCAGGGCTTTGCAGTCCGTGGGGGCAATACTCCCGTCATAACAAGAAGTAATCAGAACTGAGTAGGTACTGATAACCTACTTGCCAAATTTAACCAAGTAGGTTAAAATATATTCTAAGGAGCTATGAATATGAAATGCCAAATCTGCGCCGGGGCTGAATTAGTGCATGACATCCGCGACATACCATACACCTACAAAGGAGAAACGACGGTTATTCCAACGGTGACGGGTGACTTTTGTCCCGCCTGTGGCGAGGTTGTTCTCACAATGGCAGAATCAAACCGGGTGAGTGCGTTGATGTTAGAGTTCAACAAACAAGTGAATGCAGCCATTGTTAATCCAGAGTTCATCACGCATGTGCGTAAGAAGCTGAACCTGGACCAAAGAGAAGCAGCCGAAATTTTTGGGGGTGGAATCAATGCCTTCTCACGATACGAGAACGGCAAGACGAAGCCACCATTGGCACTTGTCAAACTGCTTCGAATCCTTGACCGTCATCCAGACTTGTTAGCTGAAATTAAGACGGCTTAATGCCCTCAATCCTCCCTGAGCTGTTATGTATATTACTGTATAAGAGAAAGATGACATGCTAGTGCAGAAATTACGCAAAGTCGGCAACAACTTTGTAGTAACCATTCCTAAAGAAGAAGCCGAACGTCAGAATTTGCAAGAAGGTGATATGGTGGGTATTGAAGTGCGCAAGCTACATCTCAGACCTGAGATGTCGCCAGAAGTGAAGGCAGCTTTTGAGCGTTCGTGGAAGGCTTACGAAGCTGATTATCGTTACCTGGAAGAACGGTAAGTAAAGAGTACGAATGTATCAATACCTTACTGTTATGGATGCTATTTTAGGATGCATGAGGATGATAGAATTATATTACCTCAAGTTTCCCAGCAATGCTCGTGCAATTACAATGCGCTGGATCTGATTGGTGCCCTCGAAGATCTGAGCTGCCTTCACATCGCGCATATATCTTTCAACAGGATAATCCTGCACATAGCCAGCTCCTCCCAGAACCTGCACCGCGTTTGTCGTCACCTCCATGGCGGTATCGGTGGCAAGGCACTTGGCCATTGAAGCGTATATACCCACGCTTTGCTCTTGATCGAACTTGTAAGCGGCTTCATAGACCAGCAGGCGGGCGGCTTCAATTTTCATGGCCATATCAGCCAGCATGAACTGGATGCCCTGAAACGCGCCGATAGGATGGCCAAATTGTTCCCGTTCACGGGCATACTTACGGGCCACTTCAAATGCTGCCTGTGCCACGCCAATGGCTATTGCTCCTATGTTGATACGGCCACCGTCTAGCGACGAAAGAGCAATTTTGAAACCCTGTCCCTCTTCGCCAAGGCGGTTAGCGCTAGGAATTTTACAATCTTCAAAGATGAGTTCTCGCGTTGGTGACGAGTGTAAGCCCAACTTGCGTTCGGTCTTCCCAAAGGAGAAACCTGGCGTCCCTTTTTCAACTACGAAACAGGAAATGCCTGCTGAACCTTTACCGGACTGGGTGCGGGCCATCAGCAGATAAATATCGGCCTCACCGCCGTTTGTGACCCACATCTTTGAGCCATTGAGAATATACTGGTCATCGCGGCTTTCGGCGCGGCATTGGAGGCTGGCAGCATCCGAGCCTGACGCGGCTTCGCTGAGGGAGAATGCCCCTAATAGTTCGCCAGCGGCCAGCTTCGTTACCCAGCGATGCCGCTGCTCCTCGTTGCCAAAACGCGCAATGGAGCCGGTGACCATGTTATGCACAGAAAGGCCAACGGAGGTGGCCATCTCCCCTTTAGCCAATTCCTCGTAGACCAGCGCCCCGGAGAGACGACTGAGGGCACTACCTCCATACTCTTCAGGCGTTGTCATACCCATCAGGCCCAGCCTGGCCATCTCAGAGTAGACCTCTCGTGGGAAGTATTTATTCTCGTCCCATGATCCGGCATGTGGGATGATTTCTTGCTGAGTGAAGCGACGTACCATGTCACGAATGTCTGATTGCTCTTCGTCGAGATCAAATATCACTGTGCTGCTCCTTTGAGGCCTCTAAAAGTCTCAAACCAGGCACCCACAAGGGATGCCCCTACAAGTCACGCGTCATGTTATAGTGGTAACATATTGAGATATGTGAGCGCAAGGGGAAAAGACTAGCTCTCTTCAATGCACAGCAATAAAAATATTTTCCCAATCGATCGGCGACATCTGGGGTGCCGGGTTATACGGGATACTTTTTACATAGGGCTTGAGCAGGAAGCTTGTGTTTGCTTGATACATTGGTAGCCAGGCGACATCGTTAACCAATTGCTGCTCCGCATTCTGATACAGCTGAATGCGAGGATTAAATTTGGGGTCGAGATTGAAATTGGCGTCAGCGGCTTCCATCTGCCGTTGTATCGCTTGCTGCTGAATGTGATCAGGTGCATTGTTCTGACCATAGTTCATGTTATTATAGGGTGAACTATTATCGAACTGGAGCGTTGTCCAGTCCTGCGCATCAGGGTAGTCCGCGCTCCAGCCGGCAGCCCAGAACTGTAGCCCGTGCGCATTATTGGTTGCAGCAGATATTTCTTTGTACAATGTGCCAACCGGGACAGGATTGGCTTTGACATTTATCCCCAACGCACTTTGCCACATTTCCCGAACACTATCTACTTCCTTATCGAAAGTAGGCGAAGCGCTTGCATAGGTAAATGTGATAGGCGGCAGCTGTGTAACGCTTGACCAACCCTCTTCTTGCAAGCCTTGCTGTAGCAGGGCTTTAGCCAGGCTCGGATCACCAGCAGTAAGCTGCTCTCCATCAGGGCCTGTGAGCATGGGATTATAGCCTGTCATACCCTGTGGCACAATATGATTCGTAGGGAAATACTTACCTTTCCAAACAGCATAAGTAATTGCATCCTTGTTAATAGCCAGAGCGAATGCCTGGCGGATATGGATATTGTCGAACGGCTTCACCAGGTAATTCATGGCATAGTAGTAGGTTGTTAGCTGGGGTACCTGGCGGAAATCGTTGTGCATTCTCTCCTGGGGCAAAAGAGCTTCGGGAATAGCTGTAGTATCGATCTGGCCGGCTTGATAGGCTTGAAAGCTTGCCTCTACATCTTTATAAAACGGCAAGATAACTTTCTGCAGCTGGGGGTGAGGACTATAGTAGTTGGGATTAGGCGCGAAATCAAATTCCTTACCATGGATATAGCGTGAAACCATAAAGGGGCCATCTCCACCGCCCTCGTTCAGATGATCAGTAAATTTCTGAGGGCCATACTTCTCAATCAGCCTTTTCTCAACAACATAGGAGCCTGGGTAAGCTAGAGCTTTTAGAAAGTACCCGGCCGGCTTACTTATAGTGATTACAATAGTAATAGCATCGGGCAAGACGATGCTGTCGCCAATAATGGTGCGAATCTGGCCCGCGTGTAGCTTATCCGAGTCCTTGATAAGTCCCAAATAGGTCAGGCTTGTGGTGGACCTTGTAGCAGGCTGCAAGGCACGATCAATGCTGAAGGCTACATCCGCAGACGTTAGTGGGGTGCCATCACTAAACTTCAGATTGGGGCGAAGGTAGAATTTCCAATGCAGACCATCTGCTGACACATTATAAGTAGTTGCAAGCTGAGGCTCTACCATGAGACTATCATCCAGGGTCATCAGGCCTGTGTAGACCATGTTAGTGGCGTTAATCGATTGAATATCTCTGGCAAGGGCAGGATCGAGCACTGTACTGTCTGTAATACCCACCAGGGGGGTGCGGTATATTTGCTGACTGAAGGGAGCCTGCACCGGTCCAGAAGGCGCGCAACTACTACATGCCCTGAATCTCATAAAAGAGGTAAAGAATGAGCAACTTCCCACAACAAGCAGTAGCGCTAGTCCGGTCAGGATCACGTTTATAATAAGTCTTTTGCTGATTATAGCTGCCCATGGCAGAAATATACCCTTTCTGGTTGTCACACCGCTTGCACCTTGAGTTGAGGGAGCGACCTGATTGGAGGTAGTCGAAGGTTGCAGCGCGTACAGCGCTCTAGATTGTTGGAAGGCGATCTGCTCTAACTCCTGTTTGACGATGGCCATGCTTGCAGGTCTTTTGCGCGTATCTAAGTCAAGCATATGCGCGACGAGTGCCTCGAGTTCAGCGGGAAGGGATGCATGAGTTGCTCGTAACGCTGCCATGCGGAAGGGATTTTCCGAGGGATCATTTCCCGTCAAGAGTTGATGGAGTGTAACGCCGAGGCTGTAAATGTCGGACTGCTGGGTCGTCTGTGCCTTGCCATACTGCTCAGGTGCAGCATAGCCGGGGGAGCCAAGGGCGATAGTATCTCTGGCTTGCCCCGGTTTAAGGTGACGGGCCGTGCCAAAGTCGATCAGGTAGAGATGGCCCCGAGGAGTGCGCATGATGTTAGCCGGCTTGACATCACGAAAGATGATCGCTGGTTGGCGCGTGTGGAGGTAATCCAGCACGGTACAAAGCTGGATAGCTATGTCCAGCACGGTGTGCAGAGGGAGGCAGCCATCTCGCGTTTTTTGTAGATACTCTTCTAACGTTTCTCCCTCAATGAAATCCATCACAAGGTACCAATGCTGCGGGTCGGTGAAGTGATTATAGAGCTGAGGCAGGTTGGGGTGCGTTAACCCGGATAAGAGCATAACCTCACGATTGAAGGTATCGGTTGCTTCAATCACTTCCTGCGGTTTGAGGCCTTGGAGATTGATTTCCTTGATAGCGACCAGCCGGTCGCCTGATTGGGTGTCTTTTGCCTTGTAGACGGCTCCAAAGCCGCCCGTACCTACCTGACCGATTATGAGATAGCGCAGATTGAGGAGAGAACCTGGGATAAGAGGACCAGTACTGGGATGAAGCTCTGGTTGTGCTGTCTCTGCAAGCAAAGGCTTACCGCAGGCGAAGCAGTTTTCTGTGCCTGTCCGATTGGCTGGATTAGCCGCGCCGCATTTTTCACAGAAAAGATGGGTAGTTTCCATGTGCTCTCATCCCTATGGCTGTTAATACAAGCAAGGATATGGCGATGAATCGGCCGCCGAAGCTGGGCGAGGACTGCCTTCATCGTTCCCCGAACGCGGCTGCCATCGCCCCTACAATGGACGGGCTTCGCCACAAGCAAAGATATGGCAATGAATCGGCCTCCGAAGCTGGGCGAGGACAAGCCATCGCCCCTACAATGGACGGGCTTCGCCAGACGATGGATGCGTAAGGCGCCTACTATAAGCCGCTTGCACCTATCCTGCTTAGTACAAAGGTATATACGAAGTAGGGGGCTTATTCATCACAGGGTTTGCCACACTTGCACGGTGTGATCAACGCCGGCGGAGGCGAGACGCGTACCATCAGGAGACCAGGTTACAGCGATCACATAGCCATGGTGACCGAGGTAGGTGCAAAGGGAGTTTCGTGTAATGGCGTCCCAAACCTGCACGGTCTTATCGTTGCCACCGGAGGCGATACGCCTGCTGTCTGGCGACCAGGCTACGGTATTCATGCTAAAGGAAGGATTACGATTGATAAAGCCTAATCTGCCATTGGTCGCATCCCAGATCTGCATCGTCTTATCACTGCTCGTGGAGGCAACACGCCTGCCATCGGGCGACCAGGCTACGGATGTTATTTTTTGGGAATGGCCCGGGTAGATATAGATACTGCGATTAGAGGAAAAAAGATTCGCAAAAAAATTAGCCTTGCTATCTTTTGCATACTCCCACACATGTACAGCATGGCTGCCAGAAGCAAGACGCCTGCCATCAGGCGACCAGGCCAGGGCAGAAACAGGAAAAGAATGTCCCCGATAGGAGAAAAGAGTGCGACCAATGCTGACATCCCATACCAGTACCGTTTTATCCATGCTGGCCGAGGCGATGTGGACGCTATAAGGTGACCAGGCCACGGCAGTAACCTTATTTGCGTGTCCACCGAAGGTGAAGAGAGGTTTATTTGTAGCTACATCCCACACCTGTACTGTACCATCATCACTGGCTGAGGCGATGCGAGTGTTATCAGGTGACCATGTGACCGCGTTGACCCGGTCAGAATGGCCGCGATAGACCTGCATATTATTCCCGTTGGCCGCATCCCATATGCGTACCGTCTTATCATAGCTGGCTGAGGCGAGTCGTTTGCCATCAGGCGACCAGGCCACGGCAGTCACGCGGCTGCTATGGCCGGAACAGATATAGAGTGTATTTTTTTGAGGTCGCGGTAGATTAGATTGTCTCGGTCGCGAGGCTGGTGGGACCAGTGGGGCCTGAGGTGGCAATGGCGGTAAGGCGCTTGCCTGTGAGGGAAAGAGAGCTCCTTGAGGGTATCCTTGTGCTGGCCCTGTTCCCACGGCCCTGTAGCCAGGCGGAAGGGTAGATGGCAAAGGGTTCGTCCGCGCGGCAGTATAGGAAGTAGCAATTTGTTGTAGTTTTTGCTTGACGTCGGCTACCCTGGCAGGTCTTTTGCTGATGTCGATCTCTAACATTTGCATAAGCAGCGTTTCGAGGTCAGCCAGCACCGGGTGTAATCGCAGCGGTGCGAAGTGGAATGGAGTATCTGAGGGGTCGTTTCCGGTCAGCAGCTGGTGGAGTGTGGCACCCAGGCTGTAGATGTCGGCGCGGGGAGTGGTCTGCATCTTGCCATACTGTTCCGGCGCCGCATAACCGGATGAACCCAGCGCGGCAGTATCTTTGGCCTGGCCTGGTTTGAAGTGGCGAGCAATACCGAAGTCAATCAAGAAGATATGGTCGCCAGTGGTCAACATGACGTTGGCGGGTTTGAGGTCGCGGAAGATAATCGATGGCTGGCGCGTGTGCAGGTAGTCGAGCACAGAGCAGAGTTGTATGCCGATATTGAGTACTTTCTCAATTGGCAGCTTGCCTCCCATTTTGTTCAGGTACGTTTCCAGGGTTTCGCCCTCGATGTAATCCATGACGAGGTACCAGCGGCCGGAGTCGTTAAATTGTTCATAGATGCGCGGCAGGTTGGGATGGGTCAGGCCGGCGAGGAGGAAGGCTTCGCGTTTGAAAGCTTCGATGGCTTCGCTGAGTTCTCGTGAGGTCAGGCTGCTCTGGCTCATTTCTTTGATGGCCAGCAGTCGATTGCCAAACTGGGTATCCGCGGCTTTATAGACGGCCCCAAAGCCTCCTTTACCTATCTGGCTGAGGATGCGATAGCGCTGCTTGAGCATGTGTTGCTGTGTGAGCAGCCCGGTGAGGGTGCGGCTAATTGCTCCCATAGCAGCATTATGCAGCGGGCGTCCGCAGGCGGAGCAAAACGCTGCCTGCGCCCGGTTGGCCGCGCCACAGGTATCACAGAAGACGGTTGAAGAAAGTGCCATGCGTCCTGTTTTCTAAGTCTCTAAGATCGGGTGTGTTATTTTCTGTACATTAGTACAAAAGTACGTATTCTGTCAAGAGGGTTTTGAAGGGGTAGTGAGACGCTTTTCGAGATGGTAAACACGCTCGTAAAGCATCTTTTTTGTTCGTAGGCGTTCGATCGTAATCGCTCATGATCGCCGGTTTTGCTGTCAATTTAGCAAATGAGCACCACATTTCCATAGGCTTGATGAGTAGGTTTATGAGGTGAGTTCGAGTGGTCGTAAGGGTGTAATTAAGCTACAAATGGCAAGCCAGTATCTTTGCGAATTGTGTGAGACGTTCGGCAATCTCATTACTTCGCCCATCCAGGGTTTGCGTCTGGTTGGAACAGGCAGTTGAAATTCGATGCATTCCTATGTTGGCTTGGTTCCGCATGTGGTGAGATAGTATTGGACAGCGCAAAAGGTCTCCTGGGCAATCTCGTCTAAGGTGCGTGCATACAAAACAGCCACCTCTTCCTCAGTGATCAAACCACTCTTTATAAGGAAAGGCTGTACCAGAAACAGTCCCGTTCTCAAGTTCTCAAACATCACGGTATGTGCTGGTGTTCCTCCTGAGTAGTTGAGTACTGCTGCCTGCTGGTGCATGTTCACGAAGCCTGCTTGTCTGAACAGGTGCATTTGTACGGCCGTGACTCCCATCGCGTCACTTTCAAACGCGAAGCCATGTCCCGCCTGGCGCATAGCCGACACAATCAGGTGATTGTAGTGATTGAGTGACGCGCTCGTCGTCACTCCCGTATTTTCAAATTCGGTGGTGCAGAGGATCCCACCGGGTCGGAGCAGTCGAAAGTACTCAGACATCACTCCTGGCCAGGAGGCGGCCGTCAACCAAGAAGTCGTATAGCGTGCGTGGATCAGATCATAAGACGCATCTGGAAAGGCCAGTGGTGCGCGAGCATCCATGACGAGGAAGGTGGCGTTGACCAGCTGCTGTGCGTGGGCCTGATAACCGGCGTAGTTGACCATCGACTGACTACTATCGATGCCGATGGCTCGGAGATGAGGAAACTGCTGCGTCACTGTCAGCACCCATTCTCCTGGACCACAACCGATATCCAGAACGGTTTGGATGTCTGATGGGTCAATCGGCGTGGGAAGGAGCCCCACAGCTTGTGTGACGATTCTCGCTTGTTTCATTAGGCGTGCGATTTCAGCGGCATTTTCCGCGTCCAGATGATAACTGGAAGCATCTGAAGACGGAGCGTGTTTAGAGAGAGACATACGCCTGTTTCCTTTCTTCCCCTCAATCGGTCCGTAAAGAGCTTTTATGTTAATGTGAACACAGCACTCTATTGTACCACGTTTATGAGAGTGCTCACTTTGCTCTTGTCGAGTAGCTTCCTGAGGGGCTTGGCGCTGTTTGTTTCGTACTATTTTGTCTACTAATGTCTACCATTTTCGCTGATTTTCTATCAATTATGCTATCAGTTATGCTGTCAGCTTTTTCTTCTTGGCTACTCGTTTATGGCTTGTTGGGGCTTCAAATGGCAAAGCCATGAGAGTGGCAATGCTCTACAGGGTTTGGTTTATGGAATGTTCCATTGTTCAATCGGGCCATTGAGGGCCTCATCTAGGTCCGTTTCTGCTTTTCCAAACTTGAGCGCCTGTTGGTGAAGGTAGCGTTTGATGTTCTGGATACGTTCCAGACGTCGATGATGCCCTTGGACTCTTGATAATCTCGCGGCTTCTATGGCGAGTGGTTCCCCGCTGTCGATTTCACCCCCGTAGATGAAGGCTTCTGCACGCACTATCATAAGCAATATCTTGTTGTTTGGTGTTTTTGGGAGTGTGGCTTTGGTACGTTTGACATACTCTAATGCTTTTTGTGCCTGGCCTAGAGCTGCGTAGCTTTTGGCGTACTCTTCATAGATCGTGCCGAGATTGTAGTGCCCATGAATGCTGTTCTTTGCTGGATCGATGGTGGAAGCGAGGTCTTCTGCTTCCGCCATCGCACGCTCAAAACTATGCATATCTTTCTTGAGTAGAGATGCACGCCCCAATAATTGCAAACCGTTTCCTCTTGCTGCTGTGTTGGCTTGGGGGGTGGTATCGCGTGCTGCCTCAAGGTAGGTGATAGCTTTTGAGAGGTCTCCGAGTCGGCGGTACATGTCTCCTTGGTAGGTGAGAGCAATACTGAGCATGGTTTGATCGTGAATGATGCGTGCGACAGATTCCATTTCATGATAGTAGTGAATGGCCAGGGGTACTTCACTTGTTCTTGCGTTCATTGATGCCACGTAGCCTGCTGCCTGGTAAGCGTGGGCTAAAGAGCGTAAAAGGGCATAATCTTCTGTGACTATCTGCGTATTGATATCTCGCACCAGCTTTTCGATGATGGTGCGAGCCTCTATTACACGTACTTCGTTCATGAGAGATCAGACATGTTCAATGATTTCCTCGATGTGTTGCGGGGTTTTGGGAATGTAGACTGATGCAGCCAGACCTAATCGCTCTGGCTCAATGCCTAATATATCAGCAATACGCCGGAGTTCTTGAACGTTGTTGACTGGGCGCTCATTTTCCCATGTGCGGAGAGTGCGAGGTTCTACCTCAAGATCGTAGGCGAGTTGTTCTTGCGTGAGGCCGTGTTCTTTGCGGTAGTCTTTGAGGACCTGACTGAGAAGTGATGGGCTGGTCTTTGGTTCTGCCATAGCCGTATTTTTTTCCTGTTTTGTCATTATTGCATTGTTAGGATAGCCATTTTTCATGCCTGTAAAGTTGAGTCATTATCATCGGGCACACTTTCAATAAGATCAGAAGCATCAACCTCTAATGCTTTTGCTAACTTATCAAGAGTGACTGTAGACAAAGGACGATAAGGATTTCTATAAATCAATCGAATAGTATTATAGACAAGGCCAGATCGTTTTGCCAATTGCCGCATACTAACCCCTTTTGCTTTGGCAACTTCTGCAACTTTCAAACGTATCATCGCGCTACTGCTCTCGCTTTGCTAATATCCGGCTAATTGTAGCAGTTCTTTTGCCGTTGACAGAGCTATCATTTTGAAAGTAGTATCTTTATAAAAGGACTACTTTTATAAAATCAGT
>WNGP01008988.1_pt1 | contig 11850 bp, 8 predicted proteins | sample 5407671 | NCBI WGS metagenome assembly WNGP01 (sample SAMN13153381, study PRJNA577476) | soil metagenome | isolation source: 40 cm soil or saprolite under Garry oak tree replicate 2 | place: USA:California | collected 2016-06-15 | reverse complement strand
TTGATAGCCAGGTACCCAACGCACAAGGCGTTTCGCCGCTTGCGGGCGAGCGTGGAGCAACCTCACACGCCAGTCTCATCCTGAGAGCTGACGGTCCTTGTTTTCCGTCACGAGGACTGACCACCCTTGTCCAGCATCAGACGGCTTGGTGTCCAACTGATGACGAATACCATAAGGTGGAGCATTCTAAGATGGCACTACGGCACGTTCACGTTTTTAGCAATGATCCTCTGCTTGCATCCTATTAACCTAAAATTTGTCCCAAGTAGTGGCAGGATGCTGCCAGCAGCAAGGGACTTGCCAAAAGCAGGATGATGGGTCATACCTATCAAAGGAAGAAAAGCCGAAGATAGGAGAACCATCACGATGAACGAAGCTACCACGAAAACGACCTGCCATTTTTCGTCCTGTGCCAGTCTGGCAGCCATTGGCGTGACGCTGAGGCAACGAGACCTGTTTGGTCCGATCCGAAAGCTGGTGCGCATTGGGCAGAAAACGGTGAAGCACACACCGCATGACAAGCTCTACGACGCCTTGATGGCCATGTTGGCTGGAGCACACGGGCTGGTGGAAATCAACAGTCGTCTGCGAGCCGATGTGGCCTTGCAGGAGGCGTTCGGACGCGAGCCTCTGTGCCGAGCAATCGCTGGTGCAAGAGACCGATGTCAGCTTGCACCAGCGAGCATGTGACACAAATGGAGCAAGCCATGCAGAGCATCTACCGTCAGCACAGTCAAGGGTATCGGCATGACTCTGCCAGGCAGTATCAGATCCTGGATGTGGATAGGAGCGGCATGCCCTGTGGCAAGAAAGCCGCCTTTGGAAGTCCAGGCTATGTTGCCAAGCAACGCAATCGGCGTGGTCGTCAATTGGGCCGCGTGTTGGCCAGTCGCTATGAGGAAGTGGTCGTCGATCGGCTCTTCGATGGCACCACGCAACTGACCAAGGCGTTGCAGCCGTTGATAGAAGCGGCGGAGCAGACCTTGGGGTTGGACCAGCAGCAACGAGAGCGCACCCTGGTACGCACGGATGCCGGTGGCGGCAGCGTGGACGACGTGAATTGGCTGCTCGTGCGGGGCTATCAGTTCCACGGCAAGGATGACTCCACTGCGCGTGCCCGGCGCTTGGCCCACAGCGTGCAGCACTGGATCGAGGATCCCCAGGTGCAAGGACGGCAGGTGGGCTGGGTGTGCTTGCCTGCCACGGAGTATGTGCGCCCCGTGCGACGCATTGCCGTGCGCTGCCGCAAGGCCAATGGGCAGTGGGGCATCGGCGTGCTGATCTCGACCTTGACCCCGGCCCAGGTGCTGGCTCTCACCCAGCCAGAAGCTTCGCCCAACGCCGAGGCGGCCACGGTGAGGCTTTCCTATGTGTCCCTGTATGATCAGCGCGGCGGGGGCGTGGAGACTTCCTTCAAGGGCGACCACCAAGGCCTGGGCAGTACCAAGCGCAGCAAAAAACGCGGTTCTCGCGCAACAGATGGTGATGTTGTTGGGCAGCCTGGCCCACCATGTCGTCATCTGGGCTCGTCAGTGGCTGACGCAGGCTGCTGCGTCCAGCAAGCTGCGGCACGATGGGATCCTGCGTATGGTGCGCGATGTGTTCCATATCAGTGGCTTTCTGATCTTCGATGCCTTGGGCCATCTCGTCCAGATTGTGCTGAACCGAGCAGCACCTTTGGCACCCATTTTAGTCGAGTCGTTGCAGGTGCTCTTGACCCCTACCCATGTCGCCGTTAATTCGGGCGAAACTTAGGTATTTAGCGTCCTATCTCCAAGGGGAGACATGTAATATTCAGGAAGAGGATGGCAAGTTTTATTTGCGTTCCTCCTATTTCGAGAAATTGCCGCTGCTTAGCACTTCCGCTAAGAGAAAACGGTGTAGTCCTGGGCTGGCCAGTGTGCTTGACCTCATGAGTCCTGCCTTTGATACACTCCCAATTTCTCAAAAGAGAGAAGCATGTATAGGTGCATTGCTGTTCATCTTCAACGGCGCGCTGAAACTCAAATATAAGAACTGCGGCGGTTTGATGCGGCAAATAATTGCGCCACCCGTGGTGGTCGAGCAAGGGAGCGATTATGAGGAAGATGGTGCTGGAAAACGCGTCTATACATCATTTAGGAGTATACCAGCAAGGCTTGTACTTACTGCTGGCAACGATTTTTTTCGGAAGGCTGATAGAAAGCAACCAAGCATAAAGAAAATATGGAATATCGCCCGAAGAAATGCTTCAGTCGCTAGAGCACTGTATCATTATGAAAAATCTGAAGACCTGGTTGAGTTAAGAAAAGTGATCGAAGAGATAATGAACGATACGTTCACCAGCACACGACCCAGAAAGGGCAATGTCCCATTCGGAGAATGGAACAAGCAGAAATGGACCGAGCCGGAAATCCCCGCAGTTAAAATGGAAGAGGCTTATGCATTATTGCACAATACGCTTCTGCTTGGAGAGCAAGCGCTTCACTCTCTGGCATTTGCAGATAGAACCCAGGCTAATAAATTTACGACTTCTGGTCCAGCTATGCCTTTGCCAGAGGCGAGAGACATCGTACACACCATACTCATGAAATGGGTAAGGTTAAAGTAGTCAAACATCAGGCGTGAAATAGTTTAGGCTACTTCTCCTGTTCAGCGTCAAAAATTGTGACGGTGTAATTTGAGAACCCATTCGTTTTAGTAGAAAAGCGCAAAACTCATGTACCGAAAGCGCAAAACTTACGTACAATCCATAATTTCCTCTGAGAACAACGATAACAACGTGTCTTCTCAGAGGAATTTGGTGTCGTCAGTATCATGTTCTTTAGAAGCCAAAAACCTGACGAATAAACGAAAAGAGCGCGGGTAGTGGAGGTGGTAAGGTGGGTGGTACAAACGAGGCTCCCAGGATGATCGCCGCTGATGTGCCAGATCGAGGGCGAATGTATTACCTGGTCGATGGCAAGGACGATTTCATCCCTGACGCCAAAGAGTTCTTGGATTGGAAAGCGGCGACGAACCGCGCACCGGGCACCCTGAAGGCCTACTGTTCCCGGCTGTTGTGGTATTACCGCTTTCTCTGGCAGCGCGACCTGTATGTCCTTGCAGCAACACCAGCAGACCTCGCCGAATTTGTCATCTGGCTGTGTCATCCCTACCGCGATGTAGCTGCTGTTTCCCCCATTCATCCAGCCAGTCCTTTGACGGCGTCGAGTGTGAATCTCATTCTCCAGGCTGTGGGAGCGCTTTACCACTTCCTCGTGCGTCGTGGCAAGCTCTCAGCATCTCCCGTCCGCTCTGTGGATATTCCCAGAGGGAAATGGCTGACTGAGCGCGATCTGCTGGCGCACACACGCCGAGGGCGGGCAGTTATCCAACGCATGGAGTTGAAGCTCAAAGAGCCTGACCGGCTCCCTCCTAGCGTATCGGAGCAAGATTTCCAGACCTTCATCGACAGCATCCATCTTGGGAAAAACCCGAACAGTGATCCGACAGGCTTGCGTGACCGCCTGTTGTGCCTCATGCTCAAAGAGGGGGGATTCCGCATTGGCGAGCTGCTCGGGATGAGAATGGAAGACCTCGAATTTGGAAAACAGGGGGTGCATGTTCGCTTTCGCCCAGACAATGAGAACGGAGCACGAGCCAAGGCTGGGTATGGCAATGATCGCTTGCTCAAAAAAGAGGCGAAGAGCCGCGAAGGGCGGTCAACCTATGGGACTGCACTCACCGTCGCAGCAGTGGAGAAGGTCTTCCAACACTACTCCCAGAAATCGGGAGTGATCCTGCATCCCCACGTTTTGAGACACACAACAGTAAACCCCTTTGAACTACAGATAGCTTGACCATTGTCTCACAGCTCTTTCAGCTACATAATGGTAGTTACTACTCATCAACGAGTAGCTGAAAGGAGCTTTGTAGGCAAGATGACTTCGTATTGGTTTACACCTCGACCCAAAGATGCTGAACACCAGCACCCCTTTCTCGTTTTTGATGGCAATGACCACCTCCACCTCCCACTTACTGTTTTTGGCAAGGAGGCCAGTCACCGTCTCTCCCCGAAAACGATCCAAACGTATTACTACGCAATCCTTCCGTTCTTTGCATGGTTAGATACCGATGTCTGGCAGCTTCGTGCTGGAAACAGATGGGATGCTCCATCAAAACAAGTACGACAGGCAATAGAGGATTACCTGGTCAGCAAACTTCAATGCAAAGTACAACCACATCACCAGGGCTGGAAACTTGTTGCCATTACGACCGGAACACGCAGCACGTTGCGTGTGTTCCTCTCCGCATTGAAATTGTTCTATCACATCATGACGGCTCGTGGCTCTTACCCTTTTCTCAATCCTCTCGTGGAGCCGATATCGGAGACCTTCGCCACAGTCGAGGCCCGATTGAGTCGAGAAGATGCGCATCCCAGAATGCCGGATCGAAGCGGCGTCGTAACCCCACAAAAGAAACCAACCCATCGACTGTCTGACAATTACTTTAAATTGAAGCACGATGAGTGGGTGCCCCAGATTCTGGATAACCCAACGTTTCCAGCACTGATCCTTGAGGGTGGAAAGCACCTTCCTCTGAAGTACACACGCAAGCGCGATGAAGTCGTCACCTGGCTGCTCTTCGAGACAGGAGCGCGGGTCTCGGAAGTGACCGGATTAATGCTCGGTGACTGGACGGTGCATGGGGCACATACGAGAGCCCGAGCATTCAACAAAGGGAGTTTTGGCAAGCGTACCAAAGTCTTGAGTTTTCATGAAGATACGGTCGTGCTGCTCAAACGCTACTTTGATGAGGAGCGCATCTACTTCGATCCTCAGGGCTACTCCCTCGATGTCTATCTTGAACTCGCCGCTCGGAAACAGATGGATCTTCAGGCCATTCCGTTGTTTTTAACCACCCAGGGTAGTCAACTCACGCCGAAGGAATATCGGGAGCACTACTGGAATCCCGCCTGTCACTCAGGAGGAATTGAGGCAGATGTGCATCAGGCCCGCCATTGGCTGGTCACACGATCGGTCCGGGATATCTACGAAACGGCGAAAAGCAAAGATGAAATTGAACGACGGCTTCGAGGTCTCGTTGAGTACATGAAATGGAAGAGTGAGGAAACGCTGACCGCCTACCAGCACTACTTCGATGAACAGCTTGATGCTGATATACGTGATGATTTTCATCGGCGTATGCATGAGGAGATCGAGCAGTATCAGGAAGAACGAAGACAGGGAAAGCACGAGAAGTTAGTTCTTCCCAGAGGCACCTCTCAGGAGGTGCCTGCATTCATGACAGAAGAGATGCAGTTCGCAGATGAGCCAGACCTGACATTTCTCCATAGTTTGGGAGGAAAAGTGTAACATGGGAACGACACAACAGGCTGCCTCCATTTCCTGGCAGCAGCTCGACGGTCAGATTGCCAAAGCTATACTGCATGCGCCTAAAACAGGAGGAGATCCAAATGGTGGCTGGTTGTATGTCCATGAACATATTGCAGGATACTTGTTACGCAATGTGGTAGGAACTCCCTGGAGCGATCATTTGTCGCTGATTGCAGCAGTTCTTTCGGCTCGCAAACAGGATGTACAAACGGTACGGATGACCATCATGTCGCTCCATGCTCGCTTCTCCACTTTGTTTCCTGCATTGGGCCTCAAAACCATGGATGAATGGAAGAATGAACTTCATTTCCCGCTGTATATTCATGAGCAGATGATCCCTGGAGACAGCCAGTACACACGCCAGCAGTTCTTGACGAGATATGCCAGTGCCACAAGGCACCTCCAGAACTGGCTTGATGCCCTTGCAGATAAAGATCGGCAGACATATCAACCATTCATCCTTCCTGTGGTGAGCCCGTTTCTCTATGAACAATTGAATAAAATGGATCAGGTAGTCCAACAGCAACAAGTACACCGAAAAGCAGAAACGGAAGCGATCCTTCCCCACTTTGCCACTCTACGTGCCGAGGCGCATTACCGTTACAATCGCTTGATGAGGCTTCGCCAAGCCTACTTCCAGGCGGTAGCCCAGGTTCCTGCCGACCATTCAAATCTCCCTTTAGAATTCTCCTACGAAGAAGGGGACCCTCCTCTAGAACGTCTCCATTTCAAAGTGTGGGATCGTCGCTGCCTGGTTCTTGACCCAGAACATGCTACAGGTTATTCGCCCAAAACACGAGAAAAAGCAACGCGTGGATGGGCAGCCTTTTCCGATGAGCGAAACGCGCTGTTTCTCGAATTTGTCAAGGTGGAACGTTTGAACGGAGATGGACCGCCGGAGGGTCTCTGGTTTACTGATTTACTCAAACACGGTTTGATTGGAGCAAGCGCACGTGATGGGGATGAACAAGAGGTTGCTGCGCGACAAGCCTGGCTCCATCAATGGGGATATGGTGAGGGCAACTCTGAAGAAGAGCGAACTGCGCCATTTACGACCCAGATTTCTGGATTACTGACCTGGAGTTCCGAGCAAGGGAACAGTGGGGTAAGCATCGGTCGTTTTCTGAGTCAAGCGCGGCAACGAACGGGGAAAGTCTTTGTTCCTGTGGAATCGCTTTACGCAGCAACAACCTTTGGCCTGCTTGCACTCGATCTGCTGACATCCACAGGCATGAGGTCGAACGAATTGCAACAAGTGAATGTCTTGCCTGAATGCCTCATTCGTTTGGTCGATGCACCCCCACCGGGAGCGAAAGATCGCTCCCTACGCATTCGCTACGTGCTACGCCTCTTGCCGAAAGGCGAACAAACAGACCTCCGCCACAATTACGGAATTGGCAAGGAGTCGGTGAGACTCCTTGAGAAGACCGCACAAATGCTTTACGATCACTATCACCTTCAACCAGGAGAGCCGCTCCCCCGCGTCGTTTTTACCTCTCAAAGCCACCGAAGCCATCGTTTTGAGGAAATTTCCGTGCCCTACATTTTTCAGTACAATCGCATGCACTTAACCAGCGGTACCATCAATGCTTGTCTCCGCTTCCTCTTGCACGGTATGATGTTTCAGACAAGCTCTGGAACACCAGTGGTGATCAAACCCCATCTCCTCCGACACGCTTTTGCCACCTACGCCGTCCATGTAGAAGGATTACCGATTGACTTGGTAGCGAAGTGGTTGCAACAGAAGAATTTGGAGGTGACTGGCTACTATAGCGAAATGCCAGAGTATATGCAAGCTGAGCAGCACGCCTCCTTTGTCGCGCGGCTTGCTACCCAGATTAATGTACGTGAAGCGATTCTTCGCTCCCCCGAAGAAATCCAGAAGCAGGCTGAGGCAGCGCGCCAGCGTGTGGGAATGCTGGTCCCGGTGTGTGGCGGCGATTGCACCATTGATGTCTACTGCCCAAATCAGTTTGACTGTATTCACTGCCCGGCCAAAGCGCCAGATCCTGAAAAACGCTACCAGGTGGAAGAGAAGCGGCGCTGGGCGGAAGAACGCCTTACCTACTATGAGCGAGAAGGATTAGTGCTAGAAGCAGAAAAAATGCGACAATTGATCCGAGCGTGTGATTTAGAGCTTCGCGAGATGGAACAAATTGTCTCATATCGAAAGGACGAAACGCGTGTCATCCAGATTCAACCCAGACCCAAGCGACCATCATGAACCGCATCCCTGGCTGGAGGAGAAAGTCTATGCCAAGTTGCGCCAGCGAACCGTTGACCTGGTGAAGCAAAGCGTCGATGCGCTCGCCAAGGACAAGCAGCGAATCTCGCTTGCAACAGTCGCTGCGAAGTCAAAGGAGTTGGACTCTGAGCATCGAGGCGTCTCCGAGAGTGCCATTCTCGACAACCAGGAAGCCAGAGCCTACTACAAGCAGTACCGGAGCTGGCGAGGCTCACCGAAAAAGCGAGCAAAACCGCTGGCCGTGGCTTTACCCGCTTCTCCGGGAATGGTCAAGCCTGGCCGGGATGAGCAGCGGGTCCGCCAGCGCTACTTGCGCATGAGTAAGAAAGCGTTGGTTGAGCGGCTGATCACTGCTGAGCGAACGGTGGCTGAGCAGCGAGAACGGTGGCTTTTGCAGCAGGATGAGGTGCTGACTTGGCGATTGCGAGCGGAATCTGTCGAGGCGCGACCGAGAAGAGAATGAGCATTTCTGTTTTGTTGCAGAAGCGCTTTGCATGATAGACTACGAGGCAGATGTCATCATATGAGATTTGTGTTCACAAAAGGGTGAAAGATATGGCAGACCAAGAACGTCTTGATATGCTCAAACAAGGGGTAGAAAGCTGGAATACATGGAGGAGCGAGAATCCTAATTTGCAGCCGGATCTCAGTAAGGCTGACTTGAGAGCCACAGATATCAGTACAACAAAGTTTGAGGAGGATCCAAATATGGTTGGGTTTACTTGGTGGACTACCCTCGATGCTAAAATTACTGACGCTGAGTTCCAAGCAATTTCTACTAAAACTGCCCATAACCAAAAAACGACTAAACAGAATACCGATCAACCCACAGTTGCTACAACGATCTATCTCAATCTCAAAGGAGCTAATCTCAGTAGGGCGAATCTTAGTGGAAAGGATCTTAGAAATGTAGATTTTACTGAAACAGATCTCAAAGGAGCTAATCTTACTGGTGCTAATCTAAATGGAGCTAACCTCAGCCAAACTAACCTGAGTGGAGCCGATTTCACTGATGCCAATCTTACTGATGCCAATCTTACCAGCGCTAACCTCAGCCGAACCAACTTTGATAGTACGAAGCTCCAAGATGCCGATCTTACTGGTGCTAATGTCAAAGAAGCGAAGATCCGTAAGGCAGATCTCAGACGCGTGAATCTCAGTGAGGCTAACCTCTGTGCAAAAGAACTTACTGGAGCTAATCTGAGCGGAGCTAACCTGAGCGGAGCTAATCTGAGCGGAGCTAACCTGAGCGGAGCTAACCTGAGCGGAGCTAACCTGAGCGGAGCTAATCTCAAATGGGCTACCCTTACTGGAGCTAATCTCCAAGGAGCGGATCTTCAACAGGCTAACTTGTGTGAAGCAGATCTACAACGTGCCAATCTCAGTGAGGCAAATTTATGCGGAGCTAACCTATCAGGATGCCACATTTATGCTATCTCTGCCTGGAATGTACGCCTAGAGGAAACTATTCAAACAAATCTCATTATTACCCGCTACAAAGAGCCAACTATTACAGTGGACAATATTGAGGTAGCGCAGTTTATCTATCTTTTATTGAACAACGAAAGGATTCGTGACTTGATTGACAATATCACCTCCAAGGTTGTTCTCATCTTAGGTCGCTTCACTCCTAAACAGAAGCTTGTTTTGGATGTGCTGAGGGGAGAACTTCGCAATCAAAACTATACTCCTGTGATATTTGATTTTGAAAAACCAGCAACCCGTGATCTGACGGAAACGGTCATTACCCTTGCGCACCTGGCCCGCTTCATCATTGTCGATCTCACAGATCCGAGTAGCGCACCACATGAAGTAGCAATGGTTATTCCTCATACTGTGGTTCCGGTCCAACCACTCCTTTCGCAAGAGCCACTTCTGATCGACGGAAAATCGGTAGAAAGACGCGAATATGCAATGTTTGAGGATCTCAGACGCCGATATCACTGGGTTCTTCCAACGCTCCGCTACCAGGACAAAGATGAGCTCCTGGCCTTGCTCCAGACGAAGGTCATTGCACCAGCAGAGCAGAAGGCCAAGGAACTTATGCAGCCAAAGTAGCACCTCATACAAACTACCACTTTGTAGCGTGAGAACACTACTGGCGAGCTTTCATTTCATACAATCGTACTATGGTTAAAAACCCATGCAACGGCCCTCGTCCGCTCCTACCTGCAAGATGGTGAAGCAGTAGATTGGAAGTTTGTACAGGAACGGCTGGGACATGCGAGTGTTGTGACGACCATGCAAATCTACACGCATCTGACCAATGAAGATCGCAAGTATGCGTACGAGCGATATCAGCAGAAGAGGAGAACAAGTCCATGCCCACCAGCGCAGTAGCACAGAATCATGAAGAACAGATTGCCTTCTTGCCGACTGAGCAACTCATTGGGGAGGAACCATGGACGCTCCCTCAACGACGATTGCTGGAAGTTCTTCAGCACCAAGAACATCGGTATGCATCCATCACGAGGATCTGCCGGTTAGCTGGATACGCCGGGACATCCCCCTGGCATCGGGCAATGAAAGATGACCACTTTGTCGCAGCAGTCCAGACACTTGGGGTCAAACGCTCCCACGACGATTTACCGAGAGGGCAACAGCGGCTCCTTGCTGTGGTCTACCATCCAGAGAATCGCAAGAAATCTGGAGCGGAGATTTGTCGATTGGCAGGATACAAAAAGCATGATGCCTGGCGGAAGGCCCTCGAAGACGAGCGCTTTGTGGCAAAACTGGAAGTACTTGGTGTCAATATTAAACGATATCACCATCATTTAGTTCCGCATCTTGAGGTGACGCCTGCCATCAACATTGAGGACGAACTGGTAAAAGATATGTGGGACGTGCGGCGGCTCAAGCACGATTATCCAAAACACGTAGCTCCTTGTACGTACGAAGTAGACTTCTCCTGGATTGTTAATCCTGTGCTACGAGAACAAGTCAAGCGCTATTTTCGACACCGGCTTCCTCGATGGAAAGCTGGTACCTTCAAAAGAGTGATCTGCAATTTGAAATATATTTTGACCTTGCTTCCACCGGATGTGCATATTGAGACTCTAGACAGAGGTCATATGGAAGCTCTCCTTCCTCAGATGAGTCAAGTGAGCAGATATCAGATAGCGAGAAGCATGCGAGAAATGAAGAGTATGGCCGAGTACATGACCCTCTCTCCTGCATGGACAGGGCCTCGACCTCCTCGCTATCTCATCTGGGCGGAAGATATTCCATCTCGGCCAGAAGCCCTTCCTCGTCCCATACCTCCTAATGTCCTTGATCAGCTTGATCCTTTACTAGACCAAGCCGAGAAAGCGATGAAAGAAAACCTGGAACCTTCCATTCTTGCGCCAATGTTCTGGGATGCACTCCTCATCTTGCGCCACACTGGCATGCGTTTTGAGGATCTTGCCCATCTCAAAGCAACAGATGAGCATGGCAGAGCGGGTTGCCTTGACCAGGATTCAGAAGGGTACTGGTGGATTCGTATCGAGCACGTCAATACTAAAATGGGATGCGAGCACCGCATTCCCACACGCGGCAGCGATGGAGTGATTGATGCCATTCGTCGCCAGCAGGCACGGGCCAAACAGCTTCCGGACCACTTTGACGCTCATTATCTGTTTCGGACAGAGAACGGCATCATCTCACGTATGCAGGTTCAATCTGCTCTCAAGAAACTGGCTTCCCACCTCAAGCACGAAGAGCTGCCGTATCTGATAACGGCACACCAATTCAGGCACACAATAGCCACGGATATGATCGAACAAGGAGTTGATATTTACACTGTCAAGGAGTTTCTCGGACACAAAAGCCTCTCTATGACGGAAAAGTATGTAAAGGTCTACCTGAGCAGCCTCAAGGCCAAATACGACGCCTACCGTGTGAAGAAACAACAAACGTACGCTGCTGAAATGATGGCTACCCAGGTTCAAGTAACGCAGGTAGAGGGTGAAGCCGATGGCGGCTGGGTCGAGAACAAAGTAGGCAAGTTGTATGTGTCTCCACTTCCTGACGGTATTGGCAATTGTGTCCATCTTCCGATGCACGATGGCTGTCCAGACACGCCCCATTGTCCTACCTGTCCAAAGCTCCATGCCAACAAACGACATCTCCCAGTCTGGGAGAACAAAGCCACGAACTTACTGATTACGGTGGAAGCATTGCGAGCCAATCCTGCCTACACGCGAGCACGGCAAAAGCACGAGCAGGAACTGGTTCATGCTGAAAAGGTCATCAAAACGATCAAAGAGG
>WNGP01005166.1_pt1 | contig 11850 bp, 8 predicted proteins | sample 5407671 | NCBI WGS metagenome assembly WNGP01 (sample SAMN13153381, study PRJNA577476) | soil metagenome | isolation source: 40 cm soil or saprolite under Garry oak tree replicate 2 | place: USA:California | collected 2016-06-15 | reverse complement strand
CGCACCAGCAGCACCGGCTGATTCTGGCTGCCTTCTCGCCGAGTGTAGAAGTAATACTTCCCGCCGATCTGCGGCGTCCCGATCGTCCCAATCGAGAGCAGTTCTTTCAGCCTCTCATGAATCTGCGCACGCCCCGGCAGCGGATCGAGAATGCTCCGCGTATACGCCAACTGCTCGCGCACGTACTCCTCAGTCGCCGGGCTGTTTGAATCCTCCATCCACCGATAAGGATCGGCAATCTTGTGCCCATGAATGTTGTATTCGACAACCTCCACCTTCGCCTTCGGAGGCGCCGCTGGCGCAGTGGTCGTCGTAGAAGACCCATCCTCACCCCACAAAACCGCAGCAAACATCACAAAACCTAGCGCCCAAATCAAACGCAACCCTCCTACCATAATCACCTCAATTGAAATGACTAGCCTAGCAGAACACCCTCAGTTTTCAGCAAACCCCGCCGATGATATTATGATTTGAGAGCGGCGTTTCTCCCGAAGCGCCGTGCCACACTCCTCAGTAGCTCAATGGCAGAGCATCCGGCTGTTAACCGGAGGGTTGTAGGTTCGAGTCCTACCTGAGGAGCCATTCTTTTCAGGCACTTGCACTCTCCACCTTTTGGAATTGGGACACGTTGGGACACGTTGCACTCTCAGGTTTTGTCGAGACCTCCCGCCGACTCGCCAAAATTGCCCGCGTCCGAGAGTTGATCGCGGCCCTGACGCTCTCCGGTATCTCCTGCATGTACACTTCAGCAGTCGTCTTTATGCTGGCGTGACGCAAGGCTCCTTGAGCATCCTTCATGGTCCCGTGTTTCTGAAGATCAGTGCCCAGAGTGCGCCGCATCACCTGAAATGTGACCAGCTGTCTGGGGATCTTCAACCTGTCTGCGATGGGGTAGATTCGCCATTTGAGGAAGTTCTTCGCCCGTCGCGGCACCTTCTGGCCCTTGCGTTCGTCCCGCCCGAAAGTCGCTCCCCCTCATAAGCGGTGCTATGGATCATCAACCTGTTTCCAAGGTACGACTTCCACTGGAGACCGAATGTCTCGCTCGTCCGAGTGGCACAAAATAGGCCGATGCACATCAGGCACAAGTCGTGCGGATCCTCGATGGCGCCGATTAGGCTATTGATTTGGCCTGGCGTCATCGTGGGGCGCTCGACGGCCCTGGTGGACGGCATCTTGGTTTCCTCCCCCGGATTTTCGGAGATAACTTTCAGCTTCTGCGCCATTTTCATAACCGATCGTAGGTTTACAAAAGCATGCTTCACGATTGACTCCGAATATTTCTCCGCCAGATCGTTCAGCCGTGTCTGCAACTCGAAGAGTCCCAGCGTTCGAAGGGGAACATTCTTGAATTCTTCGACCAAGTATTTGTTGATCTCAAACTCCGTTTTGTCCCTGGTGGCGCGGCGCCATCGACCGCGTTTTATTGGCAGGTATTTCTCCTTAACAAACCAGCCGAATGTGACTGCATCATCCGCCTGGCTGACCGAGACAGCCGATCCGGCCTTGCCATTTTCTCTTCGGACGATTTCCTCGAGCTTTTCCTCCGCTTGATATTTGCGAAGTTCTGACTTAAGCCCGAGAACAACTTTGCGAGTTCTTTCAACCTCCTTCCCTTCCCGATCTACCCTGTAGACCCGGAACTGGCCATACCATTTCTTGATTCGCTTGCCCTTCTCAAAAACTCTGCCTTTCTGATAGACCATTGCCATTAGGCATTCTCCTTAATGGTCCATCGCTGGTCGCGGAGAACAGTCTTTTTCATACACCAGCGAGACGCTTTTTGGAAGGGACCGGGACACGATTCTCGATTAGGAAATCTTCGACATCAGATAAGCGGAATCGCAACAGAGGCCCCAGCTTCACGGCAGGAATTCTGGGAAACCGACGGGTCGCGTGGTCGCGAACCCACCTTTCTGATACACCAAGGCGGCTCGCAACCTCCTGAGGAGTAAGCAGACGTATCTCTGCATCTGGCGCGTGACCGTTCGGTCCGCGCGCTTCGGAGCTCGCGCGCTTGAACGGCTCCGGAAACTGAATTGCTTGAAAGGCTGGTTTGGGTTCTGCGGACTGCATCGTATTTGCTCCTCATAAACAGGTGGGACTCCGCGGGCTCAATAAGCTGTTCCCCGAGCGCCGCAGGAGAGATTCCACGCATGGTGGTTGTATTTAGATTCAAATCAGGGCATCGGTCAAACGGCAAAGAAGTAATCTGCCTAACAGGTCTTTCCTATGGGTTTTGGTTTGCGCGATCAATACGCTGGCGAGCTCTATTTCTGAAACTTGCCGTTTACGTGGAGGCCACTTATTTCATTGCTAACAGAGCCTCATTTCACTGAACGCAATAAACCAGGGAAATGTCACCAATGGCATACTGACTGGCATTTGATGCTCTGGAGGCCAACACGCTCTACCCAAGACGCTGCCCGATCTCCTGAAGCCACGCTCTGGGATCAATGCCATGCACAACACGTCCCTGGAATCCTAAGCGCTCCGCGACATTGTCGCGATTACGACGAATATCGGTCTTTGTGGTTTTTGTATATCGGGCGAGAAAATTATCCATGTCTCTGGCCTTGGCAAAGACGTATGTGGCATGACCCAATTGTGGTGTCTCGACCACCACCGCTTTCTCGACTTCGAAAATATATTCCTCGCGGAAAAGATAGATCCGTCGAGCGCGGCGCGAGAGCTCGCGGTAGAAAAACGGATCGTAGTCCGGAAGCCAACTGATCTGGGCAATGTCGAAATCGCCGGGGATGCCAAGTTCTGAACATATTCGCTCCAGCTCTTTTCGCTCGATCGCTTTGTGCTCCAGGCATAGCCGGATCTGGTCCAAAGCACGAGAGTACTGGCCAAATCGGCTGTACATATCTCGTGCGCTCCCGACGTCTTGCTGAAAATCCGCGGGGAGCTTGACCGAAAGCCGACTCGGCAGTCCAGTCTCCCAATCGACACGTTCCCAGTCGCTGCCGCGCTTTTTGTGCTTCCAACTCCGAACAAAAACGCCATCCACCTCCAGCTTGCTGCTTAGCAGATGCTTCCAGCGGTTCCAGCTTGGGTCCCACGCAACATGCAAAAGGACAGGATCAAGCCAAAATTCCAGATGGCGGCGCACATCGCGACACACTGCTCTATCGCGGTAGAAATAACAACTGCGTAGAGGCAGGTGAAAGCGCCGCCGGCGTTGCTCTGGCAAGAAAGCCAGAATTCGTCGGGCGAAGAATGTCTCGCCATCCCGGGAGCGTTCGCCGGTGACGAGAAGCGACCCAAATCCACCGTAGGGAAACGTCGCAGGAACCTCTGGATCGATTAGCAGAGCGTCATAGTGGGCACGCAGCTCCGGGTGACCCAGAATATTGAATGCACGCTCCAACTTCACTTGTTCGCTACGCGCGGCTCCGATCATCTTCAGTTCCAGATTGCGCAATTTGAATGCAACCCGAATTTCCGCGGGAGAGGCACTAGGCTCAATATGCAAGGTTTCGTATAGAGTGGCGCGCACAGGTTCTCTTCCCGTAGTCGCAATGCGATAAAAATAGTCGCGAAGCTGCTCACAAGCCAGGAAAACGCTGGAGATGCCAAGATTGCCAGCCCGAATTTGGGCGGAGACAAAGCCCTGCTCACGTTTGTCTAATTTTGGTTTGCTGGCATATCCGACGGGCGCGAGATAAAGGCAAGTTCTTGTCCTCGTGGAGGACGCCTTTGTGACATAGATTTCCGGTCCAAGCGCATCATCCGCAGGGACTGGGAAAGCAATTTCGTCCCCGGTTGCGATGTGGTTGGCCAGCAACAGAGGCACGAGCACTCTGGCACGATTTGCGAACGTGCAGCGAAGGGCAGCTTGCTCTCGGGAGATGCTGACGACGCGTTCACCGCAAACCTGAAAAGACCGAATAGCGGGAGTGGAGACCATAACAGGCGCGGGCATTATAGGGCGGCTGCTGGAAGTCGAAAAGCGTTCACGTAACTTTCATAACGCTTTAACCTGGACCGTGGTTCGAGCAGCATCAAACGTTCACAGAGCAGAAAACCCGGTGACAGAGGGATTTCCCGATTTTTGGAACAAAGCGAAAAATAAATTGAGGTTTTGCCTTCCACTGGTACTCTGCCTTATTGAAGGGTGCTTTAGGCCGCAGGGGAGGCGGCCACCTGTTTCCGACTGGGTTGGGGAATGTGTATCGGCCCTCGTGAATTAGTATGCCCGGTCAGGCAGGTGAGAATGGCGCAGCACGTGTCAGCCCGATGGATCAGCGTGGGCGGCCCATCAGCCCTCCTGTTCTCCGTGCGGCTGAAGAAGTTAGTCGTCGCGCAATTCAGCATGCCGAAAGGCTGCTAGTCGATCCCGCGGTCGCAGCCAATTTGCTTGAAGAGGCGGCGGCAACGGTGTCCCGGGCCCTTACCGCGAAGAACGCCGATGAAGGTTCCGTACGAAATCTCGAGTCATATCTGTTTCGCGCCTTCCTCCGACGCTTAAATAGGGCCAAGAAGCGGCAATCGCTCCTAGCAGAAGTTGAACTCCAGGCTTTTCTTTCGCGCATCTCGTGGGACCCGAGGAGAGCCCTCGAAATGAAGATCTTCATAGACGAATTGCTAACGCAGTGTGACCCTGTAATGCGCGACTTCCTCTGTAGACGGTTCGGGGGGTATTCGTGGAAGGAGGTTGGCAGGGTGTATCGAATATCGAGCCATGCCGCGGAGTCTAGGTTCAGCCAAGCGCTTCGGAAGGTCAGGAAAAAGCTTGGCCTGAAATAGGCCGGCAATGGTCGGTGACAGTTTTTAGGATGGCAACCGGCACTAAAACACGTCGGGTCTTCGAGAGAGAACAGGATCTCCTTGATTTCGCACGTTCCTATCTTTCTGAGGCTTTTCCGAATCCCGAGCGCAAGGGCTGCCCACCAGATGAAATGCTCAGGCTTTTGGCGATCCGACCTACGCAGGGCGATATCTCCATAACCGATCACCTGACGTGCTGTTCGCCATGTTTCAACGCGTATATGGCTCATCTCGCACATGCAAGAGCCGAACTGGTTGAGTCGAGGAAGATTCGTCGAGCCACGTGGATCAGGCGTTCTCTCGTTACTGCTGGCTTTGTCGTCATGTTGATGATCGCGGCTTATGTATTCTTCAACAGACGGCACAACGAGTCCCCTGTCGCGCCCCCCACACCGGAGCCGGTTGCCAAACCTGCCACTCCCGCTCAAGCCCCGACAACTGCGATGTACGTTCCGGTGCTAGTCGATTTGAGTAACGCCTCTCCGGTACGCGGGCTCGACCAGAGTGAAGCAAGTCCTTCGCCGCAAGTGATTCCTTCAAGTCCGCTCATAGATTTGAGTTTGAAATTGCCACTTGGCAGCGAGGAACGGGGGTACTCGATACGGCTGAGGTCAAAGCGAAATGCAGTCTGGTCGGGATCAGCACAAGCACATCTTGAGAATCGTCGAATGCTTTTGCACATGCACGCCGACCTCAGTCATGTTCCCGCCGGAAAGTACGATCTCGTGGTTGTGTCGAAGGGGTTTCGTCTCACCGCACCCGTCCTGGTGAAGACCAGTTCGTCTGGGAGGATTCAATAAGGTCATGAAACGCAGTCGAGTTACATGTTGCGTAATGATTCTTGGGATTCTCTGCGTAACTGCCGCTGCGCAGGAGGCAAAGTCGACGCACGAACCTGATCCCTTGTTGAAGGACGCGGGTCCGCAGGCAAATGATGAAGCCAGAACCCTACTACAGCGAGCACTCCACCTCGCTGATTTGTACAACTGGCAGGCTTCTCGCCCCTACTTCAGCAGGGCTCAACAATTATTCGAGGCAACTGGCGACAAAAGGAACACGTTATACGCGCACCTTGGAGCGATCAGAGCCGGAGCAGATCCAGCGCCAATAACGGAGCAGTCGTACGGGCTTGCGCAAGAACTTGCCACGAATCCGATGTTGCAATCCGACAAAGAACTCCGCATGTTCTGCCTCATTGTAAAAGGGGATTTTGACGGAGAAATCGATGTGCCAGCAATGCGGCGCGATTGGTCGGAAGTGGCCGCCCTAGCGAGAGAACTGGGGAATTCGAAGTGGCAGTATCGCGCACAAGGGCAGCTAGGTTTTGCAGATTTTTATGACGGTGATCTTGCAGCTGCTCAGCGAAGTGTCGGAGCGGCGCTAATCGCAGCATTGAACGCCCATGACGTCGGTGCTCAGATCTTCTATCTATCAGCGACAGCAAATGGTCTCGAAAGCCAGCAGATGAACGATCAGGCGATCATATACGCTGAGCGAGCTATCGCCATTGCGGAGGCGAATCCTGACGCAGGCTACCCACTCGTCGCGCAGCGCGCGAGATTACTCGCAATGGTTCAAGCGGGACGAATTGATGGAGCGCAAACCGAGTTGAACAGCTTGCTGGCCCGCGCTGAAGCCGAGAACGATCGTTACCAACTTGCTGACCTTGACTCGACCGCATCACAAATCGCACGGGCCAAGAATGACCTGCCCAAGGCCATCGCCTATCTCAACGAAGCACTCCGACAGGAGGAGGCTGGATACGGAAGCGCAACTCCCCAGCTCCAGAGTGACCTCTCGGAACTGTATCGGCTGAGCAGGAACCTTTCAAAAGCGGAAGAGCTTGCTCGCAAAGCTGCCGAATCGGCTCAAGCCGGGGGATACATCGCTCGCATTCCTGCAGCACTCCATAGATTGGCCCAAGTACAGATTAGCCAGCACAAGTACGCGGAAGCCGACCGTACATATGACCGCGCGGCCATGATTCAGGACATGATGATCGGAAACACCGACAGCACCCTCGGAAAAACCGCTCTCATTAAGGCAGCGAGCGACTTGTACGCAAAGCACTTTGCCTTAGTCGCAGAGCACATCGGCGATACCGAAAAGGCGTTCGCAATCATCGAGCAAGTTCGTGGGCGCGTGATGACAGATCTCCTGATGGCTGGAGTCAACACCTCGCCCGAATCTCTTGAAACTGAAAAGAAAATCGCGCATTTGCGTCTTAAGCTGATGGCCGCGCGCTCGGACCACGACATTCGAGAGCTCCGCGACGAAATCTTCTTGGCCGAGCAATTCAGGTCGATCACTCCCGAAATCAGCATTCTGAAGTCAAACGTGCACCGGGCCATCACATTAAAAGAACTCCAGGCCAGTCTCTCTCCGTTAGAGGCTGTCCTCGAATATGTAATTGATCACCCCACGTCGTATTGTGTCGTTATCAGTCGTGAAAACGTGCGTATCGTGAAATTGTCTGGAAAGCAGGTAATTTCAGCTCTTGTGACTGCCTACTTGCGCGAAGTAAAGGCTAAGCACGCTGCTCATGATGAGGCTCGTCGTCTGTATGACGTCCTGCTGGATCCAATCGCCGAAATGCACGGCAAAGAACAGCTCGTGATCGTACGCGATGGACCACTTCACCTTGTTCCTTTCGATGCACTGCTAGACCGCCAGGGCCATTACATTGTTGAATCACGGACGATCGTTTACTTGCCCTCCGCAGCCAGTTTTGCCTTGCTGCGTAGGGCAGCGCAGCCCAAGGAGTCCGCACGGACAATCCTGGCCGTTGGGGGCATTCCATACGACCACAGTAATTTGACACAATCCGCTGTGACTCGTGGTTATAGCGAAACAGCACTCTTAAACCTCCCCGGCTCACGGGAGGAAGCGCTTGCCTCCGCGGCCACGTTCCCGATACGGTCCAGGACGTTGCTCCTCGGCGAGGACGCCACTGAAACCGCCTTTAAGAAAGCGACCGATCACCGAGTCATTCACCTCGCGGTGCACGCAATCGCGAACGAGACACGACCGGAGCGCGCCGCTCTTGTACTGCTCAGTGATCCAGCGCACGACGAGGATGGATTCTTGCAGGCTTCTGAAATAGTGCAGCTCCCACTGAATGCCGACCTGGTCGTCCTTTCGGCCTGCGACACTGCAGTCGGACCACTAGAGGGGCAAGAGGGGATTTCGACACTTTCCCGCGCTTTCCTCCTGGCAGGGACTCGCACTGTCGTATCAACCCTGTGGTCGGTAGAAGACGAAACAACGTTGTACTTGATGAAGAGGTTCTATAGCGAACTTAATCGGAAACAGCGAGTTCCAGACGCGTTGGCAGCCGCCAAGCGGAATATGCTGAAGACCTTTGGCGCCAAAGCGGTTCCGTACTACTGGGCAGGATTTACTGTCGAGGGAGTAGCCGAACCTCCAATTAAACACTGAAGTCCAATGCCTCAACCTCCAGCTCGCCTCAAAGTCATTTCTCGCATCAAGGCTATTGTGCTCAAGCACCACTTCAACATCGGCAATATCGTCTACGCGGATTGGTCTAGAGCAGTTGATGCGCAAATTCCCACCCTGCTAACGACAGATGACAACACTTTCGAGGAAGCCATCCGCAATCTTCTATCCCAGCTTAAGTCCAGCCATACCAATTTCTACCGCTCCGGTACGAATGCAACGATGCCACAACATGTCATTGGCGCTACACTGCGTTCAGTGTCCAGCGGAGGTCCTGCACGGTGGATGTTCTTGGACGTATTCGACGATAGTCCTGCCGCGCGCGCGGGCATCAGGCCCGGTCACTTCCTGCTAATGGTAGACAGGACACCAGCGGCGCCCCCAACTTTTCCGGTATTCCGCTTCGGCCAAGAACACCATGTGACTGCAGAGCTCCCGGACCATAAGGAGGCGAGTAAGATCACGGTGAACGTTCCAAGGAGAAAAGCAAAAGGCCGCCGACCGCCGCTGGTAGAGCCAAAGAGCATCAGTTACCGCAACCTGCGACGCATAGGAGTACTGAAGATTCCATTCTTTTCGGGGGCGTTTGGAATTCGCTTCTCGAGACTCCTCGATGCTGCGGTTCAGTCACTCAAAGCACAAGGTTGTGACCGTCTCATCATCGATTTACGGGGATGTCTTGGCGGAAGTCTTGGCTTTGCCCGTCTTGCGAGCTATCTGTGTCCTGACCGAATTCCCATCGGCTACGATGTCACCCGAAAACGCCTGCAACGAGGGTACAACGTCGCGGAATTCCCGCGAGTTCCGATGCCTAGCACTAGGCTCGGACTCCTGTTTTGTCTCGCGCGCTTCTCGGTCCAAGACAAATCTTTGGTACTACTCACACAAGGTCTAGGCAAACAGCCCTTCCACGGCCGTGTGGTGGTGCTGGTGAATGAGTGGACCAACAGCGCCGGGGAAATGGCGGCTCAGTTCGCGAAGGACACCAGACTTGCAACTGTAGTAGGTAAACAGACCAAAGGCAATGTCCTTGGGTCAACGATGTTCAATGTTGGAAACGGTTATCAAGTTTATTTGCCGATATTTGGGTGGTATAGTCCCGGCGGAAACTACACAGAAGGTTCAGGTGTGCGACCGGACATAGACATCGACATTGATCCAGACAGCCTCGCTTACGGAGACGATGCTCAGTTCGGTAAGGCGCTAGAATTGCTCCAATAATCCCTCGCCGCAGCGAGGTTTCTACCGATACACGCCTTCGATCCGCCGCATAATCCGCTCCGCCCATTGGACTGCGCTGGCGATCAACGATTCTGTCCTGGGGCTTGGTCGAGATTCGTGCAGGTCTTCCGGGTTTTTCAAGTGGCGAGCGACCAAGATTCCAGCCACAATTGCCAAGACGCGTTTACGACCTTCCTCCACGGAGCGATCCTAGCATATTCGCCCTTTCTTCGCTAGAGATTTTCCAAATTTTCCGACACGTGGATTGAGGTTTTCTGCTTTTTCAGCCTCTTTCCTTATGTAAGACCAATCGCTTTTCCTGCGCTCAAGGTACTTGGCGCATGACCACGATCGCGTGGACCGGTGCCGCCGACGGACGATCCACTCCAGCCCGCAGTGAGGTTGTTGCCATGCCCGCGAGTCCGGCAGGAAGGAACACCCAGGAAAAAATTAACCCACGATTCCTGCCTGTTATTGATCGTGTCCTCAACACGGGATTGAAACTCGGCCCGGCGGGAAAGCACGAAGCAATCAATAAGGTCTTGCAGTTAGTCCCCGAGTGGAAGCGAGGCGACTGCTGGCGACGCATTCGACAGCTACGAAGAAGTACGGCTATTGCCGGACTCCCATCGTGCTCTCCGGAAAAGGTGCTGCAGGATTCGGAGCATCCGCGACAGGCTTCCCGCCCACGTTCTCGTCCCTGGACTGCCGAAGACGACGACCGCTTATTGAATTGGGCGGGATATGAGCCCGTAGGCAAAATCGCACAGCGACTTGGCAGGTCTGCTCGCGCGGTGCGCTTCCGCCTTGGCGCGCTGGGCATGAGCGCGAAAGTTAGCGACGGCTGGTCTCAGCGAGAGCTCCGAAAGTTGTTGCGCGTGAGTCCTGCCAGGCTGCGGTATCTGATCGGAACGGGGATGTTGAGGGTACGCGATCCACGCATCACGACGAACTCATTGTTGGTACTGTGCAGCAGAAATGGTCTTTCGCTCGATCATTCCGCATTGGTGAGAATCACGGCAATGCTATCGAAGGTTGATGCATACCCGTGGGAACGCGCTGCCGACTTGCTGGGACTTGCTGTTGAACAGCTCCAGGCGTTTATTTGCCAAGGCAAACTGAAGGTGCTAGATCCGTTTGTCACGGACAGATCGTTCGAAGAGTTCTGCAGAAAGCATGGAGACCAGATCAATACGGCACTCATCGATCCTGTTACAGCGAAGTGGCTCGTGAGCGAATACGGTGTTACACAAGGCAGCAATGGCCGGCCGGTTTCTCGCGCACAGAAGCATGCTCTGGTGGTCAGGACATGCAGATGTGGAAGGAAAATCGCTGGAAATATCTTTTTCAAACATGTGAAACATTGTGCGGTTGTAAAGGAACAACCGATGGGTAAAGCCGGCTGAACCAAAAAGCAACGCGCTATAAGTGCCGCTAGCTTACATTCGTCTCGACGCACGAACCCGCAGCTCTCCGCCATTCTTCAAACGAAGGGTAAGGGCTCGGAAACCGGGATTCACACAGCTCGTCGAAGTGATCCGCATATTCCATCGTGCGGATTGCTCGTGGATGGTTTCGCACTTGAATCAGAACGGCATCAAACCAACCGCTTTTCTGCGCATCCTCAAAGAAATGATCGGCAATCCAAGTCATGAGCTGATCCCAGGACCGTGATCTGCTTTTGAATCCAGCCTTAGGGCTGCCGACTATTTCATCGAGGTAGCCGGAACAGCGGTGGCGCAGTTCACGCACAACCTCAGCCGGCAACTCAGATGCGCCTTCCAGTGCCGGCCGAGCCCAGTAAACAAACGCCTCCCAATCGATGAGGCGCGAGACCGTGTCGGCGAGGTGGTCTGGATCAACGCACTTCGAGGATGAATTCCATTTGCGTTCGCCGGCCAACAAATGGGCTGTGCTATCACAGTGGGCTGTCATGTTTTTCCATTCCTGAAATGCTGGATAGCGGATCGGTTTCGCTCTTTTCCATTTTCGAACACATTCCGCCCAGCAAACTTCCGCCCTTTGGTAGCGAGGATCGCGAATCGCGTAGTATGCAACCGCATTGAACCAATTGTCCCTCTTTGCAGAGCCGAACACTTTGTATTCGATCCAGTCTTCCAGGCAAAAGTGCAGAGGTCTCGTGCTCGCAGATCCTTCGGCAGTTCGGTCTGCATTTTCCAGAAATCCGGGACAACGATCGTCAAGAACCTCGCGCAACCACACAGGAAGACGATCCTCGATTTCTAGAATCGAGCGCGCCCATAAATAGAACTCTTGCCAATCGATGTAGTGCTCACGCTCCTTAAGCAATCGTTGCCAGGGTATGCGCCGGGCTTCACTGTCCGCGCGCTCACGGGCAATACGCTGGAGCCGCGGGATAGGATTTTTGACCGGAAG
>WNGP01004322.1_pt1 | contig 11854 bp, 10 predicted proteins | sample 5407671 | NCBI WGS metagenome assembly WNGP01 (sample SAMN13153381, study PRJNA577476) | soil metagenome | isolation source: 40 cm soil or saprolite under Garry oak tree replicate 2 | place: USA:California | collected 2016-06-15 | reverse complement strand
GGACGCAGGTTCGGCGTTGTCGGCGACCGAGCTGGAAAGCCGGTTGATCGAACTGGGTTTCGTCGAAGGCGCGAGAGTAGAGATCCTGCACGAGGGAATTCTTGGCCGCGACCCGATCGCCGTCCGGGTCGAGAACGTCACGATCGCGGTGCGCCGGCGCGAGGCGATGGCCGTCATTGTCGACTGACGAAATGGGTCTGCGCCATGGAAGCCCCGTTGATGCATCTTGCCCTGGTAGGCACGCCGAACAGCGGCAAGACCTCGCTATTCAATGCCCTCACCGGTAGCCGGCAAAAGGTCGCGAACTATCCCGGCGTCACGGTCGAGCGCAAGGAAGGCTCGTTCGTCACGCCGCTCGGGCGCCAGGTGTCGGTGGTCGATCTGCCCGGCACCTATTCGCTGCGCGGCCGCAGCCCCGATGAGGAAATCACCCGCGATATCGTGCTCGGGCGCGCAGCCGGCGAGGCGCTGCCCGATCTCGTGCTCTGCGTTGCCGATTCCACCAATCTGCGGCTGACCATTCGCCTGGTGCTCGAACTCAAGCGCACCGGCCGGCCGCTGATGCTGGTGCTCAACATGTTCGACATCGCCACAAGACGCGGCGTCAGCGTCGACGTCGCGCGATTGTCCGAGGCGCTGGGCATACCGGTGGTGACCTCGGTCGCAGTACGCAAGGGCGGCACCGCCGATCTGTTGCGGCGGACCGACGAGATCGCAGCGCTGGCGCCAACCCCGTCGCAGCAAAATCTCTGGCAGCCGCTGACGGCAGCCGAACTGCGCGCCACCCAGCGCGAGGCCGACCGCATCATCGCGGCAACGATCAGCCTGCCGTCGCGGCCCGATACCTGGACGGCGCGGATCGATGCGGTGGTGCTGCACCCGGTGGCGGGGCTCGTGATCCTGGCGCTGATTCTATTTGTGATGTTCCAGGCGGTGTTCGCCTGGGCGCAGCCGCTGATGGAGGGGTTGTCATCGGCGTTCACCGCGCTGGGGCAATTGGTGCACGACACCATGCCGGGGGGCCTGCTGCAGAGCTTTCTACAAAACGGCGTGATCTCCGGCGTCGGCAGCGTGATCGTGTTCCTGCCGCAGATCGTCATCATTTTCCTGTTCATTCTGCTGCTGGAAGATTTCGGCTACATGGCGCGCGCGGCATTCCTGATGGATCGCATCATGGGCGGCGCCGGCCTGCATGGCCGCGCCTTCATTCCGCTGCTGTCAAGTTTCGCCTGCGCCATTCCCGGCATCATGGCAACGCGGGTGATCGACAACCGCCGCGACCGCCTCACCACCATCCTGATCGCGCCGCTGATGACCTGCTCGGCGCGGATTCCGGTCTACACGCTGATCATTTCCGCCTTCATCCCCGATCAGCAGATTTGGGGATGGTTCAATCTGCGGGGCATGGTGATGTTCGGGCTCTACGCCACCGGCATCGCCAGCGCATTGGGCGTTTCGTTCGTGATCAAGTTCTTCATGCTGCGGGACTATGCGCCGGCGCCGTTCATGCTGGAATTGCCGGACTACAAATTGCCACGCGCGCGCAGCATCGCCATCGGCGTCTACACGCGGGCGAAAATGTTTTTGCAGCGCGCGGGCACCACCATCTTCTCGATGATGGTGCTGATCTGGTTTCTGGCCTCGTTTCCGCCGCCGCCGGCCGGTGCCCAGGATCCCGCCATCAACTACAGCTTCGCCGCGCTGATCGGCAAGGTGCTGGAGCCGTTGCTGGCTCCGCTCGGCTTCAACTGGCAGATCGCGGTGGCGCTGATTCCGGGCATGGCCGCGCGCGAAGTCGCGGTCGCAGCGCTCGGCACCGTCTATGCCATCGAGGGCGGCAAGGAAGCCGCCGAACAGATCGGCCAGGTGCTGGCGACGAAATGGAGCCTGGCGACCGCGCTGTCGCTGCTGGCCTGGTATATTTTCGCGCCGCAATGCGCCTCGACGCTGGCCGTGATCCGGCGCGAAACCGGAAGCTGGAAGTGGATGGCGGTCACCTTCGCCTACATGCTCGCGCTCGCCTATGTCGCCAGCCTCGCGACCTACAATGTCGCGTGCGCCCTTGGCGCCGGCTGATCTCCCGGCCCTTCCACTAACCGGCTGCGCTGCGTCGGATTAAAGCCGATACTTTTATTCCGGATCGAACAGAGGAATCAGCGGCCTTTCTATTCTCACCGGCCGCGTGGCGAATTCCCGCCTCGGCTCGGTTTCGTCCCTGATCTTGTCCTCGACCGCCTGCAAATCCTGCTCTTGTCCCTGTTGATACCGACGCCTTTCGACCCATTGCTGGCGGCGCTCGGGCCGCCGCTTTTCCGCGGCCCGCTTCGAATCGGCGTCGCGCGCGTCGCGTTCCTTCACGTCGGCGTCGCGTGTCTTCACGTCGGCATCGCGTGTCTTCACGTCGCCGTCGCGCGTCTTCGCGTCGCCGTCGCGTGCTTTGGCAACGGCACCCTCGGGAACTGAGGTTCGTTCGCGCGCCGTGGCCGGTGCGGCCGCCGCGGGCTGCGATGCCGGCGCTGCAGGCTGCGATGCTGCTGCGGAATCCGTTGCCTGCGCGGCTGGCGCCGCCGATTTCTCATCTTCCGTCTTGGTCTGTGCCGGAGCCTGTGCCGGAGTTGGAACCGCCGCAGCGGTTGCGTTGAGCGCAGAAAGTTGGGTCACTCCCAGATATTGCACCGGTTCCGATGGGGCGTTGGCCGCGGGAATCGGCTCCGGCGACATGCGCCGCTCCAGCCGGGTCTGTTCAATGCCTTGCTTGGGGGATTTGGGATTGATCATGTCTGCAATCAGGAAACCTCCACCGACGCCGCCGACGATCGCGGCGATGACGGTTCCGGCTCCTGCAAGATAAGCCGTCGAAGTGCGCATGTCTGGATCTCCTCGTGCTTTCGTGCAACGCTCCACCTGTTCTGATGTTCCGCGGCGACAGGTGCCCGCGGCCATCAGGGAACAAGCGAACGCCGGGCGGCGATGCCTCTTGTTGCGCCTTTAGCGTTCTCGCTGCTTTCGTCCTGCCGCCTGCGGTCAGATGTAGTGCCGTCTCTACGACCACCCCCATGAATATGGGTGTCGCAAACTGGCGTCCCGGGATTAGACTGCGCCAGCCGCGAGAGGCGGCCGGGACACGTTTGATGACAGTGTTGAGCGACGAGCGCCCTGCGCCGGCAATCAGTGTTTTGCTGGTCGAAGACGATGCGCCGACATGCTGGCGGCTGCAGGATGCGCTTGCCAAGGCCGGATATCAGGTCACGGCCGCAGCAACCCTGGCCGAGGCCCGCGCGCGGCTTGCGCAAGGCGGCCCCCGGGTGCTGCTGACCGATCTGCAGCTGCCTGATGGCCACGGCGTCGATCTGATCCGCGAGACGCGGCGGCGTTTTCCGGAAACGGAAATCATGGTGATCTCGATACTCGGCGACGAGGAGAGCGTGATCTCCGCCATCACCGTCGGCGCCACCGGCTATCTGCTCAAGGACGCGTTTCCGACCGATATCGCCGCAACCGTCGGCGAACTGGTCGCCGGGCATTCGCCGATTTCGGCTTCGATCGCGCGTTTCATCGTGCGCCGGACCCAGAGCAGCCCCGAGCCCCCGCCCGGTCCGCCGCTCAACACGGCCAGGCTGACGCCGCGCGAAATCGATATCCTGTGGGGGATCGCCAAGGGCTTCAGCTATGCCGAGATCGCCGAGCATCTCGGACTGTCGCGCCAGACGGTGCCCGGCCACATCAAGAACATCTACCGCAAGCTCGAGGTCCACACCCGGGGCGAGGCGGTGTTCGAGGCGCTGCAGCAGGGCTTGATGCGGTTGTGACGGAGGCGGCGGCCAAACCAGCCTTTGCGCCGCGCCGGCGCTGGCGGCTGCGGGCGCCCCGTCTCATCCAGTATGTTTCGCTGCAGGTGCTGATCGTCATCGCCTGCATCTTCGCGCTGCGCCAGTCGCTGCCCGAGCCTCCCTCCCATTATCTCGTGACCGAGTTCAACTTGAAGGAGGGTGGCGCCGAGCGTTCCGTCACGCTGCCGCACTTTACCTCGTCCCGCTTTTCAATGATCGATCCGCCGCTCTACACCGGCGAGTTCTCGTGGACGAGCAGTGAAGCGCAGCACCCGTGGTCGGTATTGCTGCCGCGCTTCACCAACGGCGTCGAGGTCGCCGTCAACGGCGTCGTGATCCTGGACAGCCGGCGCGATCCCACCGCCAACCGGTCCGATCGCAACACGCCCGCGCTTGCGGTCATTCCATCGTCCCTGCTTCGCGACGGGGCGAACGTCCTGTCCATTCGGCTGTTCATATGGGGTCCGCTGACGGGCTTCCTGGACCGCATCGCGGTCGGTCCGGACGAGATACTGCGCCCCTATTACGAGCAGCGGACGCTGCTGTTCGTAACGCTGCCGGTGGTGTTTTCAGCATGGCAGGCGATCCTCGCCGTGATCCTGGCGATCATGTGGATGATGCGGCGCCATGAGCCGGCCTACGGCGTTCTGGCCGCGGCGATGGCGCTGGGCGTCGCCCAGGCGTTCCTGCCGGCGCCGGTGGACCAGCCTCAACATGCCAGGCTGAACGCGATCCTGATCGCTTCCGCACCGCTGGAAAGCGGTTTTGTCCTGAGCTTCGCCATGCTGTTTTTCGGCTGGAAATGGCCGCGCTATGGCCCGTTCATCTTCGCTCCGGGCTTGCTCCTGATCGTGATCGCGCTATCCGAAGATCAGGTGCTGGCGCGCGAATCCTTCGTATTCGTTGGCGTGCCGACGGTCGGATTGTATCTGGTGCTGTTGGCGCTGATCGTCGGGCAGTCGGTGTTGAAGCGACAGGACGTCGGCAGCTTCATCTTCGGCTGCGCCGTCACCATCGTGCTGACCTGCTGGATCCACGACCTGCTCTCGGTGCTGCAGCTTATTCCGGAGCGGCGCATCTTCATCACGCGGCTGTCCTATTCGGCGATGCTGGTGGCGATCGGCGCGGGCCTGACCTGGCGATTTGCGCGGGCGCTCAATCAGGTCGACAGTTTTGCCGGCCGCCTGGTCACCCAGGTGCGGCAGGCCGAGGACAGGCTGAAGGCCAGTTTCGCCCGCGAGGAAGAGCGCGCCCGTGCCGCGGCACTGGCGCGGGAGCGCACGCGGCTGATGCGCGACCTCCATGACGGCTTGGGAGGCCAGCTCGTCAGCATTGTCGCGCTGAGCGAGCGTGGCAATGCCGGCGCGCCGATCGGCGAGGCGGCCCGGGCGGCGCTGAAGGATCTTCGCCTTGTCATCGATTCCATGGACGACATCGGCGGCGATCTGATGCTGGCGCTCGGCTCCTGGCGCGAGCGCGCCATGGCGCAGCTGCGGCCGCACGACATCGCGCTCGACTGGCGGGCGCTGACGCCGCAAGGCATTCCGGTTCATCCCGAACTCAGGCCCTGGCACGTCATCCAGATCGTGCGGCTGCTGGATGAGGCATTGACCAACGCCGTCAAGCACGCCGGCGCGCGGCGCATCACGGTGAGCATCGAGACGCTCAGCGACGCCTCAAGCCTGGATCGCGGCTGCATCACCGTCGAAGACGATGGCAAGGGATTCGCGCTCGCCCCGGACGGCGGCGTTGCCGCAACCGGCGCAAACGCAGCGCGCGGCTTGCGCAACATGCGAAACCGCGCCGCGCGCTGCGGCGCGGAGCTCAAGCTGGTCTCCGGCGCCGGTGGCACGCGGGTGAGGCTCACACTGCCTCACCGCTTTCCTGACACCGACGCCGCTGCCGGCTGACCCGTTCCTGTTCAGCGGCGGCCGATGCGGTTGACCGGACCGCCGCGATTCCACGGCGTGCCGGGGCGGACGCCCACACCCCGTGCGCCGACGCCCACATGAGCGACGCGAACGCGGTTGACACGGACGCTGGTGGCGCGCGCGGCGGTGACGCCGACGACAGGGGTAGCGACCACAGCCGCCGCGGCCACCGGAACGGTGGGCCGAACCACGCAGCCCTGCGGCACACCGGCCGTCTTGCAATAGACCACCGCGGCCTCGGCCGAAGCGGCGCCAAATGAAACCGACGCCAGGGTCGAAAGCGCCACCACTGTCAGACCGGCGCTCACCCAACCTGTTTTCTTCAACATGTCATCTCTCCTTAGACCTATTAGACGTGCAGCCTTGCGATGGACCGATCGGTCACCGCAGCCGACGTGGGAGCTACATGGGCCGGCGCCGCGTGCCGCAACATCCCATGAAGATGGTGTGACGGCCCGCCGCGCCGAGGCGTTTTCGAGCGCAGTCGATAGCGGCTCGCGCCTCAGAAAATGCATCAAAACAAGGAGATAGAGCCGCGGTTCTGATTCAACCAGAACCGAAAAGGCCGCTTGCATTCGAACCATCGCCCGATGCCATGAACATGGCATGGACCGCGGCCCTCGCCTCGACGAGTTTGCGCAACGCTTCACTTCAAACCCATCAATCAAATCGTCGAAAGGTGATCCATGAAAAATTCCGTGTACGTCTCGCTCGTTGTCCTGATCGCCGGCTGCGCGTCAGCAACCGCGCAATCAGGGCCGACCCCGCAAGAGCAAATGGCCTGCCGCTCCGATGCGGGAAAATTCTGCGCCGAGCATATCGGCAAGCCGCCGCAGATGAACGCCTGCCTGCGCGAGAACAAGGCCAAGCTGTCGGAGTCCTGCCGCAAGGTCGTGGAAGCACACGGCGGGTGAGATGCGCCGGCGCCCTTCATGGTCCGAGCCCATGAGCGACGCCGCAAGAACTGCCGACGCGGCGGAGAGAATCAATCGCCTCGCCGTCGCCGTGCCATCGTTCGCTGTTGTGCTGCTGCAAGTTGGGCGGGGCTGGACCTCGCCGGTATCGACCATCACATCTATTCTCGGTTGCACGGCGGGCAATTTAGGGCGTAGCTTTGTCGCTTCGACCCTCGGTGCCCAAATGCGGCGGGTCAACAGATTCGTCCGATCCCGGACGGGCTCGCCTTACATGCCGGCATCCTCCACCAAGGAGGATGATGTGTTCACATTCCGGACGTCGATAACCTTCGCAGTGATGGCATTCATCACCGCGCTGGCAGGACTCTTGATCTTCATTCAGTTCTGGACCTTCCATCTGGCCGCCAAAGAGGCGGCGTCCGCCCGCATGGATGCGGCCAGCGCAGAGACGCTGGGGCGCCTTCGGAGCGAGATTTCCGAAATCGCGTCGGTTGTTCACGTGCTGTCGAGCAGTTCGAGCGTCGCCGATTCGAACGAAAGATCGGAGGCCGGCCGCGCCATTCCGCTGTTCAAGGCGGCTCTCCTCGAAGTGCCTCAAATGGACACAATCTATGTCGCTTACGACAATGGCGGCTGGTTGCAGGTGCGGCCCTTGAACCAACTGAACGGGGAGGAACAGGCGAGGCTAAGGGCGCCGCTGGGCGCTTCCATCGGCGTCAGCTTGATCCGTCCCACCCCAGGGGGCGCGTTGCCGATGCGGCGGATATTCGAAGATCCCCAAGGCAACCAGCTCGAGCAGATCGATCTGTGGAAATACGGTTACGACGCTCGTAAGCGGTTCTGGTATATCGAGACGATGATGGCCGACCGGGCCCTCATCACGTCGCCCTACATTGCGTTCAGCATTGGCGCACCTGTGATCACCGTGAGCGCGCCGTTGCGGGGGAGAGTGCGCGGCGTCATCGCCGCCGATCTCAGGCTCGACGATTTCAACGATTTTGTTTACGCGCAGCGGCCGGGAGAGCACGGAACGATCTTGATTTTCGATCAGGCCGGTGCGCTGATGGCTCACCCCGATATGGCGCAATTCGTTACCGATGCGATGACGCATCCTTCGCATCCGCAGCTGTTCAACGTCAAGGAAATGGGCGGCGGACTGGCCGGGTCGGTCCTGAAGGCGTGGGACGGCGCCGACCAATACGATGGAAGCATTCGCGACGAACGCGGGCTGGATTTCCTTTTCCGGTTGAGGAAATTCAAACTGGGCGAGCAGTTCAGCCTCAACGTTCTCATGATCGCGCAGAAAGACGACTTCGTCAAAGATATCCAGAAATTGCAACACGTCGGGCTGATCATCGCGATGGTCGCCTGCGCCGCCTTCGTGCCGGGTGTTTGGCTTTTCGGGAGCAAGATGTCGCGTTCCTTGAAAGCCATAACGGCCCAGGCCGGCAAGCTCCAGATGCTGGGTGCTCCCGACAGCTCACCCGTCGCATCATACATCAAGGAGGTTCACGAGCTCGGCCTCACCGTGAGCCTCGCCCAGCGCGCGATCTGGTCGTTCTCGCGCTTTGTTCCCAAGGAGCTCGTCAGGCGCGTCGTCGATAATTCGATCTCCGCTGAGCTAGGCGGCGTCAGGCAAGAACTCACGGTCGTCTTTACCGATATCAGGGATTTTACCACTGTCGCCGAATCCGCCGATCCCGACAGCTTGATGCTCCAGATGTCACGCTATTTCACCGCCCTGACGGAGGTTTTTCTTTCCGAGGGCGGAACCGTGGACAAGTACATCGGCGACGCGATCATGGTGTTCTGGAACGCCCCAAATTCGCAGCCCGACCATGTCGAGCGCGCCTGTCGCGCGGCGCTTGCAGCCGAGAGCGCTGGTGAACGGCTCAACGCTCAATTCGAAGCCGAGGGCCAGCAACCGTTTTTCACCCGCTTCGGCGTCCATGTCGGCGAGGCCGTGGTCGGCAACATCGGCTCGGCCGATCGGATGAACTACACGGCCCTTGGCAGCGTTGTGAATCTGGCGTCCCGCCTCGAAGGCCTGAACAAACAATATGGAACTACTATCCTCGCTAGCGAGGACGTTTACTCTCGAGCCCGGCATCGCTTCCGGTTCAAGGAGATCGGTTCGGTCGTAGCCAAGGGCATGACCCAGGAAACTCACGTTTACGAGCTTATCGAGGCATCGGCATGAAGACCTCGTCGGTTTGTCGCTCCCTTGGATTGGGATTGCTCCTGTTACCCTTGCTGTTCGCTGCCCCGGCGGTCGACGCCGACGAGAACATCATCAAGGTCGGTATTCTGCATTCCCTCTCCGGCACGATGGCCATCAGTGAGTCCGCGCTCAAGGACACGGTCCTCATGCTGATCGAGGACCAGAACCAGAAGGGCGGCTTGCTCGGGCGGAAACTGGTTCCGGTTGTCGTCGATCCCGCCTCCGACTGGGACCTCTTCGCCGAAAAGGCCCGCGACCTGCTCGCGAACGAAAAAGTTGCAGTCGTGTTCGGCTGTTGGACCTCGGTGTCGCGCAAGTCCGTCCTGCCGATATTCGAGCAAATGAATGGCCTGCTCTATTACCCGGTCCAGTACGAGGGTGAGGAGAGCTCGCGCAACATCTTCTACATGGGAGCCGCGCCCAATCAGCAGGCGATTCCGGCCGTACGCTACCTGATGAGCAAAGAGGGCGGCGAGACTCTAAGGTGGGTTCTTCTCGGCACCGACTACGTCTATCCGCGCACGACCAACCGGATATTGGGGGCCTATCTTGCCTCAGAGGGAGTATCGCCGGAAGACATCATGACGATCTACACGCCATTCGGCCACTCCGACTGGCGAGAGATTATCGAGCGCGTCAAGACGTTCGGTACTGCCGGGAAAAAGACCGCGGTCATTTCAACCATTAACGGCGACGCGAACACGCATTTTTACAAGGAGCTCGCCGCGCAAAAGGTGGACGCCGGCATCATCCCCGTCATGGCCTTCTCCGTCGGCGAGCGCGAGCTGCTTGGCGTGGATGCGAAGCCCTTGGCCGGCCACTTCGCGGCCTGGAGCTACTTCCATACGGTCAAGTCATCCGAGAATGACGCGTTCATCAACATGTGGAAGGCCTTCACCGCAAACAAAGATGAAATCACTAACGATCCGATGGAGGCCACTTTCATCGGTTTTAGAATGTGGACCCAGGCAGTGGTTCAAGCGGGCACGATAGGCGTCGATGCGGTTCGTCAAGCCATGTACGGCCAGAGGGTGAAGGCGCCGAGCGGCTTCGAGGTTGTCATGAGCACCAACCACCACCTTTCCAAGCCGGCCATGATCGGCAAGATCGACGTCGCAGGGAAGTTCGAGGTCATTTGGCAGTCGATCAACCCGATCAGAGCCGACGCCTGGAGCAAATACTTTCCAGAGAGCGCCAAGCGTACGGCCAACTGGACCTTTCCTTGGGTCTGCGGAGGCTGCATAGAGCCGACCTTCAAGGAATGGTGATCGTCCGAGTCAATGCCGGATTGCAAGGGTGTTTGAGCGGATGAGATTTTCAAAGAAGCTAATTCGGCGGGAGACGCCAGCGCTTTGTCCGCTCAGTCCAGACATTCATCGAGCGGCCTCAGTGCATTGGGCAGATCAAGCGGATGGGTTAGACGACAACGCGTTTGGCAACAGCGGAAGCACAGCCACGTTGCGCATCGGACACGAATCAAATCATCGATGCGACTTTTTCCAGCCCGATCAGGCGGGCGAGCGCGCGCACTTCGCGCTTTTGATCCTCGCGCAGCTGGAGCAATAGCGGCATCGCGGCCGATTTCAGCTGCTGGACTTCCTCGGCGTCGGGATCAATCTGCGTACCGGTCGCGTTGGGGTCGGCTTGGCGTGTGGCGTGAATCTTGCGGGCCACGGCGCGCAGCGCGTTTTCCACCGCCGGCCAATAGGATTCCTGCGATGAGGAAAGCTTCAGCCGCTCCTTGATGCCGGCGATCTGGCCGTCGCTGAGCAGCGCGTAGGACTTCTGCACCGGCGGCTTGCTCACGACCTTCGGCTTCGGCGCTGCGGCCGGCACCGCCTCCGGCGCCGCAATCGCCTTCGGCATCTCGATATCGACGGGGCTGCTGGATGCGAAGGCCTGGCGCAAGGGCTCGCTCAAGGCCGCGACCGTTTGCGGCGGTTCGTACGATGGCATCGCAGCAGCGGCGAACGCCAGCCTGTCGGTTTTGCCTTCCCTGTTCGCGACCGGGCCCTGAGCCGCGGGCGAGGCTGACACGAAATCCCGGCCAAGAATGCTGGTGGCGGCCGCGCCCACGACCAGGAAACACGTCAACGCGATCATGGTCATTGCGCGTGTCAAGCAGATCTCCGTTTCGGTCGGCGAACCCGGCTACTTTGCCGAAAACTGGGCACTAATTAAGGCTTAAGCGTGCCGCTGTGGGGGCGGTGCCCAATTTGAAGGTGCAGAACCCGGCGCAGAAGCCGGAACTCAGGCCATAGGAATCAAGCCATGGCCGCGAGATCGTAGGCCTCCTGGATGTCGGCGATGATATCGGACGCCTCCCACACCGCATCGGGCGCGATCGACCGCAGGCTGATGGTCCAGTTGCCGCCCTTGCGGCTGCGGGGCGTGCGAACGACGTCGAATTGCACGCTGCGGCAGAGCGGATGCCGCGCCAGCGCCAGGGCGACCCGGGTCCTGATCTCGTCGAGGGTCGCCGGGGTTTTTGCGTAAAATGTCTCAAAATCCATATGGCGCCCCCAGTTCAACGGCGGTCCTGCTTGTGGACAACCCTGGGGAAATTTTCTGGATTGATTTTGGTTAACGGCGCGTTAAGGCCGGAATCGGGACTGTCGGGGGTTATGGGACGCGCCCGGCGCCGGCCTGATATTCCGCGGCGGTCTGCGCCACGAGGTCGTCGACCGAAAGCACGCCAGTGACGCCCGAGGCCGAATGCCCGGCGCTCCAGATATCCTTCCAGCGCGCCGGGCGGTTGTCGCGCGCGCCGACGTCGATGTCCTTGCCGATATCGATGGCGCCACGTGGCGGCAGGTGGTCGGGATCGAGGCCCGCGGCGGCGATGGACGGCCGCAGCATATTGGTCTGCAGGCCGGTGAAGGCCGTGGTCAGGACGATGTCGTCGGCGCCGCTCGCAACCAGCATCTCCTTGTACCTGACATCGGCCATGCTCTC
>WNGP01005337.1_pt1 | contig 11856 bp, 10 predicted proteins | sample 5407671 | NCBI WGS metagenome assembly WNGP01 (sample SAMN13153381, study PRJNA577476) | soil metagenome | isolation source: 40 cm soil or saprolite under Garry oak tree replicate 2 | place: USA:California | collected 2016-06-15 | reverse complement strand
TGATACTCTTAGCTCCACCCAGCAGCCTCAAATGAGAGAACGGTTCCTGGAAACCTCCATGTTCCTTTGCCCCGTGCTTCGTTACGATGCAAAGGTTTATGTGTTCCTCCCTAATAGCACGCTAACGGGCAAATCTCTTCTAGAGAAGGGTTGCGCTATCAGGCGAACACGACACGACGATCTATGGCCGTGAGTTCCTCGCTGATAAGACCCCACTTCAAAATGAGCCGGTGATAGGTGCCATCAGCCTTCAACTGGTTGTAAGCTGTCTGCACAGCATTGAACATGGAAGTATCACCCTTGCGTATAACGATACCTTCAGGGCCAGCGGCGATAACCGAGCCGCCAACCTCAAACTGACCGGGATTCTGCTTAACATAAAGGTCTGTCACCGGCGAGTCCTGAAAGATTGCATCAACGCGGTGATTTACCATTAGTTGGAGGACTGCGGTCTGATCCTGCAGAACTGTGAGCTTGATGGCGGGCTTCCCATTACTTAGGCAGGCCTTGTTAGCAGTATTCAAGTCACTCTGCTCTATCGTGCCATTCTGCACGCCAACAAGCAGCCCACACAGGTCAGCTGTGCTCTTGATGTTATGCGGGTTGCCTTTCTGCACCAGCAGTGACTCACCAGCGCTGAAGTACGGTACAAAATCAACCTTCTTCTGACGCTCAGGTGTCACGCTCACTGCTGACATCACCACATCAAAGCGCTTGGCCACCAGGTCATCAATGATGGTATCGAATTTCGTCGTCACAATTTTCGCCTGCAAGCCCATGCGCTGAGCAACCGCAGTGATCAAGTCGATGTCAAAGCCAACTGCTTTGTTAGTCGCTTCCCACAGTCAACACGCCCGGGGTGATAAGGTCATTAGGGGGAGCGACGGTCGGCGTTGCAGGATTGGGTGTGGGACTGCTTCCAGTGGTAGTGTTGTTGCCACATGCTGCAAGCAACAGGCAGAGCACTACCATGAAGCCCACCACTAACAGGCCAGGCGGAGTACGTTGCCCTCGCGCCTTAAAGTAAATAGATCTCATAAATCAGCCTCCTCGGATACAAAAATACAGGGTTGAAATTGAAGTCAGTGTAACACAGCCACCAGACACTGACAAGTAAATCTGGTCGAGAACCCTTCTTCCTCGTCGCCTACGTTTTCTATTCGCGTGACATTGTAAGTCAAATGTATCGAAATATATCGCCCCTGGGCAAATCTTCTGATACACTTGTAAAAAAGGAGGTGAAATATAGTGTTTCTGAGCGTATAGTGTGATACACTAGAGATAGTACGGGGGAGAGGGTTGTAGGAGCAAGGTTTGCCTTTGTCTAATTTAGAGCGGGATCGCCTCTACACTTCCTCACAGTCTCAAACACCCATATCTTTCGTAGACCATATTTCAGAGGATGAGAGCGGCATGCCCATTATATTTGACCGTGGCGTGTGTTGTGATTTGAACGAGACAATCTCGCGTGAGTGGTTGGTGACGAACGGCCTGGGGGGATACGCAGCAGGGACAGTCGCTGGTGTATTGACTCGCATGCACCACGGCTTACTTGTGGCCCCGCCGCTCGATACAGCCGTGCCGCAGCTTCTGCTGGCAAAGATTGATGAAGAGGTTGCGTTCGATCAACGCACCTATTATCTAGGCACCAACGAGTATCGCGATGGCCTACTCAACCCTTCCGGCTTTGCACACCTGGAAACATTTCGCCTGGAAGAAGGTTTTCCCATCTTCACCTTCCGGCTGGGCGGCATCGATGGCATTATGCTCGAAAAACGTATCTGGATGCCTCGCGGCTATAATACAACCTGCATCCAATATCGCGTTCTGCGCACCGCGGGTACCTATGCACATGATCTAGAGAATAGGGAAAGCAGCGCGCATCGAAGGAGTGAGGAACAAGGCTCGTGGGATCATATAAATAGAACGACAACTAACGGTTATACACGTCATCATGGCAATACAGAGGCGGCGCAACACGCAATCGCTCTGACGCTCCTACCATTTTCTGCTTACCGCCCGCATCACCAGCCGCAGTATGGAAACAATGACTGGCACTTTCAGGTATACGTGCACCCGGCATATGACTCGCACGAGGGTGAGCAACAACAGTTTACGCTGCCTGAAGGTGCGGCAGGCTGCACCATTCGCGCCTGGGATGGAGCACATCCCTACCACATCTTAGCCGTTGGCCATCCTGAGAGCCAGGTTACCTTTATTCCCACTGGTGTATGGTACTGGAGCTTCTTGCGCAGGCATGACCAGGCAGCCGGACTTCCATCAACAGATGACCTCTATCTTCCTGGCGTCATTCGTGCAAGGCTCTGGCCCGGTGAGGATGCGGCACTGACGATTATTGCCAGCGCAGAAGAGTTATCTGAGCAGATGCTCAGCCTCAACCAACTTAATCTCTCCTACAAGCGCGCTGTAGAGCGGCAACTCAATATTTCACATCCGCAGCGTTACTTTGGTGAGGGGGGTGAAACAGTGCAGCAACTACCGGTCCTCCCAATCACAATAAATTCTGATTCCTTTGCTCAAGGTGAGGAGTTCCTACGACTTCTCTTGCAGGCAGGTGACCATTTCCTGGCCAGGCGCACTTCCCCGCGAAACGATTCTGTTGACACACAATTTATGTTTTTCAATAGTGTAGAGAGCATCCCACTCGTGCTTGCAAACTATTTCAATATGGAAGAGCATACTCGCGATACCCTGATTTCTCTTCCCGGGCTAATGCTTGCTACAGGCCGCTATGATGAAGCTCGCCGCTTCCTGCATGGTCTCGCACGCTACTTCAAGCAAGGTATGCTACCAGATCGTTTGCCAACACCGGATCATCCTTTGGAAGAGTGCGACTATGGCAGTGTTGACACAACTCTCTGGTACTTTTATAGTCTCGATTACTACTTCCGAGTCGCTCATGACTACAAGCTTCTCGATGAACTCTTTCCTCGCCTTGTCGAGTGTATTAACTACTATATTCAGGGCACTTTCAATGGTATCGGGGTTGATAGCAGCGATGGCTTGCTACACGCACAGCGGCCTGGCAGAGCCCTTACCTGGATGAATGCAACTATTAACGATGTCCCTATTACACCTCGCCAGGGAAAACCAGTCGAGGTTAACGCCCTATGGTACCATGCACTTTCCCTCATGCACGAATGGTCACACTACCTACACCGTACAGGGCGTACCAGCCATGTTACTTTCTCTTACCAGGAACAGAGCCTATGCTGCAAACAGAGCTTTCAGCAGCGCTTCTGGTACTCCTCCGGCAACTACCTCTATGACGTGATCGATGGGCCAGATAGCAACGATACTGCTTTCCGCCCTAACCAACTGTTAGCACTTTCACTGCGCTATCCAATACTGGACAGTGAGTATCGATCTATCGTGCTCAATCTCATTACTCAACACCTGTTAACACCACTGGGCTTGCGTACATTAGCACCATATGAACCGGGTTACCGGGGTCATCTGCCAGGAAATCTGGAACACCTACAGCGAGCACTTCACCAGGGAAGTGTTTGGCCCTGGTTGATCGGGCCTTATGTTGATGCCTGGCTCAATGTGCACGGATCATCCTCCATTCTTACGCTTTCTGCAGTGCAGGACAGGCAACTGCAGCAGGAGCACTTAAAGCGATTACAGCACGAGGGCCTTGCGATCCTTGAACCGTTCCGCAAGCAGCTAAGCGAAGGAATATTGGGCATGATTGGGAGCGCATTCTCTGGTGATGCTCCCCACGATGGAGGCTACAGGGTTACTTCCGCTCTCAGTATTGGCGAAATCCTGCGGGTGTATAACCTCTTCGCTCAAACCGATATCGGATACTCCAGTCAGGCATTCTCAATCCCTACCCCGACTTTCCGGTAAGTTCCAGGGAGTCGTTCCGTTTTTGCACACTTTTTCCCTTAGTTATCCACACTCGCTGTGGATAACCTGGCACTTTTTTCTCATCTTTCTCAAGGTATTCACCTTTTATACAGCGAATTGGGGACGAATAGGTTTCGCACATTTATGGTGGATAAGTTTTCCACACCATCCACCAAATGAGGAGTAATTGGCTAATTTATCCACATTTATGGTGGATAAGTTTTCCACACCATCCACCAAATGAGGAGTAATTGGCTAGTTCTCCACATTTATGGTGGATAAGTTTTCCACATCATCCACCCTAGCAATAGAAGCTGTACCATTCATTCACCAGAGGTTTAAGATGTAAGCAGCCACTAGTAAGTGGATAAACCGGCTCAAAGTGTGGATAACTCATTAAAATTGTGCAAAAACCTCCCTCATGGTTTCTTGCACGTTTTGCTTATACACAATCCTGTAGATAAGTTTTCCACTATCACTATAGCAGTGGACAACCCTGGCTAGAGATCCACATAGTCGGTGGACAACTTATCCACTTTGCCATTCCTTCCAGCAAAATGGAATCAGTTTATCCCCATAACCTTCATTATTATCCACCATCCAATCCACCTTATCCTCTTTCTATCCACTACGTCTGGAGCTTTTGAACAGGATAGTTAATGAACATGAAAACCTCTGGGGAGGCTGGCACAGGCACACATAAAAGTGACATCAAAGAGGTTGTTTGGGAATTTTATCCACTTATCCACAAGGCCTATTACTACTACGGTAATATACTTATTAAAAAGGTAGAATCTAATAGTATATAGAAGATGTGGATAAGTCAAACACGCCTACTGAAGCACGGGGGCTCGTTTCTAAGCTTCACCGCAGTTCAGCGTATCGGGAAAGGAACAGCCATTCCTCCCTGCGTGAATGACGGGGCAACCTGGCATTTCTATTAACGTAATAAATTAGTAGTACAAATAGGGTATCTATTAGCATAACTTTGTACATTTGCATGTTATCACGCGACTTTCTGGGATATTGCTCGTTATATTGTGTGTGAGACTCAGGGAGTGTGAGCAACAGCCCGGTCGCAGCGAGCGCGTCTTGTTGAAGGAAAAAGCATGGCGTCTATCATTGACACGATCAAGGCTAAGATTGATGTGGTAGAGGAAATTGGCCTGATCGTTGCTTTACAGAAATCCGGCAGGTCATTCAAAGGGCTCTGCCCGTTTCACAATGAGCGAACACCATCCTTCCATGTATTTGCAGAGTCACAGAACTGGCACTGTTTTGGATGCAATGAGGGTGGTGATGTCTTTACCTTCGTACAGAAGCAGCAAGGATTGGAGTTTCGCGATGCCCTCGCCTACCTGGCAGAAAAAGCAGGTGTCTCGATTGAAGACAATGGCACCCGCAACCCGGAGGAAGAGCGCGAGGCGAGTGCCATCAGGGAACGCCTGCGCAAGCTGAACGAAGATGCGCTGCTCTGGTTTCACCAGATGCTATTGCGCTCGAAAGATGCAGCAGAGGCCCGTGCTTACATTCAAAATCGCGGTATCTCGTCTGACTCTGTAATTGCTTTCGGGTTGGGTTATGCACCCAATCATGGGAATGCGTTAAGCAGCTTTCTTCTTGGGCGAGGCTATACTGGGCACGAACTAGTACACGGGGGCCTGGCGCGAGTGCGAGAGGATGCCGGGAATACTGGCGGCGTTAGGAGTGTTGAAGGTATCGGGGAAGCAGGTGGTGGGGTATATGATTACTTTAGGCAGCGTATTATTTTTCCCATCCGGGACATGCGAGGTAGAGTAATCGGCTTTGGTGGGCGTGCGCTGGGCGATGGTCAACCAAAGTATCTGAACTCTCCCCAGACAATACTGTTTGAGAAGAACAGTATACTCTACGCCCTTGATATGGCAAAGGACGCGATTAAACTCGCAAAACAGGTCATCATCGTTGAAGGATACGTAGATGCGATCATTGCTCACCAGTATGGAACCAGGCAGACGGTGGCTTGCATCGGTAGCGCCATTACCGAAAAGCACATTCAACAACTTAAGAAACTGACAAAGCAGGTGACGCTGGCCCTGGATCCTGACGAGGCAGGAGCGACGGCGACTGAGCACGGCATACAAGAGGCACTGAAAGCCTTTGATCGCAGCGTTGTCCCTGTACCGTTGGTAGCCGATGGGCGTAGAACAGGGACAAGAAAGGAAGGTAAGCGCAATGAGCCACGCGGCATGATCCGCCTGGAAGAGCAGGTCGATGCCGTAATCAATGTGCTACAACTTCCACTTGGCCAGGACCCGGACGAAGTGATTCGACAAGATTTCTCGCTGTGGTCCTACGCAGTTGCTCATCCTATCGCACTGGTGGATTATTACTTTGTAGCTAAAACGGCGAGCCTGAATTTGCGACAACCGGAAGGTAAAACAGAGGCTGCCAGGCGTCTACTTCCAGTGATAGGTATGATCTCAGATCGTGTTAAGCGCGATGCCTATATGCGCAAACTGGCCGCGCTGATCGCCGTTGACGAACGCAGTCTGTATGATGAATTACGGCGCGTGCTAAGGAAACAGGCGAATACTGCTGTGACAGCTGTGTTTTCCGAGCCGGTGGGGCCGCGCTCAATTCAAGAAACGATGGAGCAACAGCCTCCTATAACCAGGGAAGCTGTGCAAGACGACGAAATTGAGCCCGCCGAACCAGCGAAGGGAAAGAGTAATGGGGAGAGACAAGAACAACAAATTTATGCACTTGACAGGAGCTGGCAGAGTAGGTTACAATGGGAAGACTACCTGATTGGGCTACTCTTGCAAAATCCTGGGTTAAGTTATCATGTTTGTGGTATAATAAACGATGGTGACTTTGCCGGGACAGACACGCGAGAGTTGTACCACATTCTCAACTCTGTTTATCAACGTGGTTCTTCCCCCTTACATCAATCCTTTGAGCAGCATGTGCCTTCTGCGCTGCTGGCAACAATTGCTAGAGCACGTAAAAGTGTGGAATCGAAGTCGCCGCTGAGTGGTACAAGTCTGATCAAGGATGCAATACAATGCGCTACCCGACTCAAGCGCATTCGATTATTACAATTGAATACAGAATTACGCTATCTTATGAGCGATGCAAATGAAGCTGGCGATGTCGAGTCGATGCAGCAGTTCCAACAACAACTGTTAGCAATTCATCGGCAGCTACGAACCATTGACTCGGCGATGCATTTGCACGGATAACACGTGTGGTGCACGGCCATTATGACCCGTCGAGACGAATAGTCTAATCATTTTATCAAATTGGATCAGGAAGCAGGCGCTATTATTAGTTTTGTTTATCACCTTGAACCTGTTTTCTGAAGGGGGGATGCCAGAATGGTGAATCAGGAACAAGATGTAATTGATCGCGTACACAATGAACAAATCAACACTGGACCATTAAGAAATGTGTTCCTCGAACCTTTTACAGAGTCCATGTTGAGCGATTCGGGAAATGTCTTTGATGTCGATACTGTGGGACATCATGCTCATGCTGCTACTGGCGGGAGCCTCGTGACCCCCATCAATGCAGGTGAGTCATATGACCTGTTTTCTAAGCTACAGGACGAAGAGCCTATGGATGCCCTGGATCCGACAAAAGAGCCGCCGGCGGATTGGGAGCCAGGACCTGAGGATGAAATGGACGCTGAGGTCATGGCCAACGCCAAGTGGGATGAGCTGCACGATGGCTTTGGCATTGTAGTTGCTGATTTGGAGAGCAGCCTGGACGATCCCGTGCGCATGTACCTGCGCGAGATCGGCCGCGTCCCTCTGCTCTCGGCGGAGGAAGAGGTAAAGCTCGCACAGCGCATGGAGCGCGGAAAGGTAGAACGTCTGAAGCCTTTGCCCAACCGCCGTCTGATCGATGACGGGGAGGAAGCGCAGCGTCGCTTGACCGAAGCGAATCTGCGTCTCGTCGTCAGTGTAGCGAAAAAGTATATCGGCCGCGGCATGAGCCTGCTGGATTTGATCCAGGAGGGCAATATTGGCCTGATCCGAGCAGTAGAGAAGTTTGACTATACCAAGGGCTACAAGTTCAGTACCTACGCTACCTGGTGGATCCGCCAGGCCATTACCCGCGCTATCGCGGATCAAGCTCGCACGATTCGTATCCCCGTGCATATGGTAGAGACGATCAATCGCTTGATTCGCATCAGTCGCCGTCTACTGCAAGACCTGGGACGCGAACCAACGTCCGAAGAAATTGCTGAGCAGATGGATATTACTGCTGAGAAAGTGCGGGAGATCATCAAGGTCAGCCAGGAACCGGTGAGCCTTGAAACGCCGATCGGTGAGGAAGATGATAGTCACCTGGGCGACTTCATCGAGGATCACACAGCTCTGGCGCCTGCAGATGCTGCCAGCCATCAACTGCTCAAAGAACAGGTGGAGGATGTGCTCGATAGCTTGACCGAGCGTGAGCGCAAGGTGCTGCAACTGCGTTTTGGCCTGGATGATGGCCGCAGCCGTACTTTGGAAGAAGTGGGCAAAGAGTTCCACGTGACTCGCGAGCGTATTCGCCAGATCGAAGCCAAGGCCCTGCGCAAGCTGCGCCACCCCAGCCGCAGCCGCAAGCTCAAGGATTACCTGGATTAGTAGGTAACATTGTAACCTCCGGGGTGCGACACTGTCGCACCCCAATTTTATTGCTCATGGTGTCGAACACATCAAGAGTCAGTGACCCTATGTCACTTTCAAAGTCTAGAGAGTTAGTTCTTGTTGTTTTCAAACCCCTTCTCCTGGCTTAATGACGTGGGGCCATCATCTCGACCCAAGCCACAGAAAGAAAACGATGAGAAGGAAGCACTATCGCCTCAGATAGAAACATATACTTTCATCGATCATATCGAATTACTATCGCGGCAAAATACACCTATCAATCAGGCTTCATCGGAGACACAGCGATATACACCCGCCGATTCTGCTCTGCTATCATCGCAATCGAGCGCACAGAACTGCGCTGTTGAACGCACTGAGTTTGTGCATTCCATCTCATGAACGCATTGTGACCATAGAAGATGTGCCTGAGCTAAAATTGGATCACAGGCATATAGTGGCATTGGAAGCGCGGCAGGTTGATCTTGAAGGCGCTCAACAGGTCAGCATGCGCGAACTTGTGCAATATGCGTTGCACATGCGACCGGAATGCATCATTGTTGGTGAGTGCAAAGGGATTGAGGTAGTGGAGTTGTTGCAAGCTATGTATACCGGGTGTGATGGTATACTCACATCTGTATATGCCAATAATGTGCGTGATTGCCTGGCATGCCTGGAGGCAATGTGCCAGGTAGGTCGGATGCATCTCCCCCTCGCTGTTATGCAACCCTTGACCTGGAGTCCACTCCAGGTTATATACTTGCGGTATGGAAACAGGACTGACTATCCAACAGATAGCTCGACAGACGGGGCTGAGCATCGATACCTTGCGCTACTATGAGCGCATCGGGCTGCTTGAGCCAGTTGGGAGGGCTCAGAACGGCCATCGTCGCTATACGCAGCATGATCTCGCCTGGATCGACTTGCTCATCCGATTAAGGGATACAGGCATGCCTCGCGCGCAGATGGTGCGCTTTGCTCAACTGCGCCGCCAGGGTTCCGCTACGCTCACCGAACGCCGTCTCATGCTTGAACAACATCAACACTCACTGGAACAGCACATGCAGGAACTGGAGCAGCACATGGCCTTGTTGCAACAAAAGATTGCGCGCCTGAAAGAGCGCGAAACACAACGAGACGCTGCATCTCTTCCTGTTCACGCGAGTGTCCAAAGCGAAGCAGCTGTCAGTGCCAGCGATCCAGAGATAGAGTAGCAGGTACCAACGAGCACAAAGGACATACTATGGACATTGAGATCACCCTCTGGGTGAACGGGACAGCGCGTCAGCTTTTCATCGATACCCGGACGACACTCCTGGACGCGCTGCGCGAACGCCTGGGACTCACCGGTCCCAAGAAGGGTTGCGACCACGGACAGTGCGGCGCCTGCACTATCTTGCTCGGCGGTCGGCGTGTCAATAGCTGCCTCGCCCTTGCCGTCGCGCACCAGGACGCCCAGATCGTCACGATCGAGGGGCTTGCTGACGGCGAGCACCTGCATCCCCTCCAGCGATCGTTCATCACGCACGACGCGTTCCAGTGCGGCTACTGCACGCCAGGACAGATCTGCTCGGCGGTCGGTATGCTGCGCGAGGCCGAGGCTGGGTGGCCCAGCGTTGTGACTGCTAATCTAAACGCTGACCACACCGCGCTCAGCGGCGACGAGATCCGCGAGCGTATGAGCGGCAATCTCTGCCGTTGCGCTGCCTATGTCAATATCGTCCCGGCGATTGCGGAGGTGGTGCGATGAATCCCTTCCGCTACGAACGCGTGAGCGATGCGTCCACTGCCATCGCGATGCTCGCTCAGGCCCCAAACGGTGCCTTCCTCGGAGGCGGCACGAATCTCGTCGACCTCATGAAGCTAGGAGTTGCCAGGCCAGAGCTGCTCGTCGACGTTACACATCTTCCCTACGACCGCATCGAGCTGCTTCCTGACGGGGGCGTACGTATCGGTGCAGCGATGCGCAACAGCGAACTCGCTGCCGACCGCACGATTCGCACGCGCTATCCCATGCTCGCGCAGGCGTTGCTCTCAGGTGCCTCGGGACAACTGCGCAACCTTGCTACGACCGGCGGGAACCTGTTGCAGCGGACGCGTTGCGTCTACTTCCAGGACGTCTCCAAACCGTGCAACAAGCGCGTACCAGGTTGCGGCTGCCCCGCCCGCGAGGGCTACCACCGCAACCTGGCCATCCTCGGCGCATCGGAGGCGTGTATTGCGACACATCCATCGGACATGGCCGTGGCGATGACCGCGCTTGATGCCATCATCCGTGTGCTGGGGCAGAACGGCGAGCGGGCGATCCCGCTCGTCAACTTCTACCGCCTCCCCGGCGACGAACCACAGCGCGACACCGTGCTCGAACACGGCGAATTGATCACGGCCGTCGACCTGCCAGAGCTTCCGTTCGCGACGCGCTCGCACTATCGCAAGGTCCGCGACCGTGCATCATATGCATTCGCGCTCGTCTCGGTTGCCGCAGCACTCGATGTCGCTGATGGCATCGTGCGCGACGCGCGCATAGCCTTTGGTGGCGTCGCGCACTTGCCATGGCGCGCAACGAAGGCCGAAGTCACGCTGCGTGGCGCACTAGCGACCGAGGAGACGTTCCGCCACGCCGCCGACGCCGAACTCGCCGACGCGCGGCCGCTGCGCGACAACGCGTTCAAGGTCCAGCTCGCACGCAACATCCTCGTGCGCACGCTGCTCGACCTCATAGAAGAGGAGGACCAATGCTGAGTCTCACCATACGAGCCATAGGCGCACCGCTGGACCGCATCGATGGTCCCAAGAAGGTCACTGGCGCGGCAACATATGCTTTCGAGTACTCGGTCGAAGGCGTGACGTATGCGTTCCCGGTTCAGAGTACGATTGCCAGGGGTCGGGTTGGGTCGATCGACGCGAGCGCCGCGCGTCGGCTTCCTGGTGTCGTCACCGTGCTCTCGCACGAAAATGCGCCGCGCCTTGCATCGCTGGATAATGCTGAACTGACCGTGTTCCAATCCGATGCCGTCGCGTACCGTGGTCAGTTCGTTGCCGCCGTCGTTGCTGAGACATTGGAGATTGCGCGTCAGGCCGCCGGCCTCGTCATGGTCTGTTATGAAGAGCAGCCGCATGATGTCGAACTCCGCGCAGATCGCACAGATCTATACAAGCCGGAGAAGGTCAATCCCAGCTACGAGACCGACACGGAGAGCGGCGACGTCGAGGCCGCACTCGCACAAGCTGCCGTCTCGCTCGACCACACCTATACGACGCCGACCTACCACAATAATCCGCTCGAACCGCATGCGACGGTCGCGATGTGGAGCGATAACGGCGTCACCCTGTATGACGCGAACCAGGGCGCACACAGGAT